>Ga0209777_10003508_pt1 | contig 19344 bp, 15 predicted proteins | sample FrelakmetHBP12HB_FD_187147 | JGI IMG/M metagenome (GOLD analysis project Ga0209777, IMG submission 187147) | Freshwater lake sediment microbial communities from the University of Notre Dame, USA, for methane emissions studies -HBP12 HB (SPAdes)... | ecosystem: Environmental > Aquatic >...
CCTTCGCCCGCCACGAAGACGGCGGTGTCGGTGGCCAGCCGGCGCACCACCAGCACCTGGCCCAGCGCGAGGGCGTAGCGGGAGGTGATGCGGGGCGAGACGCGCTGCGGGTCGGGCTCCCGGTCGGGGTCGAGCTGGATCAGATCGCGGAACGCCTCGACGGCCGCGGACGTGGAGTCGAGCGAGGCGTACGCGCCGCCCAGCAGCTCGTAGAGCGCCGCGCGGTCGGCGGCGGCGAGCCGCGGCACGTCGAGGGCGCGGCGCGCCACCGCGATCGCGGAGTCGTAGTTGAGCGCGTCGTAGTGGGCGCGCGCGGTCCGCAGGTCGTCGGCCTGCTGGGCCACCAGGCTGCCGGTGGCGCCGAGGGCGAGGAGGGCGGCCAGCGCCAGGGGCGCGGCCACGGGAAGGGGACGCTGGCTCACGGCTGCTGCGGCTGGAGGATCCCCCGCCGCCGCTCGGTGTTCCCGGAGGTGATGGTGATCGTCTCGCTCCATGGGCGGTACCCGTCTCGGCTGATGCGGACGGTGTAGGTGCCTGGACGCAGTGCGTGCTTGATGATCGGAGTGTCGCCGATGTCGACGCCGTCGATGGAAACGGTGCCGTAGGGGTCGGAGTCGATCGTGAGGAAGCCGGTCGCGGCGACCGGCGCGGCCGCGGCAGGGGCCGGCCGCGGCGTGGCCCGGGCGGTGGTGTCGCGCGGCGACGGCGGCGCCGGCGTCCGCTGCGGCGGCGCCCCTTGGCTCGGCGCGGGCGCCTTCGTCGTGGCCCCGCCAGGCGTGGCGGTCCCGCCGCCGGTGCCGCCGGGCCTCGCGCTCGGCGCAGCGACGCCCGGCGATGTGACCGGCGCCGCGGCGGGCGCTGCCGCCGGACTCGCGGCCGTTCCCCCGCCGCGGAGCAGCAGCGCCGCGGCAGCCGCCACCACGACCACGGCTCCAACCGCCGACGGGACAAGCCAGCGCCGCCGGCCGCGGAGGCGGACGCCGCTCGTGGTCGTCTCCGAGGGCGTGGAGTAGGCGGCCTTGCCGCTCTCCGGATAGACGGCCGCCCCGAACTCCTCCATCGTCGGGTACCGGGCCTGCGGCTCCTTGGCGAGGGCGCGCAGGATCGCGCGTTCCAGGAACTCCGGCGTGTCCGGCCGCACGCCGCGCGGTGACCGGGGCGGCTCGTGCACGTGCTTGTACATCGCGGAGTGCGGCGACTCGGCCTGGAAGAGCGTCTCCCCGGTGAGCATCTGGTAGCCGACCACGCCGAGGGAGTACTGGTCGGAGCGGCCGTCGAGTTTGAGCCCCTTCGCCTGCTCGGGGCTCATGTAGTGCGGCGTGCCCACGTACTGGCCGGTGCCCGTGAACTGCGTCGCCGACTCGAGCGCCTTCGAGATCCCGAAGTCGCCCAGCACCACCCGGCCGGTGTCGTCCACCATGATGTTCGACGGCTTGACGTCGCGGTGCACGATACCGCGGCTGTGGGCGTGCCCGAGCCCCGCGGCCGCGTCGTGCAGGATGCGCCGGCACTCGTCCACGGGGAACGCTCCCCCCGCGAGCAGCTGGTCGAGGGTGCGCCCGTTCACGTAGCGCATCACGAAGAAGTGCAGGTCGCCGTGGCTCTCCACCGCGAAGATCGGGATGATGTTCGGGTGGTCGAGCTTGGCGGCGGTGCGCGCCTCGTGCAGGAACCGGCCGACGAATTTCTCCTCCGACGTCAGCTTGGGCGGGAGGACCTTGATGGCCACCTGGCGGTCGAGCGTCAGGTCGTCGGCGAGGAAGACGGTGCCCATCCCGCCGCGGCCGAGGAGGCGGTGGATCTTGTAGTGGCCGGCGACCACGGCGGTCAGCATCCCCTGGATGTCCGCCACCGTGTCCATGGGCCGCCGCTCCGCCGACGGGTCGGAGAGGTCCGCGCCGCACGACAGGCAGTAGCGGCTGTCGTCGGGGAGCGTGGCGTGGCAGACGGCGCAGATCACCGTGGCGTTCTCCCGGTGGGTGACGTGGGGGTGGGGCAAGGAATGCGGCCCGGGGCGATGCCCCACCCTTCCGCGAAGTAGCCCATATTATCTGTCGTGAGGGAGCGGGGGCCCATATAGTACCGCACGGGCTCTTCGCCGCCGTCCGAGACGGAGACGAGGTACCGCCCCGGGGCCGGGATGCAATAGCTGGGGCCCCAGACCGCTCCCCCGGGCCCGACGTCGGTCGGTCCGCCGCCGATATGCCGGCCAGCGAAGGTGAACACCTCCGCGATGAGACGGCGGGGATGGAGTCCCTCAATGTCTCCCGCTTCTCCCATCGAAACGCCGCCCCGCAGCCAGGGGTAGGTCCTCTGAGCCCACGACTGCAAGTAGACTCGGGTGCTATCGATCTGCATCACGTACCAGTCGATATCGCCGATGTAGTCGATGGCAGCCACCGAGGTGTCGTACACCGCGGGTGGGACAGAAACCAGGTGGATCCACGGCACCCCCGTGGTATCGTCGGACGCCGGGCAGCGGTAGGAATCCCGTATCCGCGTAGTCCCCTGCGCCATCGACCGGAACCGCGGCGCGATGCGCAGCTCATAGAGTTGCGGCGCCGAGATCGGTGTGCGCGTGCTGACCATCACGTGGTAGCGGCCGGCGGGGAGAGTGTCCGCCGCCAGCACCTGGGAGTCCAGCGTGCCGCGGTACCCTGAAACCCACGCCCCGCGGCAGTAGCTCAGCCCGTTCCCCAGCACCCACCCCGTCGGCGAGGGGTTGCCCGCCGCGTCCAGGGAGTCGGTCAGCTGCACGTACAGCTGGTCTTCGAGTGTCGGGTGCTCGGGCTTGAGAACGATGGTGACGGGCTGCGCCTTCTCGTTGTCGAAGGTGTACCAGTCGCGGTGCGCCGGCGTGCCGACGGGCGCGGCCTCGAGGGAGAGCGCCGGGTAGCGGATCCCGGTGCCCAGCGGCCCCAGGTGCCTCGGGGCGGCGTCGTTCGGCTCGAGGACGTCCTCCTCGGCGATCGTGAGATGGTGGGTGTCCCGCACGACCGTGGCGCCGCGGGTGAGGGTGATCCGCAGCGTCGTGTCCCCCGGCGGGACGTAGACCGACAGCACCCCATAGCCGTTCGCGCTGCTCGCCACGGCGCGCGTGAAGCTCTTCACCGGCGCCAGGGTGCCGCCGATGCGCAGTGCGCTCGCCTGGGGGTTGAGGCCCCACCCCGCGAGGTGGAGGGTGTCGCCGACGTGCAGGAGCGCGAATCGCGGACTGACGGTGTCGATCTCCAGCCGCTCGCTGACGACCACGATGATGTCGGCAGGGGCGACGTCGGCCATCCGCGGCTGGGCGAAGACGTGCGTCGCGCCAGCCTGGAGGCCGATCCCGCGGCCGCTCGCGTCCAGCGCCAGCACGCTCGGGTCCTCGACCCGGAAGATCACGTCGGCGGCGGGGACCGTGTCGCGTCCGGGACCACTGAGGAGACGGAACTGGACAGTGTCGCCGAGGTAGACCGTGGGGAAGGTCGCGAACGTGACCTGCAAGCGTGCGGAGTGGTCGCTGGGCAGGAGGCATCCCGCCGTGAGACCTGCGAGGGGGAGCGCGAGGAGCGGAAGCAAGCGCCGTCGGTTGGGCATCGGAGTTTCCCCGCAGCCTGGTCCGCGGCATGCAGACGGCGCCAATATGCGGTGCGGAGCGAGGGTGCGCAAACCCGCCCGCCGGCTACGGCGCTTTCACCCCCACGCCGATGGACAGCACGCCGGTGAAGCCGAGGAACTCCATCCGGAGATGGTACGGCGGCCTGCCGTGCAGGTACGTCTGGCCGACGGCGGTGTCGGCCGTCACCAACTGCTGCCACAGCAGCGTACCCAGCGAATCCGTCACGTCTATCACCACGTTCCCCTGCCGGACCCCCGCGACGGCAAGCCCCACGCTCACGGAGTCGCCTCCGGTCGGGCCGATGTAGTTGAGGTCGGCGGTGTAGTTCTCCGCGAGGACGGAGAACCCGATCCCCTCCGCCGTCGCCACCGCGGCGGGGACGTTGGTCCCGAGGCCCCACGGCGATTTGTCGGCGCACCCGGCCGCCGTGAGCGTCGCCGCGCACGCCAGCGCCACCGCGCGCCAGCTCGTCCGCTTCATCTTCGGTGCCCTCCCCAACGGCCCCGCGTGTGAACCCGCGCACAAACATCGCCCGAGACTGTGGTACTCCGCCACCGGTCCTGGGCACGACGACTCCGCGCTGCGCTGGCAGGGCGCGGCGTTTCCCGCGATTCGCACGGCGGCCGGGCGGCAGCGCCGCACGGCCCCGTGCCTTCCTGACGATCCCCGCAAGACCCGCGCCCGAGGCCCCACGTTGCAGCCTGCCGCCGCCGGGTGATACGTTCCGCCTCCCGGAAGCCCAGAGAGCCAAGCGTGCGCCGCATCACAAGGTCCGTCCCCCTCTTCCTTATTGTAGTGGCCCTCGCCACGACGGCCGCCCGCGCCCAGCAGCCACCGAGCGCGGCGCCGAACGCCGCCGCTGCCGTGGCCGCCGGCCAGGCCGCGCAGAGCCAGCCGTACGTGGACGAGCTGCCCGGCATGGGCCGGCCGATAGACACCGCGGCCACCGCGCTGCGCCGTGCGCACCTCCTCCGCCGCCTCGGCGAGGCGGTCGTCGTCATCCCCGCCGCGCGCGAGCGCGACCTCGAGACCGACTACATCCAGGACAACGACTTCCGGCAGAGCAACACCTTCTTCTACTTCACCCAGCTTGAGCAGCCTGCCGCGTGGCTGCTGCTCGCCGCGCACAGCGCCGGCTCGGGCGCGGGAGCAGCGGGCGCGGGCGCCCGCGCCGACTCCGCCGTCCTCCTTCTCCCCGACCGCGTCCCCCAGATGGAGCGCTGGACGGGCGTGAAGCTCGGCCCCGGCGACCTGGCCCGGCGCCTCACCGGCTTCGCGCAGGTCCTGAGCGTCACGAAGCTCGACTCGATCCTCGCCGCGCAGCGCGCGCGCGGCGTGCCGGTCTACGTGCCCGCCGACCGCTACTCCATCGGGCTCGTACCCTACGCCCGGCTCCTCGGCGACTCCACGGTGAACCTCCACGACCTCCGCCCGATCGTGGACTCGATGCGCCAGGTGAAGGACGCCACCGAGATGGCCGCGCTCCGCCACGCCATCGCCATCACGGTCGAGGGGGAGCGCGCGGTCGCCGCGGCGATCGAGCCGGGGATGTTCGAGTACCAGGCGGAGGCGGTCCTCGAGGGCACGTTCCGGCGCCTCGGCGCCGACCGCGTCGGCTTCCCGAGCATCGTCGGCAGCGGGCCCAACAGCACCACGCTCCACTACGACGTCAACCGCCACCGCATGGACGCTGGCGAGACGGTGGTGGTGGACATCGGGGCCGAATGGGGGCAGTTCACCGGCGACCTGACGCGCACCTTCCCGGTGTCGGGGACCTTCACGCCGCACCAGCGGGCCGTGTACGAGCTGGTGCTCGCCACCAACCAGGCGGTACTGGATTCGGTGCGGCCGGGTATCACCCTGTCGCGGCTGAACACCATCGCCCGGGAGTATATGCGGACCCACTCGGGGACGACGTGCGACACGGTGACGTGCGACCGGTACTTCATCCACGGCGTGACGCACCACCTCGGGATGGACGTACACGACGTGGGGCCGTTCACGACGCCGCTGGCGCCAGGGATGGTGATCACCGACGAGCCGGGGATCTACCTCCCGCAGGAGGCGCTGGGGGTGCGGATCGAGGACGACGTGCTGGTGACGGCGACGGAAAAGGGCCACGAGCTGCTGTCCGCGAGCGCCCCGCGGACAGTGGCGGAGATCGAGCGGGCGATGCAGCGGACGCCGGCGCCGGTGCGCCGGCCCGGTCGGGAGGAGTGAGGGGATGAGCGACTTCGACGAGGAGGAGGAGCTGGTGGCGCCCACGGCCGACGACGACGAGGACGAGGAGGACGCGATGGAGCACGAGGAGCATCGGGTGGGGACGTTCGTGGCGGGGATGGCCCTCGGCGCGCTGGTGGGTGCGGGGCTGGCGCTGCTATTCGCGCCGCAGAGTGGGGAGGAGACGCGGCGCTACGTCTCGCGCAAGGCGAAGCACTTGGCGCGGGAGGCGCGGGACCGCTACGACGACGTGAAGGAGAAAGTGCGCCGCGCCCGCCGGGAGCGGCACGGCGAGCACGGCGTGGACGAGGCCGGCGCCGAGTGAGGGGCGCCGGCGGGCGGGGCGATGCTAGCGGCGGCTGATGCGCTGCGTCAGCTCCATGCCCTGCTGCTTGTACGTCGGGTCGTTCAGGTCGCAGCCGAGGGGCAGCTGGGCCACGCGCTCCAGGTGCGTCCGCGCCTCGGCGAACTTGTCCATGTCCACCAGCGTCTCGGCCAGGTCGAGATGATGGTAGATGTTGTTCGGCTCGATCGCGACGGCCTGGTTGAAGTACATCTCGGAGTTCTCCCAGGACGCCTCGCTGAAGATCGAGGCGCCGAGGAAGGTCCGGGCCCAGAACTTGTTGAAGACGGGGAGGCGCTCGATCTCGGCGTTCCACCGGCCGAGGACGTGCAGGGCGCCGTCGTGGCGGGGGTTCAGCTCGGTGGCGCGGAGCGCCTCGTCGCGGATGACCTTGGCGAGCCGGACGCGCGCATGGGCACCCATCGTCAGCGCCACGCGGCCGATCGCGACGGCGACCATGTAGTGGCCGTCGGCGCCGTTCGGGTCGGTGCGGACCGCCCGCTCGGCGAACGCGCGGGCCTCGGCGTACAGGGAGTCGCGCCGCGCCTTCTGGGCGTCGGGGAGCGAGAGGCCGATGTCCACCAGCACCCGCGCCGCCTTCCAGTTCGCGGCGTAGTTCGCGGTGTCGAGGGCCAGGGCCTCGCGGTAGTGCACCAGCGCCTGTGCGCCGTTCCGCTCGCAGCGCGCGGCGTCGCCGGCGGCGAGATGGGCGGCCACATCCTGCGCGGCGGCGCCGGTGGCGCACACGGCGACTGCGGTGGCGGCGAGCACGAACGCGCGCATCAGGCGGACTCCGGGTGGAAAGGGTCGGCATAATGTTCGTCCCCGGCCTCATCGAACGCAAGCGCGACGGCAGCGCCCTCGCTCCGGAGGAGTGGGGGGAGCTGATCGCCGCCTACCAGGCCGGCACGGTGCCGGACTACCAGATGGCCGCGCTCCTGATGGCGGTCTTCCTCCGCGGGATGACGCGGCCGGAGACCGCTGCGCTCCTCGACGCGATGGTCGCGTCGGGGCGGCGGCTCGACTTCGCGGGGCTCGGTCTCCCGGTGGTGGACAAGCACTCGACGGGCGGCGTCGGCGACAAGGTCTCCCTGGTCCTCGCCCCCCTCGCCGCCGCCTGCGGCCTCGCCGTGCCGATGATGTCGGGCCGCGGCCTTGGCCACACCGGCGGTACGCTCGACAAGCTGGAGAGCATCCCCGGCTTCCGTACGGGACTCTCCCTCGACGAGACGCTGGCGCAGATCGCCCGCATCGGCGTCGCGATGATCGGCCAGACGCCGGAGATCGCCCCGGTGGACAAGCGCCTCTACGCGATGCGTGACGTTACCGCCACGGTGGAGTGCATCCCCCTCATCGCCTGCTCGATCATGTCGAAGAAGCTGGCCGAGGGGCTCGACGGCCTGGTGCTCGACGTAAAGCAGGGGAGCGGCGCCTTCATCACCGACGCGGCGAAGTCGCTCGACTTGGCGCGGACGATGATCGCCCTCGGCGAGGACCGCGGCTGCCCCACGGTGGCGCTCCTCACCGCGATGGACCGCCCGCTGGGGCGGGCCTGCGGCAACGCCCTCGAGACGGAGGAGGCCATCATGGCGCTCCGCGGCGAGGGGCCGGAGGATTTGCGGGACGAGACCATCGCGCTGGCGGTGGAGATGCTGCTGCTGGGGGCACAGACGCACGGACGCACCGGCGAACCGGCGCACGAACAGCGGCGCACGAACAGCGGCGCACGAACAGCGGCGCACCGGCGCACCGGCGCACCGCCGCACCCGCAGCCCGCCAGCACGGCCCGGGCCGCTGCGGAGAAGCGGGTGCGGGAGGCGCTCGCGAGCGGGAAGGCGGCGGAGAAGTTCCAGCAGATGGTCGAGGCGCAGGGGGGCAACCCCGCGGTGCTCGAGGACCCCTCGGTCCTGCCGCAGGCGAAGGAGGTCGAGGTCTACTACGCGCCGAAGGGGGGCACGGTGCTGCGGGTCGAGCCGCGCACCATCGGGCGCGCGGTGGTGGAGATGGGGGGCGGGCGGACGAAGGCGGACGACGCGGTGGACCCGACGGTGGGGTTCGTCATCACCGCGCGGCCGGGGCAGAAGGTGCACAAGTCGGAGGCGCTGGCGTCCATCTTCGCGCAGGACCCGGCGGGGATCGCGCTGGGGCGGCGCGCGCTCGACGCGGCGATCCAGGTCGGCGAGGGTGCGGTAGAGGCGCTGCCGCTGCTCGAGGCGCGGGTGACGGCGGCGGGGGTGGAGCGCCTGGCGTAGCGGCGGCGCGCCGCAGCCCGTCTAGAAGAGCGGGGGCTTCCGCGGGGTGCCGGGGCCCCAGTCGTCGCCCTCGAAGCCGTCCTCGGGGCGCGCGGCTGAGCCGAGGTCCCGCACCTCATCCTCCGCACGCTCGAGTTCCTCGTAGTCTATCTCGTCGTCCGAATGCGGCTCGCGGGGCGCGGGTGCGCTGGGGCGCCGGTCGAAGCTGTCCGTCCGCTCGCGCGGCGGCGGCGTCGCGTCCCAGTCGTCGCCGGCGGCCGCGCGCCAACTCTCCGTCCCCCCGCGTGCCCTCCGCTGCTCCTCACCCTCGGCGATGCGCCGCACGAGGGTGATGATCCCCCAGAGCAGGAGGATGAGGGCAAGGACGGAGAGGAAGCCCATTGGAGCCATCAGCCGTCAGCCATCAGCGAAAGCCCATCACCTATCACCTATCACCTATCACGCCTCCCCATCACTCATCACGTATCGCCCATCACTTATCACCCATCACGCCTCATATCACACCGCCGCACTCGCGGATGCGGGACACCAGTCCCCAGGGCGACCGATCCCTCACCCACGCCAGGACCCTGTTCGCCCCCTCGGAGCGTTGGGCCGACCACTGTCCGCCCGCGCTGAGCGCGAGATCTCGCGCGTGCGGCACGTCCACGGCGAGGTCGGCGGTGGCGACGATGGCGTGCGCCCGCGCCGCGCTCGGCCCCGCGAGCAGCTCCCAGGGGTTGGCGCAGAGTCCCGCCCACCCCTCGGCCAGCCACTCGACGCGGTAGCCGGCGGGGACGCGGGCGCTCAGCACGGCGCCGGTGAACTGGATGAGGTCCTTGGGGTCCACGGCGAGCCCCGCCACGCCGCTGGCGTAGGGGATGGCGCTGGCCATCCGCTGGGCGGCGTCGGCGAGCTGGGCGGCGCCGGCGGCGTCGCCGCGGGCGGCCGCGATGGCGGAGAGGGGCGCGAGCGCGGTGCTGGCCAAGAGGTGGGCGGCGATCTGGTTGACGCGCGGCTGCGGCACCCGGAGGAGGGCCTCCGCGAGGGCGGCGTTCTCCCCCAGGCGCACGGCGGCGCTGTCGAGGCGGTGGCGCGCGGCAGCGGCGATGGCGCCGGCGACGTTGGCGAGCGCCGCATCGCCGAGGGGTGTGCGCACCGGCTCCAGGTCGGTGGAGCCGGCGGCGGCCCGGCCGGTGCGGTAGCGGCGCGGAGTGAAGAGGGAATCGAGGGCGCCGAAGCGCGCGAGGCGCCGGAAGAACATGGTCCGCGTGTTGGCGCCGAGGGCCTCCAGCATCTCGAGCGTGTCCGCGGGGATCTTCCGCCGGCCCTCGACCACGTCGCGGAGGATCACGTCGGGATGGGGGATGAGCACGGAGGGCTCGACAGGGTACGCGGGGAGGCCACCGGTGGCGCCGGGGCGGCCCCGCAGGCCGCGCATCCAGCCCTCGGGGGCTCCCGCTGGCGGGTCGGGCTCGTCGGGAGGGAGGAAGGGGCGCACGGCGAGCTGCGCCACCCGCATCGGGTCGTCGCTGGAGAGCCGCGCCTGGTCGGCGATGAACGCCACCGTCTTGGGGCCGAGGCGCTGGGTGAAGATGACGGCGGCCACGCCCGCGACCGCCGACTCGGCGACGGCGATGACGGCCGCGACCCCAAGCGCCAGGGCGGCGATCTCCGCCGCGCGGGCGAGGCGCGGGGCGGCGTGTCTCGGCGCGGCCGCCGGCTCGGCGCCGCCGGGGAAGCCGCGGTACCAGCGGGTGGCGTCGGTGTCGGCGTCCACGCCACCGCGCGAGCGCGCCAGCGGGCCGCTGAGGATCCGCTCCCGCGCGCGCGCCAGGACACTCACCGCCAGCGCGCCGAGGGGCGGCACGGCGAGGAGGAGCCACGCCGTGAGGGTTACCACCGGCGCCGCGCGGCTGTCGGACGGGGCCGCGGCGGCGAGCGCCACCGCCCAGAGGCCGAGCCCCGCCGCGGTCCACAGCCCCGCCGCGGTCCGCCACCCCGCGGACCGGCGCCGCGCGCGGAGGATGCTGGCTCGCGCGGGCGCCTCGAGCGACGCGAACTCCCGCGCCCCCGCGAGGATCGAGCCGCTGCGCCCGTCGCGGTCGGCGGCGAGATCGAGGAGCGTGCCCCAGCGCCACCCGGCGCGCCGCAGGCGTACGGCGCGCGCGAGGAGCTTCGTCCCCACGCCGAGGAAGGCGACCGTGCCCAGCGTGAAGAGGGCGAGTCCCAGGGCGAGCGTCGTCTGCCACACGAACAGCGGCACCGACGACGGGTCGGTCGTCGAGGCGGCGCGCTCGACCTGGAAGCGCCACAGCCAGTTGCTGTGCGCCTGGAGGATGGGCGGCGTCAGGAGAAGGGCGGTGAGGGTGAGGAGCGCGCCCCCCGCCACCCCGACGCCGATGCGCCCCAGCACCGAGCCGCGGCCCCGCATCCAATGGAGGCCCGGCGGCGGCCACTCGATCTCACTCTCGATGCTCGGCAGGAGCCCGCGCGCCACCTCGACCGCGGTGGGCCGGTCGTCGGCGGACTTCGCGAGGCAGCGGTCCACCAGGGCCGCGACCTCGGGGGCGAGGTCCGCCCGGTGCACCCGCACCGGGGTCGGGGTGTTGTGGAGGTGGGCCGCCGCCCACCCCATCGCGGTGTGCGCCTCGTAGGGCAGCTGCCCGACCAGCAGCTCGTAGGCCAGCACGCCGAGGCTGTACACGTCGCTCTTCGGTGTGACCGCCTCGCCCAGCGCCTGCTCCGGCGACATGTAGATCGGCGTGCCGGCGACGGTACCGGTGGCGGTGAGGCGGGTGGTCTCCTCGCCCGCGGTCGCGAGCGCGGCGCTCACCCCGAAGTCCACCACATAGGCGCGCCCCGTCTCGTGCTCCACGAGGACGTTGCTCGGCTTCACGTCGCGGTGCACCAACTGGCGGGCGTGGGCGGCGGCCAGCGCGGCGGCCACCTCCCCGATGATGCGGCGCGCCTCCCGCTCGCTGGCCCGCTTGTGCTGCTCCATCCACTCCGCGAGGGTGGGCCCCTCGACGTACTGCATCACGATGTAGGGGAGCCTGAGCCCCAGCGTCTCCCCCTCGGCGTACACCCGCACGACGTTGGGGTGCGAGAGGGCGGCCGCCGCGCGCGCCTCGCGCGCGAACCGGGCGCGGGCGGTCGGGTCGGCGGCGAGCCACGGCGCCAGCACCTTCACCGCCACCAGGCGCTTGAGCGCCGGCTCCCGCAGCAGGAACACGGTGCCCATCCCGCCGGTGCCGAGGACCCGCAGCAGCTCGTACTGCGGCCGGACCGAGTTGCGGAGGTCGGCGGTGACGAGTTCCAGGTCGGACGTGGGCGGCGCGGAGGGCTCGGCGGCGTCCGCGGGCGTGGAGACGAGCGACGCGCCGCAGGTGGGGCAGACGGCGGCGCCGCTCGGCACGGAGGCGGAACACTCAGGGCAGTAGGGCATCGAGGCCTATTGTAGTTGCACGCCCGGTGGGGGCGCCAGCGTTGGCATGCCCTCCTCCGCGCGCCGTCACGATCCGGTCACGGGCCGCTGCGCCGGCGTCCGCGCTCACAGCAGCTTCGCGACCAGCCCGCCTACGAGATACCCCACAGCGGCCACGCCGAGCCCCACCACGAACATGTCCACCCCGCTGCGGAAGATGCCGCGGCCGGTGAAGACGCTGCGCGCCGCGCCGACGCCGAAATGCGAGAGCATGGCGAGCGCGAACGACGTGCCGATGGCGGCGGGAGCGCTCAGCACCAGGAACGGCGCCAGGGGGATGAAGGCGCCCACCGCTGTGGCCGAGCCGGTGATCCACCCCTCCCGGAGCGGCGTGGTGTGCGCCTCGCCGATCTTCAGCTCCTCGCGGACCTTCTCCGCCAGCGCGCGGGAGGGATCGCTGATGACCTCCCGCGCCATCGTGCGGGCCTGCTCCGCGCCGATTCCCTTCGCCTGGTAGAGGAGGGCCAGCTCCTCCGCCTCCACCTCGGGCATCAGGCGGATCTCCTCCGCCTCCATCGCGATCTCGTGCGCGTACACCTCCTGCTCGCTCTTCGCCGCGAGGTAGCCGGAGGCGCCCATCGAGAGGGCGTCGGCGAGGAGGCCCGCTACGCCGGAGAGGACCACCGTCCGCGGTGCCACGCTCGCGCCGATGACGCCCGCCACCAGGCCGAAGTTGGCGGTGAGGCCGTCGTTGAAGCCGTACACCACGTTCCGGAGGAAGCCCCCCGACGACGTCTGGTGCCACGGTTCCCCGACCTGCCCCGCGAGGCCCCCCAGCGTCTCGGCGTGCTTCGCCGACTCCTGCGCCAGGAGGAGCGCCGTGTCCTTCGTCGCCCCCTCGCCGCTGTCGTGGTAGAGCGAGAGGTACCCCTTCACTTCACGCCCTTCTTCGCGGAGCAGGAGCTGGGTGAGGAGCCCGGGACCGAAGCGGCGCGCCACCCAGGCGAGGAGCCGCGCGCGGGCGGTCGGACGCGGGGCCGCGACGGCGTGCCCGTCGGCCTCGAGCAGCTCCTGCCACTTCGCCGTGTGGCGGTCCTCCACCTCGGCGAGCTTCAGGTAGATGGTCTTCCGCTCGGCGTCGGGCTCCACGACGGCGAGGACGCGGTAGAGGAAGGCGGCGTCGGCCTCGTCCTGCCAATGTCCCCGCCACGTCTCGGCGGTCTTGTGGTCGCGGGGCATAAGGTTAGGATAGCACAATCCACGGATGTCGTCAGAGGGTGGCGCGGGCGGCCCCCGTACGGGCGGGGGCGAAAGGGGCGCGATGGGCACCGAACTCTTCTCCGACGCGTGGGCCGCCGGCTGGGCGAAGGAGATCAACGCCAGCGAGGCGTACCGCGTGGCGGGCCTGAAATGGGAGAGCGGGTTCGTGCTGATGATGGACAGCGACCCCGGCATCGGCCTCGCGGAGCCGCGCGCGGTCTTCGTGCAGTTGGCCGGGGGCGAGTGCCGCGCCGGCCGCACGGCTACGCAGGACGACCTGGAGAGCGCCCCCTACGTCCTCCGCGCCGGCCCGGCGGTCTGGCGCCAGGTCCTCGGCGGCGACCTCGAGCCGGTGGGCGCCGTGATGACGGGGCTGATGGACCTCTCGCGCGGGTCGTTGATCGGCTTGGCCCCCTTCGTCGGCGCTGCCAAGGAACTCCTCAGCGCCGCCTGCCGGGTGGAGTGCACCTATCCGGAGGGCCTTGCCTGACGCACGAACTGCTGCGCACCGAACGGAGCGCACCCTACAACGCGCACCGCTTGCCGCTATCGGCTCCCTTGGCGTCTGGCATCTGTCCGTTCTGAACTTGGCGTCTGGTAGCTGGCGACTTACCTTCCCCCCCTTCCTCCACTCGGGTCTACACGCATGTCCGTCCGCCTGATCCCGGTCACCAGCAGGCGCGAATTGAAGCGCTTCATCTACCTGCCCGAGGTCCTCCATAAGGACCACCCGCAGTGGATGCCGAACCTCTACATGGACGAGTGGGACTACTTCAATCCCAAGAAGAACCGCGCCTTCGCCTACTGCGACACCACGCTGGTGCTCGCGGAGAAGGACGGCCGGCTGGTGGGGCGGGCGATGGGGATCATCAACAACCGCCACAACGCGGCCTTGAAGGAGAGGACCGGACGCTTCGCGCTCCTCGAGAGCACGCAGGACCAGGAGGTGCTCCACGCTCTCCTGGGGCACGTCGAGGAGTGGGCGCGCGCCAAGGGGATGACCAAGGTGGTCGGCCCGTTCGGGTTCAACGACCAGGACCCGGAGGGGTTCCAGGTCGAGGGGTTCGAGCACCACCCGACGATCGTCACGTACTACAACTTCCCGTGGCTGATCCCGATGCTGGAGCAGGAGGGGTACGGGAAGGAAACCGACTACGTCGTCTACAAGGTGCCGCGGGCCCCGGGGATCCCGGAGCTGGTGTCGAAGCTCGCCGAGCGGGCGGAGCGCCGCGGCTTCCGCGAGGTCGGGCTCACCGGCAAGAAGCAGGTGAAGAAGTACATCGTCCCCGTCCTGCGGCTGATGAACGAGGCGTACCAGGGCATCTACGGGTACTCCGCGCTCGACGAGCAGGAGATGCAGGACCTGGCCAAGAAGTACCTGGTCTTCCTCGACATCCGCTTCCTCAAGATCGTGGTGAAGGACGACCAGGTGGTCGCCTTCATGGTCGCGATGCCGGACCTGCACCAGGCGTTCGTGAAGTCGCGCGGGCGGCTCCTCCCCTTCGGGTGGATCCCGTTCCTGAGGGAGCTGAAGCGCAAGCACTTCAAGCAACTCGACCTCCTGCTCGCGGGCATCACGGAGTCGTGCCGCGGCAAGGGGCTCGACATGCTGATGGGCCGGGAGATGTCGAAGGCGGCGATCGAGGCGGGCGTGGAGTTCTACGACAGCCACCACGAGCTGGAGACCAACACGCTGGTGCGCGCCGAGATGGAGCGGCAGGGCGGGGTGGTGTACAAGCGGTACAGGATCTTCCAGAGGCCCCTGTAAGACGAGCGCACGAAGAACGGCGCACGGGAACAGCGCACAATAGCGGCGCACGGTAGGGCAGCGGACGGGAGGAGGCGCACAGTGCGTATGAGCGTTCGTGCGCCGCTCCACCGTGCGCCGCTCCACCGTGCGCCGCTGTTCGTGTGCCGCTTCACGCCTTGACGTCCCCTTGACGCCCTCCCGGCAGGTTGCCCCCCGGAACCCAGGAGGGTCCTGCCATGAGCGCGCTCGCCGACCGTCCCCTGCTCGACCTGCCGTCCGGCACCACCGCGGCGCCGGCGGGCATCGCGAGCGCCGTGTTCCGCCGGGCGTACCTGGTCACGATGCGGCCGTACCTCTGCTTCGTCTCGGGCTCTGCGGGGCTCGTGGGCCTCGCCCTCGCCCCCGCCATCACCGCCCGCGCGCTCAGCGCCGCCTTCGCCGCGCTGTTCCTTACTTACGGCCTCGGCCAGGCGCTGACCGACGTCTTCCAGACCGACACCGACGCCCTCTCGGCGCCCTACCGCCCGCTGACGCACGGAGCGATCCGGAAGGGGGACGTGCTCGTCGTCTCGCTGACCGGCCTCGGCCTCTGCGGCGTCGTGCTCGGAGCGCTCAGCGCGTGGACACTGCCCCTCAGCGCCCTCGGCGTCGCCGGGCTGGCGAGCTACTCCTTCTTCAAGCGCCGCTGGTGGGCCGGCCCCGCGTGGAATTCGTGGGTGGTCGCCCTCCTCCCGGCGATCGGCTACCTCTGCGGCGGCGCGCGGCCCGAGGCGCTCCTCCGGTCGGGAGATGTCGTCCCCGCTGCCCTGAGCGTCTTCTTCAGCTACGCCGTCTTCGTCCTCCTCGGCTACTTCAAGGACGTCTCCGCCGACCGCGCCACCGGCTATCGGACCCTGCCGGTGGTGGCCGGCACCCGCGTCTCCGCGGCGGTGAGTGCGGCGTTCGCGCTGCTCGCCGTCGCGGCGAGCGTGACGCTGCTGGACCGCCTCTTCGTCGTGTGGCGCCCGACGGACCTCCGCTTCCTCGCGGCCGCGGCGCTCTGGCTCGCGGGCGTGGCGGCGGTCGTCGGCGCGCATCCCTTCATCCTCTTCCTCGCCGACGAGCGCGAGGCGCACCGCGCCATCGTCTGGACGGTGCGCGGGTTCGTGTGGCTCCACACCGGCGAGGCGGCGTTCGCACGGCCCTCGCTCGTCGTCCCCGGCCTGGCGTTCTGCGCGCTGGCGGAATGGGCGCTGCGCGTGCGGCCGGAAAGAAGCCAGGTCTGATGTCGCCCACGCTCCGACGGCCGGTCCCGGTGAGCGGCGAGCGCGCGGGGGACGCGCTCCCTGCGGCGCTCGTGCTGCTGAACCTGCTGGCCGGCGGGACGCGCTCGCGGCAGCGCTGGGCGCGGGCCGAGGCGGCGGTGCGCGCGGTCGCGCGGCCCACGGTCGTCGAGTTGGACGCCGGCGGCGCGTGGCGCACCCGCGTGCAGGCGGCGCTCGAGGGCGGCGTGTGGTTCTTCATCGCGGCCGGGGGCGACGGGACGGTCCACGCGCTCGTCGAGGCGCTGGTCCTCGCGCCGCGCCGGCCGCCCCTCGACCACCTGACGCTGGGCGCCGTGGGCCTCGGCTCGAGCAACGACTTCCACAAGCCGGTGGCGCGCCGCGTCGGCGGCGTGCCGGTGCGGCTGGGCCCCGGCGTGCGGCCGCGCGACGTGGGCGTCGCCCGCGCGTGGACGGACGGCGGCGCGCGCGAGACGCACTGCTTCGTCGTCAGCGCGAGCGTCGGGGTGGTGGCGGAGGCGAATCACTTCTTCTCGAATGGCGACTCGTTCCAGGGATGGCTCCGCGGCCGCTGGACCACCGGCGCGATCCTGAACGCCGCGTGCCACGCCATCGCCCGGCACCGCGAGCGGCCCGCGCGCCTCCGGATCGCGGGCGAGCGCACGCGCCGCACCGACGTGACCAATCTCAGCGTCTCGAAGACGCCGTACGTCAGCGGTTCCTTCCGCTACGACGTGGTGGTCGAGCCGGCCGACGGGCGCCTCCTGGTCTGCCTCTGCGAGGGGATGACGCGCGGCCAGGCGGTGAGGGCCCTCGCCGACCTGGCGCGGAGCCGCTTCGCCGGCCGCGCCGGCCGCCGGGCGTGGCGCGCGCGCCGTGCCGCCCTCCTTCCCGACCAGGCCGTCACCCTCGAGCTGGACGGCGAGACGTGCACCGCGCGCCGCGTCGCCTTCGGCGTGCTGCCGGAGAGGATCCAGGTATGCCGGTGAACCGCGCCCTCGGGGCCGTGGGCGAGAACGCCTTCCTCTCCCTCTGGGGGGAGCGCCTCCGCCGCCACCCCGGCCAGCTGAACGCGCTCCACGAGGCCGATGCCGAGCTGGTGCCGCTCCCCGGCACCGGCCGGCTCCTCGCCGTCACGACCGACACGGTGGCGGAGGAGATCGCGCTCGGCTTCTACCGCGACGCGGAGACCGTGGGCTGGGTCGCCGCGGCGGCGAGTCTCTCCGACCTCGCGGCGGTGGCCGCCGAGCCGGTGGGGCTCCTCGCCGCCGTGACCCTCCCTCGCGAGGCGCCGCGCGCGTTCGCCGAGGGGCTTGCGAAGGGGCTGGACGCGGCGGCGCAGGCGGCCGGCACGTGGATACTCGGCGGCGACACGAACGTCGCGGATGCCGCGAGCGTGACGACGACGGCCGTGGGGACGGTGGCGGCCGACGAGCGGCTGACGCGCGTCGGCTGCGCGGCGGGGGACGCGGTGTACGCCAGCGGCCAGCTCGGCGCCGGCGCGCTGCCGGTGATGCGGGCGATGGGCCTCGCCGCCGGCGCTCCTGGGCCGCCGAGTGCGGACGGCCCGGCGGCCGCCGAGTTCCGCCCGTGCCCGCGGCTCCGCGAGGCGCGGCTCCTCGTCGGTTGGGCCTCGGCGTGCATGGACACGAGCGACGGCCTCGTCGCCACGCTCGACCAGCTCTCGCGCCTCAACGGCGTGGGGTTCGATGTCACCGTGCCTATAGCGGACATCCTTGTCGCGGAGGCACACGCCGCGTGCCGCGGGGCCGGCCTCGATCCGCTCCTCGCGCTGGCGCAGCCGCACGGCGAGTTCGAGCTGGTGTTCACGGTGAGCGCCGAGCGCGAGGAGGCGTTCGAACTCCACGCCCAGGAGAACGGCTTCGAGCCGGTGCGGCTCGGCGTGGTGACGGCTCTGGGCGCCGGGGACGCCGGGCTGCGCTTCTCGGGTGACGGCGCGCCGCGGGACCTCGACGGCGCGCGGATCAGGAACCTGCAGGACGAGACGGGCGCCGACCTCGCGCGTTACGCCGCCGCGCTGGCGGCGCTGCTGGCTACCCCCCTGCCGCCTCGAGCACCCGCCGGCGCTGGCCCTCGGTGAGCATCTCCTTCGCCACGCAGTCCCGCACGATCCGCGCGACGAACGAGTAGCCCCGCGCGTCGGCGACGAGCCACCGCTGCCACTCCGCCTCGTCGAGCGCGGCCGCCAGCCGGTCGGCCGGCAGGCCGGTGGCCTTGGCGAGGATCGTCCCGTCGGCGCGTTCGCCCAGTACCGATGCGGCCGCAAGGACGGCCTGCGCGTCCTTGCCGAGGCGCCGATAACCGATGCGCATCGCGGCGACCACCGCGTCGGGGAGGTCGCCAGGGAGCGAGGCATCGAGGGTGTGGTGCTCCGCGGGCCAGGCGCCAGCGGTGCGGTGGAGGTCGAGGCCGAGGGCCACGGCGTGGAACAGCTCGACGGCGAGGAGCGGAAGGCCGGCTGAGTCAGTCGCCACGCGCCGCGCGATGCGGTCGATCTCCACGTCGCCGTACGCCGGGAACGCCCAGCGCGCCAGCGCCTGGAGCGCCGCGGAGTGGAGGGGCCCGAGGCGCAGCGCCACGCCGGGCACGTCGCGCCCCACGCGCACCCGCAACTGGTCGAGTTCCTCGCGTGGCGCCGCCGTGACTGCGGTGATCAGCACGAAGACCGGCGCCGCGGCGAGGTCGCGGAGCAGGGCGCCCAGCGCCTCGACGGACGCGCCGTCCCACCACTGCGCGTCGTCGAGGAAGAAGAGGAGGGGCTGATCCGTCGCGGCGGCGCGCACCGCCTCCACCAGCGCCGCGGGGACGGGCAGGGGCGCCGCGCTCCGCGCGCCGGGGAAGCGCTCGGCCCACTCGCCGATGCGGGCGGCGAACGCCGCCAGCGCCTCCGGCGGCGCGCCCGCCACGCCAGCGGTGTCGGCGAGGCCGCCGCGCGCCAGGGCGAGCACGCCGCCCAGCGGCTCGGCGTCGTCGCCCGCCACGGCGCGCACGGCGCTCACCGCCGCGCCCTCGAGACGGCCGCGCGAGACGACCTCCTCGGCGAGCCGCGTCTTCCCGACGCCCCCGTCCCCCTCGATGAAGCCCACCGCCGCACGCTTCTCCGCGCGGCACCGCTCCCACGCGCCGAGGAGGAGCGCCAACTCGTGCTCCCGCCCCGCCAGCGGTGCGCGCCGCGACTCCGCGCCCCGCCGCGGCGCGGCCTCCGCCTCCGGCGCTTTCCAGGCGCGCT
>Ga0209777_10003509_pt1 | contig 19338 bp, 10 predicted proteins | sample FrelakmetHBP12HB_FD_187147 | JGI IMG/M metagenome (GOLD analysis project Ga0209777, IMG submission 187147) | Freshwater lake sediment microbial communities from the University of Notre Dame, USA, for methane emissions studies -HBP12 HB (SPAdes)... | ecosystem: Environmental > Aquatic >...
GTGGTGGGGACGATTTTCCGGAAAATTATGTAGGCGTCTTGGAGAAGATGGGGTTGCAGGGTTTGCGCGGGCACTTCTCCGCTTTGAACCAACTGGGTGAAGGGCAGCTTGCTGTCAATCAAGGGGCCCTGGACGCTGTTGTGCCTGGGGAAAGTGGGCAAGGGCATGAAGCCGGCGCTGGCCTCGCGGGCAGGGTCAATCATCACCTTGGCTGTAACGTTCTCGTGGACGTCAAAGCGGAAAGTGAGCTCCGAGCGGCGAATGCGGAAAGTGCTGTTGTCAGCCGCGCTGAAGGTTTCGGGAAGCTGGGTGGCCGGGGGGCCAAAAGACGGGAAGAAGAAGGAGTCCTTTTCAACTCCTGTGTTGTCATGTTGCGGGGCCTGATACCAGACCTGAAGCCAGCCGCTGATGGTCAGCTTGGTGGCTCCCGGGGCCTTGACGTCCAGATCCGGGCCGTACCTGTTGGCTACAGCGTTGTCCACGCCGCCGAGGATGGCCTTGCGGGACTCCTCGCGCGCGTTCACATCCTTCCGCAACTGCTCCACCTCAGCCTTGAGGTCAGCGTAGCTGGCTGCGAGCAGTGAAGAGGGAATGAAACATGCGGCCACGATTACGGCAACACTGCAATAGAGCGGCTTTCGCCCCATGATCTAGTCCCCGGCCTCTGGTAACCCAGGTGCAAGCTACTAGAGAGCGCGCTGCCGTCAATGTAAATTCGCGATTTTTCAGCACTTGAGGCGACTGAACTCAAGTAGATAGTTGTCAATGGCTGGCCATCCGGTATAATGAACAAGAGTGGAGGAGTGCAGGCCAGGTATGGCAACGAACGTTCCGAGTCCGAGTGAAGGGGGAAGGAGCCCGGTTACCGGGACAACCCCCCCGTCCTATACCTCTCCAGTCCCGCGGCCAACCAGCGGCGTTGGGGGCGGGAGCAGCAAGCCCATCACCAGCGCTCCGGGGACCAGCGCGCCTGGCATCGGCCCTTCCGGGGTTAACAAGACGCTGGCGCCTGGGGCGAAGGGCGCAACGACGGTCGAAGACATCTCCACGGACAAGGCCCTCAAGTCCGTTCCGCGCGTAGCGTATCAAGGCAAGGAGTATCCCGCGCTGGCCGGCATCCCGTTGCTGAGGAAACTGGGGCAAGGCGGCATGGGGGCGGTCTATTATGGGATTCATCCGCGCCTGGGGAACGAGGTGGCGGTGAAGATTCTACCCGTTCACCTGGTGGAAACTAACCCGACGCTGGTGGACCGCTTCCTGCGGGAAGCCCGGATTGCGGCCCAGATCAAGTCGCCGCATTTGCCGGTGGTGTCAGACGTGAACGAAGAAGCGGGCCTCTACTACCTGGTGATGGAGTTTGTCAACGGGCTGACCGGCGCGAAGTATCTCAGCAACGTGAAAAAGAACGGCGCGCCAGGGCTGCTTGAGGCGGAGGCCTGCATAATTATCGCGGCGGCCTGCGAGGGCCTGCACGTGGCGCACGCCGCCCAGATTGTGCATCGCGACATCAAGCCCGACAACATCATGATCCCGTATCGGAACAAGAAAACCAAAGAACTAGATTTCGAGATGGCCAAAGTAATGGATTTGGGGCTGGCGCGCCATTCGCACGAGTCTGGCGAAGAGAGCGCGGATGCGTTGACGGCCACGCAAATGGCCATGGGCACGCCGGGCTACATGGCGCCGGAACAGGTGATGGATGCGCGGAAGGCGGGCGTGCGTTCCGACGTATTCTCGATGGGGGCCACGCTTTACGCGCTCCTGGCGGGGCAGTCTCCGTTCCATCGCAGCACCTCGATCCAAACGTTAATGGCCACGATGGAATGCTCCTATGAGCCGCTGGGGAAGGCGCGGCCGGATGCATCGGCGTTCATAGTTGGCGTCGTGGAGAAGTGCCTGCTGAAGACGCCAGAAGAGCGCTTCGCCAACGCCGGGGAATTGCTGAAGCAACTCAGGCAAGGCCGCGCTCCGGAAACGGCGGAGACGGATGGCCTGACCATGGTCTCAGCGCGGGTAAGCACCTCGGTTCCGCAGGTCACGCCGCCAGCGCCCACGCCCGCTCCAGTAAGCGGCGTGCCCGCAACTGGCGCGCCACCCAGGAAGAAGGGCTTGGTTCTGGCCGGAGCCGCACTGGCCGCCACCCTCGTCATTGGCGCTGTTGGCGTCTGGATACACAACAATTCCGTGGAAGCGGAGCACGTGCAGGTTGTCTTGCAGCAGGCGGACGAAAAACTGAAAAACTGCCTCGACGAGGATGCCGCGCTGGGGGAGGCCAAGGCACTGCTCGACGACCAGATAAAGCCGAAATATCAAAAGGAGTCGCGAGTCGCCGCCAGGCATGAGATGGTGGAGCTGTATGAGTCGCTGAGCGCCTATAGGCTGGATGAGGCCAAGAAGCAGGCTGATCAGATTGCCTCGCAGTACCCGAGTGAGCCGGGCCTCGCCGACTGGCTCAAGAGTATCAAGAAAAAGACAGATGATTGGGCGGATCTCATCCAGGACGTGAACGATAAGGTGGAGGCGGCAAGAACTGACTTAAAGGCCGCGAACGGCGGGAACGCCAGCTCCCTGGTCGCGGCCGAGCGGAAGATCAATACTGCGAAGAGGCTTATTCCCAGGTATCCCGCCTTGGTCGCGGTCGAGCGGGAGTGCGCAAGTATCAAACAGAAGAACGAGGAGAAGGCGGCCAAAGAGCAGAAACGCCAGGAGTTCGACGCCCTTCTGGCGGAAGTGGAACCGCTGATGGAGAAGGGACAGAACCTTGGCGAGGTGGAGACCAAGCTCAACAGCGCCAAGGGGATGTTCCCGGAAGACCCCAGGCTGAAAGCGGCTCTTGACACTTTGAAGAAGAGGAAGGAGTTCGTGTGGGCATTGAGATTGGCCGGCATCGCGCTGGACGCTGACGACGTTGCAGAAGCGGAAGCGAAGGTCGCGGCGGCGACGGCGTTTTTCCCAGACGATCCCCGGCTTAAAGAGATCCAGGACTCGGTAGCCAAGAAAAAGGCCGCTGGTGCGGCCCTCGAGCAGCAGAAACGCGCGGGCTTCGAGCAGCAAATCGCGGAAGCAAATTCTCTCATTGGAAATAACAAGCTGTCCGAGGCGCTCGAGAAGATCAGGGCGGCCGAAAGGCTTTACCCGGACGATCCGGCCATCAAGACGACACGAGACAAGGTGAGAGGGAAGCAGTCAGAGGCCGAGCAAAAGGAGGCTGCAAGGCAGCAGCGATTGGCCGATATCAAGGATCTCGATGATGCCTTGAAGGCGGAGGACCTGCTCGAGGTCAAGAAGCAGCTCGATGCGGCAGTGGCGAAGTACCCGAATGATCCCGAACTCGTTAGCCGCCGCCAGAGCTACGATGCCAAGAAGAAGGATGCGGACGAGAAGGACAGGCGCAAGCGCTTTGCCAGCGTCTTGGCCACTGTGGACGACTTGCTGAAAAAGAAAGATGCGGACCTGTTTGCAGTCCGGACAGCTATCGATCAGGCCAAGGACCTTTACCCTAACGACCCAGGGATCGAGACGCGCGCAAAGCAGCTCAAAGAATTGCAGGCAGAGGCAGCGAAGCGGATTGCGGAGGAGCAGAACCGGAAACGCTTCGACAGCTACTTGAAGGACGCCGCGGATGTTCTGGCCAAGGATGGCAACCTGGACGAGGCGCAAGCCAAGCTCGACTCAGCCAAGGAACTGTTCCCCGAGGACACCAAGCTGGAGCAGCTCCTGACAAACATTGATACAAAGCGCAAGGATAAGATAGTGAAGGACATCAGCACGGCACTTGCGGATGGCAAGCTGGATAATGCGGGCAAGCAGATAGCCGAGGCGGAGGCCAACTATCCCGGGGATTACTTGAGGAAAGTCAAGGGGGAACTTGAGCAGAAGAAGCAGCAGGCAGCGGCCAAGGCCCTTGCAGAGAAGGAGCGAAACAACGCTTACGGCAATCTCACAAAGGCGTTGGCGCCCGCGGGCGCCCTTGCGGACGCTCGGCAACTGTACGAGGCGTTCAAGAAGAACTACCCGAATGACAAGGACCTCCAAGCTCTCGAAACCGCGTTAGGGAAAAAGGTTGCCGAGGCCGAAGCCACCGCTGCCAGGAAGCAGGCGCGTGACACCGAGTATGGCGAGCTGAAGAAACTGTTGGAGACGCTGGGACCCACGGGCGATCTTGCGGACGCGCAGAAGCAGCTAGACGCGTTCAAGCTGAAGTATCAGAAAGACCCCGACACTGCCACGCTCGATGGGTTGCTGAAGAAAGCTCAAGCCGGCGCCGCCGCGAAACTCGCGCGCGATACGGCCTACAGCAGTGTACAGAAGGCGCTGGGGCCCGCGGGGAGCCTCGAGGACGCCCAGAGCCAGTTGAAGGCTTTCAAGGCGAACTACCCGAACGACAGCGGGATTGTGGTGCTCGAAGGGCTGCTGAAGGCAAAGTCGGACGAAGTGGGTGCGGCCAAAAAGCAACAAGAGCACGACTCCGCCCTCGCCAAACTACAGCAGGCGCTCGCGGGGCAGACTCTTGACGAGGCTCAAAAGCAGTTCACCGCGTTCAAGGCAAGCTACCAGGATGACCCGGCGCTGCCTAAGCTCGGCGAGCAATTGAGCAGCCTGGTTCAGGCCGACGCCAAGAGGCGGCAGAGCGTGGCGGCTCGTGAGCGGGTGCAGGCTTTGATTGACAGGCGGGATCGCGATGGCGCCCGCGCGGCTTTAAGCGAAGCCAAGAACGTCCTGGATGCTGGTACAGTGGCAAGTCTGGAAGGGGCAATCGCCAAACTGGCCACTCCACCTCCCCCTCCACCGCCACCTAAAAGGACCGAGCCGCCGCCCCCTACGAAACGGGATACCCATGAGCCCACCAGGGAGGACCAGTAGCAGGAAGCCCGCACTGTCCTGTCGGCCCCCTCAGCCCTGTGGATTTTCCCTTAGGAATCTGTTTAAGCTTTCCTGCCAAGGCGGCATAGGAGCCAAGCCGCATAGACGCAACGCGCGCTTTTCCAGCCGGGAATTGGCCGGACGCGGGGCAGGGCGAGGGAATTCCTTGGACGTGCACGGGAGCAGAGGGCGCTCGAGTCCGCGCGCCGCGAAAATGGCCTGCGCAAACTGATACCAGGTGGCTTCGCCTTCGCAGGTTAGATGAAATGTTCCCGCCCACGGGGCTTGCAGCAAGTCTTTCAGGCGCTCGGCCACCGCAGCGGTCGAGGTCGGATTGCCGATCTGGTCATTGACCACCTTCAGCGGCTCGCCGGCTTGAGCGCCAAGTTCCAGCATGCTGTGCACGAAACTGGGCCCGCCCGGGCCGTAAAGCCAGGCCACCCGCGTGATCAGGTGGTCCGGGCAATGCGATCGAATGGCCTGCTCCCCGGCAAGTTTGCTTGCGCCGTAGACAGTCCGCGGCCCCGGCGCATCCCATTCGTGATAGGGGCGCTCCAGGCTGCCGCTGAAAACGTAATCGGTCGAGACCGCAATCAGCCGGGCGTGGTGGCGGTGACAACTGATTGCCGTGTTGGCCGATCCAATTGCATTGATGCGGTAGGCCAAGTCGGCCTGGCTCTCACACCTGTCCACGGCCGTCATGGCGGCGCAGTGGATAACGGCATCCGGGCGGAATTCTGCGAGGGCTGTGTGAATGGAGTGCAAGTTCGTGACGTCAGTCTCGGGCAGGTCGGCAATGGCCAAAGTATGCTCCGCAAGCTGCCGCTGGAGGGCACGGCCGAGCATTCCTTTTCCGCCTGTGATGAGAATCCTCATGAGCGGTAAGCCGGCAGATCAGCCGCGGGCCGGGTGGCCAGCGTGCCGAAGGTGCGGTCCTTGGCCGAGAGGAGCGGGGTTGCGCCGTTCAAGGGCCACTCGATCCCCAGGTCGGGATCGTTCCAGCAGATGCCCCGTTCCTCGGCCGGCGCATAGAAGTCGGAGGCCTTGTAAAGCACCTCGGCCGCGGCGCTACAGACGAAAAAACCGTGGGCGAAGCCTTCCGGCACAAACATCAGGCGCTTGTTTTCGGCGGAGAGGCGCGCGGCAACCCAGCGGCCGAAAGTCTGGCTGCCGCGGCGCACATCCAGGGCCACATCGTAGATCTCGCCCTGCACGACGCGGATGAGTTTCGCCTGCGCGTGACCCAGTTGGTAATGCAGGCCGCGGAGCACGGGGCCTTCCGAACGTGAATGGTTATCCTGAACGAACTGGCAGGTGATACCGAGCCGCGCCAGAACCTGGGCATGATACGTCTCCAGGAAGAAGCCGCGGCTGTCGCCAAAGACCTTCGGCTCCAAGAGGCAGACAGCGGGGATCGCCATGTCAATACGTTTCACTCTAGGCCCCTTCTTGCTGCAGAAGCGACCGCAGGTAATCGGCGTAGGTGCTCTTGCCCATGGATTCCGCTTCAGCGCGCACCTCAGCGGGCCCAATCCAATCATTGCGCCAGGCAATCTCTTCCAGGCAGGCGACCAGCACGCCCTGTCTTTCCTCAATCGCCTCGACAAAACTCGAGGCCTCGCGCAAACTCCGATGCGTGCCTGTGTCCAGCCAGGCGAGGCCGCGGCCGAGTTTCTGGACCGTCAGCTCGCCGCGCTCCAGGTACACGCGGTTGAGATCGGTGATTTCGAGTTCGTTGCGGGCGCTGGGCTTGAGGCGCGCCGCATAGTCGCAGACCTTGTGATCATAGAAGTAAAGCCCCGGCACGGCGTAATGGCTCTTGGGTTTCCGGGGTTTCTCCTCGATGCTGAGCACCCGGTCCTGGCTGTCGAACTCCACCACGCCGTAACGCTCCGGGTCGCGGACGTAGTAGCCGAAGATCTGCGCACCCGAGGCGAGCTGCGCCGCGGAACGGACCACCGCCTGGAAGTTGTGCCCGTAAAAGATGTTGTCACCCAGGATCAGGCACGCGGACTGGCCCGCCAGGTATTCGCGCCCGATCCAGAAGGCTTGGGCCAGGCCTTCGGGGCGCGGCTGTTCGGCATACTCAAACCGCAATCCCAAACGGCGCCCATCGCCGAAGAGCTTGCGGAACAAGGGCAGGTCAACCGGCGTGGAGATGACGAGTATCTCGCGCAGCCCTGCCAGCATCAGAACGCTGACTGAGTAGTAGATCATCGGCTTGTCGTAGACAGGCAGCAACTGCTTGCTGATGACCTTTGTCAGCGGGTGCAGCCGTGTTCCCGCGCCTCCCGCCAGCACAATGCCTTTCACGAAGACTCCTCCAACCGCACCACGGGCGTCCCGCCCGTGCGTTCGCCGGCCGCGAATGCGGCCCTGGGGCGCCCAGCCGTCTCGGTTCTGTAACGGTACAGTACCGGAGCCACAGGCGTCAGCAAGCGGAGGCAGCGCCCTCTCCCTCACGGTCCCGGCCCGGACTGAACGGTTACGAGACTTCAAACTGCATCAGAATCGAAACCTACCCACGCCGCAAGGGTATACAACTCGAAAACTTGTGACGTCGCGGTGCCGCGGTGACCAAAACTCAAAGCCGTTGTTGACATATGGCCGCAAAGCAGCCATACTTAGGCCCTGCTGGTCAGGCGTGAAAAAGTCCGCGCGAGGGGGTTAAGGAGTCCGGTGATGGCAACGTACGTCTACGAAGCAATGGACGGCCAGGGCAAAGAGGTGAAAGCCGAGATTGATGCGGCCAACGAGACGGAGGCGGCAGACAAGATTCGGGCGCTGAATTACTTCCCGACCAAGGTCCTGCCCAAAGGCGGCAAGGCCCCCAAGGCCGGCGCGCCCACAACGGACGCCGCCGCTATGGGCCGTGCACAAGCTGTCAAAGGCAAACGCGCCGGCCTCTCCTTCAGTTTCAGAGTGAACCAGAAGCACCTCACGCAGTTCACCCGCCAGTTTGCCACGTTGCTGGACGCCGGCCTGCCGGTTGTCCGCGGCCTGGACATTCTCCACAGCCAGCTAAAACCCGGACTGCTGAAGATCGCCGTGGGCGAAGTGAAGGAGGACGTCGAAGGCGGCTCCTCTCTGTCCGAAGCCTTGGGCAAGCATCCCGGAGTGTTTGACAAGCTGTACGTCAACATGATCCGGGCGGGAGAAGCCGGCGGCGTGCTGGACGAGATTCTGAACCGCCTGGCGGACTATCGTGAGAAGGCGCAGCGCCTGCAACAAAGGATCATAGGCGCCTTGGTTTACCCGGCCGCGGTCATCACGATAGCCGGCTGTATCCTGGCTTTCATCATGATCTTCATCATTCCCAAGTTCGAACAGATGTTCAAGGAAATGGAACTGGGCGAGCTGCCTTATATGACGAAAGTGCTGCTGCTTGTCGCCAACATGTTCGTCAACTTCTGGTACATCCTGGTTTTCGTGCCGGTCTTCATCTGGATGGCGATGAAGTTCATTGTCAAGACGCCGCAAGGCCGCTTGATGGTGGACCGGATCAAGCTCAAGATTCCGATTTTCGGGCAAGTCATCTCCAAGTCCTCGATTGCCCGCTTCTGCCGCACTCTGGGAACGCTGGTCCAGTCCGGCGTGCCCATTTTGGATGCGCTCTCGATCATCAAGGGCGCGACCGGCAACCAGGTCGTGGCCAACGCGGTGGAGACCGTGCACAACTCCATCAAAGAAGGCGATACCATCGCGGAGCCGCTGCGGCATTCCGGCGTCTTCGACGATCTGGTCGTCAACATGATCCAGGTAGGCGAGGAAACGGGCGAACTGGACAAGATGTTGATCAAGGTCGCGGACACCTACGACGCCGAAGTGGACACGATAGTCGGCGCGATGATGAGCTTGTTGGAGCCAATCCTCATAGTCGGCATGGGCTTGACGGTAGGCTTTATCGTCATCAGCCTGTTCCTGCCGTTGATCAGTATCATGGAGCGCATCGGCAAGTAGCGAGCGCCTAACTGGTTCAATGCGCGCGCTGGAAAAGGACCACGCGCAGCGTCTTGAAGAGAATGCGCAGGTCCAGCTCGAGCGACCAATTCTCAATGTAGTATAGATCCAGCCTGACCATTTCTTCGAAGGTCAGTTCGTTTCTTCCCGAGACTTGCCACAGTCCGGAAATGCCGGGCAAGACCTCGAAGCGGCGCAGGTGCAGCGGGCGATAGTTCTCGACCTCGTAGGCAATGGGCGGACGAGGACCAATCAAGCTCATGTCCCCCTTCAGCACGTTCCACAACTGCGGCAGTTCGTCAATACTGTACTGGCGCAGGAACCTGCCGAGAGGCGTGACGCGCGGGTCTTCCGTGAGCTTGTAGACGGTGCGGCCCTTGGAGTCTTTCGCGCCATCGGCTGTGCCGGCAATGTATTTTTTCAGATAATCCTTGTGCAACTCGAGGCCCTTGCCGGCGTCGGCGCCGACTTTCATGGTGCGGAATTTCCAGAAACGGAACTTGCGGCGGCGAAAACCGAGCCGCTCCTGGAAGTAAAAGACCGGGCCCGGGTTGAAAAGCTTGATGGCGACGGCCGTGGCGAGGAACAGGGTGGGCGCAAGCAGCAGCAGCAGCACTGAGGAGACGGCGGCATCAAAGAGCCGCTTGCAGAGGAAATTAACGCCCTCAATGCGCGAGCCGCGCATGCCCAGAAGCGGAATGTCGCCGACCAGCGAAAGGTCCATGTGGTCGAGCAGCATTTCGTAGACGTCGGGGACCATGCGGAAGCGGATGTGCGCGCGGTAGCAGTCCTCGGCCAGTTTGTTGAGCAGTTCTTTGGGCGCGTCAGGCATGGCCGCAACCACTTCATCGCATTTGTGGATCTGGACCACTGCGGTCAGTACCTCCGGCTCCCCCAACACCGGCAAGGGGCCGCCAAGTGCCGGGGTCGGGGGCGGCCGTGTCAGAGGCGCCAGCGTCCCGACGACGCGGTTCATGCCGCGCCGGTTCATGGTTTCGGCGAGTTCCTCGGCCAGCGCTCCCGTTCCCACGAACAGGATGCGGTTCTGCCACACGCCCCGCCGCGCCAGCAACCGCAGCAGGCACCGGAAAAGGGCACGCCCGGCCGTGAGGCAAAGTACGCTGCTGGGCAAAAACAAGGCGGTATAGCCGCGCGAGAACTGGAATTGGTTCTGCGCATCTTGAATCTTGACAAAGAAGCTGATGGCGGCGAGCAGCACGCTGGCCACAAGGGCCGCGGCGCAGATGCGGAGGAATTCTCCCGTGCCGTCCTCCGGCTCGTCATACAGACTCATCTCCCGCAGGATCAGCCAGAAGATGGGCAGTGCGACAAAGACTGCCACAAGGTAGTGTTGCTTGGGCGTCCAGCCCGGTGTCAGACCCGGCAAGCCGAATTCCCTGAGCAGCCAGTCGTTCAGGCCCAGGCCGGCCAGCCAGTTGTTGATGTCAAAGCGCAGCCACCAGGCCACCTGCATGGCCAGCAGCACCATCAGCGCATCGCACAGCGCCAGTGCCAACGCTTGTGTTCGTATGCGGCCTTCGTGCATTTCTTTCTCTCAACGCAGAGGACGCGGAGTACGCAGAGGAACAAGGATTCCCAAGGGGGAGAACTGCTCCTTGCAGCGTTTGCGCCCCTTCTCAAGTGGGCCTGCGCAGAGTCATTATATGACGCAGCGCCGGGGCGTCTATACGTTTGGCCAAGGGAAATGATTATGAGACATTCGCCTTCAGAACCAGCGTAAAGACACTGCCCTCTCCAGGCTTGCTGGACACGGAGACACTCCCATTGTAAAGCTGCGCCAGCTTCTTGAGAATGGCAAGCCCCAGGCCGCTTCCCAGGATGTTGCGCGTCTTCTCGTTCTTGATGCGCACAAAATCCTGGAAGAGGCGGCCCGCCTCCTCCTGGGTCAGGCCGATGCCGGTGTCCGCCACTGCGATCTTCACTTCATCGCCGAGGGCCGCGAGGTCCACATCCACCCGCCCGCCATCGCGGTTGTACTTGACGGCGTTGGAGATCAGGTTGTTGAGCATGATCTCGATTTCGCCAGGGTCGCCCAGCAACTGCACAGGCTGCGGCGCGCGCAGGTTGAGGGCGATGCGGCGGGCCTTGGCGTCGGGCTGGGCGGTGTCCAGGGCCATCTGCGCGACTGCGCGCACGTCCACGGGAACACTTTCTCGTTTGCGGTTGCCGGACTCGATGCGTGTCAGGTCGAGCAGGTCAAGGATCAACTTGCGCATGCCGTGCACGCGCACCAGGCTGCGGCCCACCATCTGCTGGTAGGCCAGCAGATCGCCGCCCAGCGACTTGTCGGCCATGATGTTCAGATAGCCTTCTATGGCGGCCAGCGGGGCTTTGAGTTCGTGCGCCAGGACGCTTATGAACTGGAAGCGCACCTGGCGCTTTTCCTGCGACAGCCTGCGGGCCTCGCGCTGCAGCAGCAGGTGCTTGACGGCCTTGCGCACCGAGGCCCTGAGCTCGGCGGGGGTGAACGGCTTGGCCAGAAAGTCGTAGGCTCCGCGCCTGGTAGCGGTGATGGCCGTGTCCAGCGAGGCGTAGGCGGTCATCATGATGGTCAGGATCTCGACCTTGCTCTCGAGTATCTTGCTCAGGATCTCCAGCCCGCTGATGCCCGGCAACTTGTGGTCCAGGAGCAGTATATCGGGCGCCTGCGCAGCGATCCTGGCAAGCGCTTCCTCGCCGGTGCCAGCCAGCTCAACTGAGAAATTCACGTCGCGGTTGAATTCCGGCAGGCTGACCGCGAAGCCGGCCAGGGCACGTTCGGCCCCCAGCCGCATCCCCAGCTCGTCATCCACTATGAGAACTCGAAGCGGTTCAGCCACCGATCGTGCCCTCCTGCGGCCGTTCCTCGTCAGGGCCGGGCCGCCGCGGCAAGGTGACAGTGAAGGTTGTGCCAGTTGGCCCCGTGGCTGGATCGGCGTTGGACTTCACAGCAATGTCGCCGCGATGCAGCTTGACAATGCCGTAGGTCACGGAGAGTCCCAGGCCGGTCCCCATTCCGATCTGCTTGGTGGTGAAGAACGGCTCGAAAATCCTGCCCAGGTTCTCCGGGGCAATGCCGACACCTGTATCCGCAACGGTCAGCACCACTTTCGAATCGCTGCCCAGAGTACGGATCGTCAATTCGCCGCCATGGGGCATGGCGGCGTAGGCATTGTCCATCAGGTTGGCGAAGACCTGCACTATCTGGTCCGGGTCCACTTCGCACAGCGTGTCACCTTCATGCGCGACGCGTGTCTTGACGTTCTCCGGCGGCGGCATGCTCTGCAGGCCTAGCGACACCAGGTTGCGCAGGTCCGCGCTCTGGTAAAGCGCCTTGTTCTGGCGCGCGAAATTGAGCAATTGCGAGACGATCTTCTTGCAGCGGCCCGCCTGGCTGGCGACCATCGCCAGGTCCTGGTAGAACGGCGAGCGCGGGTCGCTTTCTTCCAGCAACAAGTGCGCGTACATCAGCACCACGCCCAGCGGATTGTTGATCTCATGCGCCACTCCCGCCGCAAGCTGGCCCATGCTGGCGAGCTTCTCGGAATGCACCAGCGCCTCGCGCGTGTCTTCGAGCTGCACCTTGGAGCTGGCCAGTTCGGTGATGGTCTGGTGCAGCTTCTCGATGGTGTAGGGCAGACACATTTCGCTTTCGGCGAGGCCTTTGTAAATGGCGACGGCGTGCTCCAGGCAAGTATCGTAGCCGCAGGCGCCACAGTTGAGCTCGTCTTCAGGCTTGGACTTGCCGAGTTTGCTCAGGATGTGCGTCAGGGCTTCTTTGGAGGGCGGGGGAACGCGCTGGTCGTTGGCGCAGTACTTCCGGCTCAGGTCCAGGCCGGCAAAGCGATCCATGGCCTTCTGCCAAGCCGCCGTGTCAAAACAAGCCTGGCGCTGGCGCACGTACTGGGCCACCTGGGCGCGGCGCTTGAACATCGGCGCCTGCCGGCTCATCCCCGCGCCCATGACGCAGCCGTTGCAGCAGAGTAATTCGAGGAACCTGGCATCGAGCTGCCCCGACTCGAACTCATCCAGCGCGTTCACAAAATCGGTGCGGCCGTGGGCCGCAATGATGGCGCCGGCCAGAGGGTCTTCGCTGAGGCCCGCGGCCTGCAGCATGCCGCGCTTGATGGAGAAGAGCGCGCCCCGGCCCGGATGAGGCGGATCGAATTCGCTGGGCTGCACCGCCTCCGCAGCGATGCCGCGGCTCTCCAACATGCGCCGCAACTCAGTGAAGGTGATCACCGCGTCCACGCCGCTATCCAGCAGGGTGCTTGCGGCCTCGGCCTTCTTGGCGATGCACGGACCGATGAAAACAATCTTGAGATTGCCGTCCGGATGCGGGCCGGGGCAATTTTCAATCTTCGCTCCTCGATTTTCGATTGGCCCTGCGGCTTCCAGGCTGCGCAGGGCGCGGGCCATGGCCACCATGGGCGACACGATCGGCGCAAGGACGGCCACCAAGTGTGGGTAATAGCGTTCGATATAGCCCACGGCAGCGGGACAAGTTGTGGCGATGTAACGCCGGTCGCCGCCGGAGGCCAGCAGCTTGGCGTAAGCTCTGGCCACCAAGTCCGCGCCGAAAGCCACTTGGGTCACGAGCGCGAAGCCGAGTTGGCGCAACATGCCCACGATACGAGTGTGCGCGAGGCCCGGAAACTCGGCCGGGAAGCTCGGCGCCAGGCAGGCTGCGACCCGCGCGCCGGAGGCCAGGAGCCTTTCCACATCCGCGGTGGTGTCCACCACCTGCTTGGCGCGCTGGCTGCAGACGCGGACGCAATTGCCGCAGGCGATACAGCGTTCGCCCAGTATCTGGGCGCGGCCCTCGGCAATGCGAATGGCTTTCGCCGGGCACTCGCGTACGCACGTGTAGCACACGCGGCACCGCTCAGGGACGGTGGTGACCAGGGGCGGATCGCCGGGATGCTTCATAACAGAAAGAAGCCAGAAGCCAGAAGCCAGAATTCAGAATTAACAGTCCCGGGCCTGGAATGCAGCCTTCTGGCTTCTGACTTCTGCATTCTGACTCCTTCAGTCTTCAGCCTTCATACTTCGGCCTTCAGGAGGTGCCGGATCTCGTTCTTCAGTTGCTCGGGCCGCACGGGCTTGTCCAGCACGCGATCGGCCTTGATCCAGGACTTTTCGTCAGGCGATGACGCGGCGAAGGAAATGCCGGTCTCGGACTTGACGCCGGTCAACACGATTATCGGCGCTTCAGGGTACAACTTCTTGATCTCGTGGCACAGGACGAAGCCGGAATCCTTGTGCTCCATCATGAGGTCCACGATCGCCAGGTCCGGCTTCACCGTCAGCAGAACCTGCTCCGCTTCCTCCATGCCACCGGCTGAGGCGACCTGATAGCCTTCCTTGGTCAGCAGCAAAGTAAGCTGATCCACGATATCCGGGTCGTCATCTACCACCAGAATCTTCTGTGCCTTGCCCATGTTCTTGTTCCCTCAAACTGGTGAAGGTTGTGGATGGTGGGTGGTGGGTGGTGAACAGCTATTGGTCATCCACAATCCATCATCCACCATCAACTACCCACCATCAACAACCCACTCACGCTTCACTCTGGCAGTCCAGGGCACGCCGCACTGCGCCTGGAAGCCACTTGTCTCAGATCGTCACTTCCCGCTTCTGGTAGTGCGTATGAAGCAGGTGGTGGCTCTTCTCACCCAACGGCTGGCCGAGGAACTCCTTGTACAGCCGCTTGACGTATTCGTTCTGATGACTCACCCGCACGGGCGCTTCACGGTCAATCTGGTACAAGGCCTGCATGCGCGCCCGGATGGCGTCCAGGTCCGCCCCGATGGGCTGCCCGCCGCCGGCGATGCAGCCGCCAGGACAGGTCATCACTTCGATGAAGTGCAGGTCCTTGCGCCCGGCGCGGAGCTGGTCCAGGAGCGCCCGTGCGTTGCCCAGGCCGCTGACCACCGCCGCCCCGACCTCGAGCCCGCCCACCTTGGCGTGCAGTTCCTTGCAGCCTTTGAGCCCACGGAGCGGCTGGATCTTCAGGTCCGTCATCTCCGAGCCGGTAAGCAGGTAGTGCGCCGAACGCACGGCCGCCTCCATGACGCCGCCGCTGGCGCCGAAGATCTTGCCGGCGCTGGAGCGTTCGCCGAAGGGCGTGTCCGCCGCCTCGGGTTCCATGGCATCCAGGTCCAGGCCGAACATGCGCAGCAGTTGGCCGAGTTCGCGCGTGGTCAGGACATAGTCCACGTCCGGGACATAGGCACGGCCCATCTCCTCACGGTTGCACTCGAACTTCTTGGCCGTGCAGGGCATGATCGAGACACTGACGATGGAGGCGGGATCGAGTTTCTCGCGCGCGGCCCAGAAGGTCTTGATGATCGCGCCCATCATCTGCTGGGGGCTCTTGCAGGTGGAAACGTTGGGGATGAAGTCCGGATAGAACTGCTCCACGAACTTGATCCAGCCGGGCGAACAGCTTGTCAGCATGGGCAGCACACCGCCAGTCTGGATGCGGTGCACCAGTTCCGAGCCTTCTTCCATGATCGTCAGGTCGGCGGTGAAAGAAGTATCGAAGACGCGGTCGAAGCCGACGCGCCGCAGGGCCGCGACCATCTTGCCGTCCACGTCCCTGCCGGCCTTGGCGCCGAACTCCTCCGCCAGCGTCACGGAGACCGCCGGGGCGTGCTGCACCACGACCGTCTTATTGGGATCCGAGAGCGCGGCGATGACCTCGTTCAGATAAGAGTGTTCAGTCAGCGCGCCGGTCGGGCAGGCCAGGATGCACTGGCCGCAGTTAATGCAGCTCGAAACATTGAGCCCCTGGTTGAAGGCCGTGCCCACGCGCGACTTGGCGCCGCGGTACAGGAAGTCAATGGCGGCGACGCCCTGGATCTCCTCGCACACGCGCACGCACTTGCCGCAGAGCACGCACTTGTCCGGGTCGCGGATGATGGACGGGCTGGACACGTCCATCTCCTGTTCGCTCTTCTGGCCGCGATAGTGCCGCTGCCGCACACCCATCTCATTGGAGAGCCGCTGCAGCTCGCACTTGTTGTTGCGGCCGCAATAGAGGCAGTCGTCCGGGTGGTTGGCCAGGAGCAGCTCGACGATAGTGCGCCGCGCCGCCAGGACCTTCGGCGAGCGGGTCTTGATCTTCATGTTGGCGGCGACGGGATACGAACACGACGGCACCAGCGTGGGCGCACCCTCAACTTCCACCAGGCACATGCGGCAGGCCCCGCTGGGCGGCAAGCCCTCGATGTGGCACAGCGTCGGGACGTGAATGCCTTCCCGGCGCAGCACGGCAAGGAGGTACTCGCCTTCGTTGGCCTGGACTGTCCGGCTGTTAACTTCGATGTTGAACATGTTCGACTCCCAAGTTTCAAGTTTCAAGTTTCAAGTTTCAGGTTCCAAGTTTCAGGTTGAACGCGGCAAGCACAGCACTTGAAACGTGAGACGTGAAACGTGAAGCCTTTCTCTTCACACCGGCTGCGTAAAGTCCAGATCGCAGCGCAGGCACCGGCGCGCCTCGCAGCGGGCGTCGCTTTCCGAGACGCACAATTCCACCTCCGCAAAGCTGCGCCGCCGTTTTTCAGCGGGCAGCAGCGGGACCTTGATGCGCGCCGTGGGTTCGCTTTCGTCCTCCGGCGTTTGCAGCGGTTCGATGTAAACACTGGGCAGCTTGACTTTGGAGAAGGTCCTGAGCAGCTTGCCGCTGACGAACCCGCTGATCATAGCCGCGGCCTCCTTGCCCGCGGCAATGGCGTTGACCACCGTGTTTGGCCCCGAGACCACGTCGCCGCCCGCAAAGACGCCCGGCCGGCTGGTGAGACAGGACTCGGCATTGGCCCGCACTGTGCCGCCCCTGGCCAGCTCAATGCCATCCAGGCCCTCAGTCTCCGGTTGCTCGCTAATGGCCGCGATCACGGTATCCAGCTCCACGGTGTGTTCCGAGCCAGGGATGGGCACGGGTTGCTGGCGCCCGGAAGCATCGCGTTCGCCCAGCTTGTTGGCGATGAGTTTGAGGCCAGTGAGCGCGCCGTCCTTGGAGAGGACCTCCACAGGCGCGACGAGGGGCTTGAGGATTACGCCTTCTTCGAGGGCCGCTTCAATCTCCTCCGCGTAGGCGGGCATCTCGGCGCGCGTGCGGCGGTAGAAGACGGTTACGCTGGTGACGCCCCTCTGGCGCAAAGCGACGCGCGCGGCATCAATGGCGGAATTGCCGCCGCCGATGATGCCCACGCGGCCCCTGGCCAGGCCCTCGTCGTGCAGGTTATAGGCCTTCAGGAACTGGATGCCCGGGATGATGCCCTTCGTGCCGTCCTCGCCAGGGACACCCAACTTGCGGCTCTGGTGCGACCCAATCGCGAGGTAAACCGCCTTGTAGCCCTGTTTGTCCAGGAGGTCGTCGAGCGTGAAATCGCGCCCCAAGGCGTGGTTGCGCTTGAGCTCGACATTCGGGTTCAGCAGCGCCCGGATCTCCTGTTGCAGGATATCACGCGGCAAGCGGTACTCTGGGATGGCGCCCACGAGCATGCCGCCGGGCTTGGATTCCTTCTCAAAGAGCGTGACCTTCAAGCCCAGGCTGGCGAGGCAATGCGCGGCGGTCAGGCCCGACGGCCCCGCGCCTATAACGGCAATCCTGGCTGCATTGGGTGCGGCCGGCTTGACATCCGGCGCGTAAGTCTCAGGAGAGACCCGGTCCACTACGAAACGCTTCAGTGTGCGCACGGCGATCGGCTGGCCGCCCGTTGCGCCGCAGCGGCACATCTTCTCGCAGGGATGGTGGCAGACGCGCGCGCAAATGGACGGGAAGGGATTGGCCTGCCGGATAATGCGATAGGCATCGGCGTATTCGCCACGGGCGATATGGGCCACGTAGCGCCACACTTCCGTTCCGACAGGGCAGGTGTTCTGGCAGGGCGCGCCCACAAGTTCCTTGCAGGCGCCCGCCGGACAACGGCGCTCGTAGATATGCGCCTCGTATTCGTCGCGGAACCACTTGAGGGTGCTGAGCACCGGGTTGGGAGCGGTCTGGCCCAGCCCGCAGAGGCTCGTGGCTTTGATCGTCTCCGCCAGCTCTTTCAGCCCCATGATGCCCTGGAAGCGGAGCAGGGCGTCAACGTTCTCCTCGCGCCGCCGCGGGCGTGTCACAGCCTGCAGGATTTCGAGCATCCTGCGAGTGCCTTCGCGGCAAGGAATACACTTGCCGCACGACTCGCTCTGGATGAACTCCATGAAGAACTTGGCGAAGTCCACCATGCAGGTGGTTTCGTCCACCACTACCAGCCCGCCGGAGCCCATGATGGTTCCGAAGCTCTTGAGCGCTTCATAGTCCGTGGGGATGTCCATGTGCGGCTCTGGCACACAGCCGCCGGAGGGGCCGCCAATCTGCACGGCCTTGCACTTGCGGCCCCCGGGAATGCCGCCGCCGATGTCAAAGACGATCTGGCGGAGCGTCGTGCCCATCGGGATTTCCACCAGTCCAGTGCGCCGTACCATGCCCGAGAGCGCGAACACCTTGGTGCCCTTGCTCCCCTTCGTGCCCATGCCTGAGTACCAGTCCGCGCCGTGCTCAAGGATGAGCGGCAGGTTGGCGAGCGTCTCGACGTTGTTGATGACCGTGGGCTTGCCGAACAAGCCCTTGACCGCCGGGAACGGCGGCCTGGGCCGCGGCATGCCGCGCTTGCCTTCGAGGGAGTGAATCAGCGCGGTCTCCTCGCCGCAGACAAAGGCGCCAGCGCCCATCTTGATGAGGATCTCCAATTCATTGCCGCTATCCAGAATGTTATGGCCAAGCAAGCCGTAAGCACGGGCCTGTACGATAGCTTCCTTGAGCCTGGCGACAGCCAGAGGGTATTCCGCCCGGATGTAGATGTAGGCCTTGCTCGCGCCGATGCCGTAGGCGGCAATAACCATCCCCTCTAGCAGGCGGTGCGGGTCGCTCTCGCCCACGGCGCGGTCCATGAAGGCGCCCGGGTCGCCTTCGTCCGCGTTGCAGATAAGGTACTTCTGGTCTGCCGCGGTCTGGCGCGCGAACTTCCATTTCTTGCCGGTGGGAAAGCCGCCGCCGCCGCGCCCGCGCAAGCCCGAAGCCTCAACGATATTGCAGATCTCATCGGGCGTGTGGTTCTTCAGGACCTTTGCCAGCGCGGAGTATCCCCCGCGTGCGATGTACTCATCAATGCTGCCGGGGTTGAGGATGCCACTGTTGATCAGGACCACGCGGCGCTGAATGGCCAGGAAGGGATGTTCATCCAGGTAAGGCACGCCGTCCCAGCCCTTCAGGCCGTTGTTCTCTACCCGGAATTGGCCAAGCACCATGTCAGGGGGGATCGAGCCAGCCAAAACCGCATCCAGCAGGCCCGCTACTTTCGGCGCTTGAACGCCGCGGAAGCTGACTCTGGCGCGGCCGGGCAGTTGCAGGTCCACGAGCGGCTCTTCGGAACACAGACCGATGCAGCCGACCTCGACGACCTCAGCGGCCACCTGCTTCGCGGCCAGGTAGGCCTTGAGCGCCTGGATGGTCTTGGCAGCCCCGGCGCC
>Ga0209777_10003510_pt1 | contig 19336 bp, 15 predicted proteins | sample FrelakmetHBP12HB_FD_187147 | JGI IMG/M metagenome (GOLD analysis project Ga0209777, IMG submission 187147) | Freshwater lake sediment microbial communities from the University of Notre Dame, USA, for methane emissions studies -HBP12 HB (SPAdes)... | ecosystem: Environmental > Aquatic >...
TCAAAGTTGGAGGACAAGTAGTGGCGAAGTCGAAAAAGATCGGCGGCCGGCTGGCCGCAAAGCGGGCGAGGCTGGAGACGATTCTCAAAAAACTCGGCTCCGCGATCATCGCGTTCTCGGGCGGCGTCGACTCGACGCTCCTTGCGGCCGAGGCGCGGCGGGTGCTTGGCCGCAACAAGGCCCTCGCCGTTACGGCCACAAGCGAGACGTACCTGCCGAGCGAACTGGAGGAGTCGAAGGCGCTGGCCAAGCGCCTGGACCTGCGGCAGGAGATCATCGAGACCCGCGAACTCGACGTGCCGAACTTCCGCGGCAACCCGCCAGACCGTTGCTACTTCTGCAAGCGGGAACTGCTGGAGCGGTTGATCGCCATCGCCAAGGCGCGCGGCATGGCGAAGGTCTGCGACGGCGCAAACGCCGATGACGCGAGCGCGTGGCGGCCGGGCCTGCGGGCGGCCGCCGAGCTCGGCGTCCGCAGCCCCTTGAAGGAAGCGGGCCTGGCGAAGGCCGACGTGCGGGCACTCTCCAAAGCCCTCAGCCTGCCCACCTGGGACCGCCCCGCAATGGCGTGCCTGGCGAGCCGGTTCCCGTACGGCCAGACGATCACCAAGGAGGCCCTCGGCCGCGTTGCGGCGGCGGAGTCGCTCTTGGCGGACCTGGGCTACCGCGGCTACCGTGTGCGCGACCATGGGACGCTCGCCCGCATCGAGGTCGCCCCGGCCGACATCGAGCGGCTGACGATCACGCACCGCACCCTGATCGTGCAGGACCTCAAAGGCCTCGGATACACATACGTTTCGCTCGACCTCGAAGGCTACCGCGCGGGGGCGATGGACGAAGTGCTGCCACGGCACAAAAGCGGGAACAGGGAACGGGGAACAGGGAACCGGAAATAAACGGCGGGATTCGGGAGCCGGGATTCGGGAATCGGAAGAAACGACAGGGGGCGTCTTGATTTAAGAACTTGCGTTGACGTGCAATGATTCTTCGGTGGGCCACTCGCCCACCCACGACTTGCGCCGTGGGCTATTGTCTAATCGCCCCTTCGGGGCTGCTACAAACTACGGCCACATCCGCGTCTGCGTCAGAAAATCTATTGACAAAGGCTGATTTCTTCGGCTATGCTCCGGGCGACACATAGGCAGCATTCACAAGTAAAGCAAGCGGCTCGCTCGGGGGGGCATTCCAGTGCGGCAAGTGGATGACACGTTCGGGCGGCCTTCAACCGCTCAGGTCGGTTCCTCCCCGGATTCCCGGGGCGCGTTAGGGGGATGCCCTAACCCGCGTTGGTGGTGTTATGCGGATCGGCGTAAAAAGCTGTTAGGCGCAAACAAAGGAACAGAATAGGAGCAAGCGTATGGGCATTCTCACAGATCTCTTCGTTGCTGACCCCAAGGACGCAGATACATATGAGGCCCTACAACTCAAGGGTGCCATCAATCCGGAGAGGTTCGACCGCGCCGAGTTCAAGGGGCTAACTGATCTCAATTTTGGCATATTGTGGGCCATCATCGAAGACAAGGACTGGGACCCGGAGACTCACTCGTTGGAGACGATTTCTCTTGAAGAGCCAGGCGAGACTTGGCTATTCCGATTCCCAGCGGCACTTGTCTCGCAGCTATCATCATTAGACTCATCGCAGGTATCACAGCTTGCCGAGGCATGGGCTGCAACAGAGGAGCTGCGGTGCCAGCCATCTGACATTGAACCAGTAGTCCGGGAGCTTGTTCGCCTGGCAAATGTTGCGACACGAGATGGCAAGGGGCTCTACCTTTGGGGGTCTCTGTAGGCACACCGAGTTCCGGTGACACACGACAATGGCGGTGAATTAAGGAGTCGGTAGGTGAAAGCACCTTGCGGGCGGGAGAGGGCAACAAACAACCCACCCCATGGATGTGGGCAAAATGGCCGGCCATTTAAACAGATCGGCATCCAGGTCCGCCTTCTTTAAGCTTTCCGGAAGGCCGCCTCATGTGGCCATAGCCCTTATTTCACCGCCATTGGTGAAACACGACTTATTTCCCAGCGTCAATCGCCAGGCCCGGACGGCCGCGCCATGCTCGGCGTACGCCGCGGCCATAGGTTGGGCGCAGACTTCGCTGCCGCAAACGCAAGGGCAAGGCAAGTAAGTTGAGTGTCACCGGTCACGTTATTGCCCAAAGCCCACGCTCGGCGCCTGGCGCTCCACGGCCGTCTCGATCTCGAAGAACTCCGCCGGCTCGAACTTGAACATGCCCGCCATGAGGTTGGTCGGGAACATCTGGCACCGGTTGTTATAGTCGCGGACGTTTGCGTTGTAGAACCGCCGCGAGGCCTGGATGCGGTCCTCCGTCTCGGCCAACTGCTTCTGAAGCAGGAGGAAACTCTGGTTCGCCTTCAGGTCCGGGTATCCCTCGACCACCGCCATCAGTTGCTTCAGCGCCCCCACCAGCATGTTCTCGTCCTTGGCCTGCGATGCGGGCGATCCGGTGGAGGCCACCGCCCGGGTGCGGGCCTCGATGACCTGCTCCAGCACCGTGCGCTCGTGTGCGGCGTAGCCCTTGACGGTCTCGACGAGGTTCGGGATGAGGTCGTAGCGGCGCTTCAGTTCCGTGTCGATGCCGGCCCAACTTTCGCGGACGTGGTTGCGCCCGCTGACGAGGCTGTTGTACATGCCGGCCACGATCAGGAGGACGATGACGACCGGCGCCACGACGCACGCGCAAAAGGGAAGGAGCGCCGCCACTTCCACCAGCGCCAGGACCGCCGCCGTGCCTGCGATCGCCGTAATCACGTCTGTCCTCCTTGCGGGCCGCCTATGCCGCGCTCGTGCAAGACGTACTCCGGAATGCTGCGGATGATCTCCTGCCCGATGTCCATCAGCCGCTGAAAGTTCTCAAGTTTGTTCCCGCTGTCATACAAAAGGAGCGTCGGCCCGTTCATCTCCAGCGCCGGGCAGTCGCCGCAGGCCAACAGGTACTCGATCAGCCGCGCGTGGAAGATGTCGTAGGCGAATTTCCGGTCGTCGCACTTCAGGTAATAACGTTTGCTGAACTCCGCGCTCTCGAAGTTGATGTCGTCGTGGCCCACCCACGCGGCCACGCGGTCGAAAATGCTCTCGCGGCGCATATGCATGCGCGCCGCCAGAATCGGCATGGCCATGATTGCGGCCTGAAATGAGTACGTCGTCTCGTCCTTGCCGCTGCCCGTGCTGTACTGGTAATCGCAGAGGATTACGTCGCGGCCGCTGACCTTGCCGGCCATGACGTCCGTTGCCTTGCGCGAGTGGCCGCTCGAGAAGAGGTCGAAATGCGCGTACCGGGCGGGCATGTCGAACGGGTCATCCGCGTAATACTGCAAGCCCCACTGTGCGGCCATGCGGGCCAGGGCCTCGCGGCGTTTGCGGGCATTGATGACGCTGTAAATGATGAGGGCGACAATGCCGCCGGCCACCAGCACAAAGAAGAAGCACTGGCACGCGCCCGCGCCGCCCGCAAAGACAATTGGAATGACGTTTTCCACGCCCGCCTCCCGTCCGAGCGCGGATTATAGAGCAGATGCGCAGGCGCGCCAAAGGTAAACGGCGGGCGAAAGTATAACCGTCCCCTGGCGCCTCGCTCCATGGGCCGGGTGGCATGGTCACGCTTTTGCGTGGCCGTGCAAGCTGCCCAGCGTGGTGCGCGTTTAGCGTGAGCGATGAAACAGGGTGGCACGGCAGCGGCGCCTTTGCCGCGGCCGTGCTAACTGCGCCCATTCGGGAAGCACGGTCACGCAACGGCGCGTGGCCGTGCCACCCGGCGCGACACGCTAAACACGCACCACGCAAAAGCGTGACCATGCCACCCATGAACACTGAGGACTCACGACCCCGGCCGCGGTGCATGGTCGTGGCGGACATACCCCGGAATGCTTTCGAGGACCCGGCGGCCCACCGCGAGGAACCGCTGCGCCATCGCCGGCGAGGCGAACCTCTTCGGCGCCAGCGGGCCGTCGTACATCAGCAGGAACCGCCCCTCCATCTCCAGAACCGGCACGGCCTCGCCGTCCAGCAGCGCCTCCATGACCACCGGGCGGCAGATGTCGAAGGCGAACTTGCGGTCCGCGCACAGCACGTGATAGCGGCGGTTGAACTCCTCGCTCTCCGTCTCAATCGGGTCCAGGCCCACCCAGTGGGCAAGCATGTCCTGGATCTGCACCGACCGCACAACAAGCCGCGGCGCATCTATCGGCAGCTTCAGCAGCCCAACGTGGTACCGCTGCAACTTCGGCGGCCTGCCCGACCCCGTGAAGAACTCGTACTGGAAAACCATCGCCGGCTGGCCGGCCAGATGGCCCATCATGAGGTCCCGGGCCTCGCGGCCGTAGGCATCGCGGAAGAGCGGCAGGTGGAGGCACTCCACGGGCGGTTCCCAGTGCATCCCCGATGAGAACCTCAGGCCGCACTCTTTAGCCACGCCTTCCAGGTCGCGCCGGCGGACGCGGTCGCCCAGCCGGCGGAAGTACGCCCGGACGATCGCCAGCACAACAGCGAGGCCCGCCACTGCGGCGGCCGCAAGCCCCAGGATGGTCAGAAGCGATCGCACAGGGTTTTTCCCCCCTCTCGAATGCCGGCGAGATTATACCCCGCCTCCCGTCCGAGCGCGGATTATAGACCGGCCTCCCCGGCCGCGCCAAAGGTAAACGGCGGGGAAAAATAGCCCTACAGCGCCACTTGAGTAGAATTCGCGCGGCGGGTCGGACTTTACCCGCCTGGGCGGGGACCCGCCGCGTGCGGCCAGCGGCACTTATCAAGACTCTGGGCAAAGGCTTGTATCTTGACAGGGGACCTGTTACTCTACTCACGGCATGGGTGAGAGACACTTTCTTGGGGGGCGCTGAAATGCCCGTTCGCGTCCGTTGTCCGACGTGTGGCCAGACCGTCGAGGTCTCTGATTCGCTTGCCGACAAGGTTGTTCGATGCGCAGTTTGTGGGGAACTACTGCGGATACGTGAATCAGCGGGCCTCACATCCAGCAGCAAGCCTGAGCCGAAGCCACCTCAAGAGGAGTACGTGATCCGTAACGAAGGCGAAGACCTTGGACCATCGTTGTGGCGTAACCCGGCGGTCTACATAGCCTTTGCAGCGATTGCCGCGCTCGTGGTTGCGCTTATTATCGTGGTAACACCTCGTAACCCGGCCGCGCCACAACAGGCTGCCCCGTCGGTGAAGAGCAGCCTCTCGGAGAAAGTGGCAGAGGAGCCGGGCAAGGCGGCGCGCCAAGACGGGGCTGCCACTCCTGCCAAGACCGCGACTATCGTCGATAAGGTAGTGCCCGCCGCGCCGACGCCGAAGTTGCTTTCGGACGAGGAAATGATGGCGCTGCCGTCTGGCGTACCGCAACCGAAGCCACGGGCGGGCGGCCCAACGGATGATCTAGATGCCATATTGGCCCTGCCTTCCGGTACGCAACCAAAGCAACCGCCCGCAGCGCCAGTGCCCGTGGCACAACCCGCGGCACTTACCCCTGAGGCCCTTTTCGCCAAAGCCGCGCCCGCCGTGGTCAAGATCACCGCTCTTACCGGCAAAGGGGAGCGTGTGGGAACCGGGTTCTACGTGAGCGAAGACGGCCTGATTGTCACGAACTACCACGTTCTAGAGGGGGCAACCTGGGTGTCAGTCTTTATGTCAGTTGGAGGTCCGGGTAAGGAAATTCCCTTGGGCGTTATACTTGCGAAGAATGCCGTCTGGAAGGGGTTCCCCCCGGTGCCTGGGTTCTGCGACCCGGAAGCAGACCTGGCCGTATTCAGGAATTCCGCCGATGCACCAGGACGGAAAACACCGCACCTTGAACTTGCTGCTGTTACCAGCAAGCCGAACATTGGCGCAAGGGTGTATACAATCGGCAACCCTCACGAACTGGATAAGACACTTTCCGACGGTCTCATTAGCGGTTTTCGGGAATGGGAAAACGGCTTGACCGTCATTCAAACGACAGTGCCCATAAGCGGCGGTTCAAGCGGCGGACCACTCATGGACGCCAGTGGTTGCGTCGTGGGCGTCATCTTCGCTAGCGAGAAGGGCGGACAGAACCTCAACTATGCCGTTCCGCTGGCCAAGGTTCGGGCGCTGGTTGAAAGGGCCAAGGCGGGCATAGCCAAGGGTGAAACCGGCAACTTGGAGCAGGAACTCCTGAAGTCGGGGCGTGGAGGGGAAGAAATCGCTCGCGCGCGGGCCGCGATTTCCGAAAAGGACTTTGCGGGAGCGTTGCGCATTCTCCAAGGATTGAAGGATAGCGACCCGCAGAACGCGGAAGTTTGGTATCTTCTGGCGAAGACGCAGTTTGAGCTGTTGTTTCCCAGGCGATCTGTTAGCGCCGTGCGGAACTACGAGCAGATAATTGATTCGGCCAATATGGCTATCGCGCTAAAGCCTGACTACTTCGAGGCGTATCAGACCCTTTCTAGTGCCGCCGCTATGGCGCAGCGTTATGACTTGTGGCTTAACGCGGCGAATGCGATGGTACGCCTTAGGCCAGCGGAAGGTGATGGCTACCACATGTTGGGTGGTGCTTTGTCGAGCTTGGGCAGGCATCGGGAGGCCGCAAGCGCGTATGAGACCGCACTCAAGTTAGCCTCAGACGACCAGAGCAGGGCGACCCATCTCATTAGCCTGGGGGAGGAGTACGAGAGCCTGGGGCGAATCCAAGAAGCCATTGGGTGTATGGAGAGGGCATTGACTTTCGAGCGGCAGAAGGATGATATAACTAACGTCCTGGCATACTGTGTGCTCATTAGATGCTACCTGGCGACAGGGAATGAGTTGGCAGCACAACGCAATTATAACGCCCTCAAGAAACTGTCCCCAAAGAGTGCGGCGGAAATTAGTCCGCCGATTGCACCTGGAAGGCGTTAGAACGCGATATCGCTGTAAGCGGCCGACTGATCTCCCGGCGCGGGTCCGGCGCTTGGCGGGTAAGTTCCGGCGGGCCCAGTCCGAAACCGAGGGCGGGCATATAGGGCGTATTTCTCCGGAACTCCGAAAATGTCCCCCCGGCGGAACCCGACTCAAGGACAGCATTGCAATTCACGGGGATTCACACAATGGAAACTGAGATCGTCTGGCTTGTCTCCTCACACTATTACACGCCCTCTAACAAGGAAGTGACAATTGAGGCCACTCGCCATGTTAGCTGCCTGCTGGAGAATAGGTTCTGGGAAAGGCCTTTCTCCTACGCCATTGCACCTGTGCTGCGCGCCATACAGCAAGCAAAGGCAGTGTGCGCGTCCGTGTACATCGGTGCTATGCCTCCGTCCGAGAGTCCTTGCGTGCTCGGCATAGACGGGGTTAAGAAGATTCTAGCCAAACACTGCCCATCGGCCGTTGACACACAACAGGCAATCAGGGATTCGGGGCTTGATCGCTCCATGGGCATAACTGTAATCGCAATCAAGTTGGAGTTTGGGGAGAGCGAAGATGATCCGCAGGACCCCCCAGAACTGGCGCTGGGACTTCAGCAGGACCGGATGCTGTACAGCAGCCTTGGCCTTGCCGAAGAGGTCGGAGCGTTGCTGCGTGGCGCCATCCTCCTTAACTGCGCAGGGGGCGCCTGGATAGGGCCGGAGGCATCTCACATGAGCCAGGGTGGAAGCCTGGTGTTCTTCAAGGGACCCCTGGAAACTCGTCTGTTCCCCAGACCTGCGGCGCAATTCACTTTTCCCGCGCACATCAAAGATGACCAGTTGCCGAAAGTCCTTGAAACGCTTGATGGCCTGTCCCGTTCTTGGCACTTGCCACTGTGGCCGGTTCACAGGTACTTGAAAGCCTTGAACGCCGGCAGACTCGAAATGGAGAACCTTATCGATCTGATTTTCGCGTTGGAAGGGCTATTCGACAAGAACACGGACTCGCGATTCATTAGGACCGCATCTTGGTTGCTTCTTAGTAAGAACCGAAACGAGGCTTGCCGGATAGACTCAATCCTCAAGACTGCGTACGAGATGCGCAATGAGATCGTTCACGGCGCAAAGTATTACACTGGATTTGATAGTATCAACTTAGGCGGCGGACCAACCTCACCTCATGCATTTTTCCGCGAAGTACAATCTGTAGTGGCCAGAATGATTAGTACGGCATTACTGAAACTCCAGAGGAATCCCCAAATGCAAAATCTCCGCCTCACGACGCAGGACCTGATCGAGCACATACATCCATAGCATGGTCCGTTCCGGCGACACGATACTTATCTTCTGACTGCACTCCATGCTGATCTCCCTCGCGCGGGCCGCCACGAGAAAAGGTCCAGGACCTTTTTCGCCTAATCCAATTCTTCTAGCCCCAACGAGGCGACAGATTGTAGCCGCGGGTGGAGCGGCGCGGTCCCTCGGGGACCCGACGCGGAACCCGTGGAAAGCGGATGAGGGAGAGTCCTTCCTCCTTTATTCCTCTTTCGCCCCGGCGGGGCGAAGGAGATTCTTTGGGCTGCCGAAAGGACGCCCGTGTCCGACGATTCCTCCGCCCCTAAAGGGGCGGATGAGTCGAAACACGAACACTCCCACGGGTTGCGCGACGCCGAAGCGGCATCTCTTCACCCGCGGCTACATCCCGCCGCCCCGTTGGGGCGAACAACGGCGATTTCAAGTTTCAGGTTTCAAGTTCCAAGTTCAAAGGCTCCCCGCCCCTGGAAGGTTACAGGTGCCGCACGAATGCCGAGCTCCCCCGTTGGAAGGCGTAACCCCGACCTCACGGTCGGGGCTCGAATCGTCCCGCCATTGGCCGTTTCTCGCCTAAATCCTCCTCGGCGTTCGGAGTTTACCCGCCTGGGCGGGCGTTCTCTGCGGTTAAAGCCATTGCCGTGGGGTCGTTTTTCACTCTGCATTCTGCACTCTGCACTCTGCATTCTGCACTCTACACTCTGCACTCAGTCCGGTTCCCAGCCTGCCCGCCGCCTCATCCCACGGCATGCCGCGGGTTTGTCTCCGGTTCCCAGTTCCCCGGCCTGCGAGCCAGGCTTAAAGGAGGGTTTTCGCCGTTATAATGACGAACGACGAATGACAACCGCCCCGCTCGACATGGCCCCATTCCCGACCCCTGCCGTTGGGAATGTGTTGCTTTTTGGCAACATCGATGTTGCGTTTTCGCAACATACCCCCCTCCGGAAAGTGTTGTTTTTTTGCAACATTCGAGGGCGGGCGCCATCGCTGTGAAAAAAGTAACGCTGTAAGTGTTTTCGGAACCCATCAAGGGATGTATATGACCAGAGCGCAAAAAAGGTGAAAAAAGAGCAAAACGCTATCAAGTTCTATCAAAACAGGGCTCAAAAGTGTTAAATTCGGTACACTTTTTGCCTTACCCATCTTAACATTTTGCCCCTCCAACCCCTCTGGCGCTAGCGCCAGGGCCGTTTTGACCCTCCAAAAGGGGCAAAAAGGCGGCGCGCCGTTCTAATAATTGACTTTGGCAATTTAGGCAAGCGCGACTTACGTCAACGGGAAAAACGGGAACCGGAAACGGGGAACCGGGAACAGTGTTGCGAAAAAACAACATCACCCAAAGGGGGGAACTGGGAACCGGGAACTGGGAACCGGCAACGGCCAAAACGGCAAGGCCCTTAACCGCAGAGAACGCTGAGAACGCCGAGGAGGATTGAGTCAGAAACGGCCAAAGTCGGGAACCTGGCAACGGAACGGCGAACGGCAAGAGGGCCGGCGGCGGCACGCCAAAAGAATCAAATCAACGCGTGGACCCCGCCCCCTGCCGCGAGTACCTGTGGGGAAAGGAGGCGACGCCATGAACCTCATGCCACATCAGGCCGACGCCGACCCCGAAACTGATTGCGGCATGGCGTCAACGGGCATCGCTCCCGCCGGCATCGCTCCCACCAGCATCGCTGCCGCCGGCCCCGCCGACCTTGATTCCCGCCGCCTTTTCCGATACGATGGGCTAGCCATGGAAAACCCATTCTCGCCCATCCCGGAGATTTTAGGGGAACTCACGGGCGGCCGCATGATCGTCCTCGTGGACGACGAGCACCGCGAAAACGAGGGCGACCTCGTTTGTGCCGCCGAGAAGGTGACCCCCGAGATCATCAACTTCATGGCGGCCCACGGCCGGGGCCTCATCTGCCTGCCCCTGGCCCATGAGTACGTGGGACGCCTCCAGCTTCCGCCGCAGACCCCCGAGAACACGGCCGCGTTCGGCACCGCCTTCACCGTCTCGGTCGACGCCCGGAGCGGCATCACGACGGGCATCAGCGCCGCCGACCGGGCGCGGACCATCCTGATCGCCATCGCCGAGGGCACACAGCCGCAGGACCTCTGTCGGCCGGGCCACGTCTTCCCCATCCGGGCCCGCGAGGGCGGCGTGCTCGTGCGGGCCGGCCAGACGGAGGGCGCGGTAGACCTGGCGAGGCTGGCTGGCCTGAAGCCCGCCGGGGTCATCTGCGAGGTCATGAAGCCCGACGGCACGATGGCCCGCCTGCCGGACCTCGTGACGTTCTGCAAGGATCACGGCCTGAAGATGTGCTCCGTGGCCCAGATAATCGAGTTCCGCCGCCGCAAGGAGCGGCTCATCCGCAAGGTGACGCAGGCCAAGCTGCCGACGCGGTTTGCAACCTTCGACATCCACGTTTACGAGAGTTTCGTGGATCCCTTCCCGCAGATCGCCCTGACGCTGGGCGGCATCGGCATGGCCGGCGCGGACGGAAAAGTCCCCATACAGGAAGAGCCGGTGCTGGTGCGCATCCACTCGGAGTGCCTCACCGGCGACGTCTTCGGCAGCCTCGCGTGCGACTGCGGCGCACAACTCCAGAAGGCCATGGAGCGCGTGGCCAAGGCCGGCCGCGGGGCCGTCATTTACATGCGCCAGGAGGGGCGCGGCATAGGCCTCTCGAACAAGATCCGCGCCTACAAGCTGCAGCAGGAAGAGGGGCTGGACACCGTCGAGGCCAACGAGCGGCTGGGGTTCCAGGCAGACCTCAGGGACTACGGCATCGGCGCCCAGATCATGGTGGACCTGGGGATACGCAAAGTGCGCCTGATGACCAACAATCCCCGCAAGATCGTGGCCCTCAACGGCTACGACCTGCACATCGTGGAGCGCGTGCCGATCATCGTCAAGCCGAACTCCCTCAACAAGAAGTACCTCGACACGAAACGCCGCAAGCTGGGGCACCTGCTGGATGAGGACGCCCGCTAGCTCAGCACTTCTTCCAGCGCCTCGGGGGTGAGGAGGCCGCGGAGTTTATTGAGTGCCCGCATCTCTATCTGCCGGATGCGCTCTTTCGTCACGCCGAAGTGTCTGCCGACTTCCTCGAGCGTCTGGGCGGGCATATCGCCGAGGCCGAAGCGGCGCATGACGATCTCGCGCTCGCGCGGCTCGAGCTGGTCAAGCACCTTCTCGATGTTCTGGCGGACCGAGATGTCGGGTTCCTTGTAGCCCTCTTCCCCCTCGAACCGCAGGTCGTGGCTCATCTCCAGCAGTTCGTCGCGGCCGGTCATGAAGCGGTCGCGGCGGACGCCTTCCTGCGGAACGCTGCGGGCGAAGTTCTTCATGATCGCCCAGGAGGCGTAGGTTGAAAACTTGAAGCCCCGCATATAGTCGAACTTGTCGACCGCCCGCATGAGGCTCATGTTGCCGTCGGAGATGAGCTCGAAGAAGTTGGTCTGCGGCCCGACGTGGCGCTTCGCGATGTTTACCACCAGCCGCAGGTTCGCCTGGATGATGCGGTTCTTCACCTCGTTCGCCTCATCCATGAATTTCTGGATTTCCTCGATGTCCTCGACCTTGGGCGTGCGGCTGTCTTTGATGCGGGTCTGGATCTTCGCGGCCTTGAACTTCAGGTAGTTAAAGCGCCTGAAGAGGGATTGCTCCTGGTCCTTCGTCAGCAGAGGGGTCTTGTAGAGCGTCTTTAAGTAGATCGGCAGGCCCTTGGGGGGCGACGGTTGCCGGCCTTCGCGCGGCCCCATGGCTGCTTCGGCGATGGCGTCGCCCAGGATGCGCTCGTCGGCATCCGCCTTCTCAAATTCCGGGCTGGCCATGTAGTCGATCGGCTCGCTCAGCAGTTCCTTCGCCCGCTCCTCCGTCACGATGCGGTAGATGCTGGATCGCGTGCGGCAAAACCGCTTGGCCAGGGCGTGGACGCTCACGCCGCGCTGGTAAGCCTGGTAAATCAGGCGTCGGTCCTGTTCCTGGAGTGGGTCGCCGGAATCCGGAAAGAGTTTTGCGTCCGGGTGCTCGTGGTCGTATTCCTTGATGGTCTGGCGGACGGTCTCGACCGCACGGTCCAGCTTGCGCGCGATGCGCTTGGAGACCTCAAACAGGCAACAGTGGCAGAAGAGGCTCAGGCGTCTGGCCCGACGGATGATCTCGCGGCGTTCCTCCGGCGTCAGGCGGCTGAAACTGCCACCCGCCTGGACCCGCTCGGAGTTGCGGGCCGCAAAACGCTCGATGCTCGACGCCAGAAACCCCACGCGGAGCCGGCCGTCGCTGCCGACGAACTTCCGCGACACCAAGCCCGCCCTCCTCCACCGCTGGATCGTCTTCTCGGAAACGTTGAACTTCTTGCAGGCCTCGTTGATCGAGAGAACGGCTTCGCCGACCTCCTCCGTGCTCATCCGCAGACTGGCGGAAACCTGCTCGACCAGGTGGACAAGGTCCTCCCGAACTGTCTTGCCGCGCAGGCCCTTGCCCAGCTCGCCGCGCGTACGGTAGCCCGTGATCTGATAGCAGATGAACTCGTACGGATACGACTTCGATGGGTCGGTCAGGCAGGCGAGGCGCTCCGCCCGGTTAACCTGCTCCAGACGGACCTTGGCAGGGGAATACGCAAGTTGCTTTGCCAAGTCGGCAATCTCAGGATGATGGAAACCAGCCATTGTGCACCTCACTCTCTCGGCCAAGAGGTTTTGGGCACTCCATCCTTTTCAACTGTACTCTACCACACAGAAACCGAGCTGTCAAGAAAAAAGTTGACTTGTCTTGCACTCTAAGTGTCCAGTCAAGCCCCCCTTTTCAAAGGGGCCACTTGAGCCCGAAAGTCAAGCCCCCCTAGCTCGTTCCGGGCCAATGCCAGCCGGTGTTTCATGCAGGACACAAGACACTCGCAACAGCCAAATCCAGGGGAAATGCCGCAGTGGTCCCGCTTGGCAGGGGACTTGGCCGGTTGGAAAAAACCACTTGGGGGCTTTGAAAAGCGCGGGAGCCGTGGGGCTTACAGGCCCCCCACCGCAGCGGAACTGCCCCGCTCCTACAACCGCTTGGGTAGCATCTCAGATCGCAACCTCGCGGTAGCGGTCCAGCAGGCTGACCACGGCGTTCATGCCGCCCGGGCGGTTGGAAGGGTCCTTTTCGATACACCGCATGATGATGCCTGCGGCCTCCGCAGGCAGGGCAGGCACTCGTTTCTCCAGCGGCACCGGCCTTACGTTCAGGATCTTGGCCACGACCGCATGTTGACCGGGCTGCTCGAAAGGCCAATGACCCGACAATGTCTGGTAGGCTACAACGCCCCAGCCGAAGATGTCGACCCGCTGGTCGTTCAGGTCTCGCTTGTGAATCTCTGGAGGCAAATACTCCGCCGTCCCCGGCCGATAGCCGGTCGTAGGTACGGCCCCAAGCGGGGCCGCGAGGGCGAAGTCGATCAACTTCACGGCCCCGCCGGCGTCTACCATGAGATTCTTCGGGCAGAAATCCCGGTGAACAAACCGCCGCGCATGAACGTGGGCAAGCGCCATTGCCGCCTGCCGAACGACTGCCAGCCTCATTCCGTCCAGTTGTTTGCTATCGCCCGCGAGCAACATCGAAAGCGGCACACCCTCAACGTACTCCAGAACCACGTAAGGCGAGTCCGCCAGCAGGCCATGGCCGAAGCACCGGACCACATTCGCGTGGTTGAACGACGAGACCACCTGCCCCTCGGTCAGCACAAGGTGCGCGACATCCGGGTGGTCGCCGGCCTTGCGGGCGGCAGGCTTGAGGACCTTGACGGCCACGACGCGCCCGGTCGCCTGCTCCTTCGCCTTGAAGATGCTCGACTGGCTCCCGTCGCAAATGACGCCAAGTGCAGTGTATCCCGGCAACTGCGTCGCCTGCGGCTTCTGAAACTTTGACATGAAACCCTTGAACATGCCATACTCCTCCGACCCGAGAATCGGGCAACCAGGGCGCCGCGCGTGGCGCCCGCGCTGAGATGTGTACCGCCAGCTTATACGGTTCTTCCGCCCGCGCCAACAGTGTTTCCGCGGATTTCTTGCAGAAGTTTGCCGCAAGAGGCCCCAAAGAAGGGCCGCCCGCCGGGCACTACTTGCCGAAGTAGTCGATCAGCGAAGCGATCTCGCTCCGCAGGCTCGAGCGCGGCACAATCCGGTCCACGAAGCCGTGTTCCATCATGAACTCGGCCGTCTGGAAACCCTCGGGCAACTCCTGCTTCATGGTCTGATAAATGACGCGCGGCCCGGTAAACCCGATCATCGCCCCCGGCTCCGCAAGGATGATGTCGCCGAGCGAGGCGTAACTGGCAGCAACGCCGGCGGTCGTCGGGTTGGTCATGACGCTGATAAAGAGCCCCCCTGCCCGGTTCAGGCGCGAAACGGCCGCACTCGTCTTGGCCATCTGGGCCAGGCTGAGGATGCCCTCCATCATCCGGGCGCCGCCGGAAGCGCTGCAAATGACGAGCGGCAGCCCGATCTCCGCGGCCTTCTCGGCCGCCACCGACACCTTCTCGCCGACGACCGACCCCATGGAGCCCATGATGAAGTTCGGGTCCAGCGCCCCGAGGACGACCGGGCGGCCCTTGATGTAGGCCCGCCCGACGACCGCGGCATCGTAGAGGTTGGTCTGGCGCTGCGCATCGGCCAGGCGCTCAACGTAGCTTTTTCGGTCGACGAAATGCAGCGGGTCGGGCGACCTCAGGTTCGGCAGGTACTCTTCAAAGCTGTCGGCATCGGCCAGGAGGCTGATCCGCTGGCGGGCGCCGATCTTGAAGTGGTACTGGCACTCCGGGCAGACGTGCAGGTTCTCCTCCACGCGTTTGCGGAAGACCATCTCCTCGCAGCCGGGGCAGCGGAGCCACAGGCCTTCCGGGATGTCCCTCTTTTTTGTCCGGCCATCGATGGCCATAAAGCCTCGCCGCTTCGCCTCACCCTACTAGTCCGTCAACATTATCATGTGGGTGCCACGGCTGCGCAGTTTGCAGCCGTGTTTCCCGGCCGACGACCACGGCTGCACAAGGCGCAGCCGTGGCACCCACAGATTAAGAACTGACAGGCTACTACTTCGCCGGCGCCTGTGCCGCCGCCTGCCTGAGAGCCGCGATCGCACTGGCGTAGTTGCGGTCCGGAGTGCGAAAGACGCCGGTCCCCGAAACAAACACGTCCGCCCCCGCCCCGGCCGCCTGGGCTATCGTGTCGGGGTAGATGCCGCCGTCCACTTCCAGGCGCTGCGTCGTAAGCCAGCTCTTCACGGCCCGGATGTTCGGCAAGACCTCCGGCATGAACTTCTGCCCGCCGAACCCCGCGAAGATCGTCATCATCAGCACCATTTCAACCTGCGGCACGGCCTGGCGCACTCGATCCATCGGGCCATCAGGGTTGATCGAGATGCCGGCCTCGCATCCGAGTTCGTGGATGCGGTCGGCGATCGCCCGCGGGTCCGCTACGACCTCCGCATGAAAGGTAATGTTGTCGGCGCCGGCCGCCGCAAACGCCTGGATGTAGCGGGCCGGCTCCGAGATCATCAGGTGGACGTCCAGGTATAGGTCCGTGACGGCCCGGATGTGCTCGACGACCACCGGCCCCATCGTGATGTTGGGGACAAAATGTCCGTCCATCACGTCGACGTGCAGCAAGTCGGCCCCGGCCGCCTCGGCCTTCTTGATCTCGTCGGCCAGGTGCGCGAAGTCCGAGGCCAGCAGCGATGGCGCGATAGCCGGGCGCGGCAACTGACTGAGCGAACGTTTCAAGCAGTGACCCCATATAACGGCGCTAGCGTGCGATTTTGCGCGGCGGGTCTCCTGACCCGCCGCGATGGTGCTCGCTTTCGTCACAAAGCAGGGTTAGGCGCGGCTCTTGGCCCAACAAGGCCGACGAGCCATTTGCCGCCCAACCCGTCTAAGAAAACCTCAGAGGCAACGACTTCAAAGTTGTCACTGTCAGACGCCTTGAGTCCTGTTTGCCCTGTCCCGTCTCCGAGGAAAAGGCACGGCGTACCATACTTGCGTATCGCATCAAGAAACAACCAAGCCCTATCGAAGTTGGTAGCGGCCTTCAATTCCAGCGACATGCTACTCTGCGTTTCGTCCTCAATCACAAGGTCCGGCCCCGTGTTCTGAAGCCTCTTTACCTTTACCTTCCCACCCAAGGCCAAGGCCGCGACTACTTCCACCTTGAACCATCCCTCAATGCCCGTTCTGGGGAAATGCTTCACGTAGCCGAGCGACTCGGCCCTGGCCCTTGCCTTCATTCGGGCAAGAACCGGAGCGAAAACATCGTTTCGCAGGTCAATAGCCAATCCTATTCCCCCAAGATATCGCAAGACTGTGCGGCCCGATCTTCGGTATGCCAGTGCCGCGCAGCGGCCAAGCATTCATCCTGCGCGGTGGGTCGGGAGACCCACCGCGCAAAGGTTAAAGTTGCGCCGATGCGTTACGCGTCGTCGAGGATGTTGATCGTCTCGAAGGGCTTGCCTTCGAGGAATTCCAGGCTTGCGCCGCCGCCGGTGGAGATGTGGGTCATCTTCTCGGCCAGGCCGAACTTCTCGACGGCCGCCGCCGTGTCGCCGCCGCCGACCACCACCGTGCCGCCCTGCTCCGCGATCCTGGCCATCGCCTCGCAGAGGGCCTTGCTGCCCTCGGCGAACGGGGCCATCTCGAAGACACCCATCGGGCCGTTCCAGACGACCGTCTTGGCATCGGCAAGCTTCTCACGGTACAGGTCGATCGTCTCCGGGCCGATGTCCAGCCCCAGCCATCCGTCCTGGATATCCGGCGACTGGACGTCGGTCTCGGCATCGGCGGCAAAGGCCTTTGCCACGAGGTGGTCCGCCGGGAAGAGGACCTCGCACTTGGCGGTCTTGATCTTCTCCAGGAGCTTTGCCGCAACGGCGATCATATCCTTCTTGGTGCCGTCCTTCTTCTTGACCTCGCGCTCAACCTTCGACTTGCCGACCTTCTGGCCGCGCGCAGCCATGAACACGTAGGCCATGGCGCCGCCGATGAGCAGGCGGTCGCATTTGCTGAGGAGGTTCTCGATGACAGCGATCTTATCGGAGACCTTCGCGCCGCCGAGGACCGCCACGAACGGCCGCACAGGCTTCTCGAGGGCCTCGCCGAGGAACTTCAACTCTTTCTCGATAAGGAAGCCGACGGCCCGCGTGCCCTGCGGCATGAGCGCCGGCACGCCGTACGTCGAGGCGTGCTTGCGGTGGGCGGTGCCGAAGGCGTCGTTGACGTACACGTCCGCCAGCTTCCGCAGCGCGGCAGCGAACTCGGGGGCGTTGGCCTCCTCGCCCGCGTGAAACCGCAGGTTCTCCAGGACCATCACCTCGCCGTCCTTCATGGCGCCGACCAGCTTCTCGACTTCGGCGCCGATGCAGTCCGGTGCGAAGCCGACCTCGCGGCCCAGCAGGCCCGCCAGGGCCACCGCCGTCAGCTTCAGGCTCATGGCGGGATTCGGCTTGCCATCGGGCCGCCCGAGGTGGCTCATCAGGATGACGCGGCCGCCCGCCGCCGACGCGCACTTGATCGTGGGCAGCGCCATGCGGATGCGGCGGTCATCAGTCACGTTGCCGTTGTCGTCCAGGGGAACGTTGAAGTCGACGCGTACAAGGACCCGCTTGCCCTTCATCGACAGTTTGTCGAGCGTTTTCTTGGCCACGGCTGACTCCTTTCGCGGACTCAAGCCGCCGCCGAGCATATGTGTTTAGCGCTGTCATTCTGAGGCCCCGTTTACGGGGCCGAAGAATCTCGCCGTTCGGACGGCCGAGATTCTTCGCTCGCTCTCGCTCGCTCAGAATGACAAGTCTTGCCTGGCACGCTAAACACGTACCGCCGCGCGGCAGCCGGCATCTAAGTCGCGGGGGCGAGCACGGCGCCCGCCCCCGCGCGTCGGTCGAGGATTCGGATTAAACGGTCGCCAGCTTCTTCGCCAGGTCGGCCATGCGGTTCGAGAAGCCCCACTCGTTGTCGTACCACGAGAGAACCTTCACGAACGTCGGATCCAGTGCCTGCGTCTGCGTGCCGTCAAACAGGCTTGAGCAGGTCGTGCCAATGACGTCGGAGGAAACGATCGGGTCGTCGGTGTACTCGAGGATGCCCTTGAGTTGGCCCTCGGCGGCCTTCTTCATCGCGGCGTTGATGTTCTTGACGGCTTCCGCGGCGTCCGCGCCCGCCGGCTTCTCCAGTTCGACCGTCAGGTCGACCACGCTGCCGACCGGCGTCGGAACGCGAAGGGCGTAACCGTTCAGCCTGCCCTTCAGGGCCGGGATGACCTTGCCGACGGCCTTGGCGGCGCCGGTCGTGGTCGGGATGATGTTGAGGGCGGCCGCGCGGGCCCGGTGCGGGTCCTTGTGGATCATGTCCAAGATGCGCTGGTCGTTGGTGTACGCGTGGCAGGTCGTCATGAGGCCGCGCTTGATGCCGAAGCTCTCGTGCAGGACCTTGGCGACCGGCGCGAGGCAGTTGGTCGTGCATGAGGCGTTGGAGACGATCTGGTGCTCGGGCTTCAGGGCCGAGTCGTTGACGCCGATAACGATGATGGCGTCCAGTTCGTCCTTCGGCGGGGCCGAGAGGATGACCTTCTTGGCGCCGGCCGTGATGTGCTTGGCGCAATCGGCCTTGTTCGTGAACGCGCCCGTGCACTCCAGGGCCACGTCGACCTTCATCTGGCCCCACGGCAGCGCAGCCGGGTCCTTGATGGCCGTGACCGGGATCTTCTTGCCGTCGACCACCAGGTCCGTGCCGTCGGCCTTCACGTCGCCGTCGAACCGTCTGTACACGCTGTCATACTTCAGGAGGTAAGCCAGCGTCTTGGCGTCGGTCAGGTCGTTGATGCCGACGATGTTGAACTCGCCCTTGCGTGCCCACATCGCGCGGAACACGATGCGCCCGATGCGGCCGAACCCGTTAATGCCGATGTTGATAGCCATCCATCCGTCTCCTTCCATGCTGCGAGGGAATCCCCCAATCGTTGCCATGCCGGCCTGTCTTTCAGTGGGCGCACGGACACCCGGGCCCGGGACCGGCAGACCATGCTTATAGCGCGGACGGGCAAAAGTGTCAAGCGTTTTCGGCGGCCCACAGTACTGCGTCTCGGTGGGGTGGCACGGCCATCCCGGCGCGCCGGGATTGCGTGGCCGTGCAAGCCGCCCAGCGTGGAACACGGCCAC
>Ga0209777_10003511_pt1 | contig 19332 bp, 20 predicted proteins | sample FrelakmetHBP12HB_FD_187147 | JGI IMG/M metagenome (GOLD analysis project Ga0209777, IMG submission 187147) | Freshwater lake sediment microbial communities from the University of Notre Dame, USA, for methane emissions studies -HBP12 HB (SPAdes)... | ecosystem: Environmental > Aquatic >...
TCCTCTCCTTTGCTCATCTGGCTATTGCCAGAATGGCTGACATTATGAGCAGCAGCTACTATATGAGCAGCTGCCGCTGCTGCGCCAAATACGCCTGGATTCATTTTGACTCTCCTTTCCTTATCCGATAATCACCAGATCGGCCAGTTGTTTTTGCGGCAGGACAAATTCCTCAATATACGGTCTGACTCTTTGGTTAAATATATTCCTGACTTTCTCGGCGCTCACCCTGAATGTTTTACTGTCGCGTTCAATCCTTCGAGCGAGGCAAATATCCAGATTGACATCCAAATAAATCCTTAGGCATGACGGATGGACATTATTTAGCAGACAAATGGAAAACAGCCCTTCGGTAATAATAATCGGACAACTGGCTACTGCCTGTGTTTCCATCAGCCGGCGATTGCTTGACTTGTCATAGCGCGGCATCCTGATCACTTTGCCAGCAAGCAGTGCCCTGATCTGGCCGATATATTCCTCGATCAGATACGAAGTCGGCAAATCAAAGATAATTTTTCCGGAACCATCTCTGGGCAATTGCAGATCATCCTGGTCGCGAAAATAATTATCCAGCTCTACCAGCGCCGCTGGCGCCAGTCTGGCCATTCGGCCGGCTAAAGTGCTTTTGCCCGAGCAAGTCGGTCCGGCAATAATTATCAGAGCCGGCTTGGCTAAGCTGCCGAAGGCGTCTTCAATTTCTCCCCAGGCTGCATCAACATTATCGTAAATACACATGATTTTCTCCTTTTTCCAAATCCCTCTAATTGTCAAGGTTCGACAGTTCAATTTAACAAAATATAATAAATATGTCAAATTAAAAAATCCCTTCAAACAGCTTTCTGTTTGAAGGGATGTGAATTGCTTATTTCAGACGATTAGGTCCGGCTTAGCGAGCGCTACGCCCGGCACTGTTGAGAGCCTGATTCCCCATGAGCTTGTCCCACGGGATGCTGGCGCCGAGCTGCAGCATGGCTGCCAAGTAGGCGTACTCGGTTTGGCCGGCGGTAATCTTGGGCAGCTCCATGATGGAAAGCGCGTAACGCGTGACGCTGCGTTCGAGACGCACGTCTTCCGCGGTGACGGCTTTGCCCAGCAATTTGACCAGCTGTTCCTTGGTGGTAACGCCGACGGATGCCGGCAGCGTGGGCTCATCGAGCAATGCCCTGATCTGTTCGGCGTCGTAGGCCAAGGCGCGCGCCACCGGAATGCCCGGACCGGCGAAAGCCTTATTGATGGCGTCGACAACCGCTTCGGCCGCGTCGCGCAAGGCGTTGGTCTCGGGCGGCTGCATCATCCCTGGTGGCAACATGCCGGCTCCGCTCTGTCCCATGGCCAGAACTGCCAGCATCATGCCGGGATTGGTCATACCTTGGGACCAGGCTTCCTGCCAGCTGACGAGCTGCTTATGGAAGCCATTAAGCACCGCCCACATGCTCTCGAGCCGCGCCAGAAACGCTTTCTTGCGCCGCTCGCTCACGAATGTTCCGGGGACGTTGATCACGCTCAACACCTCGGCATAGCTGCGCGAAGTGACGAGCTTGTGCAGACGGAAGAAATTTTCGCCGCAGGGCTCGCCCTGGGTATCCGCGAACTCTTCCATCTTCTTCATGATGATGTCCGGCACGTCGAACAGATCCATGCGATCCGCGTACGACGCCTTGAGGGCCGACATCACTTCGACTGGCCCTACTTTGAGCACGCCGCCGACCTTGAGCAACTCCAGGAAGGAGCTGGCATCGGGGACCGAGGGCAGGACGTCATATGACGGCCCGGCCACTCTGGTCTCGGCCGCTGGCACGGGCGCCGCTTTGGGCCCGCGCAACAGCGCCAGATTCTTTCGGAGCACACCCTTGGGTATGGCGAGACTCTGAAGCGCCTCCGCGATGTCGCCAAGCGGCGACGAGTCGTCATCGGCCAGAATGGCCAACGCCTGGTCGCCCGGTTCGCCGACCACCACTGCCAATGCCTTGGACACGTCATCGATGCTTCTGCCCACATTACCGGCAAACGCGCCGACACGCTCGGTCCAACCTGCCGGATAAGCCGGCGTAACTGCTGCTACTTCTGTTCCTTCTGTTCCTTCGGTTCCTTCGGGCATTGCTGCCTCCTTTCTGCTTCTTTTCCGCATGTTTTTACACTCCTTGCAAACCAGTCAATTAGGCATTAAAAACCACAAAAAAACGGTTCGAAAGCCGCGACAAATTGCATCGCCATTTCCGCTCAATTTTGCGTAAAATTGGCTATTCACCTCCTGGAAATAACCTAAATTGCTTGTAAAGAACTGCAGGTATCATCGAATCCTAACAAAAATACGCCCCAATGTCAAGAAATATAGTTTCCTTTTAATACAAATAGCGTTTTTGGCCTATATTAGCTCCTCGGCTCGGAAATGCAAAAAAATTATTTTTTGCATTTCTCTCGCTCTACGTCGCCAATAAAAAAACAGGGTCGATTTACCCCTCCCTGTTTAGGATTTCAATCAGCCGGCTGGCTCTATGGCCAATTATATATTAAATGAAATAATATGGCAAATTCCGCCACTGATTGCGAAATTTTCTTTGACTTCTTTTGAAGCAAAAGTTAAAATTAATATTATCAATAATTAGATACAATCATAATGGAAAAAACGAAAGAAATCGGAAGTTTCAATGGCTTGACGGATGAAGAGGCTTTCTATTTGCTGAAAAAAAACGGGCCTAATGAACTGCCCAGTTCGGCCAGAAGGAATATCTTTAAAATTCTCTTGGATATTTTCAAGGAGCCCATGTTTTTGCTGTTGCTTGGCGGCGGCCTGATTTACCTTATTCTGGGCGATTGGCGTGAAGCCCTGCTGCTGCTTTTCTTTGTGCTGGTAGTGATCAGTATCACTCTGGTCCAGGAAAACAAAGCCGAGCGAGCGCTCGACGCCTTGCGCAACCTTTCCAGCCCCCGCGCTTTGGTAATCCGGCAAGGAGTGCAAAAGCGGATACCGGGAAGGGAAGTCGTCAGCGGTGATCTAATGATCATCCATGAGGGCGATCGCGTCCCAGCCGATGCCATTCTGATCTGGGGATTTAATATCTTGGCTGACGAATCATTGCTGACCGGCGAATCTGTCGCTGTCCGCAAATCGACTACTGAAACGGAAGCGATCATTAGGCAAAAGCCGGGCGGGGACAATCTGCCTTTTCTCTACAGCGGCACCTTGATCGTCGGCGGCCAAGGAGTAGCCAAGGTCATTGCGACGGGACTACAGTCGGAAATAGGAAAAATCGGCCTGACCCTGCAAAGCATAAAACAGGAAGACACTGCCCTGCAACAGCAAATAAAAAAATTAGTCAAAACCGTTTTCATAGCCGCTTTAGCGTTATGTTTTTTAATAATCATTATCTTTGGCTTTTTCCGCGGCGGCTGGCTGGAGGGGATTCTCTACGGCATCACTCTGGCCATGGCGATTCTGCCCGAGGAATTCCCCATGGTCTTGGCGATTTTTCTTGCCATGGGAGCCTGGCGCCTGTCACAAAAAAAAATCTTGACACGGCAGCTGAATGCCGTGGAAACACTGGGATCGGCGACCATCCTCTGTGTGGACAAGACCGGCACTCTGACGCATAACATTATGGCGGTGCAAAAGCTGATCAGCGGCGAAGAAGAGATTGATCTGAAAGAAAATATTGAAAGAGGAGTAGCTGAAAAATATCAACCGGTCATAGAATACGCGATTATGGCCGGCAAACGCCATCCCTTTGATCCCATGGAAAAAGCCATCGAGAATCTGGGAAAAACTGTCTTTCAATACAAAAATTACCTCCACGATGATTGGGTTATGGTGCGCGAATATTCTCTGTCCAAAGAATCATTGGCCCTGGTCAACGTCTGGCAAACAGCCGACAAGCAATCATACCGAATAGCGGCTAAAGGAGCGCCTGAAACGATTTTGGATCTTTGTCATTTAAACGAGGAAAAGAAAAAACTAATTGGAAAACAAATTACCTCTTTAGCGGAAAAAGGATTGCGCGTTATCGGCATCGCTAATGCGCAATACTTATCGCCGCAGCTGCCAGCCGGCAAACATGATTTTGAATTTGAATTCTTGGGGCTGATCGGCTTGGCTGATCCCATCAGGGATGATGTGCCTTCTTCCATAGAAATGTGCCATCAGGCCGGAATCAGGGTAATCATGATAACCGGGGATTATCTGATAACCGCCAGAAACATCGCCCAGCAGATCGGCCTTAGCAATACCGAAAAGATACTTTCCGGCGAAAACCTGGCCAAAATTTCTCCTGAAGAGCTGCAAAGCCAAATAAAAAAAATCGACATTTTCGCGCGCATCATGCCGGAACAAAAGCTCTCCATTATTAACGCGCTTAAAGCCAACGGCGAAGTAGTGGCGATGACCGGCGACGGCGTCAATGACGCGCCGGCGCTCAAGGCGGCGAATATCGGCATTGCCATGGGTGAACGCGGCACGGATGTAGCCAGGGAAGCGGCAGATTTGATCGTGCTGGATGATGATTTTTCCTCCATCGTTGATGCGGTCAGGTTGGGAAGAAAAATTTATGACAACCTGCGCAAGGCCATGGCTTACATCATCAGCGTCCATATCCCGATTGCCGGCATCAGCCTGCTGCCGCTGCTGCTGGGCTGGCCCATCATCCTTTATCCCATGCATATTGTTTTCCTGGAATTAATCATTGATCCGGCCTGCTCGATTGCTTTTGAAGCCGAACGGGCGGAAAAGAATATCATGAACCGTCCGCCGCGCAATCCCCGAGAGCCATTATTTCCGAAAAGGATATTCATTATCAGCTTGCTGCAAGGGATATTCTCGCTGCTCGTCGTGGCCTTGGTGCTAAAGCTGGCTTTACTGCTGGGCCAAACCGAAGCGGAAGCCCGAACACTGACTTTTGTCACCCTGATTATTTCCAATTTGTTTCTCTTACTCACCAATCGTTCCTGGTCAAAAAATATTTTTTATTCCCTGCGAACTCCGAACCCTTCTTTGGTCTGGATTTTCTGCGGCGCCCTGACTTGCCTTTTCATTACAATTTATACGCCTTTTCTCCAGCATCTTTTCCATTTTTCCGCAATCCATTTTTATGATTTGATCTTTGCCGTTATAGCTGGTATTATCAGTATAGGCTGGTTCGAAATATTAAAGTTGCTATTGCGTCTGAAAAACCTCCAATTATTGAGCTAAGATATAATTAAAAACAAAAAATATGTTAGAACCTCCCAGCCGATTGGTAAAAACCACTCCCGCCGGAGAAAAAATTTATGAATCTCCCCGGCCGGATAACATGGAAGAAATTTTGGCTGACACTATAGCTGCGGAGAGCCGAGCGGCCAATGAGCTCAATCGGCGGATCAGCGGCGGCAGTGTCATCAGTCCGGAAGGGGCCGCGCCCGTGCCGGAAGAAAAAATTGAGCGCCAGAAAGCCGCTTGAGTTTTCCACCGGCCGATTGCTTTGGTATTTATTTTCTGTTATAATATAGCACAGAAATAATCTTTGTTATGGCTAACGCCTTAATCAGCAAAAAAATCCATCTTTATCCCAATTCCGCCTCTGCCAATACGGATAATTTTTTCGGCCCGGAAAGCGAAGGTAATGTCAATGAATGGTTTACGGGCGAAGCCCAGCTTTCCTGCGACGTCTATGAAGACAAGGAAAACATCATCGTCAAATCCACCATGGCCGGCGTGGATCCCAAGAATCTGGAAATTTCCGTGAGCAACGATCTGCTGACGATCCGCGGCTTCCGCCAAATGGACGAGGAAGTCGATGAAAAAGACTTTTTTTCCCGCGAATGCTACTGGGGCGCCTTCAGCCGCTCCATTGTCCTGCCGCAGGAAATCGACCAGAAAGGCATCAAGGCCAACCTCAAAAACGGGGTGCTGACGATCAAATTGCCAAAAAAATACAAGACCACCTCCATAAAAATCAACCACAGCCATGACTAAGACCAAGCTTGCGGGCAGGATTGATAAATTGGAGGAGGCTAACGCGGTCATCAAATTGGCCGATGGCCAGAAGCTGCGCTGGCCGCTGGCTGCTTTGCCGGAAGGATTAGCCGAGGGAGAACCTATCAGTTTAGAGCTGTCCCGCGATAATCAGCCGGCTGCCGGAAATGACCGGCTGGCCAAAGATATTTTAAAGGAAATTTTAAGCACTAATGACTGATTGCAAATCCGCTTGGAAAAAATTCCGCCTCAAGCTGATCAAGCCCCAAGTATCCGAGGGAAAAATCAGCAAGCAGTGGCTGCTTATCATGATACCAGCCGCTTTTTTTATATTGCTGCTGGTTCTCGCCACCCTGCTACTGCTGTTTGAAATAAAATACCTGGACAGATTTTTTCCCGGCAGCCAGATCGGGCAAATCAGGCTGGAAGGGCTCACCAGCACCGAGGCGCTGAATCTGCTCGATAATATCACCAATAAATTGGAACATGATGGAATTAAAATCACCTACCGGAAGAACGGCCAGGAAGTCAACCTGGAATTCGCCGGAGCTATCAATGGGCTTTCCGATCCCGATCTGTCCCGACCGCTGATTACTTTTGATGATCATCAGACGGTTTACCAAGCCTTCGCCGCCGGACATGGCCACGATTGGCGCCAGAATCTGATTGAGCAATGGCGGATTTTCTCCAGTCAGGAAAAATTCCCGGCCGTTTTTATAATCGATGAAGCTACGCTGGATAAAATCCTACGGCAGCAATTTTCCGACAAAGAAACGCCCAGCCGCAATGCCGGCGCCAAAGTTACCTGTGCCGGAGATCAATGCCAGATGCAGATTAGTCCCGAGGAAAAAGGAATAACTTTTGATTACCAGGCGGCCATTAATCAATTAAAAACAAATTTGGCAAACCTTAATGGCGACCCCATCGAGCTGAAGCAGATAGAACTGGTCCCGGACATTACTTTGGCCGAAGCGCAAAACAACCAAAATCTTCTGGAGCAGACTTTGGCCAAGGGCGGAGCGTCTTTCCAGTATCAGGACAGCCGCTGGACGATGGGCAAGAACGAGCTGGGGCAGCTGCTGGAATTTGCCAAAAGCGGCGGCCGTATTATTGTCCAGGCCAACCGGGATAAATTAAATGCCTGGCTGAAAAAAATAATCGCGCCAGCCGTGGAAACCCCGGCGCAGAATGCCACCATAGAAATCAAGGATGGCCAAGTCACGAAATTATCGGCGCATCATGACGGCCAGGCTCTGGACCTTGATAAAATTTACAATGATTTCAACGAACAATTGGCCACGAGCAGTGAATTCAAAGTGGAGCTAAGCGTCAAAGACTTAGTTCCCGACGTGATCACGGAAAACATTAATGATCTGGGCATTAAGGAAATCATCGGCGTGGGCCAATCGAATTTCGCCGGGAGCCCCGTAAACCGCATCCATAACATCAGAAACGGCGCCAGCAAAGTGCACGGCGTGCTGATCAAACCAGGCGAGGAATTTTCATTGATTAAAACCTTAGGACCAGTGGAAGGCTATACCGGCTATCTGCCGGAGTTGGTCATCAAGGGCAATAAGACTATGCCGGAATTCGGCGGCGGCCTGTGCCAAATCGGCACCACCATGTTCCGCGCCGCCTTGGGCACGGGCTTGCCTATTACCGAACGCACCAATCACTCCTACAATGTCACTTATTACCTGGAAAACGGCTTGCCCGGAACCGACGCCACGATTTACATCCCCCATCCGGACGTCCGCTTCATCAATGACACGGGAAATTACATCCTGATCCAGTCGCATATTGAAGGCACCAAGCTGTTTTTCGAATTCTGGGGTACTAAAGACGGCCGGACAACCCAGCGCACCAAGCCTAAAGTCTGGGGCTGGACCGCGCCCGATCCGCCCAAATTGATCGAGACCCTGGATCTTAAGCCGGGCCAGAAAAAATGCACGGAAAAAGCGCACAAAGGCGTCAATGCTTCTTTTGATTACTCCATCACTTACAGCAGCGGCGAGGTGAAAAAGCAAAATTTCTATTCGCATTATAAGCCCTGGCAGGAAGTCTGCCTGATCGGTGTCGATAAATTATCCGATACCGCGGCAGATGCCGCGACCAGCAGCCCGACTCTGCCGACGCCGGATAATTCCAGCACGACAACCTCGCCGTAATAAATTTTAAGCTTGACTTTTTGCCGAAAATGGTATATAATATCTGCGTGTTGTTTTGTGGTTAGTTAAATTCTCGATCGTTCTCCCGCTCTGATACTGTTCAGGGCGGGAGTAGACGATCACGAGTCATTAATTTAATATAAAGTCAGTTTTAATACGAACCTAAATAAGCCGCCATCGTCCCCGCCTCGACTCGATGAGCGAACGCGAGTCGAGGCGGGTAGTGATTAGGACATCAGTAAATCAATTAAAACAAAAAATAATTTGCCGCCATCGTCTAGTGATTAGGACACCAGGTTTTCATCCTGGTAACCGGGGTTTGATTCCCCGCGGCGGTACTATAGGGAGAACTGGTGCGAGCCAGTTCTTCTTTTGTTTGTAAAATTAGAATTGATTTAGAGGTTATTTATTGATATAATAGTAGTAATAATTCAGCTAAAAATCAAATAAATATATGGCCAAAGATGTCCAAACAATAGAGAAAGCTAAGGGCAAGCCGATGCTCATTTGGGCTGGCAAAAAGCCGTTGGAAAAGGTGGAATATTACCCCGCGCAGGAAAAGGAGTTTTATGGCGATAGGGCGGCCAAGGATTTCAATAAGCTGTTCTGGGGCGATAACCTGCAAATCCTCTCTCACTTGCTCAAGGAATATCGCGGCAAGGTGGAGGAGTTATTTAGTGAGGTCTTGGTAAAAGAGACAGCGGGAGCTGTTGGAGGAGATTAAACAGAAAAAATAATATGCTTAAAGTATTTATTGACGAATCAGGAAATTTGGGTTATAACGAAGGTTACTTTATTATTGCTATGGTTGTTGCACATAATCCAAAACGTATCAAAAACATAATCAAAAGATTTTGCGGTTATAATTCATTACCTGAGGCTCACGCAACAGATTTAGATTTTACTAAGAAACAATTTTTAATAAACACATTAACCAAACAACAAGATTATAATGTTTCTTATATTATAGCGGATAAAATGATGATTAAAGAAAAACGTTTATTTGAAAGTAATAATTTACTATTTAATTACTTATTTTCTTATTTAGTAAAAGATATTATTAAAGCCAATACTGATGATATTTATTTTTATTTAGATAATAGAACTCAAAAAGTTGCTTCCGTTAATTCACTAAGGGAGTATATAACAATTAAGGCTTATACAGAGTGGGGTTTTTCTAAAAATCTATTTCTTGAATATAAAGATTCTAAGGAAATAAAAGTATTACAGATGGCGGATTTAATTGCAAATTGTATTCGTCGTAAATATCAATGGAAAAAGAATGATTTTTATTCTCGTTTAAATATTATAAAAGCTATTAAATTTCCGCAAGCAACTTTTAGAGATAAATTGCCCCCATTAGAATCGGGCTTGACAGAAGTTATAAATGATTCTATAATTATAGTAGACATAAATCCTATAGGGAGCTCTAAGGAGTAAGTGGCGTTTTCCGTCACCGAACTATAGGTTGTTGTAAAAACACCCTGAGGGGTGTTTTTTAGTTATCAATAAATTCATAATCGGTCTTGGTATAGAATAATAACATCAATCTTTAAATAAGCTATAATTTTGCCGCTTTCTCCCTACTATCATATGGATATGGCCAACCGTTTTTAAGTCAACTTAGCCTAAATTTATTATCTTGTTTTTCGATATATTTGATATATTCTTATTGACATCTTAATAATGGTACGAGTAAAAGCTATAAATGACGGCAAAAAAATAATCCAAAAGATACATACGACAAGTAATTTAGACCACCATGCGGCTCCACTAGGTTGAATGGTGGCCATAAATTTGAATAATTTAAATGGATTGATTTTATCTTCAATTTTGAAACTGTCTCTGCTATCAAAATTCGGGCTAAAGGATAGTCTAATATACATCTTGTCGTTATAATTGTATCTAAATTTTTTTGTTTCATTCAAATTAACTGTATAGAAATTTGGATCAGTAGTTGTATTCAAAGTATTAACCCCATATTTATTTGGATCGCCGACGTTAAATCGCAACTCCATTTCCATTGGGTTATCATGAATGATAAAGTCAGAGGAAGTTGGTATTATGCTGTTATTTCTGAAAACAATATCGTAATATTCTAAGTTTAATGTGGTTTGTATAATGCCGGCTAAGGTTCTTCTCAGAATACTATCGTTGCTTTTTTCTTTAATTATAATATCTTGGACGGAAAATTCATGGGGCGGATATAATAAAGAATTATTTATTTCAATTCCTTTTAACGGGAATAACCATACATTGATTATGAAAGGAGGAAGTATTATCAATAATAGCCCTATTATGTTTAATAACACTTTGAATATATTATTTATTTGATTTGAGATCAGCAATTTTTGTATTTTCGCTAATACTTTCCCTAATAGATTATATAAATGAAACATATACGTAATAATTGCAGACATTTTTTTCTGATCGCGCATAAACTTCATATTATTGTTTAAATTAGATGCATTTATGGTATTATTATTTTGCACTATTTTTCTCTATTCAAGTTTAACAAACTTTGTAGAATTGTGTCTATAACGCCGGTATATTATGAAGGTTCCTACTAATTAAAGTTAAGGGGTGATCTAATCTAGATTCCTAATCAGACATCCGCAATTGCGGATAATGGGCGAAATGTTTACGGATGAGGAAAAGGAGAAGATCAATAAAGTCAGACGCGCCGGATTTTACCGTTACTATTTGTCTTATGTCAGCGACCAGCGTTATGTCGACGAGTTCAAGGAACTGGTCGGCCCGGACGCGGAAATCAAGCTGAAAATTGAAGACAAAAAAGGCTTGGAATTCGTCGCCCGAGAATTCGTCAAAAGCGACAAAGTTTCGCTGATCGCGGCGCGCGGCGATCTGTACGTCGAGATCGACCGGCCCCATGAAATCATGGCGGCGCTAAAACTGATTATCGCCAAAGATCCTCGGGCCTGCGTCGGTTCGCGGATTATGCTGTCGATCGTTGACGAGCCGGTTCCGGCTTGCGCCGATTTCCTGGAGCTGGCTTGGCTCTATGATAGCGGTTACCGCGAAATGATGCTGTGCGACGAGATCTGCCTCAAGGAAGATCTTCTGACACCAGCGGTCAATGCATTCGACAGTTTCCGCCTTGCCTATGCGGCAAGTAATTAGCACCTTACAAATATACGGAGCAGTCAGATTGACTGCTCTTTTTTTATTGGAGTCCGCTCTTCCCCGCCCCAAGGGAAATTATTGACATTTTCTCCATTCTGTAATAGTATCTTGCTAAGTGACCGAATAGAACCTTTTAACCATTTCCGGCAAGGAGGCAGAAATGTACAACCTATTGATTTCACTGTTAGCGTATCCAATTGCTTTTACCACCTTCGCTGTCTGCCTGACTATCTATGTTCTGCTGCTGCTGTTCTTCCGGCCGCTGCAGTTGCAGCGACTGGTGCAATTTCTGGCACGGCTGATACTGCTGACAGCCGGCCAGCGGCTGAAAATCAACGGTGATTATCCGCCACTCGCGGGCGGGCCTTATCTCTACCTGTTCAATCACGGATCATACTTAGACGCCTTTGTCTTGGGCGCCGTATTGCAAGGCCGCTTTACGGCCGTGGCGGCCAAAAAATACTTTGCTTGGCCGCTGTGGGGCTGGATGATGAGCAGACACAATGTCATTCCCATCAAGCGTCCCAAGATCGATATGGCTGACGCCGAAAATAAAAACGGACTGGAAAAGGCCATCGCCAGCATGCGCTCGGCCGAACAGCTGATCGGCGCCGGCTGGTCGATCGTCGGATCGCCGGAAGGCACCAGAACTAAGGGTGGCAAATTGCAGGAATTCAAAAAGGGATTCTTCCATGTCGCCATCAACACCAGGGCTCCGATAGTATTTGTGGTTATCAAAGGCGCGTACCGGGCCATGAATCGCTCCAGCTGGATTGTCAAGCCGGGGACCATTACCGTGGAATTCAGCCAGCCCTGGATTTTGGAAGATTGGCGTCGCCTAGCACAGAGCCAAGGCCGGAATAAGGATCTTGATGCCGAGGAGTTGAGATACCTGGCCCGGCAAATTATGGCCAAGCGGCTCGACACCTGATCAGTTGAGGCTTACAACTTATTACCGGCAGCCATTATATGGTTGCCGGCTTTTTTATGAAAAAAATTTCCTTTGCCAAGACGCAAATTTTTTATTAGCGATGTAGAGCGACAGATATGCAAAGTAATCTTTGCTTTTCCGAGCCGAGGAGCTAATAAAAAAATACTCCATATAAGGAGTATTTTTATATCTGATTATTGTCCTTGCGGTGCCGGATTGGGATTAGAATTAGGATTGCCGCCATTGCCGGCGCCAGCTCCCGGTCCACCCGGCATTCCTGCTGGTCTGATTTGAATGGTTTGGGCCGTAATGCTGCCATCGGAATTAGTCTTGCCGGTGGCCATGACGCTCTTGCCGACAATCAAATCTTCAAGAGTGCCGCTGGAGAACTTGCCAATCTCCGTCGCATCCGAAAAGAAGACAATCTTTGATCCGCCGTTGCTTATCTTGACGGTAATGCTGGAGCTATCCTTGGCGATAACATCCCCGTTGACAAAATTGGCTCCAGTGCGCCGGGAAGCCGCGCTTCCCGCGGCTCCGCCGAATCTTTGGCTGGCGCTTTGGCCGTAAACGCCGGCCGGACTTTGGCTCTTGCCAAAAACCATGCCGCCGTAAAAGGCTCCGCCGCCGACCAGGATTAGAACAACCACAAAAATAATGATCAATTGGTTTTGTTTCATAAGTTTTATTATTTTTTAATATGTTGATTGATTAATATTTTATAAATATATATTAAATCCGTCTTTCCATAAACAATCATATATTTACTACGAATCCACAAATCGGCCACGAATCTACGAATATATGAATAATCCAAACAATCCTTAAAATTTAATTATTAAATTTCATTTATAATCTTTGGCTTGTGTCCATTTAATATTTTTTGACAATTTCCTTTACCACGAATCAACGAATATTTCACGAATAATACGAATAAGAATTTGAATATTCGTGGTATTCGTGGCAAATTCGTGGATTCGCGGTAATATAATTTACTAACCGATAAGTAATATAAAATATATAAATAATCAACTAATAAAAAGTTACTCGAATCTCAAAGCCACAATCGGATTGAGTTTGGCCGCGCGCCGCGCCGGATAATAGCCGAAGATGATGCCAATACCGGCGGAAACGCCAAATGCCAATAAAATTGAAGACAAAGCCACCTTGGTCTGGATCAATCCGAAATAAGTTATGCCGAATGACACGGCCCAACCCAGGATAACGCCGATCAATCCGCCTAAAAAAGTCAAAGTAATCGCCTCGATCAAAAATTGCAGGCTGATGTCGCCGCCTTTGGCGCCGATGGCTTTGCGCAAGCCGATTTCCTTGGTGCGCTCCGTAACATTAGTAAGCATCATATTCATAATGCCGATGCCGCCGACAACCAGCGAAATGCCGGCCACCGAACCGAGTAAAATAGTAAAAATCTGGGCGATGCTTGAAGCGGCCGAAGCAATATCCGCCTGATTAAGCGTATTGAAATCAGCGGCCGTAGGATCGGAAATATGATGGCGGCTTAACAGCAAATCGGTAATTTCCTGCTGGACATTAGCCGTGGACTTGGCGTCCCGCGCGGCCACGCTGATGGTGGTCACGTATTGGTTGCCGGAAAGATATCTCTGGGCGGTGGTCAAGGGTATGAAAATCATGTCATCCTGGCTGCCGAAGCCGCCGCCGCCTTTGGTTTTGGTCAGGCCGATGATCTTGAATTCGATCTTATTGATGCGGATGATCTGGCCGACGGGATCGACTCCAGTTCCAAATAAGTCATCCCTGGCGGTCGGACCGATCACCGCCACTTTGGCGGCGCCGCTGTTGTTCAGGTCGGAAATGAACGAGCCGCTATCGATAGTCACATTGCGGACGCTGGTATAGCTGGGAACGGTCCCATCCACTGTCGTATTGGTATTAAGACTTTTAGAGGTAACCTGGTAGCGGCCGGAAACTTCCGGCGCTACCGCGCTGACATCGCTGAATTGGCTGGCGATGGCATTGGCATCGTCCAAAGTAAGCGTCCGGGCCGAGCCGCGGCCGGCGCTGACGAAAGTGCCCGGACCGCGCTGCGCTCCCGGCATGACGATTATCAGATTGGAGCCGATGGATTGGATGCTGGATTGGATCGAACTTTGCGCCCCCTGGCCGATGGCCAGCATGACGATAACCGAGCTGATGCCGATGACAATACCCAAAATAGTCAAGCCGGATCTGGCTTTATTGGTGGAGAGCGCCGCGTAGGTTTCTTCCAGGATATCTGTAAATCTCATAATTATTGTATTATTAACTGATGATGGTCCTTCTGATCGCTGACAATCCCGCCGTCGCGGATAAAGATAATCCGCTGGGCATGTTCGGCCACCTCGTGTTCGTGGGTAATTAGAATGATTGTCCGGCCCTTTTCCTGATTTAATTTCTGGAATGTTCCCAAAACTATTTCCCCGGTCTTGGTGTCGAGATTTCCGGTCGGCTCGTCCGCCAATATCAGCGACGGATTATTCACCAGAGCGCGGGCGATGGCCACGCGCTGGATCTGGCCGCCAGACAGCTGATTGGATAAGTGGCCGAAATGCGCTTCATCCAGCCCGGCCGCCTGGAGCGATTCCCGGGCGCGCTGTTCCCTCTCTTCCCGAGCCACGCCTTCATAAACCAAAGGCAACATGACATTGCGCAGCACGGTCGCCCGAGGCAAGAGATTGAAAGATTGGAACACAAAGCCGATCTTGTCCCGCCGGATGATCGCCAGCTCGTCTTCGCTTAAAGTCGAGACATCCTTGCCGTCCAGCCAGTAGGTGCCGCTCGTGGGCGTATCCAAAGCGCCCAAGATATGCATGAGCGTGGATTTGCCCGAGCCGGAAGGCCCCATGATCGCCACGAATTCGCCGTCTTCTATTTTGAAGCTGACATTCTTCAGGGCAAATAGTTCTATATCGCCCGTCTGATAAATTTTTGAAATATTTTTTACTTCAATCATAAATTTAATCGCCGCGAGGGGCGCTAGCGCCGGTTCGAACACTGGTTCCGCCGCTGAAACTGCGATTGCCGCCGATGCTTTGCAAGATGCTTGGAGCTTGGCTGCTATTGGTGGAGGCGACAGCGGCAGTGATAGTCCTGGTAATGATCTGATCTCCTTCATTGAGGCCGGAGGTGATTTCCGTATTGGTATCGTCGGATAAGCCGGTCGTCACGGTCTGCCGGCGCGGCGCTTGAGCGGAGACAATAGCACCCTGGCTGTTGGCGGCCGTTGAGGATGCGGCCTGATTAAGCATCTCCACGTAAGAAGCGCTGCCGCTGGTCTTGATGGCGCTACTGGGCACTACCAGCACGTTCTGGTGCACGTCGGTAATAATATCAGTAGAGACCGTCATACCCGGCTTAATCCGGTCATCAGGCGTATCCATGCTCATTTTGACATTATATGATACCACTCCTTGGCTGACTGTGCCGATGGTATCGATATCAATAACTTTTCCGGTAATTTCCAAACCGTCGATGGCGTCAAAAGTCAGATCGGCTTTCTGCCCCAGTTTGACTTTGGCCGCGTCCACTTCATTGAGGGAAATTTCCGCGATCTGCTGTGGCGTAATCAGCGTCACGACCGCCGTGCCGGCGGAAGCCGGATCGCCGACTTTAACGGCAACATCGGCGATAATGCCGTCAAACGGCGCGGTAATGGTATAATCAGCCAGCTTATCCCGAGTGCTGGCGAGCTGATTGGCGGATTGCTGCACTGATAATTGCTGCGCCTGCAAATCCAAGGGATCGGTGCCGGCCAGCATGACGTCCAGGCTGTGCTGCGCTTGGGTTAAAGAATCTTGAGCGTTGCTGATTTTCGTTTGGGCGTCCGTCAAATTGTTTTGATTGGTTATTTTTTGGCTGGCTAGGGACCGCTGCTGGCTGGAGATATTATCCAATGAGCCGTTGCTGCCGCTCTGGGCCGAAGTTAAGCTGCTTTTATAGCCGTTTAGGGTATTACTGCTTAGCGAATTGGAAATAATAGCTGCCTTAAGCACGCCGTCTAAATTTGATAAAAATTTTTGAATCGCTGCTAAATCATTGCCCGCTTGCAGCAGCGCCGAATCAATTCCCGGCTGGTCAGACGGATAGGAATCAATTAGTTTCTGGAAATCAACCAAAGCCGCGCGGGCCGCTACTCGCTGGCTGCCGGCATCGTTTTCCGCCTGCGAATTGGCGGTTAGAAAAGTCAGCTTGGCGTAATCGGTATTATCGCTATAGATGCCGTCCAGCTGATTGCTAATAATATTATTGGCGCTGTTATAGGCATCCCGCAGAATGCTTTTTGAATCGTCATATAAATTATCCAAATCAAAATTCGCCTTGGCAGATACCGTTTCTAAATTCTGCCGGGCATCAGCCAGGCTTTTCTGGGCATTGTCCACCTGCAGCTGCTGGGTCTGGATTTCTTCCGGCCGCGAGCCTCTTTGCGCTTTGGTGAGCGATAATTTGGCGTTATCGTAGGATAACTGCGCGTCTCTCAACGTCTGGATGGCGTCTTGAGGGTCAAGCTTGACCAGGACATCCCCGGCTTTGACTTTTTGTCCGTCAGAAACGGCCACACTGATGACATCTCCGGCTACTTTCGGCTTGATATCCAGCTGATTGACGGCCTGCACTTGGCCGGTTCCGGAAACCGTCGTAATAATGGTGTCCCGAGTAACGGCTCCTAAGACATAGCTGATCTGGGTAGCAGTGCCGGTCAGGGAGCGATAACTGAAATAGCCGATCGCGATTATGATAATCAGGATTGCCGCGGAGAGGAATTTATGCCGGAGAATAAATTTTTTAGCTCTTTGTAGCATAATGGATTTATTTAACGATTATTTTGTAATTGGGATGGCTGATGTTGCGGAATTAGTCGCTGGCGCGTTATTGGGCGGAAACGGCGGTTGATTGCGATTGTTACCGCCGGGCGCCGGCGGCATTAAGCCGTTGGGAGCCGGCATAACTCTGATCAATTTGGCCGCTATCTGGCTGGAATTGTCGGGTTGGCCGATGATTACGACATTATCGCCGACTTTCAAATCGGCTATTTTTATTTGGTCGCGCAGGCGTTCAATAATCGTATCGGCATCTACTAAAATGACTTTTTCGACATCATCGTTTCCTTTGACAACCAGCGTAGAACTCTCGACTTTTAACACTTGGCCGAAAGTTCCATGAGACCCGATAAGATCCTTGCCGCCGACTTCGTGCATGAATCCGTCTCGCGGTCCGGCGAAATTGCGATGGTAATTTTCGCCCCAGCGATAAGAAAAATCAGCTTTTTGATAGCCGACAAACATGCCGGCCGCGAAAACTAGCAGGATGACGATTAGAGCGGCGATAATTATGATCAGCGCCTGAATCGTCTTGCCACTTAATATTTTATTAGATTCCATATCGATAAAATTATTATTTAGATTAATTTCAATTTATGAAAAATTTTCAAATCACGAATTGTCAGTCTTAGCGATTCAATGAGCGACAAAAGAACAGCCAGGAAAATCGCAGTCTCCAAAACAGGCAAAGCTTCCAAAAGCGATAAGACATAATTTTGCCAATAAACGGAAACAATCAGAAAATCGGAAAAAGTTAATGATAAAAATTCCATAAAGCCCGAATTGGAAAATCCCCGGCTTACTGCTGTCAGAGCCGGTACCAGTGCCGCCAAGGAAATGACTGAAGTCAAGGCGAAAATCGCGAAGTGAAGTTTGATTCTCGCCTTCTTTCTGGCGGCGATCTTTGCCAGGACAACGCCAAAAAGTCCCTCGGGCAGATCCGGGGACGGCAGTTGGCTGAATAATTTTTCAAAATTATCAGGCATACTATAATATAATATACGAATTAAAGCTGCTTTTTGGTGCGGCTTAATTAATTAACATCTAATTTTACGAGAATTAATTATTTTTCTTCCAATAATTTTTTTAAGGCGAACAAAGCCCGGCGCTGGCGGCTTTTAACGGTGTCAATGGGCTCTTTCAATAATTCGGCGATTTCCCGGAAGTTCAACTGCTGTGTATAATAAAGCAGCAAAACCGTCTGATAATTTAAAGGCAGCCGGCTTAAGGCCGACTCCAACAGCTCTCCGGCATCCTGACGCGCCAGAATTTCATCCGCCAAAGGCGCTGTATCGGCCAATGTTTCGGCTAAAAGATTATTCCCCGCCTCATCCTCAAACGCCGACAAAGGCAGGGATTTTTTCTTTTTCAGCCAGTCCAGAGCCGTATTTCTGGCGATCATATACAGCCACGGCTTAAAATTTTTATCCCGCTTGAATTGGTTCAGATTCTGCCACATCTTGGCAAAGACATCCTGGGTGACATCCTCGGCCGCCGCCTGATCGCGCACCAAGTGGCAGACAAAACCGTAAACCGGCCGCAGATAGCGCTTGATTAATATTTCCAAAGACTGGTCATCCCCTTTGAGATAGTTTTTAATAAGTTGTTCATCGCTGATTATTTCCAGCATATGCGCTAATTATAACATATTTTGACTAAAATTTCAATCCTGGTAAAATTATTTAGTCGGGCTAATACTTGACAAAATGGCAATTATACTATATAATAACTTGATTGTTCTTTTTAGGAAAAATTACAGCTTAGAAAGGGAAAGGAATAGCGAATGAGTGAAACGGCTAAACAACTAGAATTAATGATTGAAACGGCTAAACAACCAGAATTGGAATCAGGCCAGTGGGTAGATATCAGAGAAAAACTCCCTGAATTCCTGCCAGAAATCCATAAATCCTGGGTAGCGAACAATGATCATGATCTTGCCACCAAATATCAGAAAACAGAAAGACTGATGTTTCTGACCAAGGATGGTGAAATCAAAGTCGGCTCGGTAATTTACTATCTTAAAAGACCGGGCATCAGGCATTGGCACTATGACGGCGATCATAAAGAAGGAGCCATGTCGGAGACGGAAGTCACCTATTGGATGTATTTGCCGGAGAAGCCGCAACAGGTAAATCCTTACAAATATGACTACTCTGTTATCTTGGCCGAGCCTTATCGAGATGGCGCTCCGAAAATGACAAACATGCTGATCCGGCAGTTCCAATTTCCGGCTGATTATAACTACAAGGATCGGCTGGTATCCGTTGATCATGACCGTCTGTTGGATGTCGATTTCGCCCATGTCCAGCA
>Ga0209777_10003512_pt1 | contig 19331 bp, 10 predicted proteins | sample FrelakmetHBP12HB_FD_187147 | JGI IMG/M metagenome (GOLD analysis project Ga0209777, IMG submission 187147) | Freshwater lake sediment microbial communities from the University of Notre Dame, USA, for methane emissions studies -HBP12 HB (SPAdes)... | ecosystem: Environmental > Aquatic >...
GGAAGACTACTTTAAAGACATGCTAAAGAATGATTCTCCTAGCCTTGAAGCTAAGGTGGAAAGGTTTAAGATACCTAGCAGAGTCAGGAAATTCTTTTCAGGATACCTGTCTCTCGGAATACTGCTTGGCGGTCTTGGTGTGGGCATGGCCCGGGGCGATGAGAGGGATAAGCCAGTTTACATAGGCCAGCACTCTGATAAAGAAACTACTATGGTGGTTCCTGCACAGGAATTCTCGCTTGCCAGCCAGCCGCAGTCAGGCTTTTCGCTTGCCAGGGCTGCGCAGAGCAATACTCTGCCAGCTGCAGAGCCTTCTGTGTCTCTGGTAGAAACACCGCTTCCTGCGCCAAACAGGACTCTTGATTCTTTTGTTACAACCTATGATACGGCTTCTGTTAAGCCAAATGAGCTGGCATACACAACTGTAAACAAGGCAGAGCAGCCAAAGGCAGCTGAAGCAAAGCAGCCAGAGAAGAAGAAGCACTACTTACTCTTGAAAATCCTGGGTGCAGCTGCAGTTGTCGTAGGCGGTTACTATGGAATTAAAGCATTATTAAAGAAGCATGAACCTGAACCAATACCCCATCCGACCTATAAAGAGACTACAACAACACTTAATGTTAAGAACGTCCTTACCAACCAGACACTTTCAGGCATACTTCTTGAGTACGACGATATTGATGCCAACAGCAACACTGTGCACGAGACATACACAACTGATGCCGGCGGCAATGCCACCATAAGCTACAAAGAGGGCACGCAGCCAAACCTGACAGTCAGCGGAGCGAATTTTGTCACACGGTCAACATATGTCAAGTGGTTAAGTAATGACCTTGTAACCTTGATGCCAACCTCCTTTGACACGAATACATTTGATGTTGTTGCAAGGGAAAGCGAAAGGTCTGCTGCCACGCATGTTACAAAAAGGTTGACAAAACAATTCAAATATTATATTGTTAATGATAATATGGATAATGATACTCGTCAAAAGATTAAAGATTATCTAAAAACAAATGGACAAGAGCTTGGTTCGGGAGGAAAAATTAAAGGAACAACTAGTCCAGAGGAGGGACCCTTGTCAAGTCAACCCGGAAAGAATAGTTACTATTTTATTTTCGAATATCGTGATGATTTTAACATTGATACTTGGGCAATAACAGACACAGAATATGATACAACAACGTACGAAATAACCCGTGTAATTGTTAAATTTAATTCGAAGATTAGAGGTCCAGTGGATAATCCTACATCTCAAATCCCTGCCTCTTATATTGCACATGAGTGTTTTCACGGTTTAGGTCATGCTGGTCATGGTCACAAATTTATGTTGATGAGTCTTGATAACTTTAGTGGATACATTACACAAATTGACATTGACAACGGCACAGTCATGTACAACCGCCCATGCGGCAATTCTGCTCCTGACAATGACCCTGCTGAAGGCGGAGCAACTGATACGGCAATCGCAGCAGCTATGACAGCATTGTCACTTACGCCTATGACAAATATGTTTTCCAGGACCACAATGCCTGGCAGTCAGGGAGTTTATGTCGGCTCATTCAAGCTGCCAGGGAAACAATCTGGCAAGGCAACCTTGCATGACATTGTGGCAATGCTGCCTGACATGCAGGTGCAGGACGGCAAGTTCGGTCTTGCGCTCAACCCTGCAATGGGGCAGGTTAAGGCAGGGTTTGGCGATGATAACGCAGGAGTTGCAGCAGCGCTCACCAACAACGGATATGGACCTGCTGATTTTACAGCAGCAGCGCAGATGCGCGAGGGAGCATTCACAGCAGCAGCGCAGTATTCAACATCCTCAGGAAACCTGCAGGCAGGCGCAAGCATCGCAGCAGCAAAAGGAATCGAGGTTATGGTGTTTGATGCTTATGACGCAAGGAGACAGGCTAACACATTCAACATAGGGACCTCACTTTTTGACAGAAAGCTACAGGTAAGCTATGGTTTTCAGACAGCAAGCAACCTTAATGTTCAGGTATTAAATGCGCAGACACAGTTCGGATTTGGCGAGGTGCTTGTCGATGCCTCAGGCTCAGTTGCAAAATACAGTCCTGATGATGTGAACATGGCGCTTAATGTGTCAGCACACCTTGGCAAGGCAATGATACTTGGCTCCTACAATCGCGAGCAGCTTGGCGAAATCAGCAGGGACTATGCAAAGCTGTCAGCGGTTGTGCCTTTCGGACCACATGTGCTAATAGAAGCAGGCGTGGAGAAAATGTTTGGCTTAAACCCTAGTTTTGCAATAAAAGGCACTTGGGTTATTTTAGGCAAATAAACCCTTTGTTCTTTCTTTTTCCTGTAACTCAGCAGGCATCAGCCTGCAGAAGCTTGAGGGATGGCAAATATATGACTGGGCTTTGAATGTTGGCTTTTATGCCATCTATCATTGCTTTCTGGCAATTCTTGCCAAGTATGGCTACCAATCTAGGAACCAGTCCTGCACAATAACCGTATTGCTTAGCCTTATTGAGCAGAACAAGTTGGACCTTGACAAGGACATTGTTCTGCAACACACTTGATGTTGAGGAGAACATGGCAAATCCCACAGTCCGGATTAATAGGGAACTCTCCACCTATGGTGTTGAGACAAGCATTGACCTGGCCCAGTTGAAAAAGTTAAAAGAATTGATTGTTCAGGTGCAAAGGGAAACAATTAGGATATTAGCCGAATAGTTCCCTCAATAAAACCACAATATTTATATAGAATTAACCATATAATCGCAAATATCTATAAAAAAGAGGGTGGATTGACAATCAGGCACTTACAGAAACAGGCTTGTTTCATTGTCCTTCTTGTAATTGTGCTTTTCTTCCTTGCTGGCATTGTTCAGGCTAATAATCCATGCAAGCAAACTGGCAGCTGCAGCCCTGCCTGCGGTGGTGGTGATATATGCATTGGCAACCCAGGTATGGGTGTTGAATGCTATTGCGACAGCGGCGGTGGCTCTGATTCAGGAGGCGGGTCATCATGCGGGGAAGGTATCCCAACATGCTCGTGTAGCCAAACAAATCCGAATGTGGATAATTGCTTTACAGATAATGAGTGGAAAGTGTCCTGCGAATGCGATACATGTAAGGCTCCAGGAGCACATTCAAATTACTGTGAGGGCACCACAAGAGTTTATTTTACTGGAGTTGATTTGTCATCTATATCAGGAGGTAAAAAATGTTCTAACATCAATTTTGAGGACTGCGCTACTAGTAGTAAAATATGCTGTAGTGGGGCTTGCAAGACTCCGGCGTGCACAGGTGATGGTGTTGCCGGAGGTTGCGCAGCTGGGGAAACTTGTTATCAACCAAATACATGTAGTGCTCAATGTCAAACAGCACCTACCACTACCACCGCAACCACTTCTACCACCACAACAACGCAGTGCGCTTCAGGCACCTGCTGTGACTCTTCGCACAATTTTATCCTGGGCAGAGGAAGCTGTTTAAAATGCTATTATTGCGATGGCACACATAGCGCATGCCAGGTAATCCCAACTGGCCATGACATCCAGGATTATGTAAGTGGGGATACCGACTGGTGCTTCTCCGGCACTACCTGCTCAAACATATGCACGAAGAGTGAGGCGTCATCGAATTGCAACGGCGCTGGCGCCTGCCAGTCTGCCACTGTGACGTATGCTCCTGTTAATCAGTATTGCAGCAGCGGCAGCTTTACTTCGGGCGTGTGCAACTCTGCCTGGGCAGCTTCGCCAGGCAATGGTGACGGTAACTATAACCAGGGCGGAAGCTACAAGTGCCAGGCAACATGCGATGCTAGCGGCAACTGTGATTATGCAACAGGGTGCACGTCAACTACTACCACGACCACGACAACAACAACAACCACAGTGCCTGTGTGCGGCAATGGAATCGTGCAAGGCAGTGAGGCCTGCGACCAGGGCGTGAACAACGGCCAGTTCGGCTACTGCTGCAGCGCAACCTGCACACTTGAGCCAGCCACAACAATCTGCGGCTACTCTAGCTACAATGGATGCAGCGCAGACAAGTGCGACAGGAAAAGGGACGTATACAAGTGCAGCGGCAGTTCACCCACATGCCCGGGAACAGACCAGGGCGATGATTATACAGCTGTCTCAGCAAACAAGGTGTGCAGCGGCGCAGGCAGCGAGGTTGACGCAACATCCTCATATTCATGCAGGGCTGACAACACCCAGCAGGCATACTGCACTGACGCAGCATGCTCAGGTTATTATCACTACTCAGAATGCAATGCCGTAGGAGTGTGCGATGACAATGCAGATGTCAACTACCAGCTATCAACAGTTGTAAATGCTGATTCAGGCAAAAGCCTCACAGCCACCTGCGGCATAGCAGGCACAACAAAGTGCGATGCCACACTAAGGTGCGCTGCTGCCTCTGGAACGCCTAATTATTACAGCGCAAGCGCACAGTATACTGCCCAGGGCCTGTGCAATGGAGCTGGCACGTGCAACTACGCTTCAATTGTTTCTGACTGCGGCCCGGACACTGCAACAGAGAATGACGCCGGAGACAAGCCGCTTACAGCAGGCACTTGCACTGACAACAACCGGTGTAGCAGCGGGGCGTGCATTCCAGACACCTCTTATCCGGACACATGCACCTCGGCAACAGCACTGACAGAATATTATGTAAGCGGAAACAACTGCGTGCCAAAGCAATATGGCTGCTCTGATTTTGAGGTGGCAGCCACAGGCGACACAGCAGACAACCCGGCAACAACAGGCACCTGCACAGGCGGAACAGGCGCAACATGCGCAGCAGGAGCATTCTCAACATCAGCCGGCAGTTCAGGCACAGATGCCTGCGAGGGAACCTGCGGCACTGGCACTGACTCCTGCCAGTTCAGGGAGTATTATGCAGTTGACTCAGCAGATGCCTGCCCTGGCCTGGACACCTGCACTTCAAAGACATATGATGCTGACACAAACGCAAACACCTGCACCAGCTGCGGCAGGAACTGGGCAGCAGGCGGGGAAAGCTCGCCATTTGGAGAATACAGCCCGGGAACACAGACTGCCTGCTGCGGCGATGATCCTAACGAGAAATTCCAGCCTGCAGACTTTGGGCTGGCAAACATATGCTGCAACAGCCAGGATGACTGCGCTGTGGGCAGCAGCTGCATTGCTGCTGGCGGCAGCGGGAACAGCGGAAGCCACCACTACTGCTGCGAGTCAGGCTCAGAGCTTGACAGGGAGACGTTTACCTGCGTTGAAGGCACAATCGGCAGCGCCTCTGCAAACTGCGAGGTGGACAATGGCTAGCAAAACCGTTCATCTTAAAAAAGAGGGTGGAATTATAAAAAAGCTTAGAGTTGGCTTAATTGTTATGTTCTTTATTATTGTAATCACTCTGATGACAGAATCTGCACTTGCAGCATGCACGACATCTAGCTGTAATGGTGTTGTATGTTCCGGTGGTGCGACGTGTGTTAAAGATGATTCTGGATGCTCTTGTCAAGATACTGGAGGAACCTCTTATGGTGACTGTGCCTGCACAGGCAGCGACGGCAATTGCGCCATAGCATGCTGTTACATAAGTAGTGGCGATCTTAACTGCAGATGCGACTGCGATTCTTGTATTGCCATGGACACCAACAACCATTGTGGTGGTGCTGGTGGTCATACTGTATATTATAATATAATAAGTTCCCAACTTAAGGGAAATATATACTGCACGACGTTTAGTAGAGACGACTGCTCTAGTCATTCCCCTAGTCAATTATGCTGTAGTGGGGCTTGCAGGACTCCGTGCACAGGTGATGGTGTTGCCGGAGGTTGCGCAGCTGGGGAAACTTGTTATCAACCAAATACATGTAGTGCTCAATGTCAAACAGCACCTACCACTACCACCGCAACCACCTCAACCACCACAACAACGCAGTGCGCTTCAGGCACGTGCTGTGACTCTTCGCACAAATTTAAGTCAGTAGGCAAGAATGGCTGCGGCAAATGCGAATATTGCACTGGTAGCTCTGCCTCCTGCACAGACGTTGCCAATAACTATGACCCATATGGAGACTGCGCTTCAGGCGCATCCTGCTCAAATATATGCACGAAGAGTGAGGCGGGATATAACTGCAATGGCGCTGGGGCCTGCCAGTCTGCCACTGTGACGTATGCTGGCGTAGGCGATAAGTGTGATAGCGGCGACATTGTTTCAGGTTCGTGCAACTCAAATTGGGCAGCTTCGCCAGGCAATGGCGACAATAACTATGGAACTGGCGGCAGCTACAGCTGCAAGGCAACGTGCGATGCAGGCGGCAGCTGTGATTATGCAATAGGATGCACGTCAACCACAACCACCACAACTACAACCACCACCACAGGCCCCACTGTAACCGGCACCACGACCACGACGACTACAACGACCACCACCTCTACAACCACAACAACGACCACCTCCGGAACAGGCACTACTGCAACCAGCACAACCACGACAACTACAACCACCCACACAACTGTCGCACCAACAACGACTACAACGACCACTACCAGCACGACAACTACTACCACCCTGCCCAATTGCTACCAGGAAAACTGCAACGGCGCAGTGTGCACAGGCAGCCAGTTCTGCGATTCAGGCACGTGCACCTGTAAATCCTGCCTTGACACCAGCTGCCCTGGTTCCTCGTCCTGCGACACAGCAGATGGCTCAGCATGCTGGGCAAACTATCCTGACAATGGCAGGTGCGGCTGCTCGCCGCTAAGCCCGCACACAGACCTGTGCGTGCACCTTGGCTCAGCAACATGCAGCTCTGCCACTGGCTGGGCTTATGTCAAGGACAAGGACATAAGCGAGACAGACGCCATATCAGGCATGACCTACACGCAGAACTGCCACAACTGCGCAGCAGTTGGCTCTGGCTTTGAATACAACCTTACAACAGATGTGTGCTTTACCGGCGTAACATGCAATGCAGCAACAGGCTGGGAAGGCACTGTATATGGCTGCGATAATTATGACTACTACCCCCTGGGAGACAGCTTCCGGCAGGAGGCAGAGGTTAACCCGGCATACTGCAAGGGCACATGCAGTGGAATAGGCTGCTGCGAGGTCATGCTCGGGACATGCTCAACAGGGTATGAGTGCAGGTACTGGAACAGACTGTCTGCATTTTTGGACGAGACATCAAACCCCGATGTGCTCTGCTACAGGACAAACGCAGGCAAATGGGTATGGGATGTAATGCCTTCAGGATATAAAGAAACCAACTGCACTGACGGCCTTGACAATGACTGCGACGGCCTCATAGACGGCTGCGACCCGGACTGCGCAGAGGGCTCTGGCACCATGAGTGCAACCCTTTCAGAGAGGTGCTGCAATGACGGCATTGACAATGACGGTGACGGCTACATGGATGCCAATGACCAGGGCTGCTGCGATGCATGCACCGCAGCGGGCAATATATGGAACCTTACAGACACTGCCACCAATGCAAGAGGACAAGCGTGCGCAAAAAACGATTTCATATGGGCGGTTTCCCTAAGGACACCAAACAACCAATACTGCTGCGGCAACAACCCGGGTGAAAGCTATTCAACGCAGATAGTGGCAAGGCACCCCGGCATTGATAATATTGAGAACTACCCGAATGACGGCGCCTTCCTTAATGACACCAAGGACGCAGCCTGCCTTGCTGACAGCAACCAGTGCATCTATAACTCTACGCTGTATTTGCCGGGCAAGCACAGTGAGCTCCCCATATTCGGGGATGAGACAGTGTGCCAGTCAGGCAAGTGGGTGGACTGCGACTACAACCTCGCGGCATGCACCACCTGCGGCGATATATGGGTGGCAGAGGGGGAGAATAAGACATTTGGAGAATATGAGCTGGCTGCAACATCAACCCAGACAGAATGCTGCAGTGACGATTCAGGAGAATATTATATTACCAGGGGAATTGGAAGAGGCTGCTGCGCAAGCAATGCAGCCAATATCTGCGTTGATGAGCAGGGCATCTGCCAGACCGAGTATGGCCAGCCAGAGTCAAAATGCTCTGACGGCGTTGACAATGACTGCGACGGAAGAATTGATTGCGAAGACCCGGACTGCTACGGCAAGATTGATAGCCACGGAGACCGCTGCTGCCTTGCGCCAGGAGACATCTATGACTCCAGCATCTGCACGCTGTCAGAATTGTGCACAAAGTCCAAATCAGCAAGGCAAGTGCCAAGAGGCGTATGCGACAGCCTCTGCCGCGGCACCACCAGTGCAGAAGTCACGGGGATAAAGAACTTTATAACCAGCGGCTACCTAACTGTGCCGCCCTATGTATACAACCAGATTGCAGACGCATCAGGCCTGGCTTCTGACGTGCACAACTACGACCTGTCAAATGACTGCTCAGATAAGCCGCACCTGTGCTATCCAAGATGCATCCTTAAGGGATATGACCCGTTGCTTGACTGCGTGCCCCACGGCTGTTTCGCGAACTGCGACATAACAACAAACAACGCATCCCAGTATGTTGTGGCTCCGGGGTGCTTCCCATGAAATTGAAAATAATAGTGCCGGTTATCGCATTCCTCCTGCTTTGCACTGAGATGGCAATGGCAGGCACGCTCAGTGTGAGGCTCAACGGCTATGACCCGGTTAACCAGGTAACTGTCCTTGAAGTGCAGAACTGGGGCGAGGGCGACCTTTATGACATCAGGCTCTCTGTTGACAATTCCGCATTTATGAGTGTGCTGCCCGGCATCAGGGGCAATGTGGGCAAGGAGATAATGCAGACAATCCCTACCGGAGTGCACCTTATTTCCCTGTCTTCAGGCGACGGGCAGCTAATCAGTAAAAACATAACCCTGCAGGAGTCAGGCAGCCAGCTTGCGGCAGAGCGCGGCGCAGCCACAATAAACCTCTCAGAGGAGGCGCAGCAGGAATACCTGAATAATGTTGCAGAGGCGAACAGGAAGAGGCAGGAGGCAATTGACCAGCAGCTGGCAGACAGGCAGAAGCTTGCTGAGGAGCTTAAGAACAAGGAGTTTGAAAAGAATTACTTTTCGAGCAGCAGCACACTGGCAACCACAACAACCCAGGCGGGAACGCCCTGGGCAGCGCCGAAGAACAGGATAATCTGGATACTGGCGGCAGTTGCGGCATTGTCCCTTTTGGCAGTTGTATATTCAATTATAAAAAAGCAGGAACACAGAAAATGAGCAGGAACAACATAAGGCTAATACTGGTGTTTTTGGCAGCAGTGCCCATAATGATATTGCTTGCAGGCTCAGCCTCGGCGCTGTGCTGCAATGGCACAAGCTACAAATACGGCGTTTGCGCTAATGTTGATGGGAAGCCTACCTGGTTCGAAGGTTGCCAGTTCATGCAGCATGACGGCTCAGTTGTGGTATATGCGCCCGGCACAATAATCTCCCCCTGCCTTAAGTGCGAGTGCTCAGCGGGGTATGATACGTGCAACGGGACCTATTATGACTATGCGAACATACACTGCCAGTGGCAGCCCAGCGCTGCGCTCTGCGATGTCTGCCACAAGTGCGTCATGGAATGGGCGGACAGCGCCAACCGAAGCTGCGTAAAGGACAAGTATGGCTATAATGACCCGACAAATTCCTTTGGCATGGAGTATTACCATCCCCTGTCGCTTGACGACCCGCGGGATGTTGCGCCCAACGGCTCAAACTGCGTGCCCTATGTGAACCCGAGGGACTATCCCTCTGAGTTCAACAAGTCTGAATCCTGCGAACCCCACACCACCAACCCAACAGGTGCAGAGCCGACCTGCGTGTGCGGCAGGGACAATAGTGTCTGGCCCTACTGCTGCTACGGCAACTCGGGTGACAGCTATGCCTATCCTGTGCCCTATCCACGGTTCTCTGCGCACATTGGCCCTGGAGGAAGCAGCAGCCCCTACTATGCCTGCAACGAGGCATGCTATTCAGTTAATGAAGACGGCAACGGGATTAATTATATTTATGCCCTGTCTACATGCTCAGTAAAAAACCAGACCTGGTGCAACGGCACCAGCAGTGGAGTTTCCCAGTGGCTTGACAGGGACACCAACAAGACAGTCTGCGAGGACAAAACAGGCTGCAGGCCATATTCCTGGCTCAATGAAGGAATGAGCAACAGCAACCCTGCTTACAAATTTGGCGGCTATGGTGACGGCCTGAACCGGGATAGCAGCTGCTTTCCCTACAGACAGACGTGCCTTGAGTGCTGTGGCAATAATCCCGGAGAGGTTGCTGTTAACTCAGCCCGTTGCATTGGCGTTGACGGCAGGGCTGCGGCATGCTGCCAGTCCCCGCTCAACAACCTGACAACATGCGCCTGGAGCCTTGGCGGCAATTATTTCTGCACGCCCAAGTCAAAGGGCGAGAACCGGATGTTCAACCTTAGCAACGGCTCTGTGTCCCATGGCTGCAATGACGGCGTTGACAATGACTGCGACGGATATATAGACGGCGCTGACCCGGACTGCTTTGGCTGCTCTGCCGGCACCCTGAACTGCGACATGGCGTGCCCCAGCTGCGCGCTGGGCGCAGGAAACTGCACAACCTACAAGTGCGCGGCAACTGACACCTGCGCAGGCTCAAGGGACCAGTGCAAGATGGCAAGCGCAAACTCAAGCTGCCCGACAGGCTACCTGCCAAGCGCATCTGACAGCAGCGCCTGCGACCTTTCACAGTGCGGCGACCAGGCAGGAAAATGCTGCACGCCTAATACTGACGAGTGCTCGGGCAGCAGCGACGTGTGCTTTGCGTCAGCCTGCCCGCTGGGTTATGTTGCCGGCGATGACAGCACTCACTGCGACCTTATTCCCGGCGACCAGGCAGGAAAATGCTGCAAAAGAGCATCCTGCTCCAACCCGCCCTGCGTAGACACCGTAGACACATGCAACGAGGGAATCTGCATGGCACAGTGCCAGGAGAGCTGCACAGTAATACCTCCTTCAACCAGGCCTGCAAACTACACAAACAGCATACTTGACAAGACTAAGTGCGACCTGAATGCAGCAGGCGACCAGGCAGGCGTGTGCTGCGTGCAGGTGCCAGAGTGCCTTGACGGCTGCGACAATGACGGAAACGGCTGCAAGGACTTCCCCACAGACTCGGCATGCTCAGGAGGGCCCGGCCCCATATGCTCAGGAGGCCTTGTGGGTGGCGGAGGCGCCATAGAGTCAGGCGGCCACTGCCTGTGCAACCAGAACGGCATCTGCGAGGTCGGCGAAAGCTGCCGCTGCTCTGACTGCGCCAATAAGCAGGACTCGTGCATGGACGGCCTGGTGTGCGACATTTTCAGGGGGAGATGTGAATGCCCAATTGAAACATACATGCTTTACAACGGGACATGCGGCTCAGCAACTGTCCCATACAAAAACTGCGACTATGACAACAGCTGCGGTGCGCATGAAAACCTTACAAGCTGCGAGGACTGCGCGCCAAGTTCGCCAGTTGCCCCATACCAGCCGGCACTGGACCCGCACTGCAACTACAACAACTCCTGTGAAATCTGGAACAAGACAGGAGGGTTTGAGGTGTGCTCATGCCTTGACTGCAAGTTCACTAAATACTGCATGCCCAAGGCATGCGTTGACGATGGCGTCTGCTCACCCTCAGAGACCTGCGAGTGCAAGGACTGCAGCAGGGAGGCGAGGTGCACTGCCCAGTGCGATAATGACGGGGTGTGCGATCCAGATGAGAGCTGCACCTGTAGCGACTGCGCTAACTTGCCTGCAGCCAGCTGCATATCCGGCACAGTATGCCAGGGCTTTAACTGCACCTGCCTGCCCCAGCTCGAAACCTGCGCTGACGGCACATGCAGGACAGACTGCGACGTAAATTCATGCCTCCATGAGACGTTCTGCTTTGACGGCATTGACAATGACGGGGACGGCTACACAGATTACCTGGACCCTGCAAGGTTTGATACTGACTCGCTTGGCCCTGACCCGGACTGCATGGGCATAATCAACGGCACAATCAGCAATGAGACAGGCGGGATTATTAAAAATGCCACCATACACGCCCTAGGCTCACTGAGCTACTGGGGCAGGACATACACCTATGTATACAACACAACCACCAACGAAACCGGGCGCTACGAGCTGCATGTAAATGCCGGCACAACCTATGATATTACAATCACCTATCCAAACTATTCTCCGGGTGTCAACTTCAGCGTCTATGTTGACTTCTTTGGGGTGACTGAGCTGAACTACACGCTGAGGAAAGAGGTCAGCACGTGCAACAGCCAGTGCACAAGGGGCACGAGCAATGTGTGCGATGCAACCTGCCATGGCTGGAACGGCTGCATGTTCCCCTCGAAGGCAGTAATGGACCTGTGCGACCCTCCAGGGCCAGACGCCCACACAACAGAGCATACTGTTGACTACAACAGCACCCATGAAGTCAGGTGCTGCACAGGCGTGCCGCAGCCGAAAGTGGGCCTGAAAAAGGCAGTGCTGAATGTCAACTCTGAGAACGTGGTTGTGGTCAAGCGCATAGTAATCCTCAACGGCAAGCCGGTTACAATGCACGTTGCAGTGTTTGACTAAACCTTTTTTTATTGTTTTCTTGCTTATTTCATGTTTTAAAATCCACAAAAGATTTAAACCCGCTTAATATTTGCTGGCAATATGTCACTATTCAAGGATATGCTCAGGTCTGACCAGACGCTTTTTAAGAACCCTGTTGCACTCGACAATGACTATGTGCCAAAGGTCATTAAATACAGGGAGAATGAGCAGGCAAGGATAGCAGAGTGCATAAAGCCGCTGCTCAGCGAAAGAAATGGCAGGAACCTTTTCATCTGGGGCACTCCCGGTGTCGGCAAGACCCTGGCCTGCAGAAAGGTGCTGGAAGACCTTGATGAGCAGACTGATGACGTATACACTTTCCTAATCAACTGCTGGGAGCATGACTCCAGCTACAAGATAATCCTCAAGATGTGCGACACCATTGGCTACCATATGACCTTCAACAAGAAGACAGACCAGCTGTTTGAGGAGGTCAAGAAGATTGCCAACAAGAAGGGTGCGGTATTTGTGTTTGATGAGATTGACAAGGCAAAGGATTTTGATTTCATCTACATGCTGCTGGAGAACATCTACAAGAAAACCATTATCCTGATAACCAACCACAGGGAGTTCCTGGCAACAGTTGACAGCAGGCTCATGTCAAGGCTCATGCCCGAGAACCTTGAGTTCAGGCAATACAGCGCCAAAGACATAAGGGGCATACTCAAGGAGAGAATCAAATACGCATTCTATGAGGATGTTTTTGAGCCAGAGGCATTTGAGATGATAGCCAATAAAACCATTGAGAGCGGCGACGTGAGGATTGGCATACATCTGCTCAGGGAAGCTGCAACAGAGGCAGAGGGGCAGTCCCTTAAGGCTGTGAAAAAGCAGCATGCTGAGTCTGCCATCAGTAAGCTGAGCACTTTCAAGGCAAAGAGCAAGGACGGGCTTGAGGATGATTCAAGGCAGCTGCTGGACTTCATAAAGGAGCACAGCGGGCTTAAGATTGGCGACCTTTACAGGGTTTACGAGCCCACTGACCCCACCATAAACTATAAGGCCTTCCAGAGGAGGATAAAGAAGCTGTGCGACAGCGGCTTCATAACCGTGGAGAAGGTGACTGGCGGCAAGGAAGGCAGCACTTCAATAGTAAATTACTCAACAACAAAGAAGCTGACTGAGTTCTAATAGAAATCATAAAACCCGTTTGAGGGCTTGACCTTCTTGTATTTTTCCACCTTTGACCAGGGCTCAGGCATCTGAACCTGCTTCTTCATCTCTGGCTGGTGCCTTCTCTTCTTCCTTGCAACTGGCCTTTTTTTTGCAGGTTTCTTTGCCTTGGGCTTTCTTACTGCCTTCTTCTTCACTCTCTTTGCTGCCTTCTTTTTAGCCCTTCTTGGCGCCTTCTTCTTTGCAGTCACCTTTCTCTTGGCCTTGGCCTTTCTTGCAGTTTTCTTTGCCCTGACCTTGCGCCTGGCTGGCTTTCTGGCCTTCTTCCTACTGGTTTTAGCTGCCTTTTTTGCCTTTCTATAAGATTTAGAAGCTCTTTTAATATGCTTTGAGGGTTTTCTTGTGATTCTTGCCCTCCTATTGGCTCTGGATATTCTCTTTCTGGCAAATTTCTTATTTTTAGCTCTTCTTGCTGCTTTAAATCGTCTTTTGGCTCTTCTTAGTGCTCGCTTCATCATTTTAAACACTTTTCAACCCCTTCTACCGCTATAAACATGAAATGCAAGCTATTTAAAATACTTTTTTATTCTCTAGGCGATAGATATAATGCAGAAACTGGGAAAAGAGGGTAAATGCCTTATTTTCTAAACTTCTTATAGTTCTCTTCCAGCGCCTTTATTGCAGGCAGTTCCCCCTTCTGCAGCATCTCAAGGGTTGCACCGCCGCCTGTTGAGATAAAGCCCATCTTTTCAGCAAGGCCGAACTTCCTGACAGCATCTGCAGATTCTCCGCCTCCAATGAACACGAATGCCCTGCTTTTGGCAAGCTCCTCTGCAACTGCCTTTGTGCCTGCTGAGAATTTGTCAAACTCAAACACGCCAATGGGGCCGCACCAGGCAACTGTCTTTGCGTCTTTTAGGGCACCACAGTATATGGCAGCTGTCTCAGGACCAATGTCCATTATAAGCCATCCTTCTGGAACATTTGCTAGCTGCACAACCTTGCTTTTTGCCTTTGCATCAAACTTGTCCCCGGCAACAGCGTCCACTGGTAGCATTATCTTCCTGCCGTTTGCCTCAAGTATCTGCTTTGCAGCTGATATTGACGCTTCATCGCACTTTGATGCTTTTATGTCAACTCCATTTGCTTTTAGGAATGTGTTGGCAAGCATGCCGCCGATTATTAGCATGTCAACCTTGGGCAGCAGCTCCCTGATGCTGTCAATCTTGTCTGCCTTTGCGCCGCCGATTATTGCAATATAGGGATGTTTGGGATTTTTGATTAGCGGCTGGACTGCTTTCAGCTCCTTTTCAACAAGCAGGCCTGCGCAGCCAGGCAGATATTCAGGTATGCCAACCATTGAAGCATTCTTGCGGTGGGACTTTGCGTAGCCGTCATTCACGAACAAGTCGCCAAAGCCTGCAAGCTTTTTTGCAAACTCGTTTCTCTTTGCCTTGTCCTTTTCCAGCTCTCCGGGATAAAATTCCGCATTTTCCAGAAACACAATGTCGCCGGGCTTCATTGCATTGACTGCATTTTCAACTTCGGGGCCAACGCAGTCATTCAGCTTTGTGACCTTTTTCCCGACAATCTTTTCCATTCTCTGTGCAATCCTGTCAACCCTTAGATTCTCGACAACAGCCCCGTTGGGCCTGCCAAAGCTTGTTATGACAATTAGTTTGCTGCCCTTATCAATTAGATATTTTACTGTGGGCATTGACTCGCTTATCCTGGAGTCATCTTCTATCTCGCCCTGCTTGTTAACAGGCACATTATAGTCAACCCTGAGCAGAACCCTCTTGCCTTTAAAGTCAAAATCCTTCATTGTAAAATATGCCATATTGTCACCTACATGTGCTGGAACTCGTCCAATGCTCTGGCAAAGAATCCCTGGTCAAAGTCAGGCCACAGCACCCTGCTGAAGTATATGCTGCTCTGGCAGCTGTCCCACAGCAGAAAGCCGTTCAGCTCGCTCTTCAGGCCGGTCTTGATTATGATATCCGGAGCAAGGAAGTAGGATGTGTAAAGGTTTTCCTTGATTGTCTCCTTGTTTATGGACTCAGGGTCGAGCTTGTCTGCCTTTATCTTCCTTGCAATGAGTTTGCAGGCATCCACAATCTCCTCCTGGCCCGAGTAGTTTATGCAGAAGTTGAAGAAGAAATAATCATAATCCTTTGTCTCGTTGATTAATGTCCTGATGCTCTCCACAACCCTGCCCGGCAGGTCATACCACTTGCCTATGACCGAGATTTTTATCTTGTGCTTGTGTATGAAGTCCAGCCCGCTTATTGAGGTGAATGTCTCCTCCAGCAGGTCAACAAAGGTTGAGAAGTTTTCGCCCTCCAGTGTGCTCTGGGGCATGAGGAATACTGTGGTAATGGGTATGCTGTGCTTGACCTGCAGCCTGAACAGCTCAATCATCCTCTGGAAGGAGAGCCTGTAGGCCTCTTCGAGGCTTTTTTTCTCCCTTTCAGCCCAGAGCGCAATGCCGTCCATGGTTATGGCTACATGCTTCGGAATAACCCACTTTTTCGAAACCGGGACTTCACGTATTTTTTTCTTGATGAAATCCATCCTATGCAAATCAAGTGCCATCTTTACCCCCAGGCAGGTAAAAAAGATACGGGTATATAAATATTTTGCTGTTATGAGAGGACAAAAAGATAGGAATGTTTATATACCTCCCGGCAAATTTTTAGCCTGATATGATTGATTTTGCCACAATTGCCGCAGCTGTTCCGCTGCCTTACCCTTTTAATGTGCTGATTTTGGCAATGTGCCTTGTTGCCCTTGTAATCGGCGCAGTGCTTGACATAAAAACAAGGGAGATACCTGACTGGGTTAGCTATGGCCTCATCATCTTCGGCCTGGGCTTCCACCTGATATATGCCCTTGTCACATGGGACTGGATGTTCATGCTCAGTGGTCTGGCAGGTTTTCTGGCGTTTGTGGCCATTGGCTACCTGATGTATTACGCAGGCCAGTGGGGTGGAGGGGATGCAAAGCTGCTCATGGGCCTTGGCGCAATGCTGGGGCTTGAGCTGAGCTTCCAGAAGCCGCCGTTCCTGCTGGTATTCATTGTCTATACGCTTCTCATAGGCTCATTCTACGGCATGGTGTGGAGCGTTGTAATGGCTGTTAAGCACAGGAAGAAATTTTACGCAGAGCTGAAGCGCAGCCTGGCAAACCCGGCAACCAGGCGCCTCAGGATGGCGCTTCTTGGCTTTGGCGCGGCAATGATTATCTGGTCGCTCTTTGTGCATGACTATTTCCTGAAAATGCTAATCCTTTCCCTTTTCATATTTGTCTTCCTATTCTTTTACCTGTGGGTGTTTGTCAAAGCTGTTGAGAAGGTGTGCATGCTCAAGCGTGTGCAGCCTGAGCAGCTCACAGAGGGAGACTGGATTGCAAAGGATGTCTTTGTTGGCGGCAAATATATTACAGGCCCAAAGGACCTGGGCATTGAGAAAAAAAGCATAGCAAAGCTCATTGCGCTCAAGAAAAAAGGCAAGGTCAGGAAAATCCTTATCAAAGTGGGCATACCCTTTGTGCCCAGCTTCCTCATTGCGTTTATGCTGGCAGTGCTCTTCAGCAGGGCATTTGCCTCAATCTGGGTTTTATTGGGCTAAACTACAGAACTCACGTGCTCGTGCTTGACAATCCTTATGACATTGTCAACAAAGCTCTCTATCTTGTTCTCGTGGCTGACAATGATTACCTGCCTTATGTGCAGCTGCTCAAGCACATCCCTCACCCTGTCCAGCTGCTCTGAGGAAAAGCCGTCTGTTGGCTCGTCAAGGATGATGATGTCCTTGGTGCTGATGCTGCCCACAAAGTCGTTGATGACCTTGTTGAGCGCCAGCCTGTAGGCCAGGGCGCAGCTTGTCTTTTCGCCGCCGGACAGGTTTTCAAGGAATGTCTCGTAGCCGTTCTGCTCAATGACCGGCGTGAATGTGTCATCCAGCCTCACATTGATGCTTTCATCCTCAATGAGCACCCTGAACCAGTCCTGGAAAAGCTCGTTGAACTTGTTATATACCTGGGACATAACGCTCTTCTCCATGACCTCAACCAGGCTGATGAAGAATTCATCAAGCCACTGCTGGACATTGCTTAGCCTGGCTATCTTTTCCTTGATTTCGCTCTTTGCCTTGATGTCCTTCTCAAGCAGCTCTGCTATCTTTTCAATGCCCCCTATCTCCTGCTCAAGCCTTGCTGCCCTTACTTCTGCCTCGCGCTCTTTTACAGAGAGCTCTTCGTATTCTTTTCTTGCACTGCCGAGCTTTTCATCAACGCATTTAAACTCTGCCAGCCTGCTGCCAATCTCCATCTTCTTCCGGTTTACTTCGCCAACCTCTTTCTTTATGGAGGCAGACTCCTGCTCAATGTCATCAATTGCCTTTTTCTTCTCGCCAATCTGCTTTTCAAGGGAGTCCTTTTCAGTCTTCAGCTTTTCAATCTCCCTTAGCTTCCTCATGAGCTCCTTCTTTTCCCTGACTTCCTGCTTTTTCCTCTCCGTATCCTCCTTTTTCAGCTCTGAAAGCTCTTCTGCATATTTTTTCTGCTGGCCGGCAAGCTGCTCCAGCGCATTTTTCTTTGCCTCAGCCTCCTTTTCCAGCGATTTGGCCAGGTCAAGCTGCACCCTGAACGCAGCCAGCAGCTGCTCTGTTTTCCTGAGTTCCTCAAGGCCCTGCTCTGATGTTTTGATGAGCTTTGCCAACCCGTCAGCCTTTTCGGACAGCTCGCTCTGGAGCTTTTCACTGCCATCAATTATTTTGCCTTCCTTCTCGCTGATATTGTGCCTGTGGCTGTCTGAGATTGGCTGCAGGCACACAGGGCATTCCCTGTTTTTTGTCACGTCAGCCTTCACCTTCTCAGCATTCCTTATGAAAATTCTGCACTCTTCAATCTTCATTTTTATATCATCAAGCTCTTTCCTGGACCTGTCAAGGTCGCTTTCGGCTTTCTTTTTGCCGGCAACTTCTGCTTCCATATCCCTGATGCTCTTTGTTTTCTGATAAAGCTCCTTCAGCCGGCTTTCCTTTTCCATTATTTCCTTCCCAAGCCTGCCGCTTTCCTTGGCCGCGGATTCAGCCTTCTCGCTCAGCAGCGCTTTTTTGGCTTCTGCCTCGTTCAGTTCCTTCTCCAGCCTTTCAATGCTCTCCTGGATTTTCTCCTCCTCGCCCTCAACCTTCTCAACCCTTATGCCCTCAGCCCGCTTTTTCAGCTCAGCAGCCTGCTCAGCCAGCTTCTGTCCCTCTCTTTTGTTCCTTTCTGAATGCCTGACCTTTTCCTCAAGCTTGGTGTTCTGGATTTCAAGCTCCAGCTTAAGTGCCTCGTATCTCTTCTCGTCAGACATCAGGGACTCCAGCGCTTTTTTTGATTTCTCCGCATCCTGCTTTGCCTTCCTGAGCTGCTCTGATGATTCCCTGTTCAGCTTGCCCTTTTCCCTGAGCTCCTCCTTTTTCTCCCTGAGCAGCTTTTTCTTTTCCTCAAGGTCGGAAATGCTTCCTGAGAACTCGGCTTTCCTTGCCTTGATTTCCTTTATGAAGGCAGAGGCATTGTCCCTTACCCTCTTGTATTTGTCAATGTCAAATATTGCCCTCAGGGTGTCGAGCCTGGCATCCTTTTCCTCAAAGAGAATCTGCTTCTTCTGCTCCTGGGGTGTGTA
>Ga0209777_10003513_pt1 | contig 19323 bp, 11 predicted proteins | sample FrelakmetHBP12HB_FD_187147 | JGI IMG/M metagenome (GOLD analysis project Ga0209777, IMG submission 187147) | Freshwater lake sediment microbial communities from the University of Notre Dame, USA, for methane emissions studies -HBP12 HB (SPAdes)... | ecosystem: Environmental > Aquatic >...
CTGCTGGACCTGTCCGCCGCCGGCGCTGACGACGCCACGGCTGAACAGGTGAAGGCCGAAGCCGCGCAGCTTGCCGAGAAGGTGCGCCAGTTCGAGCTGCGGGCCCGGCTCAGCGGCAAGAACGACCACCGCAACGCCTTCCTCACCTTCCAGGCCGGCGCGGGCGGGACGGACGCGCGCGACTGGACCGAAATGCTCATGCGCATGTACGTCCGCTGGGCTGAACGGCGCGGCTTCAAGGTCAACTTCTTCGACGTAGATTTCAATGAGGAAGCCGGGATCAACTCCGCCATCCTCAAGATCGAGGGGCCTTGCGCTTTCGGGTATCTGAAAGGCGAGATCGGCGTTCACCGCCTGGTGCGCATGTCCCCGTTCAATGCCGATGCCAAACGCCAGACCAGCTTCGCCGCGGTGGACGTGACGCCGGAGTTTGAGGCCGGTGACAGCGAGATCGTCATCCCCGAGAATGAGATTGAACGCAGCACCTGCCGTTCCGGCGGCGCGGGCGGGCAGTACGTCAACAAGACCGAATCGGTCGTGATGCTCAAGCACATCCCCACCGGCATCACGGTGCGCTGCCAGATAGAGCGCAGCCAGCAGCGCAACGCGGTCATGGCCCTGGAACTGCTGAAGGCCAAGCTCGCGCGCAAGAAAGAGATCGAGCGCTCGGCCGAGTTGAAGCAGAGCTACACGGAGAAAGGCGAGATCGCCTTCGGCAGCCAGATCCGTTCGTACTTCCTGCATCCGTACACCATGGTCAACGACCATCGCACGGGACTCAAGGAGACCAACGCCAACAAGGTCCTGGACGGTGAACTCGAGCCCTTCATAGACGCCTATCTGCACTGGCGCATGGCCGAGGAGCAGAAGGCAGCGGGCAGGAAGCAAGCTTCCGCGGTCAAGGTTTAGCCCGCATTTCTTACCACTCATTCACCATAGAGACACAGAGACGCAGAGAACAACAGGGATCAAGGATGAAGGATGAGAAAAGGGCCTTTAGGGTCCGTCCCTTCATCCTTCATCCTTACTCTGTGCCTCCGTGCCTCTGTGGTGAATAGTCCAGGTCTGCGATTTGCCCGGTTGCGCCACGGTCCTCTCCCGGTACAATGCAGCACGGGCGGACGTGGCGGAACTGGCAGACGCGCCAGACTTAGGATCTGGTCCCGCAAGGGATGGGAGTTCGAGTCTCCCCGTCCGCACTAGTTCACAAAACCTTAGAGGACAACGTATTTAAACTCCGGAAAACAAGATCGTCATCTCTTGGATTGATGCCGTTGTTGCTGTGGCGTTGTTACAACTCTTGCTACAGATATGCAGTTTTCGTGGTCGAAAGGGGCCTCATGGCACGCGGAAAAGGCTGTACGATTCAACTCTACGGCAATGCCTTTATCGTGATGTTTCGCCATCCCCTGCGCAAAAACAGACCAGTGAGGAAGTCTCTCTAGACCATTGACAAGGCCGTGGCCGCCCGCATACAGCTCGACCAAGGTTGGCGCCCTGAGGAGCTTTTGATGTTACGATCCGACCTGGCCAACGCCCGCGCCGTCACGCTGGACGTCGTTGAGGGCGAAGCACCCAAGACAGGGAAGCGCTCCGTACGCGTTCCGGCATCAGCGAAGGAGGCCATTGTACGCCGGCTCGCGGCGGAGGCGCCGGTGCTGTTCCCACGGCAAGGCGAGAGCGGAAAGTCCCGGAAACCCAAGATTGACCGTCCCGGCGCAATCCATGCCGTGATGTGGCTGAGTCCGTCGGCGATTCCGCCTTCTGATCCATACTCCGTTACCGTCCGGGCACCGAGGAAACCGTATCACTCCATTGTCTCTGGTCCAACGTCATCTTAACCCATTTCACGAAAGGAACCGCAGCGCTCAGTAAAGCCACAGAAATGCCCCGTGCATCCTTGCGCGGCATTCGGACACCAGATCCCACTGATAGCTGGCGGCCCGTGCCGCACGCCGATGTTGTGGATGTGCTGACGGAGCGCGCGGGCGCACGCGGGCTGAAGATCACATCCGAACGTTTCTCTGTTCTGCCGGGTTACCTGTACCCGACGCCCGGCACCTCTGTGGAACTGCCAGGCGCCCGGCTGTTCGGCTCGATGAATTTCGGGCCGATCTCGGGAATGCCTTTTCCTGACGGATGTACGCCCAGCGCCGGTATCAGGAATTCGCACGACAAGACGTTCGCGTTGAGCATCCTGTCTGGCGCCCGCGTGCTGGTGTGCGCCAACGGCGTCCTGAGCGCGGAGTTCATCGTGTCCAGGAAACACACGTCACGGATTGATCTCGAGGCGTCCATTGACCAGGCCCTCGCGGCTACCATGGCCAGCATTGAGGACTTCCAGGCCACGTATGAGCGCCTGCGCTCCCGCCGGCTGACGAGGATGAAGGCAAGCGCTTTGGCCGTCGAGATGGCCAGGAGCGGCACGTTCTCCAGCAGCGATATCTTGCCAGTGCTGGATGAATATGAGAAGCCCAGCCACGAAGAGTTCAGTGAGCGTAACGCCTGGTCGCTCTACAACGCGGCGACCGCCAGGATGGAGGCCCAGAGCCCTGGGCGCCAGGTCGAGGGGTTCAAGGCGCTGAACAGCGTGTTGCTGGCGCAGGCCAACTGACTGTGCAATGAGATCGAACTGGCCGGGCCGTCTCTAACCAGGGCGGCCGGCCAACAAAGCTGGTGCCCTTTCTCTGCTATCCGTCAGGGAAGGCGATGAACAAGGGCATTATGCAAGGCCGTTACCTCCCCTAAGCTCACTGGGAGTCCCATTTTCTGCGAGCGCCAGCGTGCCAGTGTTTTGTGTGCTGGCCGCCGCACGAAGGGCTATCTGATCATCGCCTACAAGAAGTGCGAAGGTGTCAGCGGTGTCACAGTGGATTTCGCCAAGTCCACGGCAACCGTCGCCTACGATCCAAAGACGGCCAACGAAAAGACGCTGCTCACAAGGGTCCTCAAAGGTACGAGATTCGCAGCCTCGAGGATAGAGGAAAGGGACAAGGAAAAAGACAGAAAGGAGAACTGACGCCATCGGGCGGAAGACGGCGGACAGGCGGGGCACGGCAATCCGTGCCCCGCTCCTGTGATTCCAAGTCGGCCTCGCCAAGCGGCACGAAGGTCTCCATACGCTGGAAGAGTCGCGGGGTCCGGCCCACGCGCCCATTCGGCCCTTAGAAACTATCCCAAAACACCTCATCGGCGTCTGCTTGCGGCGGTCGGCGCAGGGCTTCGTCACGCTCCATCGCAGTATCTCGCTCTCTGATACAGCTTCGGTCGCGTTCCTCGCCCTGCTTGACCGGCGCTGCGCATCCGCTCTCGAGGCGTTATGGGATAGTTTCTTAGTAGTTCTGCGCCACAACCTCGAAGTACGCCTGTGGATGCTGGCAGACGGGGCACTTCTCCACGGCCTTGACGCCTTCATGAACGAACCCGCAGTTCCGGCAGACCCACTTGACCTTCTGTTCCTTGCGGAAGACCTGGCCGCTTTCGACATTCTTGAGCAGCGCCAGGTAGCGCTCCTGGTGCAGCTTCTCGATCTTGCCGATGCACTCGAAGATCCGGGCAATCTCATCAAACCCCTCGGCACGGGCCTCTTGCGCCATGCGCGGATACATGGCCGTCCATTCCTCACCTTCACCGCCAGCCGCCGCCTGCAGGTTCGCAATGGTGTCGCCGATCCCGGCCAGGGCTTTCAGGTGCAGTTTGGCGTGCTCCTTCTCCTGCTCCGCCGTCTCCAGAAAGACCGCCGCGATCTGCTCGTAGCCTTCCTTCTTGGCGACGGAGGCAAAGTACGTGTACTTGTTCCGTGCCTGCGACTCGCCAGCAAAAGCCGCGAGCAAGTTCCGCTCCGTCTTGGTTCCCTTAAGTTCCGCCATGTCTCTTCTCCTATGAGGTGCTGCGCGCTCCCGCGCGCAATCAGTCTGCAGCTTCACTGCGGCATGTTCGCTGCCGGCGTAGCCGCCGGCGCAACAGCCTCAAGGTCCACCGGCGACCTGCACGAACACAATGAGCAACTCGCACCCGCTGACAGCAACGGCGTCGGCTCCGCGACGGGCCATGGGGAGTCTATCCCCACTTGCCCTTGCCCATGTGGCCTTGCATCTCAGTCATCGACAACTTCATGCTCTCGTACGCATGGGCCAGCGACTTGCTGAACACTGCGACACAGTTTGGGTCGAGGTTGTCGCTGATCCCGTCCTTGCAGGCAGCCTCCATGTCGCGCGCCAAGACCACAAGACGGGCATGCAGCATGTTTGTGCGCCTGGAGCGCTCGACCAGGTTGGCGGCTGCGTCATCCAGAAGCACGAACTTCTCCTTGGGAGCGCCGCACTTCGCGCACTTGTCCGGCGCGCAATCCCCATCGTGGATGAAACCACAACCTCCGCATTTCCACTTCTTCATCACCCACCCTCCGTGCAGTCCCCTGTGTGTGGCCAGTCTCTCCCCGTTCCCAGCCACGGGGAGCAGCGCTATCTTGCATACCGGCACTCCGATGTCAATGTCGTCGTGCAGCTATCGCTGAGCAGGCTGGCGCGCGCCGGCGTCGAACAGACGCCATTTCCCAGAGCGTGTCGCGATCTTTGTTCTGTCGCCTTCAGCACAGGTGCTCACGGCTGGGGCGCGTGCAACGCCTCGGCCACCATCTGCACGAGGTCCTCAATCCGGAAGGGCTTCTGCAGGAACCCCAAGACGCCTTGGTCGAGAATGCTCTGTGCCTGTCCGTTGATGCTATAACCAGACGTGAGGATGGCCCTGACTCTGGGGTTGAACGCGCCCTTTTCATGGCCGAACAGTCCCGACTCCAGAAGCGTCTCCGGCATCGCGGTGCAGTTGAGGATGACGCAAGGCCCGGCCCCACGACGGCTAGCGTTGTGGATGGCCTGCGCAAGGACGTTTTTGCCTGTGCCGGGCTCGCCTGTAATCAGGACGTTGGCATCGGTCCTGGCAGCCTTGCCGGCCAGACGCAAGCAGGCCTGCATTGCTGGACTGCGCGTCGTAATGGAGCCGAAGGTGGCTTCACCGCGCTTGAACAGGTGAGTCATCGTCGAAAGCCGGCGAGCCCTTGTTTTGCTCATACACGCTGTCCTCGTCCCCGAAAGGCAAGGCCTGGCTCTTTTAGAACTCCGTATTCTCAGGAATCGTAGCCCTTCACGGTCGGAAGACAAGCATCTTCGGCAAGGCTGTCCCACCGAGTAGTTCCGTCTTCCTTGCGTCACAACGACTTACACGATTCCTGATTCGCATCTCTTGGGCGCTATTTTTCTACCATGAATGCCCTCGGCGACACCTTCCGGAGCTCTGGCAACGCCTTCCCATGCGCTTGGGAAGTGCTGCGCTAGTGCGGCAACTTTCGCTGGACGGTAGAAGCTTGGCAACGAACACGCAAGTCGTTACGCAACAAGCGGACGAAGCCATGAAGGCTGTGATTACAGAGCTGATCGCCGCGGCGTAGCGTTGGGCTTCTGAGCGTCTGCACTGCATACACGGCCGCCGTCGCAGGCGCAAGCGTCAGTCAAATCCTTCTGCCGCGTGACTGGCGAATCCATCCGTCATTCCCGTGATTGCCTCACTCCACCCGCCATTCGCAGATTCCGCCAGACCAACCGGGCTTCAACTGCACCTCCACTCGTAGGCCTGTCGTGGTCACGGGCGTGAAGGTAACTTCGTTGAACTTGTCCGGTTCGACTCCATAGCCTGAGGGATTCGTCACTGCCTTCCAAGCATCGCCGTCTTTGCACATGAGCCTCCAATTCTGGGGCACATCACAGCCGCCATTTGCCGCCCTGTCGGCAAACCAGAACACGCCAACCTTTGAGACCTTGGCCGCAGGAAAATCATACTGAACCCACTCTGTCGTTCCTTTGTGATCCCACCACGACAGGCGCGGTCTACTAATGTCATTTGAACTTACCGGAGCTTCCCCGCCGTTCACCGCGTTCACTGAATCGAGCTTCCAGCAGTGGGACGCGCTTGGCGTCGCGTTCGACGCCAGCGTCGCCGCCTGCACCAAGTCCACTTTCTCGGGAACCCACACGCGCATGTCGCTGGGGCCACGGTTGGCATAGGCGTAGTAGGGCGTGGCGACGAGTTCAGTGGCGCGAAGCTGCGGCGCTCCCCCGAACTTCGCCTGGAAGCCGGCGTCAATCACTGTCACGCCGCCGAGGAGGTCGGCGCGATGCTTGGGTGCAAGTGGCGCGTCCGGCGGCAGAAAGACGTTGCGTGCGCGGAATCCCGCGCCGGTCGGCTCGGCGCAGTAGACGATCGGGCCGCGCATCAGCGCAACTCGATCTTGGTCGGCTTTGACCTCAGGGCGGCACCGCACGCGCACCGCCGGCATGGCCAGTTCCAGCTCGACCACATCACCACGCTGCCACGTACCGAACAAGCGCGCGTAGCCGCGAACCATCGCCGGTCTGGCCACGGCAGCGCCGTTGATCTTCAGCACTGCCGCGCCGGTATTCGCACGGCTGGCTACCGAGTACAGGCCGCCCGCTGACGGCTGCCCCTGACACCAACTGGGTATGCGGACATACATACCGAACTTTGCGGGTCTCTCCGGGTCTACGGCGATGCGCACGGCGCCATCCCAGGGATACCTGGTGGTCTGAGTCAGTATGACATTGCCGCCGTTCACCTGCACTGTGGCCTTGCTGCCGACAAAGAGATTGACGTAGATGCCATCGTCGCCCCGCGCAAATACGTAGGCCGGCATTGCGCCCATGATCTTCACAAACATCGGCGGGCAGCACGGGCACTCGTGCCAGGCCCAGCGCCCGTGCCCGCGCTCGAACTGCAGTGGGTTCACGTACGAATAGGTGTTGCCAGCCAGCGAGACGCCGCACAGCGCGCCGTTGTAAAGGACGCGCTCCAGTTCGTCCGCATACCGCGCGTCAGCATGCAGGAGGTTCATGTTGTGGTGGAAGAACCCACCGGCAATAGCCGCGCAGGTCTCGGAGTATCCGTCGTTGGGCAGATGGTAGTCCTTACTGAACGCCTCCGTGCCACTCAACACGCCGAGTCCGCCGGTGAGGTACATGCGGCGTGTTACCATGTTGCGCCAGAGGCGCTGTGCGGCGGCGAGGTACTCCGCAGGGCCATTGACCGCAGCGCAGGCAGCGATGCCCGTGCAGAACAGTGTCGCGCGGACGGCGTGCCCTTCGATGGTCGCTTGGTCGGCGAGCGATGCATGGTCCTGGCCATAGGCGCCGAACGTCTTGTCCTTGCCGGTGCGGCCTTGGTAGTTCCCGCGCGCGTCAATGAAGAACTCGGCCAGCTGCAGGTAGCGCCGCTCATCCACCGGCACGTCGAACGTCTTCTTCAGATCCGGGTCATGCCGGTACAGGAGATGAAGCTTCACAAGGGCCTCTTCCACAAGGGAATGACCGGGGATCACATTGGCCCGGGGCGGCGGGCCGATGACGTCACACATGTGGTTGGCCAGTCTCGTGGCGACCTGCAGGAGTCTCGGCTTGCCGGTAGCGCGGTAGTAGTGCACGCCCGCCTCGATCAGCGCGCCGGCGTTGTAGACGTCGTGCTGCCGGTTGTCGTTGCCGTCGTTCATCCCCCAGCGGTGGTCCGGCTCCTTCAGTTGGGTCCAGGTGTTGATGTACCCGTCCGCGCTCCTAGCCTGCGCCGCCGCTATGTGCTCCACATAGGTGTCAATGCGCCGTTCCAGCGCCGCGTCTCTCCCGGCGGCCAGGAAGTCCGCGCAGCCGCGGATCATCTCGTACATCAGACCGTCGTACCACGGCGGCCCGCCGTGAGTGCCCGCGCCTGTGCCGTCGCGGACCTTGTCGAAGTTGGCGATCGCGCCGTCCTTCTCGAACTTGTCGAAGCAGTCCGGAATCGTCACCTCGCGCCACACCTGCCGCTTCGGCATCCAAAACTCGTCTTCGACCCGCACCTGCTGAACAGGCACAGGCATCAGGTGCTGCGGCATGGTCTCCTCCGCGGCGGTCAAGACCGCCAAGTTCAGTAGCGTCGCACATGCGACTGTCATCCGCTTCATGGCGTTCCCCTATTGGAACCGCAAGACCGTTTCGCGATTACCGCGCAACCATCGAGGCCCTGGGTAGTCCAGCAACTCCGTGAAGCCAGGCCCTACGGCCTACAGCCGCGCTACTTGTTCCGCGACAACGACGGCATCTACGGACACGGCGTTCGAGCCTTCCTCGATAGTTGCGGTATCGAGGAAGTACGTACCACGTATCGCAGTCCGTGGCAGAATCCCTACGTCGAGAGATTTGGCGACACCCTCCGTCGCGAGTTGCTCGACCACGTCATCGTCCTCAACGAGCGGCATCTTGTGCGCCTGCTGGCCGAGTTCATCGAACGCTACTACCACACCGACCGGCCGCACCAAGGACTCGACGGAGACACGCCTGTCTTGCACGCCAAGCCGTCTGTGTGCAACAGTCCCACGAAGCTCGTCGCCACGCCCGTCATTGCCCCCGACTAAGGTTTTCGAGGGTGGGCCACTACAGTTCCCCATGAAGGCCGCCCAAGCGGCAAGGGCGACGAGACAGACAGACTTGTTTCTCATGGGTTCGTTTCGTTCACAACTTCTCTGATTGCACAGCCTTGGTTTCGCCATTGACGCGAACTTTGACTTCACGCGGCTCGGCGGAGGCAACCCGGTAGCTAGTGACCTTGCCGTCCTTCCACTGGATGTCCACCATGAAGCCACCGCGGGCACAGAGGCCGTTCACCTTGCCGGTGTGCCAGGCTTTCGGCAGCGCGGGGAGCAGTTCGAGCACGGGCTGGCCGTCGCCCGTGGTTTCCTGGCTCTGCAGCAACATCTCGGCCACGGCCGCGCAGCCGCCGAAATTGCCGTCAATCTGGAACGGCGCATGGAGACAGAACAGGTTCGGCGCGCCGCGGCCAATGAGCATGGAGAGGAGCCTGTCGGCGCGGTCGCCGTCGTGCAGGCGGGCCCAGAAATTCGCCTTCCAGGCCATGCTCCAGCCGGTGGAGGCATCGCCGCGCCTTTCCAGCGAGAGACGGGCCCCCTGGTAAAGCTGCGGCGTGCTGGGGTTGATTTCACTCCCGGGGCACAGGCCCCAAAGATGCGAGCAGTGGCGGTGATGGACTTCCGTCTCTTCAAAATCCTCCTGCCACTCAAGGATGCGTCCCTCGGCGTTCACGCGGGTTGACGCGAGCTTGGCGCGCGTGGCGTCGAGGCCCTTGGCGAACTCCTCGTCGATCCCCAGGATGCGCGCGGCGGCGGCGGTGTTCTTCAATAGATCGCGGGTGATCTGCTGGTCGAAGGTGGCGCCCACGCACAGCGCGGTCGTCTGCCGCTTGCCGTTCCTATCCCTGTACGCGTAGCTGTTTTCCGGCGAGTTGGAGGGCATGATCACCAGCTCGTGGGTTTTCGGATTCTCCACCAGCACGGCCTGCATGAACTGGCTGGCGCCGCGCAGCACGGGGTAGTACTCGCGCAGGAACGCCTTGTCCTGCGTGAAGGCGAAGTGCAGCCAGATATGCTGGGCGAGCCACGCGCCGCAGGTCGGCCCGATGCAGGCGGGCAGGAAGCTCGGCGAAGTGTCGTACCACGGATTCTGCGTGTGGTTGGCCATCCAGCCGGGGGCGTTGAAGTATGCCTTGGCCGTCTTCTGACCCTCCTTGGCCACGCTCTGGATGAACCGCAACAGCGGCAGATGGCAGTCGGACAGGTTAGCAGCTTCCGCCGGCCAGTAATTCATTTGCAGGTTGATGTTGCTGTGGAAGTCACCACGCCACGGTGTGGAGTACTCCTCGGCCCAGATGCCCTGCAGATTGGTCGGCAACTGCGAATCAGGCCGCGAGCCGGATACGACGAGATGGCGGCCAAACTGGAAGTAGAGCGCCGCCAAGGCCGGGTCTGGGGCCTTTTCCTGCGCTTTCACGCGATCGGGCGTGGGCAGCTTGGAGTTCGGCCCCTCAGGCAGGGCCAACTGGCATCGTTCCATGAAGCGGCGGTGATCGGCAACCGCGCTTTCCCGGAGGGCGTCAAACGGTTTGGCCAGGGCCGCGTCGAGACGCCGCCGCGCGAGCTTGGCGAACTCCTTGTCCTTCCAGTCCGTGCCGGCCGACACGATGAGTGTCACTTCGTCGGCGCCCTGGACGGCCAAACCTTGATCCGTGGCGGAGATCTTGCCTCCCTTGACGCTCGCGCCCAACAGGGCCGTGTAGCGGATGCCTTCGCCACCACCGCCGGGCTTGTTGAAAGGCAGTTGGCCTTCGAGGACATACACGCCATTGTCGGCGCGGGTGGTCGCGTCATGCTTGCGCGCCAGCGCGGCGGTGAATGAAAGCGCGCGCGGTTTATCGGCCTCCAGATTCAGCGCAATCACCTCATCCGGCTTGGAAACCAGCAGGTCGCGGGTGAAGGTTATGCCCTTCCGCTGATACTGGGTGTGCGCCACGCCCTGCATAGGATAGAGATCACGGCGGTAAGCGTCACCAACCAAGGTGGGTGGTGGCTTGACGGCGCCGGCGAGGCCAATCTCCGCTACCTGGAAGGTCCTCGCCGGTGTGGGCGCGAACGTGAAACGATAGATGCGGAACGCTCCGGGACGGGCGATCTCGAACGTCTTGGTCTGGTGACGTTTCTCGAACGGCTTGTCCAGGGCGCGGCGATCTACCTCGACCCAGGCTTTGCCGTCCTCCGAACCTTCGAGCACCCAGGAGCACGGGTCGCGGTCCGGCACATCGTTGCCACTTGTGAAAGCGTAGGAGGTGACGGTTTGCGCCACGGGCAACTGCATCTGCCAACTCACGGGCGTGTTGCCATTGTTCACGCACCATTTCGAGCCAGGATCGCCGTCCACGGTGTTCTCAATGCTATTTCCGTCGCCGGCAGCGTGCCCACTGGGGGAGGAGAGCTTCGCCTCCGGGATGTTGTCGAAATCGACGACCAGATCGCCAAGCGTCTGGTAGCAGCCGAACTGGTTGACATCCCCCCATCCCTTGACGCCGTCTGCGTAGCGGAAGCCTTGGTTGAGAGCGGCACCGGCGCCGGAAATGTCGCCGGCGAAGAGTTTCTGGCGCACTTCCGGCAGGCATTGGTAAGCGTCGTACTTGTTGCCGTCGTAAGGACCGCCGGACCAGACGGACGACTCGTTGAGCACGATGCGTTCCCGCCCCACCCCACCGAAATCCATAGCCCCCAGGCGCCCGTTGCCCAGCGGACAAGATTCGTGAAACGATCTGGCGGGAGTGGCGAACCAAACGCTCATCGGTTCATCGGGGGCGGATACTTCAGCGGCCTGGCAGTGACCCGTGACGACCGCAAAGGCAGCCATAGCGGCGAGAGATGTGTTTCGGCTCTTCATGGATGTCATCCCTTTCTGGTGGGGGTGAGTGCATTCTGCGCGTTGGGGCGTCAGATGCAAGCAGTGCCGGCGTGTAGAATAGCAAGTTTGCAGTCGTGGCCGAGGAAATTGCCACATGTACCCAACCAGCCGGAACAGACCTGCACCCCAGTCGCGTCGCGTTTGCTGTTCAGTTTTCAAGGAACTATCAACACAAACCCGTTGCATTTTTTACTAATTTTTCCGCAACCGGGGCATAGTCTCCTTGTGGCCGTGAACTTGTAACGGCCAGCGCCTTACAAGTACTTTTCGAGCCGCGAGCGCCAGGCAGCGGAGCGCTTGCTAACGCGTGCGGCTCGGCAAGCACGGGCGGGACGCCCGTGGTACAACTGTCAGCGTTTTCCCCATCCCTCTGGCGCCCTCCAAAGGCGGTGCAAGACACTCATACTATATACTAGGAAAAATAGGGGACAGGATAAAAAAGGGGGAAAAGAAAAAAGGGGACAGAAAGAAAAAAGGGGACAGAGCACTGATTTCTACTTGCGCGCGAGGCCTATCCGGATATCCTCGGCGTCCATGGCCCGGATAGCGCGAGTCGTGGTACCAGGTTTTCCCCATCACGTCACCCAACGTGGGAACCGGCGTTAGCCAAGGGACATCGCGAGCTGGGGAACGCTCCCGCCATGACTGACCAGGCTTCGCTCCTCATCCGCCGCATGCAGCCCGCTGACGCCGAGGCCCTCGCCGCCTTCTACAACGGCTTGAGCAAGACGTCCATCCGCACGTTCCGGCCGCTGGGCACGGAGACCGCCACGGATGCCTGCCTGAAGCTCGCCCTCAATGTCCAGACCCACTTGATGTTCTTCCGGTCGCCGTCCACTGGCATGGGGAAGAGGTCCGGGCACTCCCCGCAACCCGGCATGTCGAGATCGTGCAGGAAGGTCCAGGTCTTCAGGTCCGGCGAGAAGAAGAGCGCGTAGAGGCTCTTATCCTTATAGAGCGCCATGATCCACTTCTGAGTGGGCTCATGCCAGATGACCTTGGGATCGCGGTTGCCGCCGACGAAGTGCGGCAGGACCGGGTTCTTTTCGTACTTCGTGAGCGTCCGGCCCCGGACGTTGCTGTAAGCGATGGACTGAGTAAGTGGCTTGCCGGCGGAGGTGTAGATGCAGACCAGCGCCTTCTTCTCGCCGCTCTGGAAGCCGGTGGTGTTCTTCCAGTCCACCACGGCGGACCCGGAGAAAATCGTGCCCAGGTTGTCGGGATGGATGGCGTGTTCAAGTTGTTCCCAGTGGACGAGGTCCTTGCTGACGGCGTGGCCCCAAGTCATGTTGCCCCAGTTGATTCCGTCCGGATTGTGCTGGAAGAAAAGGTGGTACTCCCCCTTGTAGAAAACCAGCCCGTTGGGATCATTTAGCCAGTTCTTCTTGGCGATAAAGAGGAACTGCGGCCGGTAGGTCTCATTGTAGAGTTCCGTGGTGATGATCAGTTTCTCAAGTTCCCGCTGTTCGATGATCCGCTGCTCCTCGCGCTTATGATCGCTCTGCGTGATCTGGTCAACGTTGATGTGGCCCCAGCCGCCGGTGGCGTTGTCGACGATGACTAGTACCGCCTCCCGGCCCTCGAACTCGGAAACGTCCCACGACTCCCAGTCGAGCGCCTCGCTGCCGCCGGGCTGGTCATTCGGCCCGCTGGCCGTGCGGACTTTCTTGCCGCCTATGAGTAGTCCCAGATACAGCTTCTCCGGGTTCTTTCCGCCGCCGATCAGGAAGTTGATGAACCTGCGCTCAATCTTGATAGGCGGGCAAGTCAACTTGCCGGTGGACTTGTCTCCCTTGTAGTAGCTGTTGACTGGCCCCTGGCCTCGGCATCCGCTTACTTGCATCTGGTTGGGGAGGGTCCCGTGGGCGGGACCGGGACCGAAGGCTTCCCCTTCGACCTTCCACTTGCCGTAGTCGGGGCCCTCGAAGTCCTCAATCACAACATCCGGGCGTTCCGCCGCCAAGACGGACACCGACCATGCCGCCACTAACATCAGGATGATGTTCGCCATGCGCGGAAGCCCCCCGGGATTTCCTGGGTGAGTCGCTCCGAGCCGCTTCGGTGCCTCGATTGCGTGGGATTGTAGGCATCTCTATTCTCCATGCAGAGCATTCCCGCCACCGCAGAGCACCATCCCTTGAGTGCCGTCTGGCGGGCCCGCACGAGTGCCCCAGAACACGGTACTGCGCCACCATGGGGCCGCAGAGCTCAGATAGAGGCTGACCGCCGAGCTGGTAACCCGATCCCCCCGACAAACAAGCCTTTCCACGCGCCAGAACGAGGATCTCGGGTCTGGTGGTGTTCTGAGCCGGTTTGGCGGTACGGATGCAAAAAAGGCGCTGAAACTCCGTCGAAAGCCGGGGTGGCCAACTGTCGGCCACCGCCCGAAGCGCGTCACGATGTCCTGCGCGACGTCAAGGCCAGGCCCGACAACAAGATGCCGGCGAATGTACTGCGCCGTCAGCATGGACTCGTCATTGCAGAAAGCCCTTGACCGCCCGCCACCCGCGTTTAGCCCTCTCTCCCGTTGCTATCAGCATCTTGGGAAGGGCAGAACGCCAACCATAGCGCGCCACTGTCGGCTAAGAGGGGGCACGGGCGGGACGCCCCTGCTACGCTATCAGTAACCCGTCTGGACAGAGACTGTCCCCTTGAGTCCCTCCAAGCGGACGGTCTCTTTGCCTTGGTCGAATTCCCTCCAAGGCTTGCCATTGACCATCACGCTCTGGATTGGCGCGGCCTTCGGGTGGCGGAACCGCAGCAGCACGGTCTTGGGCGGATTGCGCGACGGCATTTCGAGCGTGGCGGTAATCCTGCCGTGGTCCACATCGGAGGCGATCTCGCAGGCCACCGGGCCGAAGTAGGTGGGGGCGTTCTTCACCGCGATCTTCTTGCCCTGCTCCAGCCACGCTCGCGGCGTCGCTCGCGCCAGCCACAGCGAGTCGCCTTCTTCCATGACCAGCATGTGCCGGAGCCGCTCCAGGAAGCAGGACTCCTCGTAGATCTTGTCGGGCGGCCCGCCCGTGGTGTGTTCGCGGAAGGTGTACTCGCCCGGCATGATATCCACCGCGTACTGGTTGAGTACGGAGCGGATAACGTTCGGCGCATCGTCCGCTCCCAGGTGGATGTTCGCGTGCCGCTCCAGGCCGCACTGGTACTGCCAACTGGCGTGAGCGAACCAGTGCTTCTCCGGATCGTAGCCGCTCGTCCTCGCGTTGACTTTCGTGTTCTCCAGCAGCAGCCGGTCTTCCAATACGTCCAGATGGCCCTGGACGCGCCGGTCGTGGGGCGACAGCAGGCCACTGGGGCTGATCAACGGGTTGGCCGACTGCACCGTGTCCCAGTAGATCGCGCCGACGTGCCCCTGGCAGCGCCGCCAGCCCCACGTGCCCGCGGCAAAACCGCGCACATAGGGAGCGAAGGGGATGAACGAGCGGTAGCTCCCATCCCGTACCGGCACCACGGGTGTGAGCGCGATGGAGCGGTCAATCGCGGCCAGAAGGTCCTTGCGGTAAGCCTCCGCCTCCGCGGCCATCCTGGCGCCTTCGTCCGGTTCGATCAGTGCCAGCATTTCCGCCATGCGTTTGACAGCCAGCCAGTAGTACGCCTCCGACTCGTAGAACTGCATATGCATGCATTCGCTGTCGGGGGTGACCACGTGCGCCGGCTGCAGGCCCGTGCTCCAGAGACGTTGCCCGCCCGGGATGTTGCCGGTCAGCAGGTGTCGCTGGCGCAGAATCCACTGGGCGTTGGCCTTCATGCGCGGGGCGTGAGCCTTGAGCCAATCCAGGTCGCCCGTCAGCAGGAAGTGCTCGCTCAGCGCAAACATGATCGCGCCCGGACCCATGCTGTGCACCCCGTCCATGTGGCCGCCGGCACCTGGCAGGCCTTCCGCATGGGTGAGGCAGCCCTTGCCGTCGGCGAAGTGCCCCAAGGGATGGTCGGGTTGCGCCCAACCGTGATGGCCGTTCTTCCCCGGCACAACGTTGGGCTCCAGCGGCAGGCGTAGCCACTGGTCCAGGCCGTCGGCGGCCTCCTTATGCATGCCCTGTAGATCCAGCGCGCGGAGGATCATGTAGGTCTCAGACGCGAGGATGCCGAAAGGGAAATCGTTGAAGCGCCATTTCCCGTTCTCGTCCTGCGCCGATCTCCGCAGGATGTGCCAGGCCCCCAGCTTCCACTGGGCGGTGAGCTGCTCGCACGGCAGCTCCACCTGCATCGCCGGCTCGAACGGGGGCTTTGGGTGAGGCGGCAGCGCCTTGCCCGGCAGCATGGCCGCGACCGCGCCCTCCCACGTCTGCTCAGGATGCTCTCGCACACGCTGTCGAATCGTCTTCAGGTTCCTGGCGGCCAATTCCTTGACGAACTCTTTGGCCGTCCTCGCCGTGGACGCGAGGTCGAAGGGCGGCTCCGATGCGGGCGGCGCGGCAGTCTGGGCCGCGGCAGCGCAGCAGAAGCGCCATACGTCCGCATTGCCCAGAGCGTCGGCGTGAGGATTTCCCGCGTGGATGTTGTCCAACACGTCTTTTGCCAAGTCCCAACTGCGCCCCTGGCCGCCGACTTCGGCGACTGCCAACTCGATGATTGTGGTATCGCAGGTGTGATTGCCGTCCTTGGCGCCCACGACGAGCGACATCACGTCACCGGCCTCAACCGCGATGTCGCTCAGCTTCCTGGCATCCGCATCCGACGGGATTGCCTGGGAGCCGCCTGTGTTGATCGCGCCGCGGACCAGGGCTTGGCGGCCGGCTTTGCCATCCAGTGCAATGGCCCACTCGATGCCGTTGCCACCCTGCGAATCGCTCATCGCGACTTTGCCTTTGATGCTCACCCGGCCCTGGATGGGGCTGCGCCAACCCACGGCCACGTCGCGGTCGGGCGCCGGATGCATCGCCGCACTGCGAGCGGGAATCGTCAGGCTGCCGGCCGTCCCGGGCTCGCCGGTGGAGTTCACGCCGAACCACGGGATGACGTTGCTGGCCCACCCGCGGACCTTGGGAACGCCGGGGATCGCGTCCATCTTCTCGCCCAGCGTCTGCGTCGGCGGCGGGGCAAGCTTCGGCGGGATCTCTGGAGACGCGGTTGCCTGCCTCGAAGCGGCGCGGATGAAGAAACCGTACTCGGGCGCCAGGATCGGCCCAGCCTCCAGATCAGCCACCCGGAACGAGAAGCTGCCGGACTTGGTCCACACCGTCAGGATCGTCCGCGCCACATCCTCCGGCTGGGCGTGGTAGGGCCATATTCGCCGCCAGCGCGAGCCGCCGATGTAGAGCACGCTCAGTTGCACGCCGCGGCGCGCGTCGCCCTTTCCGGCCGAGCGCCAGGCGAACGGGCCGCTCATAGTGGTGCCGGAGTCGGCGGCAAGCGGCCGCACGTCGCCAACGATCGCGTCATACGCCTCGATGCGGCCGTCGTATTCGAGCGTTGCCGTCGCGTCATCGAAGGCCCATTCGATCTCCACGTCCATCTTCTTCCACACATCCGGTACAAGCGCGCGGACGGCGGGGACGGCAAAGGCGGATGCATCCTTCTCGCCGCGCACGGCCGCCACCACGCCCCACGTGTCCACGGGAACCGCGTAGACGTACGTGCGCCCATCCGCCGTCACCTCGGGCTTGCCTGCCTCCCTGATTGTCCGAGGGTTCCACCAAGTGTGCGCTCTGTTGTCGGTGGCGTCGAAGTAGTTCAGCACGACCTCGTCCGGCGAGGGCAGGCGGAGGCGGCTTCCGGTTTGGCCCTTGGCATCCGCCGGCCACGACAGCTCGACGCGCCGCACCGGCCGCACTTCCTCCCACAACAGGCCGCACACCGCCTTTCTGACTGCCGGCGCGCTCGTATCCACCGGCTTGTCGTACGGCAGCCCTGCGTACTGCATGAGCAGGACCCAACTCTCTGGGGGATTTTCATCCGCTTTGCGGTCGGCGCGGTACAGGTAGGCGCTGGGCGCGATATCTGCCGGTTGGCCAGCCAGTCTGTCGAGGTCGGCCCGGCCAACATCCGCGGCTTGCGCGGGCAACGCGCCGGCTAGCACAAGTCCGGAGACGACAAACGTGGGCATTGTCAACGGTTTCATGGCGTCCTCCTTGCGCGCTTGATAAGCATTCCCAAGCGCGCGCCATTATACCAGACTGCGGTAATGGCAGGCAAACGGCGATGTGCGCCGCTCACGTCGCCAGAACGACGATCACGGCGCTGGTGGTGTTCTGAGCCGGTTTCGCGGTTTGGACGCGAATTTGGCCCTGGAACCCCCGATATTGCAGCCGCCGCAGCCCCCGACCTGTCACTTCACGAAGCGGCAGCGCAGATATGCGCTCCCTTCACGGGCGCGCTTTTCTTTAGCGTTCAGCTCGTGAAGAACAGCGGCGTAATGCGGCGTGCGGCAATCCCAATGGAACCGGAGTCCCGCGAAAAATGCCCCCCACATTACGGTGCCCACTGTGATTCTTCTGGCTATGCTTGCAGCTCTTGTTAGTGGAATCGGATCCTCTCCGCCACATCTGCCGGCGAGCGCTCTTGAAATGCCTCGAACGGCACCGCGCCGCCAAGCCTGTCTTCGAGTTCCGGACGTTCAAAGGGTTCTGTCATTGTCATCACCAGGGAGTGGATAGGCGGACGAGTATTTGGGCTTTTCGCAACCGTCCACCTTCTCCCCAGCGCGGGAGAAGGCAGACACCTTCACACTGGTAGATGTCCAGGACTTCCACCTTCTCCCCAGCGCGGGAGAAGGCATGGAGAGGTGTGCGCTTCGCCCTGCCTGTTCCACTTTAATTTTGGTGGCTGGGAACTATGGCGCTGACAACGATTGGCGCTTTGCCGGCTGCCATGGTTGCTACGCCTAGTGTCGAGTGGTCTGTCTACGATTTTCTGGAGTGCTCTGTTCCGAAAATACCGCAACGTGCACCCGGTGCACGTTGCGGTATTTCTCACTGTTTCTGGGTGAGGCATGGCCTTATGTTGACTGTCCACGATTTTCAGGGGGAGACACCACCACACTACCAGCTTTAACGCCACCCAAGAAAAGTCGGAAAGTTCTTGAGAAATCCTGTTGACGCGAGGGTACATTTAATGTATCTAATATGTAAAAATAGGACATTTAAATGTCCCATGCCAAAGTACCTGAGCGCTAGTCAACTGATGGAAAACCGGATTCGCCGTGGCGATTATGCCATTCGCGACCTGCCGACCGAGCAGGAGCTTGCACAGGAACTCGAAGTGTCGCGTAAGACGGCTCGACGTGCCATCCTCCGGCTGATGGATATGGAGATCGTGGTCCGCAAGCCATACGGGCGACTTGCCGTCAATGGCGCGCATGCCAATCTCAAGGGACAGCTCCAGTTGGCGTTCCTGGCGGTGGCGTTCTACTCGCGGAATTCAGAAATCTGGCGGTGTTCGGTGCATCGCGCGGTCAAGAAGATCGGGGCGGTCATGCGGCCGATCGAATTCGTGCACTGGGACGATCCGGTAATCCCCGAGACACTGAGCCGGTTTGACGGCGTGTTCCTGGTGCCCGGTTCGGAGGCGATGCCGCCCGCTCTGCTGAAAAGATTCAGCCAGGCGCGGCACCTCGTGTCGCTGGAAAACGACCTGTCGGATTGGGGTGTGCCATCGGTGCACCTGTTGCCGCCGAGGTCCATCCATCGCTTGGGGGATTACCTCTATCAGCTCGGGCATCGTCATATCGCCTGCCTGAACACCCAGCCGCCGGACCTGGTGATTCAACGGCGAGCCGAACAATGGTTGCTGTGGCAGCGCATGCACAAGGTGGAAGGGCGGCTGATCAATGAGCCGGTTCAGCCTTACGGGCATCCGGCCCCAAAGGCGTACGACGTCATGAGTCGCCTGTTGGGCGCTGGTGAGTTCAAGGCGACGGCGTTGGTTTGCCTGACGAACGACGCCGCTACGGGGGCGATTCGCGCCTTGCGTGATCGAGGATTGCAGGTGGGCAAGGACGTTTCGGTCTGCGCCATGGAGGGTGCGATGATGGCGAGATTGC
>Ga0209777_10003514_pt1 | contig 19322 bp, 16 predicted proteins | sample FrelakmetHBP12HB_FD_187147 | JGI IMG/M metagenome (GOLD analysis project Ga0209777, IMG submission 187147) | Freshwater lake sediment microbial communities from the University of Notre Dame, USA, for methane emissions studies -HBP12 HB (SPAdes)... | ecosystem: Environmental > Aquatic >...
TTAAGCAACGATTCAGAACTTGGCGCTCTCGGTGAATGGGCGGCTGGTGCCGGGCGCGGGGAACAGAATCTTGCCTACATCAAAATAGGGACAGGCATCGGCGCCGGCCTATTACTGGAAGGTCAGATTTACCGCGGCGTGACTGGTTCAGCCGGTGAGATTGGACACTTGACCATTGAAGAAAACGGCCCACTGTGTGCGTGTGGTAACCATGGCTGTCTGGAAGCAATTGCCGGTGGACGGGCCATTGCCCAGCAAGCTCGCGAAGCTGCACAAAATGATAAGCGCACTCAACTGTCCACGATTAAACCAATCGAATCAATCACTGCCCGAAATGTAGCCTCCGCTGCTCGGTTGGGTGATTTGTTGTCCCAACAAATCCTGAGCCGGGCGGGCACTTTTATTGGAATAGCCATCGCTGGCGTTGTTAATATGTTTAACCCCGGGATGGTTATTATCGGTGGCGGTGTTGCACAAAGCGGTGATATCCTGCTAGAACCGATCCGGTTGGCTGTCCAACGACGCAGCCTGCCTGCCGCCACACGCGTTGTTCGGATCACGACAGCAATGCTGGGGCGTCGTTCATCCAGTATGGGTGCTATCATCCAGGCTATAACCATCGCGTCACACAAGGTCGCTGACCAAAAGGAGGTGAGGCTATCCCAAAATAAAATAAAGAAGGACACTGGAAAACAGTAGGATTAACAGTAAATCAATTTAAAAGCGCCTGGGGGCAAGCGCTAGCCCATTTCATCCATCACTATTTGAGGAGAAGAAACATGAAACGTACCCTAAGTTCTTTGCTCAGTATCGTACTAGTCCTAAGCTTCGTGCTTACTGCTTGCGGTACCCCTAAAGTCAGGCCGCCGTCGGGGCCTGTCTCTATCGCCTTTTGGGAACAGGAAGGCGCAGATGTGGATGTCTTCATCGATCAACTGATCGCCAACTTCCAGACCCAGTATCCCACTATCACCGTCGAACGGACTCACTATGAGAACGAGGCTCTACGTGACCAGTTCCAGACCGCCTCATTAGCCCAATCGGCTCCGGATGTTGTGCGTGTCCCGAACGATTTTGCCGGCCCATTCAGCGTGCTGGATATTATCGCTCCCATTGATAGCCTATTCAGTAAGTCCTTCCAGAGCCAGTTCTTCCAGGGAGCACTCGACCCTGCTATTGTCAATGGCACCCTGTGGGGCGTCCCAGATAACTACGGCAATCACCTGATGTTGATCTACAACAAGAGCCTGATCGCCACACCCCCTGCCACCTTCGAAGATCTGATCACCCAGGCCAAGGGTCTTACCAAGAATGGTATCCAGGGCTTTGCATATAACCTGAATGAACCCTTCTGGGGAGCCGGTTTCTATGGAGCATTTGGCGGCTGGCCGCTGGATGTTAAGGACAAGCCCACATTCAACAACCAGGCCTTCATCGATTACCTGACTTTCGTTGCCAAGCTCAAGACCGATGGTGTTGTACCGCAGGAATGCGATTACGCCTGCGCCGATACGCTCATGAAAGACGGCAAGGCTGCAATGATCATCAACGGCGACTGGTCGTTGGGCGATTACACCAAAGCCCTCGGCGACAAGATGGGGGTTGCCCCGGTACCGACCATCAAAGGCAAACCCTACACAGAAATGACCGCTGGCAAGTACTTCATGGTTTCCAATGCCGTGCTGACCAACCCCGACAAGGTGGCCGCGGTTAAGCTCTTCATTACCTATATGACTTCCGCGGATGTGCAAAAGCAATGGCTGGATAAATTCAAGAGACTGCCCTCCAACAAAACAGTCGCGAAGGATCCATCCATCGTCAGCGATCCAACCCTGGCCGGTTCAATGGCCGCTCTGTCGAAGGGCCGTGGCATGCCCGCTGCCGCCTCCATGCGCTGCGCCTGGGATGCCTGGCGTCCGAATCTGGAAGGTGTGATGGCAGGCAAACTTGATCCAAAGGCTGCTGCCCCCGCTGCCCAGAAAGCTGCCGATGATTGTGTCGCTACCCTCGGTCAACCAGCTACCCCAGCACCTTAATATCAACGTTTGGTCTCAGAGGGGGGGCGTTCTGCCCCCCCTCTATTTATTCGCAGGAGGTATAAACGATGGAAAACCAGTCTCTTTATCGTCGTTATTTGCCCATTGTGCTATGGGCAGCTGGTATCCTTGGGGTTTATTTTTTGCTCCAAGCCCTGATTGCACCTTTCTCTGAAGGGATCACACTTACTTTAAGCATCTTCCTTTCCAGATTAAGTCAGATCGGCTCATTCCTGTTTTCCATCCTTGCCGGCCTGGCTTTGATCGAAATATATTGTTACCAGTTTTTCTTTCGCCAACCAAAAAGCCGGACAAAAACAATCATCACACGCACAATACAAGGTTTCATTGCGCTCGTGATCTTGCTCGGCATCATTTCTTTTTTTGAAACGACCGACCTGATCAGGCTGGGGACCGGCTTTGTGGCCTCAATTTTGCGCTCCCCCGTGACTGTATTCAATGCTATTCGGGATTTCATATATCAAAATGGGATCGCATATGAGGAAAATACCGGCCTCATCGCCGGTATTTTTGTTGGAGTCCTGCTCCTGGGTTTACTGGCGATCATTCAATTCTTGAGCTCACCGAAAATCAGCCGTAATGGTCTGCCTTATCTGCTTGTCCTTCCTGCATTTCTCGGGATCCTCTTCCTGATCATTTACCCATTTCTGTTCGAGATTCGACTGGCCTTCTCGAACGCCTCCCTTGGCACACAGGCAACGAAGAACGCATCCTACGGCTTGATTTATGGCTGGCAGAACCTAGTCACCCTCTTCACGGGAAATGTTGCCAAGGATGCAAAGTTCGTCGATGTTTTCCTGCGCACCATCCTTTGGACATTGATCAATGTCACTTTCCATATCGCAGGAGGCATGGGCCTGGCTCTCCTTTTAAATCGTCCAATGAAACTGCAAGGTTTCTACCGCACTCTGCTCGTTTTTCCCTGGGCGATTCCAACCACGATAGCAGCTATGGCATTACGGAATGAGTTCGACAACCGATACGGGTTGTTTAATATCCTGCTTTCAGACTTGCAAACCTGGCTCACCAGCCTCGGCCAGCATACCGCCTCGCTGGTCGGTATTGGAAATATGTTTGCCTTTTTGGGCCAGCACATCGGTCCGGTCAGTTGGAAACAGGATCCCTTTTGGGCTTTTGTATCCATTTGTATCTCCAATATCTGGCTAGGTATCCCTTTCATGTCGGTCATCATCCTGGGTGGGCTGCAAAGCATTTCTCAGGAATACTACGAAGCGGCTGAAATTGATGGCGCTTCTAAATTCGCACAATGGCGTTTTATCACAATTCCGCTTATCCGCCCTGTTCTCACGCCCGCCATTGTCCTGGGCGTGGTATGGACATTCAACAAGTTCGATGTTATTTGGCTTATCACACAGGGAGGTCCTCAAGAAAAGACCGATATCCTGGTCTCTTCCATGTACAAGGCTGCCTTTCAATTCTACCGGTATGGTTTCACTGCCATGTTTGCCCTGGTGATATTCATATTCCTGCTTTTGTTTACGCTGATGTTCCTGCGCATGAGTGGCGGCCTGAAGTCTGCAACCGACTAGAGGAGGAGCGAGAAATGATTACAATGACAAAATCTGCCAAAGGCCCATCAAGAAACCCCATTGCCCGCTTATTTCGCTGGTTTTTTTATCGCGGCCACGGGGACAGTCCCTTCAAGCGGCTGCTTATTCACATTACATTGATTATCGCCTGTGTAATTGCCGTCTATCCCGTACTGCGCGTGGTGACGATCTCCCTGCGTCCAAACGATACATTGCTGACAACCAGCTTGCGTATCATACCGGAAAACGCCACCCTGGACAACTATAAAAAAGTGCTCTTCGGTGATGCCGCTGAACACCGTAAATCCGATTTCTTCTTGTGGATCGTGAATTCGTTTTCAGTGGTGTTGGTGACATCTGTCATAAGTGTGATCCTTGCCGCAGTGAGTGCCTATGCCTTCTCCCGCTTTAAATTCCGGGGTAGGGCGGTCGGTCTGGTCTTCTTGCTGACAACACAGATGATCCCCGCTGGCATGCTGCTCCTGCCTATCTTCATCATGCTGGCCAAGCTGAAGATGATCAATTCCGTTCTAGGTCTAATCATTGCGTACGCCGTGACCTCGGTTCCCCTTACCATCTGGACCCTCAAGGGTTATTACGATACCATCCCGGTTGACCTCGAGGAGGCCGCCTTGATTGATGGGGCCTCGCGCTTGACAGTTTTTACGAATATCATCCTGCCCCTTTCCACACCAGCCCTTGCGATTGCATTCTTGTTCAGTTTTATGGGCGGTTGGAGCGAGTATCTGGTTGCCCGGGTCGTTTTACAGAAGAACGAGCTGTTTACCTGGCCATTAGGTATCTTTACATTTGCCCAGGATTTCACTGTCTCTTGGGGTCAATTCGCGGCTGCCTCGGTTATGATCGCCATTCCGGTGATGGTCCTTTTCCTGTACTCATCCAAGTGGCTGATCTCCGGCCTCACCCTTGGCAGTGTCAAGGGATGAACTGTTTATGCATCGAGTGACTAGATTCGCCTATGATTCTTTTTCCCTAGGCCTCGTTATCTTCTTGCTGCTGACTGCATGTAATGGAAAACCCACTACTCAGGGACTAACTTCACGTGCATCAGCCGATACACTCTACCTGAATATCACCTGGCACCAACATCAGCCTCTGTATTACAAGGATGCCAACGGGGATTATACGCGCCCTTGGGTGCGTGTCCATGCCACGAAAGACTATTATGACATGGCAGCAACCCTGGCAAAATACCCGGATGTGCACGTCACCTTCAACTTGACGCCTGTGCTTATCCGTCAGCTAGACGATTTTACAAAGAACGGTGCCAAGGACATTTATTGGGTTCTGGCCGAGAAACCTGCCTTGCAGCTGAACGCCGAGGACAAGGATTTCATCATGCGGCGCTTCTTCGATGCCAACTGGGATCACATGATCAATGTGCATCCTGGTTATAAGTCGTTGCTGGAAAAGCGGGGTGGCACCACTGACGACGCCATTGCAAGTGCAATCACAAAATTCAGCGAGCAGGATTTCCGAGATTTGCAGATCTGGTTCAATCTGGCCTGGTTCGATCCAGACGAGCTCGCCAAAGCGCCCCTCAAAGCCTTAGTGGAAAAAGATCGTAGCTTTGCCGAAAGCGATAAGAAGATCGTTTTCGATCAGGTCCACAGCATCATGGCGAAAGTCATCCCGATTCATAAACAATTACAGGATAGTAGGCAGGTCGAGGTTATCACAACGCCTTACGCGCACCCCATTCTGCCACTGCTCTACGATACCAACCTTGCCCTGACCGGTAACCCGGGTGCCGAAATGCCCGACCGGTTTTCCTACCCAAATGACGCTATTGCTCAATTGAACCGCAGCGTGGAAGTATATCAAGCTCATTTCGGGAAAGCCCCGCAAGGGTTATGGCCCAGCGAGGGGGCTGTCGCCCAGGAGATTGTGCCATTGGTTGCCAGGGCTGGCTACCAATGGATGGCGTCCGGCGAACCGGTCCTAGCTCAATCTCTCGGCATCGGTAACTTCACCCGTGATTCTCAAGAAACCGTCCAGGAAGCCAATCAACTTTACCGCCCGTACTATGTCCAGGGGGCTTCGGGCGGCAAGGTGGCTATTTTCTTCCGCGATGGTACGCTTTCCGACAAGATCGGCTTCACATATTCCGGGGCTCCTGGTGAGACTGGTGCTAATGATCTGATCAAGCGGTTGGAAAATATCCGCGCCCGCTTGAAGGTCCAAGGTGCTACCGGGCCGCACATAGTCAGCATAATCTTGGATGGCGAAAATGCCTGGGAAAATTATCCCAACGATGGCAAGGCCTTTTTGAATGCCCTCTACCAACAGCTCTCAGAAAGCAAGACTATTAAAACGGTCACACCTTCTGAATATCTTAAGATGTTCCCAGAACAAAACACCTTGAAAAAGCTTTTCCCTGGAGCCTGGTTCAGTCCAAACTATGACACGTGGATCGGGGAACCGGAAGAGACCCAGGCCTGGGATTACCTAGGCAAGGTGCGCTATGAATTATCGCTATACGACATGACCCATATGCGCACTGCCAACCCTAAAGCCATCGCTCAGGCCGAGGATTACATGTATCTGGCTGAAGGATCAGACTGGTTTTGGTGGTATGGCAGCGACCAGGATTCGGGTCAGGATGATTATTTTGACACCGGCTTCCGTGCCTTGCTGGCGAAAGTATACGAGTCGTTGGGAGAAGCAGTGCCATCCTTTGTTAACGTACCGATCACCCAAAAGAAACCTGCCGTAGCCGACCATAATATAAATGGCCTTTCCACGCCAACCATAGATGGGGTCAATGCACCCGGGGAATGGGACAATGCCGCCATTTTTACCAGTGGTGTCGAGTCTGGGAACAGCCTAGCATATGCTTTCGATGCTAAGAACCTCTATGTACGGGTAAACTTCAACCAAGCCCTGTCGCAGAGTACCCGGATCGATTTCTGCCTGACGGTCCCAGGCGCAGCCAATAACAATCCCTTTGCTCTTTCATCCAGTGGCGAGACACCCGTCTTGCTAGGTATCGCCGCCACACATTTATTCGAGTGGGACGGAAAAGTTCTGATGGCCCATACCGCCGATAAATCTGCCTGGGGCAACGGGACGGCTGTCGGTCAGGCCGAACTCGGAACAGGCACGTTCGAGGCCGCAATCCCTTGGGCCTCATTTGGAGAACTTCAGCCCGGCGATGACCTTCGCCTGGTTGCGGTCATCCTACCGGTTGGTGAACTTATGCCCCGGCAAGGTCCCGCCCAGATAATACTCCCGGATTTTGGAACTTCCACCACCATTCTGGAAATAGCCGACCCAGCCGCTGATGATCATGGTCCTGGTACATACACCTATCCGACAGATCCCGTTTTCAAGGCGCAGGCATTCGATCTGAAGACTTTCAAGATCGCCTACGATGAGAAGAACATGGTTTTTAATTTTACCTTCAATGGACCCGTTCCCAATCCGTGGGGGTCGACCAACAACCTTGCCATCCAGACTTTGGATGTGTATGTGGACAAGGATCCAGGTAGCGGGACAGGTGCACGGTTGCTCCTGCCAGGTCGCAACGCCTCATTGGCAAAAGGGTTTGGTTGGGAGTATGCCATCTGGGCCGAGGGATGGACCCCTCAAATCATTGCTCCAGATGCCAGCACGCGCGCGCCCAAACAAGTCACCGGCGTGAATTTCAAGATCATCGTCGACCCCAATTCCAATTCCGTTTCTTTGCGAGTGCCGCGTACCGTCTTCGGCGATGGTGACCCCACCAAATGGGCATATACAGGGGCCGTACTCGGTCAGGAGGGATACCCCTCTACAGGCGTCTGGCGGGTGCGTGATGTTACTGCCTCCAGCGAGCAATGGCATTTCGGAGGCGCTCCGAATGACACAAATCACACGCGCATTATCGACCTGGCTTGGCCTGATGGCGTCACACCGACGCAGGAACAAATGCTCTCTACTTATACAGCTAGCAATTCGGCAGGAAACCAGCTCACCATTGATGACCTCCCTCAGATCCAGATGCTTGTTCAAGAATAAAATGACACCAGGGTGAAAAAAGGTTGTGATTGTTATTTTACAGGTACCTACACTCAGCGCGCAAATACCGCGCTGAGTTTTCCTACAAGGAGAATCAAATGAAAATAACCACACCAGATTGGGTTAAAGACGCAGTTTTTTATCAGATCTTTCCCGATCGATTTGCTAAAAGCGAGCGCATCCCGAAACAAGGATTGAATCTGGAGCCGTGGGAATCGCCTCCAACCGTTTACGGCTTTAAGGGTGGCAACCTCTTGGGAGTTTTGGAGCATCTCGACTATCTGAAGGAACTTGGCATCACGGCCATTTACTTCAACCCGATTTTTGCTTCAGCAGCCAACCACCGCTATCATACCTACGATTACTACCATGTTGACCCTCTGCTGGGCGGAAATGAAGCATTCCGCCAGCTCCTGGATGCCGCACACGCGCACGACATACGCATTGTCCTGGATGGTGTTTTCAACCACGCCAGCAGAGGTTTCTGGCAGTTTCATCACACCTTGGAAAACGGATCCAACTCACCCTATGTTGACTGGTTTTATTTCGACCGGGATCGTCTGTTAGGTAAAAAACATTTCGGCGCATACCCATCGGCGGAGGAAGGCAAAGCCCTTCATAGCCAAGGCAGCTTGAAAGCTATCGGCTACCAGGCCTGGTGGGACCTGCCTGCCTTGCCAAAATTGAACACCCACACACCCGCCGTGCGCGCATTCATCTTTGATGTTGCAGAATATTGGATCCGGTTCGGTATCGACGGTTGGCGGTTGGATGTACCCGCAGAGATCGACGATGACTCATTTTGGCAGGAATTTCGCTCACGCATCAAAGCCATCAACCCGGAGGCTTATATTGTCGGCGAAATCTGGGAGGAATCACAACGCTGGTTGCAGGGTGACCAGTTCGACGCGGTGATCAACTACCAGTTAACCCTTTCCAGTCTGGGTTTTTTCACCGGCAAACACCTAGATTTACAGGTGACCAGGCATGTTGGCGGTTATCGCAATAGAATACGTCATCTCACCGGCACCGAATTTGCCGCGCAAATAGATCATGTTCTCAACCTGTATGACCCTACCATAAACCAGGTACAGCTTAACTTGCTCGACAGTCATAATACTCCACGCTTCCTAACCAGTGCCAGTGGTGACCTCGCTTCGTTTGAAATGGCAATGCTTTTTATGTTCACCTGTCCTGGTGCACCTTGCATTTACTATGGCGATGAGATCGGATTGGACGGATGCCAGGATCCGGAATGCCGAAGAAGTTTCCCATGGGATGACTCAAAGTGGAATAATTCTTTGCTGAAATATACAAAAGCTTGCATTTCCCTGCGTCACACGCACCCTGCCCTGAGGCGTGGCAGCTACCAACCCCTCTATTCCAGCGAAGATGTCTACGTTTTTTTGAGGAGGCAGGATGATGAGACCCTGTTTATTGCTTTCAACGTTGGCGATCAAGACTATGACTTGACTTTCGATGTGGACGCGCTCGAACTTCCGGAAGGTCCACTTGAAACCATATTTGGGAAGTCAACTGCCTCTGTCCAGAGAGGTAGATTCAATGTTTTAAAATTGGCTACGCGCAGTGAGGTTGTATTTACTAAGAAGTGATTATGAAAAATTACCGGTCATTTATCTCAGCATTATTGTTTTTGGTCATGGCTAGTTGCTCAGTTGCATCTCAACACACCTATTAGCCTACCCTCCCCCCACATCTTTATTCACCGCCAGCTCGCAGAGTTCTCTCTGATGAAATGAGATCAGACCGAACAAGCCGACTCCAAATCAACATTCAGCTAGCCAGCTCCAGTACTCTGAAAGGCTCATGCCTCCTCATCAATATTCCACCATCTTGACCAACCATAGCTAGGACAGTTTCATGTCCCAGTTGGCAGGGAACGGTAACCAGGTGTTACGCATTGGTGATTTGAATGTGATCCTTAGCTAGAATCTGGGCCTTTATGCCATCAAGCACATTAATATCTGATTTCAGGTCTGCCTAATTTTTTTTTTTTTTATTTCCGACCATTATTTTCAGGCAATAGAAACATTTCTTTCGATGACATTTGGGACAAACCGGACAAATAAAAGCACGGCAATAATCCGTCCTATCCCGGAGCACAAAAAAATGGCCTGAAACCCCCACTGGGTAACTACCCAGGCGCCAAATGCTGCACCGCCCGCCAATGCCAGCATGACCAAGATCTGGTAAAACGCTGAATATCGGGCCCGCTGTGCGTCCGGGGTAAGGGATAGGAGGAAATTGAACGAGACAAGGTTGAATGCTCCCCACAACGCACCGCCAAACGAGTTTAACAAGATGACATGCCATAATTGGGTAATATAAATCCAGGCCAAGGGCAGGATTGGTATAAAGAACATGCTGATCAATTGCACCTTGCGCGGACCCCAACGGTCGGATAGCCGTCCCACCCGCCTCTGGATCAACAAGCTGGCCACGGTCGAAATAATGCTGGTAATACCCACCATCGAAGCGGTAAATTTCAGGTTTTCGACCATATAAACATTAAAAAATGGCCCGGCAATGTTGAGCGAGAAATTCCAGAAGGCCATCACCAGACTGAGCGCAAGGAAAACCGGGTGAGCCTGAATTTCTCGCAGCATAGCAGATGGGGAGAACGAGCCTGCAGTCTTTACAGGAGGAAGACTTCCTTTGGGGTCTCGCAGGTGGCTAAAACTGAAGGTCGAAAGCATACCGAAAGCAAATGCAATACCAAGGCTAATTTGATATCCAAGAGGTATGGATGTCCGGGTGATTAATTCTCCAACAAGGAGGATGGCCAGCATACCTGTAATCCCCATGATGAAGTTGCGGGAGCCAAAATAGCGTCCCCGTCCTTCCATGGGAACAATATCAGCTGTAAAGGACATCCAGGCAGGAAAAGCCAAATTTCCAAACGAGTCACGTGCCACTGAGAACACAATTGCCACCCAGACGATGGCTTGTTTTCCAATAAACAAAGGCAGCAATGCCAGAACTAAGATTGCCAGTCTGGCTATCCCACCGCCAAAAATAACCGTGAACTCTTTTCGGTGACCATATCGTTCGACCAGGATTGCACCCAACAGTAAAAGCACAGCTGCGCTTAAACTGGAAAATGAACTCATCAGGCCGACTTGCCCGCGCGTAGCCCCCAAAGCCAGGATGTAAAGCGTCACATACGTGATGACAATATTATCGCTGGCAGAAGCAAACAGTCCGTCAAAAAAGAACCAATACAGGTTAAATTTGATTTGTTCGGAGAGGCTGACAGCCCATTCGCCGCCCCAGGTGAACTTTCGAAAAGCGCGGCTGGCCCGAGTCCGGGCAACCAGCAAAAAAGGACGTTGCATGGTTTATATTTGTTCGAAATATGGCATATCGACCACAAATATTGTGGCACGATGCTGAGATTCATCCGGTGGGCAGCAGACTTGATTTAAAAGGTCGATCACTGCTTGGATCTTATTATCTTCTACCCCAATCATTAGAGTCACATTGCCGCGTCGCAAAAAACCACCGGTACTTGCCACATGTGTGACTCGATAATTGTTCTCAACGAGCGCTTGGACAACGTTTTCGCCATCTTTATCACGGATAACCACAAACATTAGCTTCATATCTACCACCTCACTAAACAATGCTCTTAGATTTGCTCGAATCTTTCAACTTTCATTACAAATAATTGTGCGCCACCTAACTCCGCCTCCACCATAGGCGGGCCTGCCATTTCACCTTGTATGAACCCCCTGGTAGAAATATATTTTCTATACGGACGACAATTCTTCCTCATTACGTCCAACAGAATTGGGAGACGTTCATTGTGAAACCCAAGTAGCAGACGGACCTCTGGCTCCTGGATCATTCCACTAGTGTTGTTGATCACGGTAAAGGTGAACATCTCTTTGGCCAGTTGTCTAAAAAGGGTTTTTTCTTGCTCCCCGGAAACATTTAAAATTGCCAATCGGTCAGGAAGAGCTGGGCTCATATTCAATCCTTTCTTTCGGATGTCGATGAAGTATATCAGGGAACAATAGAGTCGTCCCATAAGCTGGCAATTGTTCTTTATATTATCATTTGATCTGTTGATTGTTGCGGTACAATTCAGGCGCTTATAAATATCTGAAAGGCGTAAAATGCCCTCATCCCGAGAAATATCCCAATACCGCCAGAACCGGCAAAAAGAGATTGATGGTACGGCACTGTACTACACCCTCGCCGAAATCGAGGCGAAACCCGAGCTCGAGGCTGTTTATCGCCGTCTAGCCGCTAGCGAAGAGAAACACGCCAAGGTCTGGGAAAAACGCCTGGAAGAAGCCGGAGCGAGGGTTCCTTCGCGACGACCGTCCTGGCGAGCGATCACTATGTGCTTCCTGGCGAAACGCTTCGGTCCTCAGTTCGTACTTCCGACTGTCACCGGAAACGAGAGAGCGGACAGCCTGGCTTATGATAAACAGCCTGAAGCCACAACCGATTCAGGATATATGTCGGCTGATGAAAAATCCCATGCTAGGCTCATGGCAGCAATTTCAGGCCGTCAAAATGGACTGGGCGGAAGCGAAGTGGCCCAACTTGAAGGCCGTCATCGTGCCACCGGCGGTAATGCCTTGCGTGCCGCCGTCCTCGGAGCAAACGATGGGCTCGTTTCTGTTTTGAGTCTGACGATGGGCGCAGCCGGAGCTAACCTACCTGGTCACGGCGTACTCATCACCGGTGTCGCCGGCTTACTGGCAGGAGCCAGCTCAATGGCTTTGGGTGAATGGCTTTCGGTGCAAAGTTCACGCGAACTCTACCAGAACCAGATCAAAATTGAGGCCGAAGAAATCGAACACGCTCCACAGGAAGAACAGGAAGAACTGGCGCTTATTTACCAATCAAAAGGACTGCCGGAGGAACGCGCCCACGAACTGGCTGCCCATATGATGGGCGATAAGGCCCACATATTGGATACCCTTTCCCGTGAGGAACTCGGCATCGACCCCGAAGAACTGGGCGGCTCACCCTGGGTGGCAGCCATTACTTCGTTTTTCCTTTTCTCAGCCGGCGCGATCATCCCGCTCTTTCCTTACATTTTCCTGCATGGTCTCACTGCCATCGTCTTCAGCTTAACTCTGGGCGGATTAGCCCTCTTCCTCACCGGAGCTGCCATCACATTGCTGACCGGAAAGAGCGTGTGGTTTTCCGGTTTTCGGCAGGTCTTAATAGGGCTGGCTGCAGCCACGTTGGTCTTCGGCGTTGGAAAACTGATCGGAATCTCAATCGGCGGGTAAGTTCCGGAATGTCCCTTATCGTTTAGAAGACCACACGAGCGTTTAGTAAGTTGTGGGTTTTTATCGCACACTTGGCTCAATCGCGGTAAAATTCGTTCGCAAAAAACATATACTACAGAGCAATAATAAAAATGACAACTCCCTACTGGGTACAGGACGCTATCTTTTACCACATCTTTCCGGACCGCTTCGCCAATGGCGATACCTCCAACGATCCAACGAATTTACAAAAATGGGGAACACCGCCAACCATCTGGGGATTCCAGGGCGGTGACATGCGCGGCATCCTCCAGCATCTCGATTACCTGTTGGACCTGGGTGTTAATGCGTTCTATCTGAATCCAATCTTTCTGGCATCCTCCAACCATCGGTATAACACCAGCGACTATTTCCAGATCGACCCCCGCCTCGGCACAATGGCCGATTTCCACGCTCTATTGGAGGTAATCCATAAGAACAACATGCGGATTATCCTGGACGGTGTTTTCAATCACTGCGGACGCGGCTTCTTTGCTTTCACGGATGTGCTAGAAAACGGCGACCGGTCCTCATACAAGGATTGGTTCTACATAAAGCATTTTCCCTTGGATGCTTATGATGGTGATGGTGATGCACAGAATTACCTCGGCTGGTGGAGCCATAAATCCCTACCAAAACTTAACACCGGCAACCCCCAGGTCCGTCAATATATATTAAGTGTGGCGCGTTACTGGATCGAGCAAGGCGCCGATGGCTGGAGGTTAGATGTGCCCAATGAGATTGATGACGACGGCTTTTGGGAAGAATTCCGTCACGTGGTCAAATCAGCCAACCGAGATGCCTATTTGACGGGTGAAATCTGGGATGTTAACCCGCGCTGGGCAAACAATTCCCATTTCGACGGGCTTATGAACTATCCAATTAAAGATGCCTTGGCGGAATTCCTCCAGGGCCGCGAAAATGCCGTTCGATTCGGCGAACGCATCGAAGGTCTCGTCAAGGCCTACCCGCGTGAGAACCTGTTCGCCATGTATGTCCCGCTGGACAGCCATGATACTGAACGATTTAAAACATTAGTTGGCAATGATACAAGGAAGCTCAAACTTGCCTTCCTGTTCCAGATGGCTTTCCCGGGTGCGCCCGCCATCTATTACGGGGATGAAATTGGGATGGAGGGCGGAAAAGACCCGGACAACCGGCGTGCTTTTCCGTGGCGTGAGAGTAACTGGGATCAGGGCCTTCGCCAATGGGTTAGGATGCTGATCTCGCTGCGTAAGCGTACCCCAACCCTGCGACGCGGCGAATATGTCCATTTATTGACGGAAGATGGATTGTATGCTTTCGCTCGCATCCTTGGAGAGCAAAACCTCCTGGTTGCCCTGAATGCCTCTGGGGCGGAACACCACACCGAGATTCCGTGCACTGGACTGAACTGGGGCGATGGACGGGTTGTCCAAAGCCTGTTGGACGGACAAAAATATAACCTCTCCGGGGGTAAAATAACTCTCAACCTGCCTCCTTGGAGCGGCGTCTGGATTGGATGAAAAAGGTTTGAAAACCTTCTGCTTAATGGAGTCATTGGATATGCGCAAACTGTTGATTTAATAAGACGGGAGTTGTAAAATAACGACCCGCGCGATTTTAATACACCTTTCTGCCCATATTGCAACATGTATTATTTACCCTTTGACCATTAGGAATGCCCAAGAATATTCTCTGTTGATTCGAAATCCTTCCCAAATCAACTTTCTCTTCACAAACTATAATAGTCTTTCCATGGGTGTAGAGATCAACGATTTGTGTAGAGTTCTTTGATAAATTATTCCGATGGTATTGACTGTCATCCGATGGATTCATTTTATTGCGGAAAGTTCACATTTTTTTGTAATGTTACTACATGACAAACAATGAAGTAGAAACTGCTGTTATGAAATGACACCCAGACAGCTTATAGGCTCGGTCACTATCCGATGACAGAAGAACATCAAATTGAGCAGGTGGTGATCGATTTTAACAAAGCCTTTAATATTCCAAGCACCTATGAGCTATTAGCGACCTGCGGCCTGCCTTTGAAAGACAAGCATCTACCTATTTACATTGAAATAGGCGGGAATAATACACAGACAACCACTAACCAACCCGAGTATCTTTTGCATTCCCAGATCATGATACGTATTACTCGCCACTTATTCACTAACAAACTCCTGCACTCAAGGAAAGTTTTGTTATCTCAATACATTCATTATTCATTATTATGCTTAAAGGATTCTACGTACCAACTCAACCGCAAATGATAAAATAGATCATGCCGGCTATTCAAGTCTCCAATCTATCAAAAACTTTCCGCACCAAATACAAAGCCGCCGGCCTGGGCGCCAGCGTGCGTTTGCTGTTTAGACCGCAATACAGTATCATCGAAGCGGTCCGCGGCCTATCGTTCGAGATGGACTCGGGTGAACCACTTGGTTTCATCGGTCCGACCGGCGCCGGGAAGTCCACCACCATCAAAATTCTGACCGGCATCCTATTCCCTGGTGGGGGCGACGTCCAGGTCCTCGGTTATGTGCCGTGGAAACAGCGCCGCCAATTAGCGCATTCCATCGGCACAGTCTTCGGCCAACGACTGCAGTTATGGTACCACCTGCCCGCAATTGACACATTCACGCTTTTCGGCAAAATTTATGAGCTGGACAACCGCGAAACGAAGAGGCGTATCGCCTTATCCTAGGACAGTTACGTCGGCATTGTATATGGGCGCGGACCGTTCTTTTTCCTGGCGCTGCGTCAGAAAATTGGTCCAGCCACATTTGACATTCTTATGCATGACACGCCACTTCCTTCATATGGGATATCGCCACCACCGATAGTTTTAAAAAGTTTTCTGAGCAGCATTGCAGTTGCAATCTGATGAACCTGTTCCAAGAATGGGTATATCCATGACCAGTCTGCGTAGTCGTATTCTTCATCGAACCCTGCGTCGTGTTACCGGTTTGTTAACATTAAACCTCTCAGTCCAAGAACAGCGCACTCGTCTGGATGAGCTGGCCCGCCGGGGTATCCGCGTCCCAAGAGATGTATCGGTCCGGACTATACAGGCGGGTGGTGTCCACGCCGAATGGATCGAGCCGGTCAGTTATGACCCGCAGAAAGTCATACTATACCTGCACGGTGGAGGATATTGCATCTGCTCTCTGGATACTCACCGTGGATTGGCATCCCGCCTGGCGCTGGCAAGCCGGGCACGCTTGCTGATCATCGACTACCGTCTCGCCCCTGAGCACCCATTTCCCGCCGCCCTCGAGGACACCCTGGCGGCCTATGGTTGGTTGCTGGCGCAAGGATTCCCCGCAAATCAGATTATCATTGGTGGGGATTCGGCCGGAGGTGGCCTTACTCTGGCAACTACACTTAGCCTGCGTGAAGCGGGCCAGTCACTCCCCGCGGCTCTGTTCATTATTTCCCCATGGACAGATTTAACATTTTCCGGTGAGTCGCACCGCAGCCGTAAAAAGGTTGATCCGATCTTCAGTGAAAGTGGCAGCTTGAATTATGGTCCGGCTTATATCGGCCTCCAGGATCCCGCCAACCCGCTCATCTCGCCCCTATTCGCCGATCTGCACGGTCTGCCTCCGACACTGATCCACGTCGGCAGCGACGAAATCCTGCTGGATGATTCGACCCGGCTGAAGGAAAAACTGCAAGCTGCCGGTGTGACCGTCCGATTGAATATCTGGAATGGTATGTGGCATGTTTTTCAGATTTTCGCTCCCTATGTCCCCGAAGCACAGCAGGCAATTAGCCAGATTGGGGATTTTGTCCTTGAACAAATCTTGTAAGGAGTAAATAAGATTGCTTATGTCATTCTGAACATCGAAGTCACAGACCCATCCACTTACGAGGAATACAAGCAACTCGCTCTGGCTGCCGGTAAATTATACTGGAGTAAATACCTGGCGCGTGGTGGAAATAACGAAACACTGGAAGGCAATTGGAAGTCCCAGCGTCTCGTCATCCTGGAATGTGAAGGTATCGACAGGGCTAAAGCCTGGTTAAATTTTCCCGAATAAGCACCGGTAAGAGCCTTGCGGCACAAGTTTTTCAAAAGTAGCATGATCGTTGTGGAAGCGGATAAAAATCTTTCGAAGGAGACTGACATGAAATACCGTGAATTAGGACGTACAGGATGGAGAGTATCAGAGATCAGTTTTGGATGCTGGGCTATCGGTGGCACTTGGGGCACAGTGGACGACAAGGAGTCGATTGCAGCTCTGCACCGTTCGCTCGATCTGGGAGTTAATTTCTTTGATACCGCCGACGTTTATGGTGACGGACGCAGCGAGCGTTTGCTGGCGCAGCTTCGCAAGGAGCGTCGCGAGGATTTCTACGTAGCCACAAAAGCCGGACGCAGGTTGGACCCGCACAACGCCAGCGGTTATAACCGGCAGAATCTTACAGCTTTTGTCGAACGCAGTTTGAAGAATCTGGAAACAGATGCGCTTGACCTTTTACAGCTTCACTGTCCTCCCACCGAAGTTTATTACCTGCCGGAAGTCTTTGGGATCCTGGACAATCTGGTAAGAGTCGGTAAGCTCCGCTTCTATGGAGTTAGTGTTGAAAAAGTGGAGGAAGCGCTCAAGGCCATTGAATATCCACAGGTGCAGTCTGTGCAGATCATCTTCAATATTTTCCGCCAGCGTCCAGCGGACTTATTCTTTGGCGAGGCGCAGCGTCGCCGTGTTGGGATTCTGGCTCGCGTCCCTCTGGCGTCAGGGCTCCTGACAGGGAAATTAACTCGCGCCAGCAAGTTTGCTGCCGATGATCACCGTAACTTCAACCGACATGGCGAGGCTTTTGACCGTGGAGAAACATTTTCTGGTTTGGATTTTGAGGCAGGCTTGCAGGCCGTCGAAGCCCTGCACCCGTTGGTGCCTGCAGGCGAGACATTTGCACAGATGGCATTGCGCTGGATCCTGATGTTCCCGGCGGTCACGTGCGCCATCCCGGGTGCGAAGCGTTCTCAGCAGGCGGAAGAGAATATCCAGGCGTCCAGCCTGCCACCTTTGCCAGACGAGACGATGACAGGGATAAACGCGGTATATTCTCGATTTGTCCGTCCACACGTCCATCACTATTGGTAAAGAACAAGGATTTGATTCTTTCCAAGACCTTCCACCAAGATCTCGGGGCGCTACATGAAGAAAGAACCCTTAATTCATAAGCCCATCTCCACCATCATTCTTGGACCAACCTTGCACTGGATTGCTGCTGCGCGTGCACTTGAGAGTGCGCGAGAGGACTGCCTGTTCGATGATCCATGGGCGGCGCTCTTGTCTGGGGTAGAGGGCACCGCATGGCTCGCAAATCGATCTTTAGATAGCCTAGCCCCCATGGTTCTTCGCATCCGCTTATTTGACGACTTCCTGAAATGCATCACCCGCGAGAATGCAAGACAACAGATGGTCCTTTTGGCTGCCGGAATCGATACACGTTCCTTCCAACTGCCGTGGCCTTATGGAACTAACCTTTTTGAACTTGACCAACCTTCGGTCCTGCAAGAGAAAGAAAAGATCCTCAATTCAGTTAATCCATAGCCAACCTGTGCCGCGATATCATCAAAGTCGATCTCACCTTTCCCTGGAGAAAGCCTCTTCGCCAAGCCGGTTTCGATCCGGAGCGTCCTTCTGTCTGGTTAATGGAGGGCTTTCTCTTCTATATTCCAAACGGAAGTATCACTCAAAAATTAAGTGAAGTTAATGATTTACCTTCCACAGGTAGTTGGGTGGGCTTCGATATCATATACAGCATCACGCTGACATCAGCTTACACACACCAATGGGTTGAAATGCAAACCCAGACCGGCGGACCGGATGCCAAGCATGGTCGCTGGCATCTTCCGATTATCCCGGTTACGCTCCCAGACATGCCACACCATTGGTTCGTTACCGGGCAAAAAGAAAATTAACGGTTTCATTCCGAAGGACAATTAACTCACTTTGGTAAGACTATAGTCCGTCGGAACTGGATTGGAAGGTGAATTTCGAAAATGGATAATTTAGGGTAAGCAAAGAAACTATAAAGAAAAAGACGGTCTTCTTAAGGCAACCCCGCTTTTCCAGTCCAAAATCTCCCAGCCTGGATAATAGTTTTATCTGGTACATCTGCCAGGAGGATTGCTCCATTCCCAATACGCACCCTATCACCGATTCGCACTCCGATTGCGGTTGTCACCCCCATACCGACAAGTGTATATGCTCCCACATGAACTTGTCCTGCCAACAACGCGCCAGGTGCTATGTGCGTATACGGACCGATAATGCAGTCGTGTGAAACTACTGCGTTGGTGTTGATCATACAGCGCTGATACAGACGAGCTTCCGAGCCAACATAGGCATTGGCGAACACCTGTACCCCTTCCTCCACTTTCGAACTCGGTTCAATGGTAG
>Ga0209777_10003515_pt1 | contig 19321 bp, 25 predicted proteins | sample FrelakmetHBP12HB_FD_187147 | JGI IMG/M metagenome (GOLD analysis project Ga0209777, IMG submission 187147) | Freshwater lake sediment microbial communities from the University of Notre Dame, USA, for methane emissions studies -HBP12 HB (SPAdes)... | ecosystem: Environmental > Aquatic >...
TATCGCGTTGAGGTCATGGGGGAGCGCGGAGCGGCGCGAGCTGATCGATTACGTCTGCGGGATCGGGATCGACCCTGCGGCAATGCTTGCAAAGGCCGCCCCAGCCCGCCCCTGCTGGCAGGCACGGTACCAGGCAACGCTGGTTGAGTATCTCACATGGCTGGGAAAACTCCCCGAAAAGGAAGCGCTCGCCCACCTGTCTGCAATACCCCAGATCGGCAGGGTAACCGCAGAAGAGATCCTTGAAAAACGCGAGGTGATTGTCGCTGAGCTCACCCACACACCTGCTGCCGGGCTGCTCAGGAAATTCCGCGGGCTCTCCCAGATTGTTACCGCAGAAGAAGGGGAGCTTAAAAAGCGGCTCCTCCAAAGGGCGGCTCTCGCCGATGAACCGGTGACAACGGACACAAAACGCCTGATCCGGATGCCCACCTCCCTGCATGGCGGGAGCGGGATGCGGGTGCAGCAGATCGAGATCCGGAACCTTGCGGCATTCGACCCGCTGACCGATGCGGTGGTGTTCGGGACGCGGGACGTCAGGGTTGACGTGACTGTTCCCCGGTCAACGCCGATGCTCGGAAGCACTTATCAGCTCCAAAAAGGGATCACTAAAGTACCCGAAGCGGTGGCGGTATTTTTATGCTGCCGCGGAATGGCGGAGATCGCGTGAGGTATATCCATGGTGGGGCTTGATGATCTGCGGAAGGTGCTCCTCTCCGAGCGTGAGACCGGGCGGTTAAACAAGATACCACAGGATCTCTTCGACCGCACGCATACTGCCGTATCGTCACTGCTCGAAAAAGTGTACGCAATCGAAGACCCGCTCTCCGATGAAGCCCGTGCCCTCATCGAAGAGACGATGAGCATCCGGGAGACTGCACACGAACTCTTTGTGATCCGCGCAAAAAAGATCCTCACGCTCGCAGGGAGCCAGGCACAGGGAAATTATATCGACCGCGAAGAGACAAAGAAGATGACCCCCCCGGAGCGGGAGATGTTTGACCGGATCGCCAGTGCGATTGGCACCTGCCAGGGAATGCTCCTTTCCACGATCCGTCAGTCGCTTCCTATTGGGGATGAACCTGTACCGGAAGGTGATCAGGACCCGACCCTCCCCGTGGGTGCACATCCCGGCCCGGCACCCGCCTCCCCATCAATCTCCCCGCCTTACGCACTTGTCAGGGTGCTTGACACTATGGACGCGTTCATGGGCGTTGACGGGAGGATTTATACGCTTGAAAAAGGGGATATCGTGACGCTGCCGGAGCGGAATGCAGAGGTTCTTGTCGAGCGCAACATAGCATTAAATATGAATCTTAGTAAATAGTATTGGTATTCGATATCATAAACGGGGTAATTTTTATGAAAATGCCAGCAAAATTCAAGACTTACTGTCCCTTCTGCAGAACCCATCAGGTGCATGAGGTCGAGAAAGTAAAGAAAGGTAAGACGACCGGCCTCCACTGGATTGACCGACAGAAAGCGCGCAGGGGAACGATCGGCAACATGGGCAAGTTCTCCAAGGTGCCCGGCGGCGACAAACCGACAAAGAAGATCAACGTGCGGTACCGCTGTGTCACCTGCGGGAAGGCGCACCTGCGCAAAGGGTACCGGGTCGCGAAGTTTGAACTGACGGAGTGAGTAAGCATGGTACGTGTGATCCGGGAGAACCGAAGCAAATTTTTTAAAGTGAAATGTCCGGACTGCGAGAACGAACAGACGGTCTTTGAGAAGGCAAGCACTGTTGTGAACTGCGTGGTCTGCGGAAAAGAGCTTGCCACCCCGACGGGCGGCAAGGCGAATTTCAAGGCTGAGATCGTCTCAGATCTCAAGTGATTGTGACAATATGGAAGACAGGGAATGGCCCCAGGAATCAGAACTTGTCGTCTGCACCGTTGAGAACGTAAAGGACTTTGTTGCGTTCGTCTCGCTGGACGAATACGGCGGGCGGCAGGGGCTCATCCCCATCTCTGAGATTGCAACCGGCTGGATCAAGTACATCCGCGACCATATCCGCGAAGGGCAGAAAATCGTCTGCAAAGTGCTCAACGTGGACCGGTCCCGAGGTCATATCGACCTCTCAAAAAAGGACGTCAACGAACACCAGCGGCGCGAGAAGATCCGCGAATGGAAGAACGAGTCAAAAGCAAAGAAGTGGATCGGGTTTGCCGCAAAGGCTGCTGAGGAGCCCGCAAAGGCGATCGAGGACCTGATTTTCGAGAATTACGGAGCCCTCTACCCTGTTTTTGAAGACCTTGTCATTGAAGGCGAGCCGGTAATCAAAAAACTGGGGCTCTCGAAAAAGGCTTCTGAAGCGCTGATGCATGTTGCGCAGGAGAGCGTGAAAGTCCCCAAAGTCGAGGTTACGGGAAACCTCATCCTCACCTGTACCCAGCCAGACGGGATATCCGTGATCAAAAAAGCGCTCAAAAGTGCCGAACCAAAGATTGCCGGCGTGGAGATCGAGCTCCTCTACCTCGGTGCGCCTTCGTACCGGATCAAGGTGACCGCACCGGACTATAAAAAAGCGGAAAAGGCGCTCGAAAAGGCAGCAAACCTCGCGATCGCGGTCGTGGAAAAGGCAGGCGGCGAGGGCAAGCTTGTCAAGAAACCCAAGTCAGGGAAGAGTCAATGACCGGCCGGATCCGCCGTTGTCCTGTTGACCGGACCTATACCATTTTACTCACCTGCCCCACCTGCGGTGCACCGACAGAGACAGCGCATCCTGCACGTTTTTCACCCGAGGACAAGTACGGGAAGTACCGGAGGATGGTGCGGTGATCGAAGACATCAGCGTCCGGTTCCTTGACAACTTCAAGGACCGGAAGCTGGAATCCCCCGTCCTGATCGAGGGGCTCCCGGGCATCGGGCAGGTTGGCAAGCTTGTCGCGGAATACATGATCCACATGCTCGGCGCCGAAAAGATCGCCGAGATCCATTCCCTCTATTTCCCCCCGCATGTCATCATCGAGGAGAACGGAGTCGCCCGGCTTGTCCGGAACGAACTGTACCTGCACCACACCGATTCCCGCGATGTTGTCTTCCTTGTCGGCGACTACCAGAGCACCTCCAACGAGGGGCACTACATCCTCACCGACCAGTACCTTGACATCGCCGCGGACCTGGGAGTGCAGCGGATCTACACGCTCGGCGGGTTCGGCGTGGGGCACTTTGTCGAGGAGCCCCGTGTGCTCGGTGCGGTGAGCCGGGCGGAGCTGCGCCCCGAGATCGAGGCGGCAGGAGTCGTCTTCCAGCGGGACGAGCCGGGCGGAGGCGGCATCATCGGCGCAGCAGGGCTCCTGCTGGGCTTGGGCGCCCTGCGGAACATCGACGCCGTCTGCCTCATGGGCGAGACGAGCGGCTACCTTGTCGATCCCCGGAGTGCGACGAGCGTCCTTGCCCTCCTCTCCCGTCTCCTGAATATCCCGGTCGACTCCACCCAGCTCAACGACCGTGCTGCGGAGATGGAGCGCATGATCGAAGGGCTGATCGAGGGCGAGAAGCTGCAGAGCGAGGATGAGCTGAGTTATATCGGGTAAGGTAAGGTTCAAATTTTTTATCTCACATTTTTTACGCCAAGTATATTGGAAAACGCGAAAATTGCACTACTTTTTGATCTCATAATTCCCTTAAAAATTAGTCTCTTAATGAGAGGAAAAATTTAAAATTATAATCATTATGTCACCGATGTCTGATTTCTTTTAGAACGAACGTCATGGAAAAGTAAAACCACGCCTTTTTATTCCCGAATAAAAGAGAGGATCATCAAAAAAATTGTAATTTTAGGAAATTTTATTTTACCTGTACATAGTTATAACATAGGAGGATCTTTCCGTGGATACGCGTCCCCTTTCAGAGAACTGGCTAAAAGTTGTAATTATCGGGATGCTCCTGTCAGTCTGCATTTTTTGTGAAATTGTCATCCATTACCGGACCAATATCGACTCATGGTACACCCAGTTCTATTATATTCTTATCATCATTGCGGGAGTCTGGTACCAGAGAAAAGCGATCTGGATTGCTCTCTTCCTTGCGGCGTTACACCTTTTCATAACCTATACTCTCCTGCAATCGTTGACATGGTCGTCTCTGGTAAACTCATCCATGTTTATCTGTGCTGCCATTCTTGTCGGGCTGCTTTCTGAAGAGCGAGAGCAGTTCCATAAAGAGATCATTGCGGCGAAGAACGAGATCGAGAGGAAACATTCCGCTCTTATCGGGTTTATGACGGAATACACCCTCCGGCTGAAACTTCCCATCAGGTTAATGCTTGATAATCTGCAGGCAGTTTATCAGGAGCTTTCGGAAAGCCCCGGACCTGCCTCGCAGGAAACGAAAGATTCGCTCATGATCCAGATAAAAAATACCAAACAGATACTTTCGAACCTTGAAGCGATAAACCGGGACGTTACTCATGAAAACAGTGATATTCCCGATGCGTACCGAAAATTCTTAAACCAGTGATGTGGGCAGGGCATGGTCTTTTCATTCAGTCTTTCCGGTGAAAAAAAGCTTTTCCTTGTAATATCACCTCCAGAAAAACTGAAGCTGTACAACATCGAGATCATCCGACAGCTCATTATCGATAAGCATTCCATCCTTGTCGTCACCACCAACCAGCCGTATACCACGCTGGTAAAGAATTACGAAAACTACGGGCTTGACATATCCCGGATCTGGTTTGTGGACGCAATCACGAAGTGCGCGCTGGGAAGGATACCGCAGGAATCCGGTAACTGCAGGTTCGTTAAAAATCCCGCCAATATCACCGATCTCGGTATTGTCATTACGGATGTGCTCAATAAATTCCCGGACCAAAAACCCTGTATCCTTTTTGATTCGATCAGCACAATGTTAATCTATATTTCATCGATTAATATCTCAAAATTCATCCATTTTATCACCAACAAACTGAAGCTTTTGAATTCCCCGGGAATTTTCCTTGCTGCGGACAAAAGCCTCGACCCCCTGTTAATGACCCAGATCGTCACATTTGTAGACGAAGTCATTGACACAGAAGCTGACACAGGAAGCCGGGAATATGAGAAATTCTGATTTTTAGGATTTCATGCACACTCTCGACAAATTATCGGAGTACCCAGTGTCTGGAGCACGAAAAAAGTCAAAATTTTATTCTATGAAATCGAATTTTTTATGATGAAAACGATTATGCTCGGTGCAATAATCCTCTGCATGATTCTTGGGGCCGGTTGTACAACCGGTCAGTCAAATTCCGGAATACCGGCTCAAAGTCTGAAGATGAATGAACCAGCGGTTTTGCAGAACGGGAGTTACAAGATTACTACTCTGATCGATCACATCGATGTCGACTCGTCAAAACCCGGAAAAGAGATCATTGATATCTATATCAGGGCAGTAAATTCCGGGACACACCCGATCCAACTAGTCTGGTACAGTAAGATTACAGATCATGCCGGTGTTTCGCACGGAGGCATCGGTGTCTCACATGGCGGTTCGGGAGCAGAGACCCCCACGCTTAATCCGGGATCTTCAGCAACTGTACGGGACTACGTTGTCATTGAATCTGACGCGGACTTTGCTGCACTGACACGAGGGGGAACGCTTGATGTATCATTCATCGGGCAGCAGCCGGAAAGCGGATCAGACGTAAATTTTCATGCATCCTGGGTTATTGATCCCAACCGGATCAGGTAAATCCTTTTTAGATACAAAATTTTTATTTCCCTCCTTGGGAAACTCCGTAATTCGGTGATACACAAAAGAAGCACACTTGGATTGTGCTCCAAATAACCCCGTTCCCGGTTGTGTAAGAGACCTATAAAGGCACGACGTTCAAATCATACAATATAATGCTTGCCAATGCCGACCTGCACATCCACTCCCCGTACGCGATTGCCGTTTCCCGCTTGATGGTGCCGGAGCGTCTGATCCCTGCCTGCGTGACCAAGGGGATCTCCGTGCTCGGGACCGGCGACGCGTTGCACCCCGCGTGGCAGCAGACATGGCGCCCCTTTTTAGAGAACGACGCCGGCATTGTTGTTGTCCCGACCGCTGAGGTGGAAGACCAGTCACGGGTGCACCACCTGATCCTTGCGGAGGACTTTTCAGTGTTCGATGAAATCCGGGAACGGCTCGCTGCCCACAGCAGGAGTCTGGTATCGGTTGGCAGGCCACATGTCTATCTATCCGGCGAATCGATCGCAAAAATTGTCCATGAAACCGGCGGGATGATCGGCCCGGCGCACGCGTTCACTCCGTGGACGGCGATGTATGCATACTTCGATTCTGTCTCTGCCTGTTATGGCTCCGAACCGATCGATCTCCTCGAACTCGGGCTCTCCGCAGACAGCAGTTACGGTGCCGGCATTAAGGATCTTTATGGCATCCCGTTCCTCTCCAACTCCGATGCCCACAGCCCGGCGCCCGAGAAGTTTGCCCGCGAGTTCAACCGGCTCGAACTCCCTTCCCTGACCGTACGTGCGGTCCTCGATGCGGTGAAGAACGGCAGGATCGTGATGAATGCCGGGTTCTTCCCGGAAGAAGGGAAGTACAACCGCACCGCCTGCGTCCGCTGCTTCACCCAGTTTACCCTCAAAGAAGCGGTCAGGCATGCATGGCGGTGCCCGAAAGACGGCGGCATCATCAAGAAAGGTGTGTACGACCGTGCACGCGAACTCTCAAATGAGGACGCCCGCCCTCGCCCCCCGTATCTCCACATGGTCCCGCTCGGGCAGATCATACAAACCGTGGAAGGGGTATCATCTCCGCACACCAAAAAGTGCCGGGCATTCTACGACGCGTTCATCACTGCCTTTAAAGACGAGATCGAGGTTCTCACCAACACTCCCGTTGCAGAGATCCGGGCCGTGCACCCGAAAGTGGCAGATGCCATCGACGCGCTGCGCAATGGCAGGGTAACTCTTCATCCGGGCGGGGGCGGGAAGTACGGCACATTTTCGTACTGAGGTGTAATGCTGCCGGAGCCGGACCTGCACTTCATACGTAAAGATTAATGAAATTGCGCTCTAACATTTACCGCAATGCTCAAAGTACATCGGGATATTTGCGGGTATTGCGGGTGTTGCGTGTCGGTCTGTCCGGAAGGGGCCCTCGAACTGATCGACGCATACCTCTGCGTTGAAAAGAGCTGCACGAGTTGCGGCATCTGCGCCAAGGTCTGCCCTCTGGGGGCACTGGAGGTCGTCAATGAAAAGCCACTATGACATCCTCGTGATCGGCGGGGGCCCGGGAGGAGCGATTACAGCACGGACGGCGGCGAAAAAGGGGCTGTCGGTGTGCCTTGTCGAGAAGCGGTCGGCGATCGGGGCGCCGGTCCGGTGTGCGGAAGGGATCGGGCAGGCGGCACTTGCGGAGTTCATCGAGCCGGACAAGCGGTGGATCTCGGCGGAGATGACCGGGGCGGCGATTGTCGCACCTGACGGCACCACAATGAAACTTGAGTCCAGCCTTGCAGGAAACAAGGTGGGTTACATCCTTGACCGCAAGTTCTTTGACCGGGAGCTCGTGTGGCAGGCAGCTGAAGCAGGATCGGATGTCTCGGTCAAGACACGGGCAGCAGCCCCCATCCTAGAGAACGGTGTTGTCAAAGGGGCAAAGCTTGAGTCCTGCGGACAGGTCATGGACGTGACTGCGGAGGTAGTGGTTGCCGCTGACGGTGTCGAATCCAAGTTTGCCCGCTGGTGCGGCATCGACACCACCGTTCCGGTCCGCGAGATCATGAGCGGGGCGCAGTATATTCTGACCAATATCGATATCGACCCGCATTCAACCGTATTCTACTTGGGCAACGAGGTTGCACCCGAAGGCTACCTCTGGATCTTCCCGAAAGGGGAGCGGTCGGCAAACGTCGGTATCGGGATCTCTGGGAAGAAGAGCGGCAGCGGGCACCGTGCAAAGGACTATCTCGATAAATTCGTGCACAAAACATTCCCAAAGGGAAGACCGATCGAGTTCATTGTCGGTGGCGTATCGGTATGCCGCCCACTCGACTGCACGGTGGCTGACGGGCTCATCATCGTTGGTGATGCAGCGCGGGTGGTTGACCCCCTCACCGGCGGCGGGATCTATAATGCGATGGTTACAGGAAGCCTCGCCGCCGATGTCGCAGCAGACTGCATCGCAAAAGGCAACACCGGCAAAAAAGCCCTGATGGCGTATGACGCAGGGTGGCGCAGTTCAAAGATGGGCAAGTCGATTGCGCGTAACTACCATATCAAGGAATACTTAATCAAACAGCCCGACGAGAAACTCAACGCGATCATAAAATCGGTATCAAAACTGAACCTCACCGAGTTCTCCACAATCACCCTCATCAAAGAACTGATGAAGGTGAATCCGAAACTTATGTTCGAGCTGGGCGCACTCGCCGCATCGCTACGTTGACTTCTTGAGCTGTTTGTTCAACAGGCGCAGGCAGTCGTCATCCGCCTCTTTTTTCGTAAATACCGTGAACGTGTAACCTGCCAAGATCGTCACATTGCCACTCGGGATGATTAGTTCTCCCGACACCCGACGGATCGCGATAAAGACAAAGTCTTTTGCCTTGAGCTCGCGGATCTCATGGCCGACGATGGGCGCCCCGTTTTCAGCGATGATCTCAAAGATTGAACCCCCAGGGATCTGGGCAAGCTGCTGGATCTGCGGGTTCTTGGTTCAGTAATAGAGGCGTGAGGCGACCAGTTCGTCAGGGTTCTCGCTGATCCTGACCCAGACCTCCTTGAAAAATTCCGAATGGGCGGTCTGGTTGACGATCGTCACGACCCGGGGCACTCGGAACCGTTTTGCAAGCCAGCATGCCATCAGGTTCACGGCATCATCGCTTGTCGTAGCAACGAACGCGTCTGCCCGGTCAATCCCCGCTTCCTCAAGGACCGACTTGTCGGTAGCATTACCGGTTACCATCATCTCCCTTGAAATAATTTGCGCAATCAATCCTGATATGTGATCTGCGGTGTGGACGAGGCAGGCAAGGGTTCCGTGCTGGGGCCAATGGTTGTCGCAGCCGTGGGTGCCGCGTCCGAAGATGTCTTTTTGGACCTTGATGTAAAGGACTCCAAATTACTATCCCCAAAAAAACGCGGGCACCTTTTTAAGGAAATAGAGAAAACGTGCAGCATCGCCACGGTCATCATTCCCGCAGAAATGATCGATGCACGGCGCAAAGAGATCTCGATGAACGCGTGCGTTGCCCGTGCGCATGCTGCCGTCATCAGCCGTCTCAACCCGACAACCGCGTATGTGGATGCCTGCGATGTAAACCCGGTACGGTACGCACAGATGGTCAGGGAGCACCTCGATGTTCGTTCCTGCAGGATCGTTTCTGAACACCATGCCGACCAGACCTACAAAATTGTGTCCGCTGCAAGTATCGTGGCAAAAGTCGTGCGGGATAGGGAGATCGAATCGCTTGCAGAAACCTTTGGCAGGATCGGGAGTGGTTATCCCTCGGATCCGGTAACAGTTGCGTTTTTGTCTTCCTACATGGAAAAGCACCACCGCCCACCTGCATGTGCCCGGATGAGCTGGAAAACAATCGAACACCTGATCGCTGACACGGAACAGAGAGCCCTTTTTTAAATCCTGGCAGGGATGATACTTGTGAGTCTGACTCCCCCCAACCACTATGTACCCGGTTCGTGTAAGCAGAACCATGAGGTGACAATTGTCACCGAGACGGAAAAGAGACATCAATAAAAAAATTTAAGCACGGTTACATCAGATCCGACAACCTTCGCCCGCCGCTGCTCTCGCACCGCTCCTTATACCTGCACCGGTTGCAGGGAGCGTTGAGCGGGTGGTGCGGGACTTCACCTTCACGTATGGAACGGACTTTATGCAGGGTCGAAAGAAACTGCCGCCGGTCACATCTTTTCCGGTCATTTCCTGGAGGCAGATGGTGCAGCTTGCGATCCGGAGCCGGTCTGCTGCATAGGTGCCAAACTGGGGAGCACCTGCGGCACGGACGATGGAGAACGCACCATCGGCCCCGATCCGGTCCACCATCCCGACAAAACCCTACTTCTCTGATACAACCCGTACATCGGTTTGATCTGCCGGTCTCCATGAGCTGCGGTTGCATGCCGTGATGCACGTATCCAGAAACGTTCTCTGAGCGGGATCAATTCCGGGGCGGACCGCGAGAACTTCTGTCCAGATTACTTCGGGATCAAGGGGTGTGTCGAGGTGAGAGGAGAACTGTTTGCAGACGGCGTACCGGTCGGATTCGGTGTGCGGCTCATTGCGCTCATAATAGAACCGCACCGGGTACGCGTGGCAACGCACAAGGTCAGAAACTGCGATGGATTCACTATGATCAGGCAGGACGATCCCTCACTACAGCGTGGGGAAATGATCAGGTTATACTTATTATTCCAAAATACCCGCCGACCCGTATTCCGGGGACTTGGTTTGAGGAGCAAACCGGATTATGCTGAATGATCATAAACAATGTAGAGTGCACCGCAACCTGCCCGATAAACTCTTGACCAATGTTTTCATACCTTTGGGACAAACGTATACTCCATGGCAGGACAGGAAATTTCCGTCAATATTCCCCCCACGCTTGACCCCGTGTACAGCAACATGATCCAGATCGCGTACAAGGACGACGAATTCACGTTCATGTTCCTCCACCAGCTCCCGCAGGTGAACCAGGCGCGGGCAAAGGCAATCGTCTCCATCACACCGACGCACGCAAAGAACCTCCTCGCGGTGCTTACAAAGACCATCAGTGATTATGAATCAAAGTTTGGCGCGATCGCCACGCCGCCCGCTGACCCGAAGGGCGCAGAGAGCGTAACCACGCTGCGCGGGTATTCTTAAACCCCCATATTTTATTACGATCAGGGTTGATATTGTGAGGTATTGCGCCGCCGTGGCTTAGCGGCATAGCGGCTGATTCGTAATCAGCAGGTCGAGGGTTCAATTCCCTCCGGCGGCTCTTTTTGTTTTTGTGGGGGTCAAATTGCCCTTAACTTTTTTTGTTTTCTTTAAAAAAAGATTTCAATCATTTTTCATGGATGAGATGCCCGATGCCATCTGCTATTGCCGTGATCTCACGCGAAAGCAGGAACGTAACTCCATTGCCTGGAAAAAAACCACCGCAACCCTCATCAGCGCCGCACTGGCATATGGATTGTATTTATAACCGAGCCTCTTATCAGGCTTGTCTCCTAAGGTAAAATTACAAATGCCCGGCGTTATCCACCCCTCACGACCAGAATTGGTTTTCAGCGCAGTGGGTGCAATTCTCGGGGTGGTGATTGTACCATTCGCCCTGTCAGGATTTGCGGGAGTGCCGCTGCTTCACATGATCTCGCTTACCGGTTCGATCCTTGTTTTCCAGCCGTTTGCCGCGTCCATCGGGGTTGTCCTTGGCATCCCGCCCTGGACAATCCTTGTGACGATGGCATCGGCGGGCACCGGGGCAGTTATCGGCATCCTGGCGATTTGCGACATGTTTACCAACCGGTGGCAGCGGTTTGACCAGGCGATCCAGAAAGTGCATGAACGGGCGAACCAGTCAAAGGGGTTTCAGAAGTACGGGATGCTGATGTTCTTCCCGTTCATCTGGGTGCCGGGGATCGGGCTCTATGGCTGCACGCTCATCGCATGGCTCCTTGGGTGGCGGGATATCCGGCACATTATGATCCTTTTTTTAAGCTGGATGATCGCTTCTGTCATGGTCCTCGCTGCGTCGCTGGGGGTTTTGATTGCCATAACATCCTGAACCCCTGCTGTGATGAGCAGCCGGATTTATGCACGTCATATAATGGGCGGGATCTTTTTCGGAGTTTTATAATAACGGGAATGAAAGTCAGAATGACTTTCAAGCTTGTTTGATGAAAATTCTCACTGGATTTTCATACTAAACTGGTTCAGAATTGGTGCAGGCACGAACAATCGATCCGAATTGGATTGTTGCCTTATGATATGAGAGAGTTTTTGAATAAACAAAATGAAAATTAACGTACTACATCCCGGGGAGAGAGAATGAATAAGGATATAAAAATTTTACCAAAGAATATCCTTAATGACAAGTATGAGTCCGGGGATTTGAGTGATATGAGCAATAAAGAATTAAAAAATATGGTATCTGATATCCTTGCAGAAAATCTCAATAAACAATTAAAGGAGCCGGAGATTAAAAAACCCTGATTTTAAGAGAATACAGATCTTTTGTGTTTTTTTCCATCCGGAACACGAAACACAAAGAAATAGAGGGAATTCTGATTTTTCCTGTTGTAACGGTAATCCCTGACGTGGTACTTCGGTCTTCAATGACTCTGGAGATAGGTCAGCAACCTGCACTTTCCCTCTACCGGGTAGGTCACCGGGTAAGCTTCGATAGGGTGGGTCATATACAGCAGGCACTTATCCCCGATACATTCCTTTTCACCGGTCGCATTTGCCATGGAAATCGGACAAACTTTCATTATACTATGATTTGACGGTCTTTGCACAACTGTGTTTTGATACTTATCTTTAACCTCATTGAATATCCTGGAGATGGTGCAGCCCTCATCATTTAAAAAAAATCGTTAAGTAAAACACAAGCAAATTCTCAATCCACACAAAACACGTATCTTTTCATACCCCAAACCTTTCCTCAACCACAATGAACACCCGCGAGATCATCTCAACTGCAAAATACCTTGCATCCACAAAATCCTCGTTCCTCCTCTCGGAGCTGCGCACTTATCTCACCGATGAACTCACGGTCAGTGAATTACACCATGCACTCATACCACATTTACCCGGCCTCAGTCTGGCAGCAACCAGGATCGGTACCGATTATGAGATCTCCCGGATCATTTCTGCAAAACCCTATGTCCTGAACCAGAGAGAGCGCGAGCGGCTGGATAATTTCCTTGCTGCCCGCACGCTGCCGGCTGATCTTGAGCAAACGATCGAACGCTACATCTCAAAGAAAGTGGGAAAGGAGTGGAACGATCCGGTCATTCTCGACCGCCTGAGGCGTGCGATCGTTGCCCAGAAAGACGATTACTGGAAGCCATCACCGCGTCGAAGATTGCAGTACACGAAAGGTTACAGCGTTCTTGGGTACCTCGCTTACCATTTCCCTGTCTATTTCATACAGACCGAACATCTGCTTGCCATGCTCGCACGAGACGGGCTGCTGAAAAAAACCATGACAATACTGGATGTCGGGACCGGGCCGGGTGTCGTCCCACTCGCCATCGCCAACTTTTATTCACTGCTCGATGATGCGCAGGCGACCATCTGGTCGGTGGAACGCTCGGAAGAGCATATCGAGGCGTTTATGTACCTTCGGGATCACTGCACAAAAAAAGATGAAAATGCCAGCATCAAACCGCCATTCATGGCGGATATTATGGTCTTTGACCCCGCACAAATTCCGCATCAGGTCGACCTGCTGGTCTTTTCCAATGTCCTCAACGAACTGAGTTCTGCATCACCGGAACAACGTGTGGATCTCGTCATGAAATTTGCAGAACGGATCTCACCGGACGGATCAATTCTCATTATTGAACCTGCCGAAGAAACAACCTCGACAGAGCTGCGGGTAGTGTCGCTTGCCTTAAAAAAGCGGGGGCTTACCATCCACAGCCCCTGCTCGTTTGTCTGGGGGACCAACTGCACGCCGGACCGGTGCTGGAGTTTTATATCCGCACCGTCTATCCGGCCAACGCGGCTGATGGAAACACTTGCAGCATGCGACGAGCCGTTCCGGTACGTGAACACCGATATCAAATACAGTTACGTAGTGCTCAGGAAAGACGGGAAAACGAGGGAGCAGTATCGCGTGCCGGCCGTCTCCCGGGTTTTACGGTTATCACAGGTTCACCGCCATGTAGACAAACGGGTCAATATCATTGCGGCAAAGATGTCAGAGGACCTTGGCGATGCTAAGACCCACATGTTCCGGCTCTGCGATGGTTCGGCAAAAAAGCCGGTGTATGCGGTAGTGCCGTCCTATCATATCACACCTGAGAATGAGGCGATTGTGTCCGCACCGTACGGGGCAATTCTCGAACTGCAGAACGTTCTGGTGCGGCATAATCCAAAGCATGATGCATATAATGTGCTGGTGAGCAGGAATACGCGGGTCTCATTCCCGAAACTTGGGGACTATGATAAAAAAGTAAACATTTAAATTTCCCGTATCCTCTTATAAGGGTCCCTTTATTCGGGTTTGCCAATTTTTTTGTCACTGTTACGTGCCCATGATAGTATACTTCCGGTTCTCTGCCCTGCGGGGATGGTCAGTACGCATATAATCTGCATTGCCTGATTCGAACCATTCGATGGACGAATAAAGAGCGGGGATTCCCCTCCAGTAACCCGCACGTCCACTGCTCCCGCTTGCGTTTAGACTGTTACTTCGCTTCCGATACTGGTTGTGGGTTCGGGTGCAGCATATTTACGAACACGAACATCATCGTAGTTCGTATAACTCCCGTAATGGTTTTGGAGGGCGATTTCTCCGGCACTGGTATATGTATTGTCGGTGACGGTCCCTTTCAGGTTACCATTATCATAAAGATCCATAACGTTTCCATGAACGACTAATTTTCCTTGATACCAGGTACCAGCAGTAATCCATTTCGGCACTGCACTGCCAAGATTTGCCCAACCAGAATATGGTGGCATTAAAAATACCTGCTCACTGCCAGCCCTTGCATCCCATCTTCCTTTATATCCGGTATTACCTGCAAGATTCCCTCTGAACGCAACTTCGCCAATTCCATCGGTAGCATGCTGATGTTTAAATTCTATTATGCCATCCTGGAATCCGCTATACGTATCAGATGAACCTAACGAGGTGTGACCGTAAGGATCAGATGTGGTACCTCCACCAGCAACAAGATACCCGCTTACAATACTTGGGTAACTCCCGGATGTTTTTTCTACAGTCCATTTACCCAAACCGCCGGAGAAGTCATCGAAAAAGTCGAATGTCCCTGTTCCATCACTTGTTGTAGTCAATGATGGATCCCCGTAATACATTCTGAACATAGTAGTACTGGCAGCCGGAACCTTAACCCAGAACACCGCACTTGAACCATCGGTTTTCGTTTCCATCCAGTAGTTATACACGGTAGTGCCGTCAGTCCCGGTAAACCGTATATCCCCGAAATCTGTTTTCATGTGTGCATCATACGGCACCGTTACTTTCATCTGGTAATCGGCAATTGCCGGGCTGTCTGTAACCGTAATTTCACGGTAATATGTTGGTATGTTCACGGTTATGTAGCTGGCACGGGTTATAGTGCTGCTGCCGGTCCCGTTGCCGACAGTAAGGCTGACCGAATATATGCCCGGATTGGTATACGTATACAACGGGTTTTGATCTGACGAAGTTCCACCCTCACCAAAGGTCCAGAACCATAAGGTCACCGGCCCTGTAGATCCATCGGTAAACTGGACGGGGAGAAGTTTGGTCCCTGTTGTCGGAGTACCCGTGAAACCAGCTGTCACAGGAAGTGGAGGTGGTGTAAAAACCCCGGATTAACATGATGATGCATCATCTCCCACAAAGAACGTGGTTAGTGCAACGTCTGACGACGCTCCTTTGTACACCACCATAACAGTTCCCAGGGGAAATGAGTGGGTTGAATACACTAACACATTGCCGTTCGCCCATGATGTCCACGGTTGGGTGGGTGCTGTGCTCAGGTTAAATTTTGAGGTCTGGTCAACACAATTGACAATTATCTTAATTTCGTTATATGAGATGGGATCGCCACCGTCATGTTTTATCGAGAGGGTCTGGGTATCATTCCAGATGCTTACCTGCAGGGATGGGATCTTCTGGGCAGGTGGCTGCGAAAATAGATAGACCCCCATAATTGCCACAACCACCACAACTACGGAAATGAGCATGAGTGCTCCAACAATCTCTGATACTCCACTTTCAGAGAATGAGAGATTTTTCATTATCATTCACACTCATCTTATTGACTGCACTATTTTCCATTACGTGGATGCAAGAATAATTGCCGAGGAACCTGAACCGGTATAAACCACCTGGACTTTGAAGACCGGAGTCGAGCCGGTTGAATACTGTAAAACTTTGCCAATGGACCACTTTGTCCATGGTTGGGCAGGTGCTGTACTCATGTGGAAACTGGAGGTCTGATCTGTGCCATTCACGTATATCGTGATATCCCCGGAATAGATTACGTCGCCGCCATCATGCCGCAAGTACACCTTCTGGGTGTCATTCCAGATGATTGCATTCAGGGCAGGTATCTTGTCGGCGGGGGGTTGCGAGAAGAAAAAGACCCCGATGATTGAGACCGCTACCACAACAATTGAGATAAGCATTATTGATCCAATCACTTCGGATACGCCCTCTTCAGAGTAAAAATAACGGCCAGGGATCATACACCACTCATACTCTGGATGGATGCGGTGAGATTCACGGCTTTCACCTTCAGGTTGATATCGGGTGTATCCGCATTTCTTCCCGGGGGATTATAAAACCCGTTCACAACGATATATGCACCGGTTGCTGTTGCATCCGCCATAAACAACTCATTTGGGATTCCCCCTGTCCTGTTTGCCGCGTCTTTGAAGAACTGTTCCCACATCAGGTTGGTGTTCGGGTCAGGTGAGGAGGACGTGAAGTTGATCGTAACGTTCATGGTGTTGTTGGTGATGGGGGCATAGGGAAGAACTGCAGAGTCTGCTTTTATTTTTGTCCCGATCTGGACAGGAGTCGTTCCGCTGATAGAACCCACGCTGTTCCGATCATACGCGATATCGATCACATTCACACCGGCCAGGGGAACGGCTCCTGTCGTATTATAGCTGAAGGTGATCGAAGGGGGTATTTTGGCGGATACGCCATCGATCTGGGATAGGAAGACTCCTCCCAACTGGTAATAGTAGGTCTGGGGGATCCAGTAGTAATTATCCGCCTGGTACTCCAGTGCGCCAAGACTCACATTGTACTTATAATTCGGCTGGAAATTATAGGCATACTGCGCTGTTAGCGTTGCGGAGAGATCACCAGCAGAATCAGATTCATATCGCATGATATTCGGGGTATTCTGGATGTTCGAACTCAGGCCAAATGCGGGATCGAGGAGATTTATGTTATAGTAACGATTCTGCACAATATAATCATACACAATCACATCGCTGAGCGACTGGGTGCCATTCTTATAGACGGTGAGGGTGAGATCCGTGCCGGTGTAGTTGTAAGCGTACATTGGTACGAGGCAAAGGCGGTTAACACCCCCTCCGTTATTAATCCAAATTGGTGTTCCATTTGCAAATGAAACCTGTGCGGGAAGACACGAAGCAGCGTTTACTAGAACGGATATATAAGTCAGATAGTACGTTTTCCGCGGCGTAACATTGATCCGAGCCTCCCATTTTACATTATTACGGTCAGTGCCGCTCAGGTTGACAGAACAGTTGGTAACCTGGAGATTTTTATTCACAGAGAGGTTAACGATAAGGGCATCAGGGGGATTCGGGTAGGGTTGACTCTGGGGGGGGGTTGGGGAAGTCGGGAAACTCAAAGGCGTATCATTCGTCATGAATGATCGATTGGTGATATAGGAGTAGGATGTGATATTCAGCCATTCCTGAGCATGGCTTTGATTGTTGATGGTAATCGTACCTCCTGACGCTACCGGTTGCACAATGGGGAGGAACCCGTTGCTACCCTGGGTTGTGGCACCTGCTGTCCCCATCCTGATGGTTGAACTCATGATTGTGTCGATCTGGCCGTTAGTCCAGAGTGCGTCAATCCCGGTTTTATACGTAGTGAACTCATCCTTGACCTCGTCCATATGTTTTATTTCATTATCTCGCCCTTGTGCAGGCACTGCATAGGTGAGGTACAGCGAGAACGCGGTAATGATGATCACAATGATCAGGATAAACCCGATGACTTCGGAAAGGGCGTGTTCATTTCGTGCAGATATCATGTATGGCTCCGGAGCCGGTCGATTATCACCGATTGTATGCTTCGTCATATGATAATTATTAGTAAAATAACTCTCGGTTCCGCAATGGCCCATCGACATGCCAATTAGAAGTATCGACACAATCTATGAAATCAGGAAAATGGTATAATCGCAACCATAGCCTTATCCGAAACAGGAAAACATCGGAAATGATTTTTAACACAGTTGCAGGATAACCGCAGGGCATCAGATTAAGCATTCCACACGCAATAAGAATTTTCACTTCAAAGTACCCAAGGATAAGATTACACGGGCATATTATGCGGACTTCCGCGTGCAGATTCCTATGACTCTTTCCTCCGGCTGTATCCTCTGTCACCAAGGCGCAAAGATGGTGCTCTTTGTTACGGGACAGTGTCACCGTTCGTGCTGGTACTGCCCGCTCTCATCAGAGCGAAAGGGGAAGGACGCAGTCTATGCAAACGAGCGCCGGATTGAGAGCCCCGACCAGATGATCCGGGAGGCGGAGGCGATGAGCGCCCTTGGTACCGGGGTCACCGGGGGAGAACCGCTCCTCTGCATCGACCGGGTCGTTACCTACTGCAGGGCACTCAAAAAGCACTTCGGGAAGGACCACCACATCCACCTGTATACCGCAAAGGCCCCCTCTGAAGAAGACCTCCTCATACTCCGTGGCCTTGTCGACGAGATCCGGCTCCACCCGCCTCATGAATGCTGGGAAGATATTCTCAATACGGATTTTTTCCGTTCAGCAAAGCGCGCAAAGGAACTCGGGTTTGATATTGGTATCGAGGTTCCAGCGCTCCCCGGGCTCAGCCACCTCATCCCCGCACTCCCGTATCTTGACTTCCTCAACATCAACGAACTTGAGTGGGGGGAGACCAACGCCGACGGGATGCGGCTGAGAGGCTTTGAGCTTGCTGACGGGGTGCACAATGCAGTGCAGGGAGCACAGGAATGGGCAGACGAACTCCTTAAACACGATAAAGTCCACTGGTGTTCTTCTGCATTCAAGGACTCGGTGCAGCTTAGGGAGCGCTTAAAACGCATCGCCCGGAACACGGCGCGCCCGTTTGATGAGGTCACGGATGATGGTACCGTGGTGTATGGCGTGCTCGAACCGGATGCCGGAACCATGGCGGAATGCACCGACCACTGCCGGGACGAACTGGGCGAGGAGTGTTATGCCACCTGCGGGGATCACATCGAGGTCGCATGGTGGGCGTTGGAAGAACTCGGCGATCATCTTGCGGGTAAAAAGTACGTCATTGAGCGGTACCCGAACGGGGGCATCATCGTTGAGGTGACTCCGCTGTGATCCGCGAAGCCCTTCTCGAACCGCTCTATGAGAGATACCTCCGGATGCAATGTGGTCATATCCCCCAGCATAT
>Ga0209777_10003516_pt1 | contig 19319 bp, 16 predicted proteins | sample FrelakmetHBP12HB_FD_187147 | JGI IMG/M metagenome (GOLD analysis project Ga0209777, IMG submission 187147) | Freshwater lake sediment microbial communities from the University of Notre Dame, USA, for methane emissions studies -HBP12 HB (SPAdes)... | ecosystem: Environmental > Aquatic >...
AGACGCTGGCGCGAACCGTCGACGACAACGGCGGGGTCTACTTCGTGCCCGCGTTCTCCGGCCTTTTTGCGCCGTACTGGCGGGCCGACGCGCGCGGGGTCATCGCCGGGCTGACTCGCTACGTCAACCGCGGCCACATCGCCCGGGCCGTGCTGGAGGCCACAGCCTGGCAGACGCGCGAGGTGCTCGACGCCATGAACGCCGATTCGGGCGTGGCCCTGAAGGCCCTCAAGGTCGACGGTGGCATGGTCCGCAACGAGCTGCTGATGCAGTTCCAGGCCGACGTTCTGGGCGTGCCGGTGATCCGGCCGAAGGTGTCCGAGACGACCGCCCTCGGCGCGGCCTACGCTGCCGGGCTCGCCGTCGGTTTCTGGAAAGCGGTAGACGACCTGCGGGCCAACTGGGCCAGCGATCGCGAGTGGCGGCCGGAGATGGACCCGGCCAGGCGCGAGAAGGAGTACGGCCTCTGGAAGAAGGCCGTCACGAAGACCTTCGACTGGGTCGAATGAGCGGACCGAGGCGCCGGCGGGCGCCGATGGCGCGACCGGGGGTTGGGGCGCGGTTCAGGGCCGCGGTGCGGCCGGAAGACGTGGCGAGGCCGGAACCCGGCACGCCTCACGTCGTGATCGTCGGCGGGGGCGGAACCGGCGGTGCATTGGCCCACGACCTGACGCTGCGCGGCCTGCGCGTGACCCTCGTCGAGCGGGGCGAGCTCACCTCCGGGACGACCGGGCGGCACCACGGCCTGCTCCACAGCGGCGCCCGCTACGCCACCACGGACCGCGCCTCCGCGGTGGAGTGCATCGCCGAGAACAAGATCCTGCGGCGCATATGCCCGGGCTCCTTCGAGGAGAACGACGGCCTATTCGTGGCGATCACCGACGAGGACGCCGATTACGCGGAAGAGTTCACCGAGGCGTGCTGGGAGTGCGCCGTGCCGACGCGTCGACTTGGCCGCGAGGAGGCCCTGCGCGCGGAGCCCGGCCTCAATCCCGCCCTGCGCTTCGCGATCCAGGTCCCCGACGCGACGATGGACGCGATGCGGGTGCCCCTGCGCTTCTTCGCGACGGCCCGCCGCAACGGGGCGGACCTCCGGCCGTTCACTGAAGTGACCGGGATCTCGATGACCGGGCGGACAGTCAGCGGCGTACAGGTACGCGACTACGCCGCCGGCCGCGACTACGAGATCGGCGCCGACGTCGTCGTCAACGCCGCGGGGGCGTGGGCCGGCAAGGTTGCGGCGCTGGCGGGCGTGGCCGTGCCGGTGGTGGTCTCGCCGGGCGTCCTCGTCGCCGTCCGCGGCCGCCACTGCAACATGGCCGTCAGCCGGCTCCGCCCTCCGAGCGACGGAGACCTCGTCCTGCCGCAGCGGGCGCAGACAGTGATCGGCGCGAGCGCGTGGATCGCCGACGACCCGGACGACCTGGCGGTCCCGGCGGACCACGTGGAGATGATCGTCCGGGAGAGCGCGGAGCTGGTGCCGGCGATCGCCCGGGCCGGGATCCGGGCGGCCTGGGCGGCGGCTCGTCCGCTGATCGGCGAGGACGATGCGTCGGTGAGGGGCGGCTCGAAGCTCGGCGCGAAGGCCGGCCCTGCGGCTGACGGCCGGGCGCGCGGCGACGGGCGCGCGGCGCCCGACGGGCGAGACCTGGCCCGCGACCTGCGCTGCATCGACCACGCCGCGGACGCCGCGCCGACGGAGGGCTTCGTGACCATCGCCGGCGGCAAGGCCACCACTCTGCGGGCGATGGCAGAGGTCGCTGCGGACGCCGTCTGCGCAAGGCTCGGCCTGGATCGGCCCTGCCGGACGGGCGAATACGTGCTCCTGCCGCACGACGCGTGGTACTCCGAATGAACGTCCGCCTCAGCATCTCGAGGTCCAGGCAGGGCGACCGCAAGCGCGATTTCGATCGATTCGAGGTCGAGGTCGCGCCGGGCGCCACCTTGCTCGATGCGCTGCTGTCGGTTCGGCGACTCTGCGATCCGTCGCTGGTCGTCCGCCACTCGTGCATGCACGCCTCATGCGGGACGTGTGGCGTGCGGGTCAACGGCCGGGAGGCGCTCGCCTGCGACACGAAGCTCGCCGACCTGCCCGCAAGCACGATCAAGGTCGAGCCGTTGTCGGGCCAGCGCGTCGTCGCCGACCTGGCGACCGACATGGTCGACTTCTTCGCCCGGTTCGAGCCGGCCGGGATGCCGCTCGTTCGCGCCTCCGAGGCCGGCCCGAAGGCCGTGCCGCCGCTCGGCATCAAAGCCTTCAGCCGGTTCGAGAACTGCATCGAGTGCGGGCTGTGCCTCGGCGCGTGCCCGATCGCTCGGGCCGACCGGGCCTACATCGGGCCGGCGGCGCTGGCGGCCGCGGCGCGCGTCGTGGCCGAGCCGCGCGGCCTGGAGCTCGGCCCGGTGCTCGCTCTCGCCTCCGAGCCCGATTCGGTCTGGCGCTGCCGCGACGCGATGGCCTGCACCGCCGTCTGCCCGGCGGCCGTGGATCCCGCCCGAGCGCTTCTGGGGCTGCGTCGGCACGTCGCCTGGCGCGGCCTGAAGAGGTTGATTCGCCGCGAGGCATAGCCAGCGGACGGCGCGGAGTCGCTCCGCCGATTAGTCTAGACGGGCCGGCTTCAACGGGCCGGCCCAGGCCAGGATCGGCCGGCACCAGGTCAGCCAATGCCCTCCGACGACGTGACGCCCACGGCCCTCGCCCGTCCCGAGTGCCGAACTCTGGTCGTCGGTGCCGGCGCGGTCGGCTCGTTCCTGGGGGCGCTGCTCGGGTCCGTCGGGCACGACGTGACGCTCATCCGGATCTTCGAGCCGGACTCGGAGCGGCCGCTCACCCTGGTCCGGCCGGACGGGTCTCGAACGATCGTCCCGGTCCACCGCTTCACGCGGACCGCGGATGCGGCGGCCCCAGACCTGATGGTTGTCGCGGTCAAGATGCCGGCTCTGAGTGAGGCGCTGGCGCCGACCCTGCGCTGGCCGGGCGTGCCGACCCTGACCGTGGAGAACGGCATCGGTGCGGAAACCATCGCGGCAGAGATCCGGCCGGGAGCACCGATGCTGGCGGGTTCGCTTACGGCGCCGATCCGGCTCGTCTCCGAGGACGAGGTCGAATGGATGGGTCGCGGCGGCCTGGCCCTTGCGGCTGCCACCGAATCGGCGCGCGAGACGGTCGGCCGGTTGGCCGACGACTTCGGCCGGGCCGGTCTGCCCGTCGCCGAGCGCCCGGCCGCGCCCGCCATGAAGTGGTCGAAGCTCCTGACCAACCTGATCGCCAACGCCACCGGCGCGATTCTCGACATGGACGCGGATGCCATCTACCGCGATCCGAGGCTCTTCGACATCGAGCGGCGCCAGATCCAGGAGGCCGTTGAGGTGATGAAGCGGCTGGGTGCCCGGCCAGTGAGCCTTCCCGGCGCTCCCGTTCCGTGGCTCGTCCGATGCCTGCGTCTGCCGGCGCCGATCAGCCGGCCGATCATGACCCGCGTAGTCGGCGGGGCCCGGGCCGGCAAGAGCCCGTCGCTTCGCCTCCATGTCCGATCCGCGCCGCCGGATGCGCCCTGCGCCGAGCAGACGGAGGTGGCCTGGATGAACGGGGCGGTGGTCCGGGCCGGCGCAGAGGTGGGAGTGGCCGCGCCGGTCAACGCCCGGCTCGCCGCCCTCGTCCACGACATCGCCGCCAACCCGGAGCGGCGCGCCTGGTTCGGCGGCCACCCAGAACGACTCCTCGCCGAACTGAGCCGGAACTGAGGCCGAGGCGGTCCGCATTCCCCGACCCGCATCCCCCTGCGGCCGACCCCCTCCGCCTAGTCGAGCCCTCGTCATATACTTCGCGGCGATGCAGAACCTCGACCTCGTCCCGGTCGCTGTTGCCTTCGTCGCCGGCTATCTGCTCGGCGGCATCCCCTTCGGAATACTCGTTCCCAGGCTGATCGGCGGCCCGGATCCCCGCACCATCGGCAGCGGCCGAACCGGCGGCGCGAACGTGTCGCGGGCAGTGGGCTATCGATGGGCGCTCGTTTCGGGCCTGCTCGACGTTGCCAAGGCTTCCGCGGCCGTCCTCCTGATCGTGGCCATCGGCGGTGGGCCGGTTCCGCAGGTCATCGCCGCGCTGATGGCCATCGTCGGCCACAGCCGCTCGCCTTACATCGGCTTCCACGGTGGCCGCGGCGTGGCCCCGGCCACCGGCGGCGCGCTCATCCTCGCCCCGATCATCCTGGCCGCGATCTTCCCCGTCTTCGCCCTCACGATCCTGGTGACCCGGATCTCGTCGCTCGGTTCGCTCAGCGCGAGCCTCATCGGCGGCATCGCGATGATCGTGATCGCCGCGGTGACCCCGCTCGCGCCCATCTACTTCGTCTACGGGGTCGGCGTACCGGGCCTGATTTGGCTCTTCCACGTCGACAACATCGGACGCCTGTTGAGAGGCGAGGAGCGACGCGTGGGCCGCCATGGCAGGTCGGCGAAAGGTGAGACGGCGGCGCCGGCGAGGCCGGAGGATCGGACGGCCCGCTAGCTCGGCCGTCGCCAATGGTGCGCGTCGGCACCGGAGGTACTGGTAGCCGGGCCCCAAAGGTACTATCGGCGCGGTTTACGGAGATATACTTCCCCCGAACAGGCTGCGTCATTTGGGTTACGCGTGGTCGCCTACCCCTTTCGGCGTATCTTGTTCGGGACTATTCGACCGACGTCTCCCGTAGAAAGCTCCACAGGTACGCCAGGAGCGAACTGGGGAAGCCATGGGAACACAGATCGATTTCGTTGGATTTGCAGACGATTGCCGCGTCGAAGGCAAGGTGGACCTCGACGAGGATGCGCGTCTGGCCGACATGCTCAACCGGCGCCAAACCATCGTCGTGCACGGGGTGACCCTGGTCAGCACGCTCGACGGGCACAGCCAGCAGCTCGACGAGCTCGAGATCGGCCGCGACGAGCTGGACATCGTCGTCGCCAGCGGCCCTCGGGGAGACCCCAAGCGGCGGCTCGCGACCAAGCCCAGTGGCGTGTCGATGAAGCTCGGCCCCTACTCGGCCGTCGGCTTCATGCACGGGCCGCCCACCTCCAACCCCGTGGCCGATATCGGCCGGCGCCAGGCGATGGTCGCCATGACGGACGTGGTCCTGGAATACCAGTTCTGCGAGGAACCCGTCAGCGAATGGCATCGCACTCTGCTCGTCAATCGCCAGATGGCGATGTCGCTGAAAGCCGTGACGCGTCCAGGCGGTCTTCAGCCCGGCGCGGCGTAGCAGACGACGCCTCAGCGCCTTGCGCTCAGCAGCTCGTTCGCATAGCCCCTGACCGTCTCCGCGTCGGTGGCCGCGAGTGCCAGGGCGGCCAGGTCCCGCAGCTCGGCGCCGTCGTAGCCGGCCAGGCACGCCCGGATCGCGTCCAGCGAGCCGGCCTCCGCCGATAGCTCGTCCACCCCGAGGCCCACCAGGACCATGGCCCCGGCCGGATCACCGGCCAGCTCTCCGCAGACCGCCACCGGGATGCCCGCCCCGTCCGCACCGGTGACGACGGCGGCGATCGTTCGCAGGACCGCCGGGTGCAGCGCATCCTGGAAGCGGGCCAGCGACGGGTTGCCCCGGTCGGCCGCCAGGATGTACTGCGTCAGGTCGTTGGTGCCGATGCTGAAGAAGTCGACCAGCCGGGCCAGCTCCGGGGCCAGAATCGCCGCGGACGGGACCTCGATCATGACGCCCGTGACCATCTTCTCCGGGCAGGCAGCCCCGCTCGCGACGACCTCGCGCCGGGCTTCGTCGCGAAGCCCGGTCAGCAGGCGGGCATCGGCTAGGGTCGCGATCATCGGGGCCATGACGTGGGGCGTCACGCCGGCCGCGCCGGCGGCCCGCCAGATTGCCCGCAACTGCGTCAGCAACAGCTCGCGGGAATCGTGGGCCAGCCGGATCGCCCGAACCCCCAGGAATGGGTTCGGCTCCTCGGGGCGCCCGAGGTACGGAATCGACTTGTCGCCGCCGATGTCGGCCAGGCGGATCACGACGGGCCGCTCCGGGCCGAAAGCCTCCATGGTCCGCCGGTACTCGGTCGCCTGCTCCGCCTCGGACGGCGCGGCTTCTCGGCGCAGGAACAGGTACTCGGTGCGGAAAAGGCCGACGCCCTCGGCTCCCGCCTCGAGAGCGCGGGCGGCGTCTTCGGGGCTGCGGATGTTGGCCAGCAGGGGTATGCGCCGGCCGTCGGCAGTGGCCGCGGGAATGCCCCGGAGCGCGGCTGCGGCGCGGTCGCGCGACCCCCGGACGGCCTGGCGATCGGCCAGCTCCCGCAGCTCCTCCGGAGCCGGATCGACGGTGATCTCGCCGCTCTCGCCGTCGACGGCGATCATCTGCGAGCCCCGCACGGCTTCGAGCAGGTCCGGCGCCGCCACGACCGCGGGGATGCCCAGGCTCCGGGCCAGGATGGCCACGTGAGCCGTAGGTGAGCCGCCGGCCAGGGCCACTCCCAGGAGCAGTCCCGGCGGAAACTCGGCCAGCAGCGATGGCGGCAGATCCTCGGCTACGACGATCGAAGGGGCGGCGGGCAACTCCAGCTGGGCGCCGCTGAGGGTGCGTGTAACCCGGACGGCAACGTCCCGTACGTCGCCAGCGCGGGCCGCCAGCAGAGCGTCGGGAAGGGTGCCGAGGATCCTCGCGGAGGACTCGGCCGCTTCGAGCACGGCCTCGACGGGCGGCATTCCACCCCGGGCGAGCCTGACGGCCTCGTCGACGATGGCCGGGTCGATCGCCATGAGGGCCTGGGCCTCGAGGATCTCGGCGTCGCCTCCGCGACCCAGGCCGCGCAACCTCGCCGCGAGCCCTTCGAGCTGCGCCGCCGATGCCGCCGCCGCACCGCGAATGCGCAGCTCGGCCTCCCCCCCGGAGGCGACGGCGACGACCGGGATGGCGCCCGCTCCCCGCGGCCGATACCGCCAGGCCGGTCCGACGGCGATCCCCGGGGCCGCCGGCAGTCCGGTGATTCGGCCGGCCATGCTACGGTCCGACCGGTTCGCCGAGCCCGGCCAGCAGACGGCGGAGCGTCTCGACGGCCTGATCCTCGTCTGCCCCTACGGCCTCGATCCTCACCAGGTGGCCTTTCTCAATGCCCGCCGAAAGCACGCCGACGATGCTCTTCGCGTCCGCGACGGGCCCCGGGGCCGTCAGATTCTCGAGCCGGATCGCCGAGGTGCAGGCCGCGGCCGCGCGAACGAACGCCGCCGCCGGTCGGGCGTGCAGGCCGGACTCGTTTCGGATCTCGACCTCGATCGACCTCACCCGTGACTCCTCCGAGCCGCTGCGCCGGTCCCTGGAACCGCCGCAAGGCCGACCGGCCACCGCCGGCGCCGACGGCGCCGCCGGCCCTATCGTACCCGCGGCTGCCGGATTCGGGCCGCTCGCCGCCGAGTCTGGCATCATTGGGGGCACCAGGGGTACACAGGAGATATCGCTCTGTCGATGGACCGCGCGTCAGCCGGGAGTCCGGCTCGAGCAATTGCCGGCCTGGCCGCGCTACAGGACCTCAGTGTCCTGCTCGAGGGAATCGAAGATCCCAGGTCCCAGCGGCCGGTCTGCCGGCAGGTGCTGGAGGCTCGACGCAAGCTTCTCGGGCCGGATCATCCAACGACGATCGAGGTTGAGGCGCGCCTGGCTGCCATAGCGATCGAGCTCGAGGAGTACCAGGTCGCACGCGACGCCTACACCGTCCTGGTCGAGCGCTGCGAGCGCGTCTTCGGACCCCGAAACCTCGATACCCTCTCCGCCGTCCACGGCCTGGCCGTTGCCCTCTCCTACATGGACGAGCCGCAGACCGCCCGGCCGATGTACGAGCGCGTGTACAACGGCCGGCGCAACACCCTCGGCCCAGAAGACCCGGCTACCCTCAGCGCCCTCCACAACCTGGGCCTGACCCATCGCGCCCTGGGCGACAACCCCGCGGCCCGGGCCACCTTCGAGAAGCTGCTGGACATCCAGCGCCGCGTCCTCGGTCCGGAGAACGTCCTGACGCTTCGGACAATGACAAATCTCGGCAGCGTGCTGATCGCGATGGAGGAATACCCGCGCGCCTGTGAGGTTCTGGCCGAACGTGTCGACCGGAGCCGCCGCGTGCTCGGCTCCACGCATCCCGACACGCTCGACGCGATGTTCGGCCTGGCCCGCGCCCTGTGCGGAACCGGCGATCGGGCCTCGGGACGGTCGCTCTCCGAGCAGGCGATGGCCGCGACGATCGCCGCATTCGGGCCCGATGCCCCGGAGACGATCGAAGGGATGACCCAACACAGCCGGCTGCTCCTGCGGCTGGGCGAGGCCAAGGCCGCGGCCGCTTCATACCGGAGCCTCTTTGACAAGCTGACCCGGCTCAATGGTCCGGACGATCTCGCCACTCTCGACGCGATGGCCGGGCTGGCCGATGCGGTCGGCCGAAGCGGCGACCACAGCCGAGCCCACGACATCGACGTCCAGCTGCTTGACCACCGCCAGAAGGTCCTCGGCCCCGATCACCCGGCCACGCTCTGGACGATCGGCGACCTGGCCTGGAACCTCGAACAGCTCGGCGACCTGGGCGGCGCCGCGGCCCGCTTCGGCGAGCTGGCCGAGGCCCGCGCTCGGACGATCGGCCCAGACGCGCCGGACACCGTCTGGACCCTTCAGGGCCTCACTCGGGTCCTCAACAAGATGGAGTCCCACGTCGACGCCCGCCGAGCCTACGCCCGGCTGTACGAAACCCAGGATCGGCGCCTCGGCGCCGAGGCCGATGAGACGCTCGACGCGCTGGGAGGCCTCGCCTGGGAGCTCGGCAAGGTCGGCGAGCTCGAGGCGGCTCGGCGAACCTGGGCCCAGCTCGTCGAGACTCACGAGCAGCTGCACGGCCCCCGGGACGAGCGCACACTGGACGCCCTGGTGAGCCTGGCCGGGGCTCTCGACGATCTCGGCGAGGAGGAGCAGGCGCGCGGCATCTCCGAGCGCCTGGCCGGCCCGCTCGGCCGGCTGTACGCGAGCAGCGCCGAGACCCTGGGCCGTGACGACCTTCGCACTCTGGCCCTGGGCCACAGCCTCGGTTTGACGCTGGAGCGTCTCGGGCAGTTCGAGGCGGCCCGCGTCGCATACCAGACCACGCTCGAGGGATACGCTCGGGTCCAGGGCAAGCGAGGGCGATCGGTCGCGGACATGCGCGGCCACCTCGGAGACATCGCCCGGAAGCTGGGCGATCCAGCCGCGGCCCACGCCGTGTACAGCGAGGCCGTGTCGGTGCTGCGCAAGCAGCCCGGCCCCGAGGACCCCGACACGCTGGAGATGGTCGGGCGCGACGCGACCGCGCTGATGGCGATGGGCAAGAAGATCGCGGCCCGCAACCAGGCGCGCACCGTCGTGGACGGCTACCGCCGCACGTTGGGCGAGGAGAACCCGCTCACCCGCCGAGCCCAGGCGCGCCTCGAGGACATAGCGCCGAGCCGCCGCCGGCGGCCGACTTTCTAGTCGCAAGCCGGGGCACCCCGGAGCACGCAGCGCAACGGCCGTGCCTCGCTCGGTTCGCGGGCACCCGACCGTTCCGTTGACGGTAGGATCACCAGGTCGTACCATTGTGGCACTATTCGGAGTACCAAATGTGACCGGCTATCCCACCGCGAGCGCCCGCCAACGAGTCAGGAAGATGTCGGTGAGCCTTCCTCCGGATCTGGCTGCATTTCTCGAGAGCCGCGCCAGGGAGCGAGGCACGGCCGTGAGCGCAGAGCTCGCCGAGATCGTGGCTCGCGAAAGGGCCGCGGACGAGCAGCGCCGCCTGGACGAAGCCCTCGCTCTCGACGCCGAGGAAAGCCGCAGATTCGCCCGAACGACCCACCTCGCCGTTCGGGAGGCTTTCGGCGAGTCAGAGTGGTAGGCATCGGCCCGACGCCTCCGCCTACGGGACCACGACGCGGCGACATCCACTGGGTCGCCTTCCGCGACGACGCGGGCCACGTGATCGCCGGACCTCATCCGGCCGTGGTTGTCCAGACGCAGGCAATGGCTCGTTCGTCCACGGTCGTGGTCGTGCCCATGACCAGCAAGGTCCGTAGTGCCGAGCTTCGGCCGCCGTACCTGGTGGCGGTTACGGCCCGCGAATCTGGGCTGAGCAAGGACGGCTGGGTGAAGGCCGACCAGATCGTGACGATCGACGTTGCCGAGCTCGGCGACCGCGCGGGTCGCTTGCCCCCGGGCAGGATCGACGAGCTGGACGCCGCTCTCAGGTTCGTCCTCGCGCTATAGCCGATCGCAGGGGACGAGCCGAGCTTGCGATGCGCTTGCGCAGATCGCAGCCATGCGCTTATGCTTCGCGGCCAATGAACGCCAACACTTTCAGCCGACGGGAGAACTCGCGCCAGGCCTCAAGCCTGCGCGGTTCCATGATGGCCATGCCCCGGCGGCCCCGAAGTGCGGAGGATGGGGTCTGAGGTCCTGGCTCACCTAGCAGCGTAGCCGGACCAAGGATCGGTCCCGGGGCCGCGTCTCCTCACGGAGCCGCGGTTCTTTGTCTCTCCGGACCACATTTCGGGCAGCCGCCCTGTCACTCGCCCGACCCCCAGGGCTCCCCGGGATCAACCACCGGCCGAACCGCTCGCCGCCGCAGGCGTCCCACTTCCAGGAGAACCACCCGTGTCCGACCAGAACACTCCCGCACTTCGTCGCGAGACCCTCGCCATCCACGCCGGGCAGCAGGTAGACCCGACGACGAAGGCGCGCGCCGTCCCGATCTACGCCACGACGAGCTACGTCTTCGACAACGCCGACCACGCCGCTCGCCTCTTCGGGCTGCAGGAGTTCGGCAACATCTACACCCGGATCATGAACCCCACCACGGACGTCTTCGAGCAGCGCATCGCGGCGCTCGAAGGCGGCGTCGGGGCGCTGGGCGTGGCTTCCGGCCAGGCGGCCGAGACGCTCACGATCCTGAACCTGGCCCGCGCCGGCGACAACATCGTGACCAGCGCGTCACTGTACGGCGGCACCTACAACCTCTTCCAGTACACGCTGCCGAAGTACGGCATCGACTTCCGCTTCGTGGACGGCTCCAAGCTGGCCGAGTTCGACAAGGCCATCGACGCCAGGACGAAGGCCGTCTACGTGGAGACGATAGGCAACCCGCGCCTTGACGTGCCGGACTTCGAGGGCATCGCCGCGATCGCCCACAAGCACGGCGTACCGCTCATCGTCGACAACACCTTCGCGCCGCTCCTCTCGCGGCCGATCGAATGGGGCGCCGACATCGTCGTCCACTCGGCCACAAAGTGGATCGGCGGCCACGGCACCGCCATCGGCGGCGTGGTCGTCGACAGCGGCAAGTTCGACTGGACCGCGTCGCCCCGCTTCAAGGCCGACTTCGTCGATCCGGACGAGTCCTACCACGGCGTCAGCTACACCGCCGCCTTCGGCAACCTGGCCTTCATCCTCAAGCTGCGGGTCCAGTTGCTCCGCGACCTCGGGCCGGCTCTCAGCCCGTTCAACTCATTCCTGTTCCTGCAGGGCCTCGAGACGCTGCCGCTCCGCATCGAGCGCCACAGTTCCAACGCCCTGGCGGTCGCCCGCTGGCTCGAAGGCAATCCTTCCATCGAATGGGTCAGCTACCCCGGCCTCGCCTCGCATCCGGCCCACAAGTTCGCGGCCCGGTACTTGTCGGGCGGCTACGGCGGCATCGTGACGTTCGGCCTCAAGGGTGGAGTGGAGGCCGGCCGTAAGCTCATCGACTCGGTCAAGCTCTTCAGCCTGCTGGCCAACGTCGGCGACGCCAAGAGCCTGATCATCCACCCGGCCTCGACCACTCACCAGCAGTTGTCCGCAGCGGACCAGGTGGCGAGTGGCGTCACCCCAGAACTCGTCCGCATCTCGGTCGGCATCGAGCACATCGACGACATCATCGCCGACCTCGATCAGGCCATCGGGGCCGCGACCGGGATCCGGTCGGCGGCGCCAGTGGGCGCGGCCGGGTAGGCGGTCCCGGCCATGCGTTGGACGTCGGCAGGAGGACGGGTTTCGGGGGGCGCTGAAGACGCGCGTCCCGAGTCTCGCGCCGACTCCCGGCTCCCCCTCGCAACCTCGCGCGCCGGGTCCCTCAAGGGGCTCGGCGCGCAGCCACTTCCGGATACCGTCGCGGCCGGGCTGTCGGACGCGCCGTCCGCCGCCGGATCGGCCGCGTCCGCGCAGTCGGCCGGACATTCGGCCGCCCCCAAGTCGAGCGGCTCAATCGTCGTCCACGACCCGGGCGTTTCGACCGCGCGCGACGACCTGGGTTTTCGTAGCCTGAACGACGTGGACAGGACCGCCGACCCGCAGGCCGGGAAGATCGTCTCGCGCTGGCTCGGGCGCTTCGCCCTGGAGTCGGGCGCGGTGCTGCCGGACCTGGTCGTCGCCTACCGCCACGACGGCGTCGCGATCGGCGAGGGCCGCCAGATCCTGGTCGTCCACGCCCTGACCGGCTCGGCCGACGCCGCCGGGGACTGGTGGGCGCCGTTGATCGGACCCGGCCAGATCCTCGACACCGAGAAGTTCGGCGTCATCTGCATGAACCTGCTGGGCAGCCGCTACGGCACCAGCGGGCCTACCTCCCGAAACCCGGTCACGAGCAAGCCGTACGGCCGGGCCTTTCCCCGGGTCACCGTTCGAGACCAGGCCCGGGCGCAGTGGCGCCTGCTCGATGCGCTGGGGATCGGCAAACTCGCACTGGCAGTAGGCGGGTCGCTCGGCGGCATGGTCGCCCTGGAAGTCGCCCTGGAGCGGCCCGGCGAAATCAGCCGCGTGGTGCCGATCGCGGCGCCCGCCCGCATCGGCCAGCTCGCCGTCGGCTGGGACCACATCCAGCTCGAGATGATCGACAAGCTCGGCATGGACGGGCTCGACCTCGCCCGCCAGTTGGCCATGACCACGTATCGCAGCGAGGTCGACTTCGAGCAGCGCTTCGCCGGCCGGGTCGAGGCCGAGGGCACGCCCGCCGTCGTCAACTACCTGCGCCACCAGGGCCACAAGCTGCTCGAGCGATTCGACGCCGACACGTACCGGACCCTCGTTCTGGCGATGGACACCCACGACATCGGCCGCGATCGCGGCGGCACCGTCACGGCGCTGCAGCGGCTGGCCGCGTACGGGACGAGGCTGTCCGGCGTCGGCATCGAGGGCGACATCCTGTACGGCACGAACCAGGTCCAGGCCATGGTCGAGGCCGCCAAGGAGGCCGGCATGGACGCGGCCTACCGGGAGATCCTCTCAACGAAGGGCCACGACGCGTTCCTCGTCGAATGGGACCAGCTCACGACGATCCTGGCCGAAGCGCTGAAGTAGGGCTCGGGGCCGCGGGGCGGCGCGGGGTGGGCCGCTGAAGCGAGGGGCGCGTGCGGCGCCGCCGCAGCCATTCGCCTTTCCTGACAAAGGTGCGCCCGCAGAACGCTACGCGGGAAGCGCCTGCTTTCATGACAGCGCCACGGCTTGATTCGCCGTTGGATGCCCACGCCACAGCCCGTCGAGTGTCGTCGGAGCACTCGTTGGGGCTCAACAATCGCCCCGCTCGCGCCACCAACGCCCGGCCCGCGGGGCCCGATCCCTCGTAATGTCCCACGGATGAACATCTGGCAGGGTCACGGCTCGGGACGCCGGCTAACGTCCCACGGGTGAACATCTGACACGACCACGGGGCCGACCCCCAGGCGCCGGGGCCAGGGCGGAAAGCCGGGCCGGGTCGGGCGGCCAGGGTCGGTCGGCCGGTAGCAGCTACCCTGGTCGACCCGCCGCCCAACCGCAACGCTGTCGCCGCGCCTGGATCCGCGCCAATCCCTGGTGCATGATCAGATGCATAACGTGAATATGCAGTCTGCATATCCACCGCAACACTTGCGCATATACGAGAGATCATGCATACTCCCGGCCTGATGTTCATCCAAACGCTCGCCAAGCCCAAGTCGAAGCGCTGGCGGCCCTGCCGGGAGGCACGGCCCTAGGGCTAGGCGGCGTTCGGAGAGAACCGCGGAGCCGAGGGGCAGGAGGCTCCCGGGGGCCGCGACACCGAAAGGCGGTGCCGCGGCTTTTCTGTTTTCAGGCGAATGACCACGGAGGTATCGGAATGCGGAGCATCGTCGCCGGAGACGGTGGCATGGGTCGGGCGGTCGCCTCTGCCCTCGCCGGCCGCGGTACGCCGCCGCTGGCGATCCTGGGCGTGCCCGGCTCCCCAGCCGGCCACGCGCCCGAGGCCTTCGGCGGCGCGGAGGTCGTGTTCGACTTCACGGTCGGGGACGCTGTCCTCCAGAACGTCCGGGCCGCGATTTCCGGCGGAGTGCGCCGTTTCGTCATCGGCACGACCAACTGGGCGAGCGACCGCAACGCGGTCGAGACGCTGGTCACCGACGCAGGCGCCGCGGCCGTTCCCTCCGCCAGCTTCAGCCTGGGCGTGATGCTCTTCGCCCGCCTCGTCGAGGACGCGGCACGGCTCTTCGGCCCGTTCGCCGAATTCGACCCGTACATCGTCGAGTGGCACCGCCGCACGAAAGCGGACCGCCCCTCGGGAACCGCCCTGGAGCTGTCGCGCCGGCTCATCGCCGCGCATCCGCGCAAGACGCGCATGGCCCGGCCGATGGCCTCCGGCTCGCCCGTGCCCGAGGAGCTCGACGTCACGAGCATTCGGGCCGGCGCCGCCCCGGGCATGCACCTGGTCGGCTTCGACGCCCCCGGCGAGAGCCTGGAGATGCGCCTCACCGCCCGCGACCGATCCGCCTACGCCGCCGGCGCGATCACCGCCGCCGAGTGGCTGCTGTCGGAGCCTCGCAGCCCCGGCTTCCACAGTTTCGACGCCGTCGTCGACTCGATCATCGCCAAACAGTCGGTCGGAGGCGCCGCCGCGCCGATCGCCGCCAAACGCTGACCCCGGCCGGTCGCCGCGCCGTCGGCCGGCGGGCCGAACTCCGGCTATCAGGCCCGCCGCCTCCGAACCGCCCGCCCAAACGAACTCCCAAGGAGCAATCCAGATGCCAGCCACACGCCAGTTCCGAGGAGCCTTCACCGCCCTCGTGACTCCGTTCACCGAAACCGGCGCGATCGACGAAAAGACCTTCCGGGGCCTCGTTCGCCGCCAGATCGATTCCGGCATACACGGCCTCGTCGCGTGCGGGACCACGGGCGAGACCCCGACCCTGAGCCACGAAGAAGACGAGTGGGTCATCGCCACCACGCTGGAGGTCGCGTCCGAGCGGCCGAGCCGGGCCCGGGTCCGCGTCATCGCCGGAACCGGCTCGAACAGCACCGCGACGGCGATCAACTCCACGCGCCGCGCCGCGAAACTGGGCGTGGACGCCGCCCTCGTCGTCGCCCCGTATTACAACAAGCCGGACCAGCGGATGCTCGAGTCGCACTTCCGGGCCGTGGCGGACGAGGGCGACCTCCCGGTCATCGTCTACAACGTCCCCGGCCGCACTGGCGTGAACGTCGAGGCGGCGACTCTCCTTCGCCTGGCCGAACACCCGCGAATCGTGGGCGTGAAGGAAGCGTCGGCCAACATGGACCAGATCGCGACGATCCTCCGCGATCGACCCGCCGACTTCTCGGTCCTCGCCGGCGACGACACCTGGACGATGCCGATGCTCGCGCTCGGCGGCGACGGCGTCATCTGCACCTGCGCCAACGAGATCCCCGGCGAGATGGCCGAGATGTGCGACGCGGCGTTCGCCGGGGACTGGGAACAGGCTCGCCTGATCCACGAACGCTGGCTGCCGCTGATGAAGGCGAACTTCGTGGGCGGCCCGAACCCGGTCCCGGTCAAGGCGGCCATGGCGATGATGGGGCTGTGCTCGGACAACCTGCGGATGCCGCTCATGCCGCTCGACGAGCCCCATCGAGCCCGACTGCGGACGGTGCTCGAGGACGGCGGCCTGCTCTCCTCCGGCATCATCGAATTCGGCGCAAGGACGGCTGCCCGGACTCGGACCGCCGCGGCTGCCCACGCGTGAGCACGACCGCCGCTCCAACCGGCATCGTCGCCGACCTCGACGCGGGGCGGGTTCGCGTCGCCTATCCCGACCCAAACGCCCCCGGCGGCTGGCGCGTGGATTCGGCCGTGCAGCAGGCCATCCTGGGCCTCTTCGCCAACCGCGAGACCCGGACGTGGAACCTGGCTGGAGCCCTGCAGTTCCGCGACCGCGTCGGCCTGCCGGTAAAGGACCTGCTCGACTCCGTGGAGGCGCAGGCCGCCCTCGCGGCCGGCAAGCCGTGGCGAGTCGTGCCGGGCGGCACTTCGGTCCGTGCCGGCGCATACCTCGGCCAGGCTGTGACCATCGTCCCGCCGTCGTTCATCAACGTCGGGGCATGGGTCGGCGAGGGCGCGATGATCGACTCGCACGTCCTCGTCGGGTCGTGCGCCCAGATCGGCGCGCTGGTCCATCTGTCGGCCGGGGTCCAGATCGGCGGCGTGCTCGAGCCACCCGGCCGGCGCCCAGTCATCGTCGAGGACGAGGTATTCGTCGGCGCCCAATGCGCGCTCCTCGAGGGCGTGCTGGTCAAGAAGGGTGCGGTCATCGCCGCGGGCGTTGTCCTCACCGGCACGACCCGCCTGTACGACCTGGTCCGCGAAAGCGTCATCGTCGGAACGCTGGAAGAGCCGCTCGTCGTTCCCGCCGGCGCGGTGGTCGTCCCCGGCGTCCGCCGGGTCCCGGGCGAGTTCGCGGCCGCGAACGGCATCGCTCTCTCGACCGCGGTCATCGTCAAGTACCGCGACGAGCGCACCGACGCCCGCGTTGCCCTCGAGGAGGCGCTCCGGTGACGGCGGTTCGACCGCCCGGCTCGACCGGCTCGACCGGCTCGACCGGCGGAGCCCGATCGACCGGCGGCATCGACGGCATCCTGAAGGCGGGCCAACTGGCCGGTCTCTCGCCGGCGGCCCTGGCCGAGAGCTTCGGCACCCCGTTCTACGTCTACGACCTGGACCTGATCGGCCGCCGCGTCGACGCGCTGCGCGGGATTCTGCCCCGCGGCTTCCGGATCGCGTTCGCGGTCAAGGCCAATCCGTCTTTGGCGGTCGTCGCCCACCTGCGGCGCTGCGGCGTAGGGGCCGACGTAGCCTCCGGCGGGGAGCTTGAAACGGTCCTGCGCGCCGGCTTCGATCCCTCGGTCATCACCATGACCGGACCGGGCAAGCGCGACGAGGAGCTGGGGGCAGCGGTCGCCGCGGGCATCGGCGTCCTCACGGTCGAATCTCCCGGCGAGCTGCGACGCCTCGAGGCCATCGCGGCAACGGCCGGCCGGCGGCAGCCGATACTCCTTCGCCTGGCGGTCTCAGAGGACGCCCGCCTCGAAACCGTCCGCCTCATCAGCGGCGCCGAAGGCAAGTTCGGGATGCCTCTCGAGACTCTCCTGGAGACGGCCCGCGCCGCGGCCTCATCCCCGCACGTCGAGCTGCTGGGCGTCCACGCCTTCGGCGCCTCGAACCTCCGCGACGCCGAACAGCTCGCCGGCCACGTGGCCGAGCTCGTGGAGGTCGGCCGGCGGATGGCCGAGGAGACGGGCACTCCCCTGCGGGTGGTGGACGCGGGCGGCGGTCTTGGTATCCCCTACGCCGACGGCGAGCGGCCGCTCGACCTGGCCCGTCTGGGCCGGCGCCTGACCGAATTCCGCGAGCGCTGGGACGCGCAGGGGCTGAGCGAGATGGAGGTGGTCATCGAGCCGGGCCGGTTCCTGGTAGGGCCCGTCGGCGCGTACGTGGCTCGGGTCGTGGACGTCAAGGGGCCGGACTCTGCGCCCGTGGCGATCCTCGACGGCGGCGTCAACCACCTCGTCCGCCCGGCCCTGGTGCGAAGCGAGCACCGCCTGGCCGTGCTCTCCACGGATCCGGTCCGCGCCCTGGTCCGCACGACGGTGGCCGGCCCGCTATGCACCGGCCTGGACGTCTTCACGACCGGGGCGATGCTGCCGCGCCCGCGCGTCGGCGACCTGGTCGCGGTCCTCGACGCAGGCGCCTACGGCTTCACCGAATCGATGCCGTATTTCCTATCTCATCCCTCGGCCGCGGAAGTCGCCGCCAAAGGCGGCCGCGCTCAGCTGATCCGCCCGCGCGTGCTGCCGGTCGAGCTACTGGATCGCCAGCTGAACCCGGACTGGTAGGGCAAGCGACTCGATCGCCGAAAGCAGGCGGACGCTGTGGTCGCCAGCGGGCACAGCCCGAGTGACATCACACTCGCCAATGCGGCGTGCCTTCCGCCCGGTGGGAGAATCGACCAAGCAGGAGGCTGTGACGCGCGGCCCATATCCCGGCCGCCCGGACCGCGCCGAGCCACTGGCGAGACCGACCCGCGCCTCGCGTCCCGAGGGAGTTCGACTATGGGCGGGCGAACCGCGACGATGCGGCTCCTTGTGGTGCTGGCCGTACTCTCCACGCTGGCCGGGTGCTCTGCGGGTGCGAGCCAGACATCAGCCGCCCCCGCCACAAGCCCCATGGCGGCCCATTCCCAGTCGGCGACGGCCCTATCCCACGGACCTGTCACGGAGGTCAACGGCACGGCAACATGCCCCACGACGCCGCAAAGCACTCCAACGACCGGCCCTGGTGGCGTCCAGCAATTCCGGGGCGGCACCTTCATATGCACCGTGACGACCGACGATCCCCGTGTCAGCGGGACCGAAACTCCGGCACCCTGGAACCTGGACATGTGGGGGACGTCCGACAATGCCGCTGGCGTGCAGTGGGGCACGACGCGCATCGAGAACGCCGCCGGGGCCTGGGAGGGCACGGGCTCGGGCGTCGGATCGACCGTCCCCGGGGACATCATCGCGAACTGGTACAAGGGGACCGGCGCATACGCGGGGCTGGGCTACTTCGCGCTGTGGACGGGCCTGGGCCCCTGGACGATCCGCGGGCTGATCTTCCCAGGCGACCCCCCGAACCTGGCGAGCATGCCGGCGGTCGCGGCCGTCACTCAGGAGCCCACCGCCCCTGGCAGCCCCTCGGCAACCCTGTTCCCTTTGCCGTCGGCGATCGCCTACGGGCCCGTGTCAATGGTCGCGGGAACGTTCAACTACAAGACCATGGAGCTCGGCATGACCAGCACGGGTCCCGGTGGCGTGACGCACTACAGCAATGCCGTCGCGGCCGGCGTCGAGACGGCCAACGATCCGCGCGTCTCTGTGAGCTTCACGGGCGCGCCCTTCACGATCGACCTGTGGGGGACGTTCGACGAGGGCGCTGCCGTCCAGTGGGGCCCGGGCCGCGACGAGAACTCCGGCGGGACGTGGGATTGCATCGGCTCGGGCATCCGCGACTCACGCGGGGACACCATCGTCAACTGGTGCAGGGGGACGGGCGGATACGCCGGGCTGGCCTATTTCGAGCTGATC
>Ga0209777_10003517_pt1 | contig 19314 bp, 19 predicted proteins | sample FrelakmetHBP12HB_FD_187147 | JGI IMG/M metagenome (GOLD analysis project Ga0209777, IMG submission 187147) | Freshwater lake sediment microbial communities from the University of Notre Dame, USA, for methane emissions studies -HBP12 HB (SPAdes)... | ecosystem: Environmental > Aquatic >...
AATGTTCAATCCCCTGCGCTGCCCGACGGTGAAATTAAAAATGCCCTTATGACTGCCCAACTGCCTGCCCTGCAAATCCAGAATCCGCCCTGGTTTGGGATCAGTACTGGAAAAAATCTGCTGGTAATCACCGTTATCGATAAAGTCCTGGCTCTCCGGTTTTTCGGCAATCTCCCCAAAGCCGGCATTTTTGGCAAGCGCTTTCACCTGAGTTTTGACATATTCACCTAATGGAAAAAGCGTTTGTTCCAGTTGGGACTGCTCCAGGCGATAAAGGAAATAAGATTGGTCCTTTTTCAGATCGGATCCTTTTTTAAGCAGAAAACGCAGCCCGTGCTCGTCTTTTTCAATGCGGGCATAATGCCCGGTGGCGAAGGAGTCAAACTGGATGCCGCTGGCGCGCGCCCGTTCCAGCAGAGCGCCAAATTTTATAAAGTGATTGCAGAGCACACAGGGATTGGGTGTTCGTCCGGCCAGATATTCACTGGAAAAATTTTTGAGCACAGCCGTTTCATATTCCTGGGTCAGGTCCAGGGTGTGGTGCAGGATTCCCAGCTGCCAGCAGGCAGCTTCCGCATCGGCGATATCGTGGATTTCGCCCGGCCCGTAACAGCCGCTCTTCATGGCACCCAGGTTTCTGGATTCACCCTGCCAGATCCGCATGGTGATGCCCACCACCTCATATCCGCTTTCTCTAAGCAGATAAGCCGCCATGGTGGAGTCCACCCCGCCGCTCATGCCCACGGCAACTTTAGGTTTCTTGTTATTCATATTTAAACAATTTTATTTTGGTTGGTAATTAAACCACTTAATGAAGTCGCCCAGGAAAATAAGATTATTGGGTATTGCCAAAATACAAATTATTTTAGTTCTGCTGTGCGGATGACCTTTTTCACCCGTGCGGTCTGAGAAGGCGTTAATGCTTCAAGGCGGGAGGTAAGGGTATCAATAAAACTTTTTTTATTTCCTGCATTTACCGCTGGCAGAGTGCTTTCCGCATGTTGGGGAACCTCCTTTGAGCGGCAAGTCTGCAGGTGCTCAATGAGGAAAGGGAAGATGACCTGGTTAAATTCCGCTTTGGCGCTGGCGACAATTGCCAGGGTTTTAATACCGTTATCGGTGGTGATCACCGACCCTTCTTTAGTCATTTTTTTAACTAGCTCCACCTGTTCAAAAATCTCCCTGGGTTTCAATACAGCGATGGTGGAGAGAGCCAGCATCCCGCCCCATACCAGCCGGTTTTGTTTGCTCTTAATTATTTTAAGAAAATCATTCACATAGGGGGCGACGAGTTCCGGTTTCAGGTAGCCAATTTCATAAAGCGTTTTGATACAGTCACTGGCGATATTGGTGTTCTTATTCCAAAGGTTTTCCGCCAGTTCTTTGACACCGACGGTATCATTCTTTGCGGCCAGTTCACGCGCCAGTTCCTGATTCTGAACATCACCGCGTTGACTGAGGGAAGTGGCTAATCGATCGATTACAGACATTTGGCCTCCTAAAATAATACATTTTATTTTTATAGAGTCTTTAATATGTAAAGTAAATATGCTCGTTTTTTGATTATATGAAAAATGCCTTCAGTGTTCAAACCGAAGGCACTCATCAGCTCCTCGACCAGGACTCGAACCTGGAACCTAGCGGTTAACAGCCGCCCGCTCTGCCAATTGAGCTATCGAGGAATGCATGAGTATTATAAGACGCCATTTAAGCGCCTGTCAAGCCAAAGCAGGGTGCCATCAGCCCGACTGATAAACCTGCGGGTTGGCACAATGGGGTAGTTTTTCCCCACGCAGTCCGGCCAGCAAGTTTTCAGCAGCCATGACGGCCATGCGCTGGCGCGTCTCTTTACCGGCGCTGGCTATATGGGGAGCGATCACCAGGTTCTTCAGGGTCAGCAAGGGGCTAGCCATGGGCATGGGTTCCGGTTCACAGACATCAATGCCGGCTGCAGCCAATTTTCCAGAGGATAGCGCATTATATAGCGCCGTTTGGTCCAGGATTGCACCGCGGGCAGTGTTGATGAGTATGGCGCTGGGTTTCATTTTTGCAAACATATGCGCATCAAAAAATTGGTGGGTCTGTCCTGTAAGAGGCACATGCAGGGAGACAAAATCCGATTCACGCAGCAGGGTATCCAAATCAACCGGTTCAGCGTGAAGGTCAGCTGGAATGATTCTATGTTCTGCCTGGCGGTCATGATAAAGCACGCGCATGGTAAATCCACTGGCGCGGCGCGCCACCGCCTGCCCAATGCGTCCGAATCCTATAATACCCAGAGTGGCGCCGTGCACTTCAGCTCCCAATAGAATGGATGGACCCCAGGTCTGCCAATGACCGGCACGCACATAGCCGTCCGCCTCCAATACGCGGCGGGCAGCCGCCATGAGCAGGGCAAAGGCAAAATCAGCAGTGGCATCCGTCAGCACATCCGGGGTATGGCCAATAGGTATCCCACGACGGGTGGCTTCTATAAGGTCAATATTATCCACACCAACCGCATAAGAGCTGATGACCTTTAAGCTCTGACCTCCGGCGTCCATAACAGCGGCGTCGATCCGGTCGGTAAGCAAGCTTAGCAGACCATCAATACCATTTACACGCTTTAAAAGATCCTCGCGGGGTGGAGGCAATTCACCTTCCCAGATGTCTGCCTCGCATTCCGAGAGAATTAATTCCAGTCCCTCTGGTAGGATTCGGCGGGTGATAAATACTCTGGGTTTTTGCAAATTAATTTTTCCTAAATTATTTCAATTATAGTGGTGATTAATTACCTGCACAGAGTGATTATTATTGTTGACAAAAATGGAGAATTTGTGCTATCCTTCACCCGTTAATAACATTAAGCGAAAGGATAGTAAAAATGCCTCACGTAATAACCGAAGAATGTATATCTTGTGGTGCCTGCGAACCGGTCTGCCCCACCAGCGCCATTTCCATGGGTGATGAAATTTATGTCATTGATGCCAGCAAATGCACCGATGATGGCGAATGCGTCAAAGTCTGCCCGGTGGATTCGATCATCAAGCAAGAATAAAATCAATGGGTAATAGAAGGCGGGTCTCAATTGAGACCCGCCTTTTTCATTTAAAGTTCACTTTTCTTAATGATCTGGCAAACAGCTTTAATTGCTTCATTAACTTTTTTTATCCTTAATAAATTATTACTTAAGATAAAACATCTCTATAATAAATGTGGTAAATATTTTTCAAAGAGGATTCTGTGGGTATAAAAAAATTTATTACAGTGGCAGGCAATATTGGGGCAGGCAAATCCACCCTGGTGAAACTGCTCAGTGAACGGCTGGGCTGGCAGCCCTTTTATGAGCCGGTGGCCAATAACCCCTACCTGGCAGATTTCTATAAGGACATGAATTCCTGGAGTTTTCATTCGCAAATCTTTTTTCTTACCCATCGTTTATGTGTTTATCAGGAACTCTCTGCCTGGCCAACCTCAGTAATCCTTGACCGCAGTTTGTATGAGGATGCAGAAATATTTGCTGGCAATCTGTTTATACAGGGATATATGAATAACCGTGACTACAAGACCTACCAGCAGTTGTATTCGATTTTGCTCAACTTCCTGCCCACCCCGGACGTTGTTATTTATTTGCGCTGTTCTGTACCCACTTTAATGGATCGCATCCACAAACGCGGACGGGATTTTGAACGTAGCATGGACAGCTCTTATCTGGAAACTCTCAATCAAGCCTATGAAAAATGGATCGCCGGTTTCACCCTCTGCCCAATCTTGACCGTACCCGCAGATGACCTCAACCTAGTGGCAAATCCTCAGCATATGGACCTGATCGTTCGTAAAGTCCAGGAAAAGATCGCCGGAAAAGAAGAAGTGATCTTTCTACCGGAAGAATACACACATACTTCATCATGAAGGTTAATTGATCCACCCTCACCCGGGCAATACTGAATTCAGTTAAATATATATACTCCCCTCATACAAACCTGATAACAATCTGGAGAATTATTTAGCTTGTTCCCGCGGCTCAACGACAAATTTAATGGCTGTTCTAACTTTATCCTCAATCTCAACATTGACAAACTCAGGAATAATGACAATCTCTATGCCGTCCTGAGTGAGGAAGTTTTTTGCCAGCACCAATGCCTTGACGGCTTGATTGACAGCACCCGCACCAATTGCCTGAACTTCCGCATGTTTCTGCTCCCGCATAACTCCTGCAATAGCACCGGCAACAGCGGCTGTGCGCGAAATTGCTTTTACTTTAATTATGTCCATTGCTTCCCTCCCTTCAGGTCAATGGGGTTAATGAAATCACCGGTCACCATTCTTCACATGTATTATCCATTTTACAAAATTTTATGTGGATATACAAGTCATATTCTTATTTACTTTCTTATTAATAGATTTAGTCTTAATAGTAGTGTTGGTGGATAAGTGGATAAATTACAAAAAATCAGGTTTAGCTGCCATCCGTGAATAATAGTAATAATTCAGCCCCACAGGTTGTGCTATTTCTAAAAACTTCTTCTCTTTCTATGTGTGGACAGATATTGGATGATTTGTGGTTTTACCCCGTTCTATTGAGAACTAACAATTTTTCCCTCAAAATTTGCACAAGACAAAGATACTTTTCAATAATTTGAACTTAATAATCCACAATTTTTAGGAGTTATCCACTGAATTTATCCTGTTTTCCACAACAAAAGGGGGATAAATTGTGGATAACTAAATCACTCCATTTTGTTTTGCCCACAGTTCCACCGTTTCTTCCACAGCTTCCAAGTAGATATCCAACGCTCCAAGGCGGGCAGAGAATTCCTCTTTACCCAGATTAAGCTCTTGAATGAATTGATGCCAGGGAGTTACTTCCGGTGCGCGTTTAGCCAATTGAGCCAGCGCCAATGTCCAGGTACGCAAAAAGATCCATAAAGCGGAATTACAGTTATCCTGAATTAAAGAAAGAATCGCATTTTCATAATAAGGGATGCGGATGGGGTTAATCCTTATCGGACAGTGTTTCTTCTCATTGGCTAATAGGATTGTCTTACGCCATGCTTCCAGCAAGGACTGCCAGTTGAGCTCGGTTTCTTCAGGCAGGCAAAATAAATCCAACAACCCAGCGGATAATCCCGGGCGTTCCAGCGCTTCAGTACGGGCTGGCAGATCCTGAATAAAACGCCTTTCGGTGAGAGGCACTCCCACAAGGCAGGCCAGTGCATTACCGGCGTATTCCATTGCTTTTAAGTATTTCCACAGGTTATCCACATTCGATTCAGCTTTAGATTGATCTAGTTCAAGCCATTTTTGGCGTGCCTGCTGGATAAAGGGGCGGACCCGCTGGATCACAATAGATGGCTGTAGAAATAGAGCGAACACTCCAGCCTGGATGAATTCAAACCAGTGCTGGCTATCATAGAGCACCAGTGGGCTATAACATAGGTAGGAACCCAGCCAGGGATTCAAGCGCAGAGTCTTATTCTGCCCAAACTGACCCTGGGTATAGTGGGCAATATCCAGATGGTAATCTTCGGTCAGCCCCTGCACTTCCCGTGGCACAGGCGCTTCAATGGAATGTACACAGATCAAGTCAATGTCAGTAGATCCACCGATCAGGGGTTGTTCGCTAAGCGCAGAGCCAGTGAGGTAAACACAAACCAAATCTTCATTGCGCAACAGTAAATCTGATGTAGCGTTGCGGGCGGCTTTTAGAAGTATTTCACGCGTAAGGCGCATTGCAAATTACTCCATCGGAGTTGGCTGGGGATGGGAAGCATCTGAATTAGCATGAGTAATTCCTGCAACTCATTTTTTATCCGCAATTGGCAATTCTGGCTGGAAGGGAGGCAGTCGCATGGTTTGGCGGATACGGTTATCCACCCACTCCAGGTCAGTCGGGTTGTGAATAAAATCCAACACGTTTGTATCAATCACCAGCACCTGTCCGTTCCTGTCTGAATTGAAATAAAAGGCGTCGTAAGCCTGGTTGAGACTTTCAATATAATTACGGTCCATGGAGCGCTCATATGGACGATCGCGCATGGTGATACGTTGCATGAGTGTATCTGTGCTGGCGCGCAGATACATCACCAGATCCGGTTGGGGAATTTTTTCAGCCAGCGCGGCGTGTACACGATAATACATTTCCAGCTCATCGCCAGCCAGGTTGATACGCGCAAAGAGGGAGTCCTTATCGAAAGTGTAATCACTGATCAGCGGTTTTCCGCCGACTAGCATTTCAGGCACATTGCGATTTTGCTGCTGATAGCGACTGAGGAGGAAAAAGATTTGGGTTTGGAAGGCATAACGGGCGCGGTCGGTATAGAAATTGGAAAGAAATGGGTTCTCTTCAAAGACTTCCAATAATACATTGGCATCATAGGATGGCTGTAAAAGCCGAGCCAGAGTGGTTTTTCCCACACCGATGACACCTTCAATGGCTAAGAACATAATTCTCCTGGTAAATACTATCTGGTGTTTAAACAAATATTATAGCCCGGATGAAGCTGCTTTAATAAATTTCCCATAATAAATGAGGTTGAACTGGTGATTCTTTTGCATAAATCATCAATGATTTCCAGATCAACAGCTTGACTTAATAAAAATCTTCTATACACTATTAATAATTATTCCAAAAAGGAGGAAGGCAAGCATGGCAGCTTTAAATAAAGTGCAATTGATTGGACGGCTGGGCAAAGAACCCGAACAGCGCAAAACCAGCAAAGGCAAGGCAGTTACCGTATTTTCGGTGGCAGTCGATAGAATCTGGAAAAGCAAAGGTGAGACCAAAAAAGGCACTGATTGGTTTAACGTGGAAGCCTGGGGAAAACTGGGTGAAATCTGCCAGAAGTTCCTGCAGAAAGGGTTGTTGGTTTATGTGGAAGGCGCCTTGCGAACAGATAAATATGAACACGAAGGAGAGACCAAATACTTTACTAAAGTAATCGCTGCTAAGATGCAGATGTTGGAGTGGAAGGGCAAGGAGGAAGAGCCTGTTGTGGAGGAAGATGTCGAAATCGCAGAAGAGGAAGGTGACTATAAATAACAGGTAATTTTTACTATTACACTCAATTGCGAAAATCATAAAAATAAAAACCAGCCATCGAAAAGATGGTTGGTTATATTTAAGAAAAGAATTTTTTAAATTGAGGTTAGTCAACTCAAGAAACTGTGCATCTATGAATTAACACATAATTATTTTACTGACATTTCTTCCAATTGTCTGACCAGGTCATCAATCACATTAAAACCACCCTGCCAGAAATCTGCCTGGTGAATATCAATCCCTGCATCTGCTAGAATCCTTTGCGGTGCCAGTGAACCACCAGCAGAGAGAATTTGTTTATAGCGGGATTTAAAGGACTCACCTTCCTGTTTGTACTGCCGGTAAAGGGACAGCACCAGCAGTTGCCCAAAGGAGTAGGCATACACATAAAAAGGCGTATGGTAGAAATGCGGGACGGAAACCCATTCCCAGTGGAATTCATCTCCCAGTTCCAGTGAATCACCAAATTGCGTTTTCAGGTTTTGGAAGTATGCCTCAGAAAGTTCTTCCACATTGGCGCCATCAGCAATTAGTCCATGGGCTTCCTGCTCAAACAATGAGAAGAACGCCTGGCGCATGATGGTGGCATAGGAATCGCTGACCTGTTTAAAAATAAGGTCTCGGCGCACACCCTCATTGTTCTCTTCCTTGAGCAATTTATCCACCAGCATCATTTCACCAAAAGTGGAGGCGGTCTCCGCTAGGGGCAGGCAGGGATGATTAGTGAAGACGGTGTGATGAGAGGTGAGCATGTCATGGATGGAATGCCCCAGTTCATGTGCCAGGGTGGCGACATCCTCGGGCTGCTGGTTGTAATTCACCAGCACCCAGGGTGTGAGACCGGGAATGATATCCGCACAGAATGCCCCGCTGCGCTTCCCTTTGCGCACCTCCGAATCCAAATGGTTGCTTTCGAAGACCCTTAAAGCCAGTTCGGCAAATTGTGGATCATATTCGCGGAAGGCATCCAAGACCATCTCGGATGCCACTGAAAAGTCATATTTCTTAGTGGATTTTGCCACCGGAGCATAAATATCATATCGGCGCAGTCTGGGCATGCCCAGACATTTTGCTTTCACTTTGAAGTAACGCTGAAAAACCTCGATATTTTCCTGACAGACTTGCAGGATGGTGGACACCACATCATCCGGGATATCGTTGAATAAATTCCGGGCAGCAATGGGTGTTTTAAACTTTCGCAGATTTACTTGCTCGCTACGCCAGTCCCGTGCCAAGGTCTGGTACATCTGCCCAAGGATGGGCGCCTGGTCTTTATAGACGCGATACACTTCCTGATAAACTTCAGCGCGCACCTGTGCATCCGCTTGGTAAATATAAGACATGATCTCCCCACGGGTGAGTTCTTTTTCTTCCCCATCCACTTTGAGCTTGAATATGTAACGGTTGGTGATGGTATCATAAAGGGTGACCAGGGCGCGCATACCGGTGACATCCTTGATGTTGATGATTTTCTCTTCCGGTTCGCTGAGGGTGAAAGGTTTGAACTCACGCATTTTTTCCAGCCAGTAGCGGTAATCGCCGGAATCATCCATTAGCCGCTGGGCTGCTTTCTCCGCAAGCTCTTTCCACCAAAGACTGAAGAAAAGCAAACGGTTCTCTATATCGGCATCCATCTGCTGCATCTGACCCACTAGGGTTTGGGCGTTTTGATCCTGAGTATCCTCGGCAAACCACAGTTCCGCAAAAGCACCCAAGCAGCTGCGTAGTTTTAAAATATCCTCCAGAAGGGCAATAATTTCAAGAAATCGTTTAGGCTGGATGTCATCACTCAATCCTTGTCGAACTTTTTCAAATTCAGCGACTATGGATTCAAGCTCCTTGAGGGCTTGTTTAAATTCAGGCGAATCACTGGATGGAAAAAGATCTCTCAAACTCCAACGGGTTTGTTTAAATTTGCTTTCCACTTTTGCCATTGTTTCTATTCCTTTATAGTTTTTTCTAACCCTGTCCGATTGAGGACATCTAATATCTTAGGGTGGAGCTGTGGATTGGCAGCCACCACACAATAAGGTTCTTTAAGAAAATCCGGCCTGCCATCCAGATCGGTAACCACCCCCCCGGCTTCCTGAACAATGAGAGCCCCAGCAGCCATATCCCAGGCGTGGCTTTCAATCTGCCAATAGCCATCGGCGCGGCCGGCGGCCACATAACAGAGGTCCAGAGCGGCTGACCCAAAGCGCCGGACAGACTGGGCTTCATAAAAAAAGAGGTCAAAATTATCCAGATTATTGTGCCAGGATTCGGTGTGGTAGGGGAAACCAGTCACTAAAATGCCATCCACCAATTCAGTGATTTGGCTCACTTGAATTAGCTGTCCGTTTAACCAGGCGCCTTTACCGCGTTCAGCACTGAAACATTCCGGACGGGTGGGATCCAATACCACTGCCAACCGAGCCTGCTGATTTTCCATATAAGCAATGGAGACGCAATAAATGGGGATGCCATGTGCATAATTGGCAGTCCCATCCAAAGGGTCAATATACCAGCAGTGATCCATATGACCCTGATGGTGTCCGGTTTCTTCGGTGATGATGGTATGGCCTGTGAAACGGTTTTTGATCTCACCCACCAAAAAATCCTCAGACAACTGGTCAATTCTTGTCACCAGGTCAATGCGCCCTTTGTGGCGGATTTTAAGGTCAGTGCTTACGCCGGATTGAATAATTTCACCCGCCTTTTGGGCAAGTTCAATGACATCTTGGAGAGTGGGTTGCATTTAAAAAATCCTTTTTAGAAAATTAGTGTATTCCGCGGTATTCAGCAGCCAGTTCATCAAAAAATTGATTCAGAAAAAGCTGGCGTTTTTCAGCCAATTGTCGGCCGGTTTTTGTATAAAGCAATGAGCTGATTTTACGCAGTTTGAAAAGATATTCGTGATATGCACTGTGCAGTTCATCCGGTTCTTCTTTACCCGTTTGAATGAACCTGGGAGATGGTTCAGTAAAAAAAGGCGTTCCGGCTTTAATGGCATACCCCAGGGTACGGGCTACCCCAATCGCGCCGATTACATCCAGTTTATCGGCATCAAAAAGGACTCTGGCTTCAATGGTTGCAGGTTCTTCGCCATAGTGGCGGAAACGATGAGCGCGGATGCAATGTTGAACGGCTTGAATAGGCTTATTATCCCAGCCCTCACCTTTCAGCACCTGACTGGCAAATTCCGCAGAAAGAGCGTGGTGATTGGGTCTTTCAGAGCCATCCGGGGCGCTGCCCTGGGAATCGTGCAATAAGGCTGCTGCCCGCACAATCTCAAGGTTGGCGCCTTCCGCTACACCCAGCTTTTCACACAAATGATAGACGCGTTCAATATGGTCAAAACCGTGTACGGCATCTTCCAATGGGTACCACTGACGGGCAATTTCTAAACTGAGCATAGTTTTATTGGCTGCTTTCCTTCAATTCTGGCGATTGCACGGGATATATACGCCCACGCTTGATAACTGTCTTCACCAAATTAGTGCCAAAGCGGTAACCAAGCTGTTGATACTCGGGGATATCTAAAATCAACAGGTCAGCCTGTTTGCCGGCATGAATTGAACCCAGCCAGTCTGAGCATTGGATGGCTGCTGCTGCGTTAATGGTGCCAGCGGCTATAGCTTGGGCGGGAGTCAGGCGCAGGTAACGGCAAGCCAGAGCAAGCACAAATTGCATGTCTCCACACCAGGCGGTGCCCGGATTAAGGTCTGAGGCAACAGCAAGTATTCCATCTGCATCCAAAATGGCGCGAGCCGGTGAATAAGCTGATTCTGCCAATCCAAAAGGGGTACAAGGTAATGAAACTGCAACGGTTGAGCTTTTCCCCAACATGGATATATCATCCGGTGAGGTTTTTACAAGATGGTCAACCGAAACTGCTCCCAGTTCGATCGCAAGTGATGTCCCTCCTAGATTCTCAAATTCATCCACATGCACTTTAAGCGGAAAGCCCAACACTTTGGCGGCTGTCAGAATTTGGCGGGTTTGCAGCAAGGTGAATGCGCCTTGCTCACAAAATACATCCACAAAGGGCAGCTTTTGATGCGGGGCATGCTCTGACCACCAGGTTTTCAAAGTGGGCAACATGGTCTGGCAGATCAGGTTAGTGTAATCCTGCGGATTGGTTGTAAATTCAAGAGGGATGGCATGGGCAGCCAAAAAGGTGGGGTGAATTTCCAAAGGACCTTCCTGGTCTAGTTCCAGCAAAGTCTGTAGTTGCTGCAATTCACTTTTTAGTTCCAATCCATACCCACTCTTGGCTTCAGCCGTTGTCGTTCCATGCCGAAATATCTCATGCGATCTCTGGCGGGTTTGAGCTTTGAGGTCCAGCAGGGATGCTCTTCGAGTGGCAGATACTGTGGAGAGAATTCCTCCCCCGGTAGCCAGGATTTCCAAGTAGGATTTGCCCTTTAAACGCATCTCGAATTCAGCGGCGCGGTTGCCTGCCCACACCAGATGGGTATGAGCATCGATGAAACCGGGCATCACCACGCAATTGGCTGCATCCAGTCCGGGTTCATGTGGATATCTGGCAAGCAACTCAGGGGTGCTGTCAACAGCGATGATTTTTTCGGCCTGAATCAGCACTGCGCCGTTCTTGATCAAACCCAATTCACCCAACTTCTTGCCGCGCTGCGGGTTGGGAGTCAGGGTAATTAACTGGGATGCAGAGTGGATTAACATCGGCTGGTTTTGACCAGACAATTATACATAACAATCCATGAAGAGAGCCCATGGGGGGGATATAGTAAAATCTACCTGATTTCTATAAAATTAAAGGCGCTCCGTGAAAAACTTCAAATTAGAAAAAATCCTAAGCGGAATATCTGCACTGGCGGTCTGGATCATCTTGGCAATAAAAGGCAGCGGACCGATTTTTTCAGACGAACTTTTATACGTCGATATCGGATTGAACAATTATCAGATCCCCAGTTACGGCAACCGCTACTTCCATGTTTATCTGCAAAAAATGTTCATGAGTCTGGTACCCACACCACTCACGGGGGTTAAGATCTTTTGGGGATTCCTGGTGGCATTGACTGGCTGGCTGGTGTATTGGAATGCGCGCAGCTTTTTCAAACACAGCAACCCTCTGCATGGATTGTTGGCAGTGATGGTCTTTTTCTCCTATCATTTTATTGCCGAATTTTGCGGGGTGACATCAGCGGATATCACAGCCATGATGATGGTCACCGTTTTACTGACCATTTACCTGTACTATATCCACGGCAACCGCAAACACCAATGGGCTGTGATTGCTCTGGGGGCGGTTGTTTTTCTATCTTTTAAAACTAAGGAGACAACCCTATTTGCCAATGTCATACTGCTTGGTCTTCTCTTTGATCAAGATGGAAAAATCTCATTAAAAAATACCCTTCCTCTGATCAAACCATTTCTCAGCGGAATGCTTGCGGCTATTGGATTTTTCATCCTTCTAGATACCATTATTCTGCATAACCCCTTCTTTGCCATCAGCCCGCAGACTTTTGCCGCTGTTTTAGAAAACTATGCCTACCCGGGCGGGTTTGGCAAAGAGCCGGTCAGCTATTTCACAACATTTTTACTGGCTGATTTGATGGTTCCTTTCCTGTTATATCTTCTCAGTGGGGTAATACAATATGATGAAAAAGATACGCCAGCCCTTAAAATCGTCTGGCTTTTTCCATTGGTATTAGCCCTGTTTATGACTCTAAATATGCTCAAGATTCCCTGGGGATTTATTCAACGGTTTTATTTCCCGGCTTTGCCGTTCATTGCCATCCTGGCACCACAATTTCTGCACTTTGAGATACCAAAAACGGTAAAGGAAAAAATCAGTATGGTGGCTTTATTCCTGGCTGGCATTGCCCTGATATTTTTCCTGCACCAAACCTTCATGGCTTGGACGATAAAGATCAACTGGGATTATGGGCGCTTTGTGGATAGCATTTTTCAGCCGGTATTGCTATGCCTGTTATTGGGCTTTATTCTTTTCGTCCGCAAGATGACCTGGCTGAATATCATTTTACCGGTGATTTGCATTTTAGCCCTACTGCTCGCACCGTTAATGTATAACCAAAAGTATATCTTCCGTATCCCATATACCACCAACCTTTTTAATCAAGAATATGCTCCTTTTATTACTTATCGTAACCAGATTCATTATTCAACGGGAATGAAAATGTATTTTTCAATCAGTATTCCCACTGAAGCAAACGTACTCAGCTACAACCGCGACGAACTTTCGGCAATGTTTAATATTTATTTCAATGGACGCACCTCCCGTTCCAATTTCATCCTAGGACTTCAATCCAATAAGATGGCCGGGGAAATTACTGCCGAGAAATTTGATTACGTCCTTCTGAGTAACGCTGATTGGAAGCAGGTCTCAGCTGATTTGGACTGGGAAAAGGAAATCCAACAGATGTACATGATTTATCCTGATCCTGCCGGACAGGTGATTTTATTAGTGAAAAAGTAAGTTCGGTTGTATAGAAATCCCTGATGTAATAGGTTGTTAAATCAAAAAGCCGCTTAAAAAGGCGGTTTTTATTACTGCTAACCATTATTTATTAAGCAATTTGGGAGAAGGTGGTTTTCTTTAATTTCGTGATTAGCTCCGAACGTATATTGCACCAGAGATCATGCAATGCACAATCCGAAGAAAAAGAGCAGGCACTGGGATTGGTGGTGCACTCATTTATGATAATTGGACCATCGATGGCTTCAACCACATCCAGGATGGATATTTCCGCGGCGGTGCGGGAAAGGAAAACTCCTCCGTGTGCGCCGCGTGCGGTATGAATCAATTCAGCAATGGATAGTTGCGAAATTATTTTAGCTAAAAATGAAGGCGGTATGCACTGGTCCGCAGCAATGGCGCTGGTGGAAGCTTTCTCCCCTGGCGCCAGCCGGGCTAAGTATTTGACTGCCCGCAGCGCATAATCGGCCTGACGTGTAATCTGCATAGATATTCCTCTTGGATAAATAACCTAAAAATTGTCCATATTCCTAAGTCTATACAAGAAAAGGGATTCTGGCAAGTGATTTCATCAAAAGAATAAACAAAAAACTGGGTGATAGTCGTCCAGTTTCATGTTTACTTAATTATTTTGCTGCTAGGGACAATTTATTGTTCATTAGGGGCAGCATGGTTTTTAGATCCAGCAGGGGTGTAATTTTGTCATTCTGGTTGAACTGATTGAAGCCTTCAAAAATTACTGAAATGACATTTTGGTTGACGGCATAACTAAGCTAAAAATAGGAATCTACTATAATGGTGAGCGAATATCCCAAACTAGCCTCCGCTATTTTATCCAAGCCGGGAATTACTGCAATCATCGAAGTGAAATCCGATTGCGCGCAGGAAGTTTCGTCCCCTTGCAGAATACTTATGAACATTTTACAGCAAGTAGCCAAATCCTGCTTTTTAGTTTCAGTCAGCACTTGCTGTTTCTCTGATGCGGAAAGCGGGAAGTATTCAAAACTGATGATACCGTGCGAGGCATTGCTGGCATCCTTGCTGAACATAGTGGTGTTGATGATATTACCGGTGGCAGTGTCCTTGAAGAACCCTTTTTGTAAACTGGTCGCATAAGGAGTAACGTTCTCGAATGAGGAATCCGCGCTTTGGACGAATCCCGCAGGCAGGTCTTTCTCTGAAAGTATTAGAAGCGCACGCTGCCAGGACGATAACTGAGATTAGAAAAATATATATTATTTTTCGCATGCAATGATCCTTTACTTGTTGTTAAATGCACCCTATTGTATATCATTATTAGTTTTTGTTGGGAAAAATTCATTACAAAGGTACAGGTCTCTTTTTTTGTTTAGATTGGGACTAAATAAAAATACCTTCATCATCATTCTGGTGAAGGTATTTTTGTCTGTAATTCAATCAATCGTTTTTGAGCTGTACGATCTGTTTTTTCTTTTCTTCAATTTGAGCTTTCAGAGCATTGATTTCAACACAGATGGCTTCCAATTCCGGGATGTTCAGCTTTTTGGTAGCATGCAAACCAAGCGCCAGATCTCCGATTTGCAGCTTTTTAGCGGAAATGGAACTTTCCAACTTGCCAATTTCCTGGTTGATTTCCAGAGTCTTGAGCGCATCACCCGCTTTTTCAGTGCCTTTCTTGAGTCCTTTGGAAATATCGTCGATAATGGGCATATCACTCCTCCATAAAATGGATTTCTGATTTTATTATATGGCGTAGGTTCAACTCATAAGTGCAACACTAATGGCAGGAAAACGGTAAGCTGAGGTAGTATCATCAGCACCGAAATCCTGGTCAGAGGAGCACTGATGAGGCACTACACACAGCTTACCAAAGAACAAAGATACCAGATATCTGCGTATTTGAAAACTGGATATTCCCAATCTAAAATTGCAAAAGAGATCGGAAAAAGTAAATCCACCATCAGCCGGGAGTTGAAACGCAATTCTGGCAGAAGAGGGTATCGGCCTAAACAAGCTGATCAAAAGGCACTTAGCCGCCGCGCTAAGGCCAAGCCACGTATCCGACCAGAAGACTGGGAAATGATTGAGCAACTGGTCCGTCAGGATTGGAGTCCCGAGCAAATTCATGCCCACGTGCTGACTGTGCATGGATTGCAGGTGAGCCATGAATGGGTCTACCAACACATTTTGCAGGATAAAAAGTTGGGTGGACATCTGTATCAACATCTGCGCTGTCAGAAAAAACGGCGTAAACGCTATGGAAAATACGAGCGCAGAGGCTGTATTCCTGGCCGAGTGAGCATTGAAGAACGTCCTGCAGTGGTAAATGAGCGAAAAAGAATGGGAGACTGGGAAGTGGATACCATTTTTGGTCGTAAGAAACCGCAAGCCATTGTCACCGTAACCGAGTGAAAATCCCGCTTTACCTTGATGCAAAAGGTGACCCAAAAGACTAGCCAAGAGGTTGGTAATGCCTTGATTGAGTTGCTGCGACCTTACTCGGTTTATACCATTACCTGTGATAATGGCAAGGAATTTGTCGAGCATCAGCGGATTGCTCGCGAATTGAACAGTCAGGTGTTTTTTGCTCATCCAAATTCAGCTTGGGAGAGAGGTACAAATGAAAACACTAACGGCTTGATAAGACAATATTTTCCCAAAGGCAGTGATTTTTCTAAAATCACTGAGTGGGATATCGATTTTGTCATGAATCGTCTTAACCATCGACCTAGAAAATGCTTGGGGTTTGAAATACCCTCCACAGTAATGTTAAAATATTCATGTTGCACTTAAGAGTTGAATTCACAATCAATAATAAAAAGATTATGCTGCAATATAATTGCATCAAGTGAACTTACCCCAACCTGATTGAAAGGATAGCCCATGCCCGAAACCCTTTATCTCATTGATGGCCACGCCCTCGCCTACCGCGCCTTCTTCGCCTTGATCGCCACCGGCTCGCGCTTCCAAACCCGCAGCGGCGAACCGACTGCCGGGGTGTATGGCTTTATCAATATTCTTTTACGCATCCTCGAACAGGAAAAGCCCAAATATCTGGCCGTGGCTTTTGATACTGGTAAAACCTTTCGTAATGAGGTCTATAAGGAGTACAAGGCCACCCGAGCCAAGATGCCCGAAGATCTCGTCCCGCAGATCGTGCGCATCCGCCAGATCGTGGATGCCTTCAACATTCCCCGTCTTGAAAAAGAGGGTTATGAAGCCGATGATGTCCTCGGCACCATTGCCCATCAGGCAGTTGCCCAGGGTCTGGGAGTCAAGATCATCACCGGCGACCGCGACCTCCTGCAATTGGTGGACGAGCGTATCACCGTCAATCTTTCTGGCAGCAAACTGGCCGATGCCAAGGATTACACCCCTTCCACGGTCAGGGAGATAATGGGCGTGCGACCCGACCAGGTGGTGGATTTCAAAGCCCTCATCGGCGATAAATCCGATAACATCCCCGGTGTCCATGGAATCGGTGAAAAGACTGCTCTCACCATTCTGGAAAAACATCACACTTTGGATGAGATCTATACCCACCTTGAAGATTACCCTGAGCGAATTCGTAAATTACTGGAACAAGGAAAAAAGGATGCCTATCTGAGCTATGACCTCTCCCGCATCCGTACCGATTTGCCGGTCACTTTGAACCTGGAACAGGCTCAGGTGGGAGATTTCAATTACCCCCAACTGATCGAATTATTCAAAGAATTGGAATTCCGTTCCCTGCTCAGCCGCCTCCAGCCAGGCGCCGCTGTGATCCCCGGCCAGCCTGCTCATGACCAACTCTCCCTCTTTGGGCAGCCGCCCATCCGTATTGGCAATTCTCTCCGCTATGAAATAGAAACCGTCCTGGTGGATTCAGTGGAAAAGCTGCAGGAGTTACAGCGGATTCTATCGAAAACCAAAAAAATCTCATTTGACACCGAAACCACCTCTACCGACCCGATGCAGGCTAGTCTGGTGGGTATCTCGCTGGCAGTCCATGAGGGGCAGGGCTACTACATTCCGGTTGGGCATACGGGCGGGCAGCACAATCTGGACTTACCATCGGTGATGGATGCTCTGCGTCCATCTTTTACTGACCCTGCTGTCCAAAAGATCGGTCACAATATTAAGTATGATGCTCTAGTATTGCGCAATCACGGGCTTATCCCCTCTCCGCTCAGCTTTGACACCATGATCGCTGCCTGGCTGATCGAACCGTCCACCCGCCGCCTGGGGCTCAAGGATATGGCTGAAATTGAGTTGGATGCTAGCATGACCCATATTGAGGAGTTGATCGGCAGCGGTAAGAACCAGCGTTCTATGGCCGAGATTGCTATTGGCGATGTGGCCCCCTATGCTGCCGCCGATGCTGAGATCCCCCTGCGTCTGCAGCCCCTGCTGGATAAGCGCATGCAGGAGCACAACGTTTCCAAAGTCTTTTATGAAATGGAAATGCCTCTGGTCAGTGTGTTGGAACAGATGGAATATAACGGCATTACCCTGGATGCGCCTCTATTCAAAAAACTGGCGGCTGAATTTAAAATTCGTCTGATGGAGATTGAAAAGCAGGTGTTTGCCGTGGTGGGTTATCCCTTCAACCTCAATTCCACCCAGCAGCTTTCCAAGGCCTTGTTTGAAACCCTCAAGCTCATCCCGCCGGATGCCAGCAATAAGACCAAATCCGGCCACTTTTCCACTTCCGCTTCCGTCCTGGAAGATTTGCGCGGCAAGCATGAGGTGGTGGATAAACTGCTGGAGTACCGTGAGCTCTCCAAGCTGGTGTCTACCTATCTGGATGCGCTGCCACTGCAGATCAACCCCCGCACCGGGCGGGTGCATACCTCCTTCAACCAGACCGGCTCGGTTACCGGCCGTTTGGCTTCCTCTGACCCCAACTTGCAGAATATCCCCACCCGCACCGAGACCGGCCACCAGGTGCGCAAGGGCTTCATCGCCAGCCCTGGCAATGTGCTCCTTTCGGTGGACTATTCCCAGATTGAACTGCGCATCGTCGCCCACATGTCCTGTGATGAAGCCATGCTGAATGCCTTCCGCGCCGGGCAGGATATTCATGCCACCACTGCTGCTGCCATTTATGATGTCCCCCTGGAGAAGGTGAGCAAGGAGCAGCGCCGGCATGCCAAAGCCATCAATTTTGGTTTGATCTACGGCATGAGCGCCTTTGGGCTGGCCGCTGGCACCGACCTGAACCTGGCGGAGGCGGAGAACTTCGTCAAGGATTACTTTGTCCACTTCCCGCGCGTCAAGGAGTACCTGGATGGCATCCGCAAGCTGGCTGCCCAGCAGGGCTATGTGGAAACTTTATTGGGGCGCCGGCGCTACTTCCCCAATCTAAAGAACCCTGCCACTGCTCAGATTCGCGCCCGCGAGGAACGTGAAGCCATCAATGCCCCTATCCAGGGCACTGCCGCCGATATCCTTAAGATCGCCATGATCCGCCTCCCGGATGCTATGGCAAAAACCGGCTTGCAAGCTAAAATGCTCCTTCAGGTGCATGATGAACTCCTCCTCGAATGCCCGCAGGAGGAACTAAAAGAGACCGGCCGGGTGGTCACTAATGTGATGGAGAATGCTTATCAGCTTTCCATCCCCCTCCTCGCCGATGCCGCCTGGGGCGTCAACTGGGGCGAATTGCAGCCGCTGGACTAATCCGTAGCATTTTTCATAGTGTCATTGCGAGACATCCGCAGGATGTCGTGGCAATCTCCTTTTCACCCGTCATTACGATCGCGAAGATACCGTCTTAAATGTCAAGAGTAGAAATAAATTCAGGAAGAATAAGCTGGATCATAAGGTAAGCCAGATTTTAGAACACCCAGACTTAAGGCTAGTAATTTTCTCATAG
>Ga0209777_10003518_pt1 | contig 19313 bp, 16 predicted proteins | sample FrelakmetHBP12HB_FD_187147 | JGI IMG/M metagenome (GOLD analysis project Ga0209777, IMG submission 187147) | Freshwater lake sediment microbial communities from the University of Notre Dame, USA, for methane emissions studies -HBP12 HB (SPAdes)... | ecosystem: Environmental > Aquatic >...
TATAGGTGATAAAGAGATTGATGAAAAGCGTGTCGAGCTAAGAAATATGAACACTAAAAACCAGCAAGTTTTGCCTATGAACAACTTGCGTGATACAATAATTAAAATCATTAAGGAAAGGTGAAATCTTTTGGCCAATTTTTTAACTACAGATAAAAGAACGCATTATTGCGGTAATCTGAACATTTCCCATGCCGGTAAAGAAGTAATTTTAATGGGCTGGGCGCACCGTCGAAGAGATCACGGTGGTGTTATTTTTGTCGATTTGCGCGATCGCGAAGGAATGGTTCAAATCGTTTTCAATCCTGACTCCGGAGATGCTGTTCATGGAGAAGCGCATAAAATCCGCAATGAATTTGTCCTGGCTGTTAAAGGAACTGTACGCAAAAGGCCGCAGGGCATGGAAAATCCCGCCCTGAAAACAGGTGAAATCGAAGTCATCGTCTCCGAATTGGAAATAATGAATGAATCTAAAACACCGCCATTTTCTTTTGACGAGGAAGATATATCGGAAACTGTGCGTCTCAAATATCGCTACCTGGATTTACGCCGTCCGGCGCTCCAGCAAAATTTGTTTTTACGCAGCAAATTGGCCGCCGCTACGCGCAATTACTTCGATAAAAACGGTTTTATTGAAGTGGAAACGCCTTTTCTGACAAAAAGCACTCCGGAAGGCGCTCGCGATTACCTTGTCCCTAGTAGAATTTACAAAGGGATGTTTTATGCCCTGCCACAATCGCCTCAGATTTTTAAGCAATTACTGATGGTTTCCGGCTTTGACCGTTATTATCAAATTGTGAAATGTTTCCGTGATGAAGATTTACGTGCCGACCGTCAGCCGGAATTTACGCAAATCGACGTCGAAATGTCCTTCATCACCGAAGAAGATATAATCAAAATCATGGAAGGATTGATGGCGCAAATATTTAAGGTATGTCTTGACCGTGAGCTTAAACTCCCCTTCCCCCGCCTCAGCTATCACGATGCCGTAAACCGCTATGGTAAAGATAACCCCGATACACGTTTCGGTATGGAACTCGTGGACATTACGTCAATAGTAAGTAATTCCGGCTTTAAGCTATTTCAGGAAGTCGTTGCCGCGGGTGGAATTGTCAAAGCGATTAAGGTGGAACAAGCTTCCGGCCTTTCGCGCAAAGACCTCGATGAGCTAAAGGATTATGTTGCCGTTTACGGCGCTAAGGGGTTGGCGTGGGCAAGAATTAACGCCACCGATTGGACTTCTCCCATTTACAAATTTTTGCGGCCGGAGGAAGTTGAAAAAATAAATAAGGCAATGGGCGCAAAAGAAAGCGATATTATATTTTTTGTTGCCGATGTTCCCCGCGTTGTTAATGATTCTCTCGGCAATTTGCGCCTACATTTAGCGAAGAAACTGAATTTATTTAAGCCGGATGATTTAGCCTTCAGTTGGATTACCGAATTTCCGCTGATGGAATATTCCGACTCCGAAAAGCGTTATGTTTCCATGCATCATCCTTTCACATCGCCTGTTCTGGAAGATGTTGCATTACTTAACTCTCAGCAGGGTAAAGTTCGCGCGCGCGCTTATGACCTTGTGTTGAATGGTTCAGAAATAGGCGGCGGCAGCATTCGGATACATAGGAAGGATTTACAGGCTCAAGTGTTCAAAGTTTTAGGTTTGAGCAATGAAGAAGCCCGCAGTAAGTTTGGTTTTCTTCTGGATGCTTTGGAATACGGCGCTCCGCCTCACGGAGGAATTGCCTTCGGCCTGGATAGGCTCACTATGATTATGACTCGCGCAGAATCAATCCGCGATGTGATTGCTTTCCCGAAGACACAAAAAGCGGCTTGTCTCTTATCGGATGCGCCGTCGAAAGTCAGCATCGAACAACTTATGGAACTTTCTTTAAAAATCGTTTAGCTATAATTTTATGGAGAAAAAATGATGGCGAAATTGAGTAAAATAAAAAAATCACCCGCTAATAAAAAGAACTGGAAATATAAGTTAAAAGAACTCGATAAGCCTAATTTATATAAAGATATGTTTCCCTACACTGAGGTAAGTAAAGTTGTTTTTGACCACAAAATCTTACCCGTTAGTCTGGCTAGGGAAATATTTATTACGGACACTACTTTTCGAGACGGACAGCAAGCTCGTCCTCCTTATACGGTAGAACAAATTGTTAATATTTTTCAATTGCTGAGCAAACTCGGCGGGCCTAATGGCGTAATCCGGCAATCAGAATTTTTCCTTTACAGCAAAAAAGATAAGGAATCGGTAGAAAAATGTCAGGCACTGGGTCTCTCTTATCCGGAAATCACCGGTTGGATCAGAGCGGCAAAAGAAGACATACCTTTGGTTAAAAAAGCAGGCATCAAAGAAACAGGATTGCTCACATCAGTTTCCGATTATCACATTTTTTTAAAGCTGAAAAAGAAAAGAAGCGAGGCCATGGATGATTATCTGGGCATCGTCAAATCCATTTTGGAATTAGGCATCATTCCCCGCTGCCATTTCGAAGACATTACCCGCGCCGATATTTACGGCTTTTGTATCCCCTTTGCGCTGGAGCTAATGAAGTTGAGGGAAGAAAGCGGCATCAATATCAAAATTCGGCTTTGCGATACAATGGGCTACGGCATAACATATCCCGGAGCGGCTCTTCCCCGCAGTGTAGATAAACTGGTCCGCGCCTTTATCGATGAAGCCGGGGTGCCCGGTCATCTTTTGGAATGGCATGGCCACAATGATTTTCACCGAGCCATGACCAATGCCACAACTGCCTGGCTTTATGGCTGCAGCGCGGCTAATTCAACTCTTTTGGGCCTTGGCGAACGAACGGGCAATCCTCCGATTGAGGGTCTGATTATTGAATATATCGCGCTTAAAGGAAATAATAACGGAATTGATACGACGGTAATCACCGATATCGCCGAATATTTTGAAGCCGAACTGGGAGTGAAGATACCTCACAATTATCCTTTTGTCGGTTCGGAGTTCAATGTCACCCGCGCGGGCGTTCATGCTGACGGCCTTATTAAATGCGAAGAAATTTATAACATCTTCGATACCAACAAAATTTTAAAAAGACCTATTGTCACCATGATCACCGACAAATCAGGCAATGCCGGTATAGCCTTCTGGATTAATCAGCGCTTCGGCCTCAAGAGTGACAGCGTTGTAGATAAAAGGCATCCGGGAATTTCAAAAATCAATAAATGGATTGCGGAACAATATGATTCCGGCCGGGTTACCACGATTTCTCCCGAAGAGATGGAAAAAAGGGTGCGCTTGTATTTGCCGGAATATTTTATGTCGGCATTGGAAAAGATCAAATATATGGCGGAAAAAGCCGCTGTGGCCGCAGTTAATAAGATTATCGAACATCCGTTAATGAAGAGCATGAATACTGAACAACAAGAGCCTCTGATGCAAGAATTCGTCGATGAACATCCTTCTATTCAGTTTGCGTATATCGTGGATATGAACGGCAGAAAGACTACTAAAAACATTACTAACATTGCTGATCGTGCTAAATATGAAAATTATGGAGTAGGCATCGACCAATCCGACCGGGAATGGTTTATAAAACCTTTGCAGACAGGAAAAGTTCACGTTACCGATTTCTTCATTTCCAAGATGACCGCTGTTTTATGCTTCACCGTTTCCGCCCCTATCGTTAACGATAAAGATGAAATGATCGGCATTTTTGGCGTGGACATTCAGTTTGAGGATTGGGTTAAAAGTGCGGAAGACATGGCGGACATGGATCACATAGCTCTGCGCGCGGAATATGAAGAGGTGAAAAGCAAAGCTAAATATGACCGGCATTAGTTCGACTCCAATTCTGAAAGTGAAACGAATCGGAATTGGTTAGTCGAATTCTCATGCTCCCAAGCAACGAAGATAATGGCTTATGATAAAAGATCTAAGATATTTAAAATCTAAAAAGAAATTTCTTGAGTATTCTTACTCTGCTTTAAGAGACCAGTTTCAATCGATGGATGAATTCATTTCCTTTTTCAATTCAATTGAAGGTGATGAACAAAAGAATCTCTTTTTAAAAACAGCTTCATTCTATTTATTCCTAGTTAAACACGGCGATTGGGTGGTTAATATTGATGGGTCAGATCCTAAAGTAAGCTATTTAACAGAAACATATAAGTACATAGGTCTATTTTCTCTTATTGAATCACTACAAGAAGAGAAGTTTGTAGCTTTCTTCACCTTCATGATGAGGAAAAAATCTCAGGTCCAGTATCCTATTAACAATAAGGAAGAGTTGGAGAACTGGCACAAAAAGTATAAAGAAGAATTTGGTTCTATTCATCAAGCTGTGAGCTTCTTTCAAAGCTTAAGTAAAAAGAGACAAGAAACATTAATTCAAAAATTGGAAGTCAAGGATACCGAGCCAACAATTGAAAACCTATCCAAATATTTATACGAATTACGATCAAAATTTGTTCATGAAGCTGAACTCGTTTTAAATATGTCAGAGGGTACAAATATCGGTAGTAGGAACAAGAAGAAGAAAATAGTTGTTTGTAAGCTATCTATTAACGATTTAATGACCTTTTTTGAAGAGGGGTTAATTAATTACTTCAAAGCATAACCAGTGCATTCAGGCGGACGCGGCGGAGCCGCACCGCTGATATCTCACGCTATCGAGAAAAGGAGAACAAGATGAATGGAAAACAAAGAGTTGTCCTTGTGGCGGCAGGTTGCCTTATTGCCCTCATGGTTCTGTTTCCTCCCTACGTCGTACTAAATTATAAACACACGGTGATCGAAGCAGGATATGGTTATTTGTTCTCGTTGCCGCCTTATCAATACGTGTTCAACGGAGAGCAGAAATCCATTCCGGCAACGGTCAACACTTCCCAGTTGACGGTTCAGATCGGAGGCACGCTCGTCGCGGGTATTCTCCTGTTCCTCGCATGCAAAGATAGAAGGCGTCCTAATGAAAACTGAAAAACCCATAGAGTAGCGGGATCAGGTCTTGAAATGACAGTTTTCCCCATATCTCATTTATTACCTTGCTGACTGTACTATCTATAAGGTGTCACTATTCCCTACACGCTACGCGTGCGGGATAAGTTCGACCTGCAAGCTTCAGCGGTGACGTGACCTTTAGGTTATGCACTTTGTTTCTGATAATGTGTTATTCTCCCCGCAACGCACAGGGTTGCGGGATAAGAAAAACTAACATATTACAGTTTACTATGTTTCTGAAATATGAGTTTTTCTAATCGTAAAGACTCCACTGCTCAAAAGGGCGATTTTCATCTTGAGAAGAAAGTGGAATTATTTCTTTAATGAAGCGCGATTGCACCAGCATTATATTTCCCGAAGCGCGGCTATAATCCAAGGCAGGACAGCACAAGTATAACTGATCCTTTGCTCGCGTTACGGCGACATAAAAGAGCCTTCTTTCTTCTTCTTCACCACTTGGTTCCTTCAGTGCCCGCTGCAGAGGAATCATGCCGTCTACACACCAAATTAAGAAAACATAAGCCCATTCCAGCCCCTTGGCCTGATGAATTGTGCTCAATATTACCTTGCTTTCTTTTTCCTCTTCTTCATAAGCATCTTCCTTGGCCATATTTGTAAGCAAGGCCAATTCATTTAAAAAATCTTCCATTTGCGAATATTTAGCGGAGAAATTCCCTAACTGAATCAAATCTTCTTCCCGGAAAACAGCGTCGGAGTAATTTTCCTGCAGATGGGATCGATAGCCTCCCTCATTTAATAAGACATCGATAATTTTCTCCGGTGTGCGGTCATTAGGATGAAGCTCCAAAAGCGATTGGATGGTTTTACGGCATTGATCTATTCCTGTTTTTGCCGGTACCGGCACAACCTGCATAAATTCATTTTCCAAAAACACTTCCAGGGCATTTTCTTTCTGGGATAAATATTTCCAGATTTTATCAAAAGTTACCTTACCTACTTTCGGATACATTGTCAGCACGCGTCTCCAGGCCAACTCATCTGAAGGATTGACCAGAATTCTCATAAATGAAGTTACGTCTTTAATATGCGCCTGTTCAAAAAAACGAATGCCGGAACGAATATCGAAAGGGATGTCCCGGCGCACCAATTCCATTTGCAATTCCATCGAGTGGTAATGCGCGCGGTATAGAACCGCTATTTCCTGCAAGGGCACACCGCTGCGGTTCAATTCTTCAATTCTCTGTGCCACAAAATCCGCCTGTTTCAAAACGTTTTGAGCGTAAACCATAACCGGCCGCATGCCGTTATTGCGCACCGCTTTTAAGACCTTGGGGAATTGTTTTTCATTATTATTTATACTTAAATTCGCTAAATGCAATATTTCCGGGGTGCTGCGGTAATTTGTTTCCAATTTATAGATTTTACAATCCGGGTAGCGTTGCGGGAAATTAATTATGTTGCTGAAACTTGCGCCGCGAAAGGAATAAATGCTTTGGGAGTCGTCGCCTACTACCATTAAATTTCGATGCCCGGTGGCCAACATATCTATAATATCGGCTTGAATGATATTGACGTCCTGATACTCATCCACTAAAATATGTTGAAATCTGCCGGAATAATTTTTTAAGATATCGGAATTCTCTATTAAAAGTCGGCGGCAATTTTGGAGGAGATCATCAAAATCCATTACGGATAGCTCTATCTTTTTTTGTATATATAGACATGCTATTTGATTGATTTCATTTGATAAATGGAGAAAATGCGGGTATCTCGATTGCAGTACGTCCTCCAGTGAGTTTTGCGTGTTAAAGGCCAAGCTTATTATTTCGGCAATTACATTGCTTTGAGGAAATTTGCTGATTTTCGGGTCAATTTTTAATTCGGAAAGACAGGTAGCAATCAACTGACGAGAATCTTCGCTATCCAGTATGGAAAAATTACTTCGATAGCCGAGGCGGCTGGCGTAATTTCTCAAAAACATATGGGCAATATGATGAAAAGTCCCGCCCATTATTTTTCCGGTATATAAGCTAATCAGGCTTTCCACTCGATTTAACATGGAACGAGCCGCTTTGTTGGTAAATGTTGCGAGTAAAATGTTTTCCGGTTGAATGCCGTTTTCCAACAGACGGGCGACGCGGTATGTTAACGTCCGTGTTTTGCCGCTTCCCGCTCCGGCTAAAACAAGAAGCACTCCGGCTTCTTCCATGACAACACGATATTGCTCCGGATTGAGTTCTTTTTCATAATCAATCATTTAAATTGTTTTACCGGCAATAGCTCTTTTCTTTATTTCTATATTTTTAACGCATTTTTTAATTTCCGCAACAGTTTCCGGGGCAATTAGCGATGGAACATTTTCCAAAAACCCTTCGTTTTCGTAAAAACCGATAAGGGGCGCAGTTTTTTGATTATATATCTTTATTCTATCGGAGATCGCTTCGGCTGTCTCATCTTCTCTCTGGATAACATCATGCCCGCATTTTTTACATTTTCCTCCTGGGGCCGGAGGATTGTTTTTAACATTGTAAATTTCCTGACAAGACGAATTTACACATGTTCGTCTGGTAGATAGCCTGTCTAAAATAATATTTAGCGGAACTTCCAAATTGACCACAAAATCCAATTGCATATTTAATTTGGCCAGTATTTTTTTTAATTCCTGTGCTTGTTGTATCGTCCGGGGAAAACCGTCTAATATAAAACCATTCCGGCAATCGGGCTCCTGCAAACGCGCTTCCATAATCTCTATTATCAGCGAATCGGGAACAAGGTCTCCACTATCCATATATTTTTTTGCTTTTCTTCCTAAATCAGTCCCTTCTTTGACCGCTGAACGTAAAATATCTCCGGTGGATATTTGAATCGAGCCGTCATATTCCGTAAGAAGCTTCGCTATAGTTCCCTTCCCCGCTCCCGGAGATCCTAATAAAATTATTCTCATGATTTTCTCCAGATAAATCTTTAGATATTTGATTCGCGCTTATTGGGAAAATAGCTATTAAAGATATTGTTAAATATTTACTATAGCTTGTCGCAAAGTAATTAATTTATATAGCAATTCTTTGAGAGTATCTAATTTTAGCATATTCTTGGCATCCGATTGTGATTCGGGAGGATTTGGATGGGTTTCCAGGAAAATGCCATCAACACCTACGGCAATTCCTGCCTTAGCAATTGTCTCAATTAATTGGGGATCTCCACCAGCTACACCTGACTCTTGGTTGGGTTTTTGTAATGAGTGAGTTATATCTAGTATCACAGGGAAACCATACGCCTTCATTTCAGGAATATTTCGAAAATCCACTACTAAGTCTTGTTGTCCAAACATACTACCTCGCTCAGTTAACATAATATGTTTATTGCCTCTTGATGCAACTTTTTCTGCCGCGTATTTCATTGTTATAGGTGACGCAAATTGTCCCTTTTTTATGTTTATTATTTTTTTTGTATCGGCCGCAGCTAAAATCAAATCAGTTTGTCTGCAAAGAAAAGCCGGTATCTGCAAAATATCAACATAAGAAGAAGCAAAAACGGCTTCTGCCTCAGAATGAACATCAGTAAGTACGGGAATCTTTAGTTGGTCGCCAACACTCTTAATAATGTTTAAAGCTTCTTCAGTACCGATGCCAGTAAAAGAATCTAACCTAGTACGATTAGCTTTGCGGTAAGAAGCTTTGAAGATAAAGGGGATCTCAAAATGTTTAGTTATTTCTAAAACTTTATTTGCTATTTCAAACGTAATTTCTTTACTTTCAACAATGCAGGGTCCTGCTATTAAGAAAAAATTGCTGGTCTTTATGTATTTAAAGGTTGTATCAGCAGGATACATACTAATCTCCTGATAAAAATTTGTTTTTTTTACGATTGAGTATATTAACAAGATAGTTGTGAGTCAAGATAATAAAATCATTTGATATTATAATTATTACAAAGCATGTTTTATTGGAATATAGCTGAATATATTCTGACTTAGATTATTTTTTATTTATAAAAATAAGTTTTAAGCATTTATAAATTTGTATCCATGATGTACAAAAATTTTTATATTTAGGATTAAAATCATTCGGAGCATCATTTTTAAACAATATGCCATATATACCAAATTTTTGACTATTGTGTAGATGTCTTTCGTCATCATCTATAAGTACTGAAGCATCATTTTCTCTGCATTTTACCAACTTAGAATACAGGTTAGTATCAACACCAATGACACTTAATCCTTTGGTTCCTTGATATCGAGAAAGCCATTCCAAAGCAGCTAGCAATCTTTCCCCTGTTCGTGCAGTGATGATGAACAATTGACCAATTGATTTTAATTTTGCTATACCTTCCACGCAACCGGATACAATCGGAATATTTGGTGTATGACTTTTTGAATATACATCTTGTCCCATTTTATTATAGTTCTCTATACCAATAATTGGTACACAAGATGTTCTATCACATTGATACGGTGGAATGTTCAATCCAAGATTGTTTTTAATCCATTCTGACTTTACGAAGTTCGTATCAGCAACTGTGCCATCAAAATCTAATGCTACAATCAACATAAATCCTTTTTTATTCAGTTATGATAATGATTATGCTTATTAGGAGCATGAAACCAAATCTTTGCACAGACTATGGACTATTTCAGTTACCTGTTTATACATTCAATTTATAATAATAACTATTTATTGTTGTATTCTATGAAATCGGGTGGAATTTCTTCGGAAAGATAGATCTCACCGTCAGAAGAAATTTGACCCGACTTCCAAAATCTTATACCATTAGCCGATGCGCGCCCGGCATGGATTTTGATAATTGCAGGCTTTTTACATTTTCGCATGCCTATACGATTAGCTCTTTCAGTTGTGCTTGCAAGATGAACGTAGGCCTTGCCCATTTTACGAAGTCCATCAACCAATATGGCTGTTGCAGATTCTGGGTTTGTTCCATGATACAAGTATTCCGGTGGTGTAATTGGCTCGGATGGAACAGAGATAACAAATTTATGGCCACTTTTTGCCCTTATTCTATCCGGCAGGATTGCAAATCTCTTCTGCGCATCCTTATTAACAATTTCTTCAATATGTTCTAATCTAATAAATGGATATACCGCGTTCATAATTTTTAAGACGTCTCCCAACTTTATCCATCCATGATTGTCTACTTCCAGACCTAAAGACGGAGCAAGCATTCTTAATACTTTGGCTAAATAACGGCCTGCTTCGTAACGTTGTTCTTTTGAATCAAAATTTGTTTTCATGTTCGCTTACGCCTCCTCAGATTAACTTCATTTCTGTTTTTTTTATTGTTATCAAAATAATCAAGATATAATCCAGAGATGATTAATCTATATAATTTCACGTCTACGGGATAGAAATATTTTATACCCTTTAAGCTACTAAACGCTAGCCCTGCAAAATAAAGTGGCCATTTTCCCGGACAATTTTCATAGGCGTACTTACGTATCATTCTAATGAGTCTAAAAGCTTTTAGTAAACGAGGGTTTTCCAAAATTTGAGTACTTCGAGGTTCACAGTTATTAGTTGTACATCTTAGCAATTCTCTTTCAAAATTGACGAGGGAGTTCATTTTTTCAATGTTAGAGCTTTGAGAATCTAATGAGGTGAACCGCTCTTCTGCGGGAACGTCTTTTGACGAAAAAAGATCATAACGTACTGAAATCTCGAGTTCGATAAAATCGCGATAAATATCGCCATATCCTGTATAGAAAAAGTCTATAAAAAAATAGCGACCTGAATCATCAACAAGAATATTATGTGCGTGTAAATCACCATGAATTGCCGTGATTTTCAAAATTTCTGTGATTTGATTTTTTCCAAGGCGTTCAATTGGATTAGGTATGCGAAGATTAAACTCTTTAAAATTGATTGTGCCTTTTTCATTTTCTACATCCATTAATTCAATGGCATGATATTTCTTTTCAATCTTTCTAACCTCTTGTTGAAGTTTTCCTAGGTGAATATCTTTCATTTCGGTAATTGATGCATGGAGTACGTGTTTGAGATAATAATGTTGAAAAATGGTGAAGTCTGTCTTGACGCGTTTATTACCGTCAATTGCTAGCCAATGTTTATTATTTGTATCGAACATACGGGCAATGATTTTTTCTGATTCTTCGCTGTTTTTTTCTCTTATAAAATTAGCAAAGGGCTGATAACCTGATGTAACGTCACCGGGATATGAATATAAAAGTCCAGCGAAGTGATTTGACTCCGCGTAATTTATTTTTTTGACAGCCTGATCAACAGTCAAAAACCATTCAACAAATAAATCATAGTTTTTAGATTCAATGGAAATATCCGACTTGGGTCCAAATTTTAATACAGCCGACTTTACACCGCCGTCACTGATAAGTATTTTAGGTGTAAGCTTTAACATACATGACGATGATCTTCCTGACTCAGTGAAAGGTTCCACTGTAACCTCTTCAGCAAGGGGAGGTTTTTCAGGGTCCTTTGATGAGAATAAAGCTGCTATAACGATCTGAAGTTCTTGCTTCATTGTGCCCAAAGATGTTTGCTGACGATTATAATAATATTCTGAATCAGTTTGAAAACGGTATTTTGAATACTCGGTCAATAATAACTCGACTCCTTCAGTAAATTTTATTGATATATTACTCAATTTTCTACGAACTTCATCGAGTTGAATTATCAAGCCAGAGAGTTCTGTGAGGTCACGTGAGCTTTTATCTCCATAAGGATAATCAGCAAAAGATTGAGGCGTCCAATTATATTTGAATAAATCAGGGTCTACTCGGTCACCAATTAATATTATTTTCGTTGTATTAAAAGTTGAATGAAATTCAAATAACTCTTTTATTGTACTGGTATATAATACAGAATGATAGTTGATGATTGCAAAGTCATAAGACAGTTTATTGGCTTTCGAAACACACCTAGAAAAGGTTTTACTTTCAATATCGCAACGTACTTTATGCTGTTTGAGTAGGTTACATACCTGCTTGCACCAAGTATCGTCATTATCGAAAATTAAGACCTTAGTTTGAGAATGATTAGAATTTAATGTCTTCATTGATAGATTCCTCCATTCATTCAATAATTTATATCTATAAGCCATTGAAAAGACATCGTTAATTACCTAATTCTCAAAACTTTTCATGTTATCCAAACATATTTTGTGGTATACATATAATATATTAAAGCACAAATGTCAAGATAATAATTATAAATACAAATTCATAATATTGAATATTAAGCTCTCATTAAAATATACTTGACAGGCAAAATCAGGGATGGTAAAAGATACAAACTGACATATTGAATATTAATTCAATTTTGCTGTTGCTCTCGTCTTTTTTAGAGTAATACGGTTAATTTATTCAACAATTAGGAGGTATTATGCAATCTGAAAATACAGAAAAAGAAAATTTGTTTAGTGATAAGCAGATACATTTTATAAATCAGCTAGTTACAAAGGGAGTGCTTGATGTGAAAGAATTAGCTGAAGAAATGAAGGTGTCTCGTCAAACAATTTATAACTATTACTTTGCTTTAAAAAATCTAGTTTTTGAAAGGAAAAAAGGAAAAATTTTATTGTATGAACGCGGACCCGATACATACTTGAAACGGTTTGCCTATAATAAAGAAGTAAAGGATAAACTTGCTGACTACGTGGTGGGAAAATACATCAATAATTATGACACGATCTTTTTGGATTGTGGATCATCGACCCTACATATTGCAGATCAAATTTTAGAAAAGGAACTGACTGACTTAACAATTATAACTACTAACCCATATGTCTTGCAAAGACTTATAAATTACAAAAAGCTTAGAGAGCTTCTTGTAATAGGAGGAATTGTCAATGCTGATAGTGGAGCATTTTGGGGACCTTGGACAAATACTTTATTGGATCATATTGAATATCAATTTCAAAAGGCATTTTTGGGCATTGATGGTATTCAGTTGCAAGGAAGCGAATTACATGTAATGGTTTCCAACACAGCTGAATTAGACCAAAAATCAAAAGTAATATCTAAATCAGGCGAGATATATATTGTCTTTGATGATTCGAAGATTGATAGGGGAGGAAATGCTCTTTTCTCGGTTAGTAAGGGGAGAAATGCTCTTTTCTCGGGTAGTAAGGAAAAAGCAGGAGAAATAAAGAATATAAGATATATTGTGGGTCATAACGATGGCGGAGAAATGCAAAAAATTACTGAAATTCAGAATATTTTGGGTAACAAGTTAGAAATTGTATCCCTTGAAAATGATTTCTAAAAAGTAATTCATAATTTTGAACAACAAGTAATTCCCATTTTAAAGGTTGATACCCAACGAGGAACATGGTTTTGTGCGTGTGTAGAATTGATATATGAGGATAAGCTAACAGCGTTCAGGAAAAACAATGAAGATAAAAAAAGTCACTCTGAATAGATTTAAGAGATTTACTGACTTAACGATTACGGAAATCCCTGAGGCCGCCAGATTGATCGTGCTCGTGGGGCCAAACGGCAGTGGTAAAACCTCCCTATTTGAAGCATTAAATCATTGGTACAAGCTGGGTGGCTTCGGTGACGCAGGGACAAAGGATTACATTGAAAAAAGCGATGGCGTCGTAACAACAGGTAATTGGTATCAACACAAGGTTGAAATTGAGTTTTTTAACAACCAAACATTCAATCGTGAACAAATACAAAGTAAGTTTTATTTTAGAACAGCATACAGAAACGATCCAGATTTTACTGTATCACAGCTTAACAAACAAAACGACCCCACTAAGAGCGTTAAATTATCTAATCTGATGCAGAATGATCAGACTGTTTCAGAGAATTATCAGAGGTTGGTTGCACAGACTTTAGCTGGAGTCTATGAGGAAAGAAATAATTTAAAAACAGTTGAGCAGCTTCGAGAAGAATTAATCGGAAAGATCAAGAGATCGCTATTAACGGTTTTTGAAGACCTAAATTTAAGTTCCATAGGTGATCCATTGTCGAATGGTAGCTTTTATTTTGAGAAAGGATTATCTAAAGATTTTCACTACAAAAATCTATCCGCAGGAGAAAAGTCGGTGTTTGATTTGCTACTCGATATGATTATCAAGTCAACATACTATTCAGACGCTGTATTTTGTATTGACGAGCCTGAAGCTCATATGCATACGAGGCTACAATCCAAAGTCTTAAGAGAACTTTACAATCTTACGCCAGACAACTCCCAATTATGGATTGCAACGCATTCTATTGGGATGTTAAAAGAGGCAGAAGATATTGAACAGCAAAACCCAGGCACTGTAGTATTCTTAGATTTTGATAATCGGGATTTCGATCTTACAGAAGTAATGAGACCAACCAAAATTAACAAGACAATATGGGACCGTTTCTTTGATCTTGCTTTCGCAGATTTCGCTAAGTTAATTGCCCCACAAAGAATAGTGTTTTGTGAAGGAACAGCACAAGGAAGAAAGTACAAAGACTTTGATGCCCAAATCTATGAAAAAATTTTGGGGCAGAAATATCATGACACGAAGTTTGTATCGGTCGGTTCCAGTACAGAATTAGAGAATATAGAAAACCAATCGATAAAGATGGTATCAAATATTCTAAAGTCATCAGAAATACTTAAATTCGTAGATAGGGATGACAAAAGCGAACAAGAAGTCAAAGAATTAATCGGAAAGGGAATAAAAACATCTAATCGCAGACACATTGAGTGCTACCTATTTGATGATGAGTTGATAGGGAAGCTTTGCAAACAACAAGGAAAGCCTGAATTAATTGACGAGAGCCTTCGGGCTAAAGAGATCGCGATTCAAGAAAGTGTAGCAAGAGGGAACCCCGCTGATGATATTAAATCAGCAAGTGGAAAGATATTTACAGAATTAAAGAGGATATTAGATTTAACGCAGTGTGGAAATAATACGTGTGCATTCCTTAGAGACACTATGGCACCATTGGTAACGGAAGAGACTAGTCTTTATTCTGAAATTGAGAAAGAAATATTTGGGTAGATGTTCGCTCTTTTTTCTTTGAAATAGGAAGCGTAATATTCAAAGTGACGTTGTATACGATATCAGCACATAACGAAGCGCTGCGCTCCTAAATTACCGATGAGCTTGATCATTACACCTTTCAAATCGTAATTCACAACGGGAGGAATTTTCAAAGTCGTTTGTTTGTAGGTGATAACGATTCACGGGTATAAGTATAAACCCCAAAGTAAGCTTTGGAAACATTTCGCAGCAAGCTGCGAGGTTTTATACCCTCCGCTTATGCGGGATTGTTCAGCTAACCAATTCCGCTACGCTTTACTTTCGGAATTGGAGTTTCACAATAAATTTTGTAATTACTTTTGATCTTTAATCACTACTTTAATTTCAAAAATATTCGGCCAGAGTTTCCCGGTGACAAAAATCCTGTCCCGGTTATGATCATAGGCTATTCCATTCAACACATCTATGTTTCCATGTGGGGGAATTAAGGAATATAGAAGACTTAAATCTATCCATCCTAAAACTTTACCTGTTACCGGCGAAATACGCACAATTATGTCTTTTTGAAAAATGTTTGCCCAAATTTCTCCTTTAATAAATTCCAGCTCATTGAGATTGCCAATTTGTTGTTGTCCTTCGTGAACAATAATTTTTCGGACGACAGAAAAAGTTATCGGATCAATACAGGAAATAACCGCTGATCCATCGCTCATAAAGAGATATTGGCCGTCCGTTGTTATCCCCCAGCCTTCCCCCTCATAGGAAAATGTACTTACTTTCTTTAATTTTTCCAGATCGTAAACAAAGCCGGTTTTATTTTGCCATGTAAGCTGATAAATATTATTGCTGAGAATAGTTATCCCTTCTCCAAAATATTCATGCGCCAATTTAATTATCTTGATAATTTTTCCTGTTTTAAGATTCACCTTTCTTAAAGTTGATTTTCCGTAGAGACCGGTGGATTCATATAAATATCCCTGGTGATAAACAAGGCCTTGTGTAAAGGCATCAGGATCATGTGGGAAGATGTTAATGACTTTTATACCTGATATGGGGACTTTTGTTTCGCCTGAAAGAACATAGGACGGCCATTCTGGAACTTTCTCAGCGGCCAGTGTGGATTCAAGACCAAGGAAAAATACAGGCAACAATAGAATAATTCGTACTAAATTCATACGCATCAACCGCTAAAACCTATTTGTCGGGCATATTCGAACTGCCTTCCCCAGGGAATATTACGATGCGCTCGGTCTATACAATCAGCGCCTACCAATTTAATTGATTCGGCATCGGCTGTAACCGGATGATAAGCTCCGATAAAACCTTTATCCTCGGCTATCGGGCGATGATTTCCCGGCAAGCAATCGCATTCGGCTACAATATTAAGCAAAGCATTGATAACAACAGTTTTATTTTGGATTATTCTCCAGACCGCAGCAGCCGTCTCCACAAGCTTTTCCTGAAAGATTTTAATATCGGTTTCCCAAATTATTTGGAGTGCCATTTCCGGACACATGGCGATGCACTGCGCGCAGCCGATACACTTCGTTAAATCGTAAGAAGGGTATACATCTCCTTCCATGGTCGCGGCGCCGGTAGGACAGACTTCGACACATTCTCCGCATTGAACACATTTAGCCTCGATGAGGCTTGGTTTTGCGTCGGCATGCATACGTTGTTTCTGTGCCCGGGAGGCAAAACCCATGGAAATATTTTTTATCGCTCCCCCGAACCCGGTTTCCATATGACCCTTGAAATGGGAGAAAATAACAAAGCCATCGGCTTGATGAACTACTTTTCCTACCTGAACTTTCTCAAAATTTTTATAATCTACGGGTAAATCAATAACACTTTTACCATCAAGGCCGTCGCCTATTTTTACGGGGCAACCTAAATAATCCTGGCTATAGTTATGCGTTTCTGCAGTTTTTAATGATTGTTTTCCATCACGCCTTCCGCCGGAGTAAAGAACCGTATTGTCGAAAACAAAGGGATTAAAATTATTTTCCTTCAGCCATTGAACGATTGTTTTTGCATATATCGGCGGTAAGAAATTTTTGTTGCCGATTTCCCCCCAGTGTAATTTGATACCGATAGAATCATTTTTTTTAAAAGGCAGTTGAATCCAATTCAGGATTTTTTGTAAAGCTTTCAGACGTGATTCTTCCGTCGTTAAACACTTTTCGTATAATGTAGATTTATTCATGATTCGAATAGCCCTTTTTTCGGAAGAGCATCAGCCGAACGCAGATAGACAGGAGTTAATGTTTCTACATTCAGCAAATCTTTCCGGTAAAATTTCTTCATACCTAAAATACCAACCGATGAAGCCTGGATGTATTTGGGTAATTTTGAATTAATTACAATTTTTTTATTTTTGACTATGACATCAGCGTAGTTAACAGCTCCGTCACCGACTAACTCTATTTCTTCGTCGATACCGGATAATACATTTTCCGGTTGAACGGCCTTTTCCACACCAATCTGCTTTAAATATTCATTTTTATTATACCGGTAAAAAGCTGCGTAAACCTGCCCCCGTCCGGCATCCATTACGGAACATATTAATTTGGAAGTTTTGCCGGCGTTTAACGCCAGTGCCGCCAGGGAGGAAATTCCGGCGGCAGGTTTTCCTGTTGCCAGCACCAGTCCCTTGAGAGTGCTGACACCGATGCGCAGGCCGGTGAATGAACCGGGGCCTATTGTGCAGGCAAACAGATCAACATCCTTAATTTTGACCGATATCTCCCTTAAAGCATCATCAATTGCCGGCAATAGTACTTCCGAGTGCTTTAAGCCTGTATTAATGATGTTGTCGTACAATATATCGCTATCTCTTAATAAAGCAACGGCGGCAGTTTTCGAAGAAGTATCAAAAGCTAAGGTTAACATTGTTCATTTAAAATACTTCACGAGATCATCGATAAATTTTAGATTCAATCGTTCAACATCGACCATGACGACAAATATCATCAGCATCATCAAAAGCACAAACCCGATTTGCTGAAAAATTCCCTGCCATTTCATACTCACAGGTTTACGCCGGACAAGTTCAATTACATTGAACATTATATGGCCGCCGTCGAGAATTGGTATCGGAAATAGATTAATTATGGCTAAATTTACGGAAAGCAGCGACATTAAAAAAAGAAAGGGAACAATTCCTTCCTTGGCGACTGCACCGGCGGCCTGAGCAATGAATATTGGTCCGCCCAAGTTTCTCGGTGAAACCTCGCCTTTAATCATTTTGACAAAGACAATAATTGTGAGTTCACTGAATTGCCAGGTCTTTTTCAATGCAATAATTGACGCTTCCCAAGGATTTCTTCTTTCTACTACGACATTGTTCGCAGGAGTAATCCCCACAAGATAAGCTGATACCTCTTCACCAAAAATATTATGTGTTTTTGATAATCTCGGCTTAATAAATATTTTTTTTGTCTGTATTTTTCTTTCCACGACGAATTCCAGCGCTTGACCTTTGCTCTGGGCTATTATCGGCTTTATTTCCTCCCAATATGTTATCTTACTTCCATTAATAGAAATGATTCTATCGCCATTTTTTATTCCTGCTTCCAAAGCTGCCGATTTTTTTTGTACTTCGCCAACCACATTGCTTAACGCCGGAACACCATACATATAGATGAAGGCATAAATTAGCACTGCTAATAAAAAATTGAAAAAAGGCCCAGCAAAGATAATCATCATTCTTTTCCAGACCGACTTTTTTGTAAACGACATTTTTTCATCTTCGGCCGACAATTTTTCGTTGCCATCTTCGCCCAGAAGCTTAACGTAGCCGCCTAAAGGAATCAGAGAAAGAACATATTCTGTTTTTCCTATTTTTTTGCCGACTATTTTCGGACCGAATCCCAGCGAAAATTTAACCACGCCTACACCGGAAAAACGCGCCGCCAGAAAATGACCGAATTCATGAAAAAAAATCAACACACCCAATAAAATTATAACGGAAACAATGGATATTCCTATCAAGATATCATCCTTTCTATGTTCTTTTTCGTCTGCATCCTCGCCCACTGATCAGCCTGAAGAATTTCTTCTAAAGACGGATCAACCGACGAATCATGCTCATTAAGAACTTTTTCGATTATTTCGGATAAATCAGTAAATTTTATTTTTTCGTCTAAATAAGCTTCGACGGCGATTTCATTGGCGGCGTTTAAAACAGCCGGAGCAGTACCTCCACAAATGCCGGCCCTGTAAGCAAGCCCCAGACACGGAAACTTATTTATATCCGGCTGGGAAAATTCCAAATTTTGAGCTTCCGCAAGATCAAGAGACGGCAAATCATTGATGATTCTTTCCGGATAAGTTAAAGCGTAAGCAATAGGTATTCTCATATCGGGAATGCCCATTTGCGCCAAAACAGCACCGTCAACAAACTCGACCA
>Ga0209777_10003519_pt1 | contig 19313 bp, 28 predicted proteins | sample FrelakmetHBP12HB_FD_187147 | JGI IMG/M metagenome (GOLD analysis project Ga0209777, IMG submission 187147) | Freshwater lake sediment microbial communities from the University of Notre Dame, USA, for methane emissions studies -HBP12 HB (SPAdes)... | ecosystem: Environmental > Aquatic >...
GCCTGGGCGCCCTTTTCGGCTGAATCTCCTTCAGCTTTTTTTTCACTTTTTTTTTGGCAAAAAATATTATATTAAAGCTCTTCTAACTTCTCAACGCCCAGCTTCTTGACTTTCGGCTTCCAGATATCGGCAGGCATCCAGGCGGGTGCATTGGCGGGCTTAGGCACCTGGATCCGCTCACCTTGGAATATGTGCACATTTCGTGTCCCTCTCTCCCGGAGCCTTATATCAGTGAATCCACGGTTTGCTGCCTTTAAGGCTGCTTGGCGGGGCTGTTTTCCGGAAAAGACGCCGATCTCATTTCCATCCTTGTCCCGCAATGCGAAATTTCTTTTTTCTATCATATTTTTATACCTCGCTTAAATGCGTGTGCTGTGAGACATAAGGTTTGCTGCATATCTATATATGAAATACGCTTATATTAATCTTTTGTTTGATTTCATAATATGTCAATGGAATGGTTTTTTATTCAAGAGACCATTTCTTATCAATTATGGCATGGGTCATGTGGTTCACGGGCCTTCCAGGCTGTGGGAAGACCACCATCGCAGATAAAGTGAGGACGATTCTATCGGAAAATGGAATTAGCGCCAGGATCCTGCAACTGGATGAGATCAGAAGAGCGATAACTCCCAAGCCCAAATATACAGAAGAAGAAAGAGATATCGTTTATGCCAGCTTAGCCTACATGGGCAAGCTCTTGGCAGATGAAGGAATAAACGTCATCATCGATGCAACCGCCAATAGACGCCGTTATCGCGATTTTGCCCGCCGCCTGATCCCCAATTTCGCCGAGGTCTTTATCCGAGCGCCTCTGTCCGTCTGCATGGAAAGGGAAGCGAAGCGTAAGGCCAAATTCTCTCCCCAGGACATCTACAAGAAAGCGGCCGGTGAGAAGGCAGCCGTGCCAGGAGTAAATGTGGCCTACGAAGAGCCGCTCTCAGCCGAGATTGAAGTTGATACTGCGGGCATGAACCTGGAAGAGAGTGCCCGGTTTGTCGCCGATAGAATCTTAGACCACTATGCATCAAAGCGGTGAAGTATTTTTAGTGAAAGATTGATCCCACCCCTAAAATTGAAGGATCTGCAAAGCACCTAAGGAGGCTAGAGTCAATGACCAATGGTCCAGAGATAGCGATAACTTTGACTTTAACAGCCTTATCGCGATGACCATAGGTTTTAAATATGGCCCGGAACCCTCGATTACATACTTAGCTGGCGTAATTGTGGGACTTGTCCTGCCATATTTTTTGACTCGAGCACAACATAATAAAGTAATGAATTGAAAAAAAGAAGATTAAGAAGGTGGATACAAATTGAGTAAATATTCTGCTGGTTTTGTGGGTTTTGATGGAACAGAGAATAAGCGAACTCTTTTGGCTTTGGCAATGGTCAAAAAGGCCGCCGGCATCGAGGGCGACCTGAATGTCCTGCTCAGAAAGCCCCATGGCCGGGCCTTGTCGATTGTATCCAAGTTCAATCGGCTGTTTGGCGTAAAGGCCTTCGTTAGCGAGACTGCTGATAAGGAGAAGTGGGAGAAGGCAGGAGTCAAGATAGAAGGCGGCTATGATGACTTCTTTGCGGCATCAAATTTCTTGATGGTGGGCGCTCCGGGCGATGAGGAGCTTCCTTACGTTGAGGCAGGACTCTCGCACGGCTGCTTTGTCTCACTCATGGGCGGTGCAGATCGGCCCGAGCTATTGAATGGATTGGCAGAGAGCGGGAAGGTCAAGATCTCGGATGAGCTGAAGGCCGACTTTGCCCGTGAGTTCTTCTTTGGTCTCGAGAACTACGCGATGTTCCAGAAGGCCAAGCCTAGATTGGTGCAATGCACCAGTTGCAACACCACGGGCCTTTCCCGTCTGGCTCTGGCGGCGCGGCCCCTGGGCCTGACCGCCGTTCTGGGCAACATCGATCGCAGACATGGCGATCCGCATACCGTAGTTAAGGCCTCTCCCAGCGCCATCCAGTTCGGTAAGGGCGCCGGGCACCAGGGCACGGACGCAGGAACTGTCTTCGAAGAGGTCAAGTTTGCTGTGCGCGCCAGCAAGGTGCCCACAACTGTGCCCCACACCAACTTCCTGAACCTGGTCTTCAAGGGCGATGTTACCCCAGCGCAGTTGGTCGAGCAGTTAGCCAAGACCCGCGAGGTCGTGGTCATTCCCTACCAGGATGAAGGCAAGAAGCATGATTGGACCAGCGAGATCCTGGAGGCCTTCCTCTCGGCAGTGGAGCGGCCCATCAGCCCGGAGATCTTCGAGCTGATCGTCTCCGACGCCATCATTCCCTTCAAACTGGGAGACAACACCATTCTGCAGACGGTCTCCATGGTGGAGCAAATGTCCATTGCGGTTCCCAATCACGTTGAGTCCTACCTGCTCTCCGCCGGCTATCCGGCTGCCGATGTGCACAGCCAGGTGGACAAATCCCTGGGCGTCATGCACGGAATCTGGCCGGACAAGCTCGCCTGCTAATGTCCGAAGAAATAATAGGCCGGCTTATTGGCGATAAGATTAGTCTGGGCCAGGAAGCTCTTCCTGATCTTTATGAACAGGGCTACTTCGGCCGGCCTAAGGGAAAGGGGCTGGAACTCTCCCTGGTGGAAGCCGCCTATCTCCTGGACCGCTCCCGGATCAAGGTACTTTCCGAGGGGAAAGAGCTGGACTTTCAGGCTTTTTTCCAGGCGGCATCTTCTCGGGAAAAGGGCTTTGAGTTTCGCTATGTTGTCTACAAAGACCTGCGAGAGCGCGGCTACTATGTCCAGCCCGGTCGCCCCGATTTTCGCGTCTATCCAAGGGGAGGCCATCCGGGAAAGAGCCCGGCTGAGTTTTATGTTCTCGTCATCTCTGAACGCATGCCTCTTCCCCTGCAAGAGATAATGCAGCCGGTAAGGGTCGCGGGCCAAATGAGAAAAAAGCTGATGCTAGCCATTGTCGATGAGGAGAGCGACATCACCTTTTACGAGGCCAGGGAGAAGGCTATGTCCGGCCTTATGGCTGAGGTGGAGCAAGGCGGCATGGCGACGCTCTTGGAGGATCGCGTGGTGCTCTGGGATGTGGCGGCATCCAGCCGGCTGCATGAGCACGGATTTTACGGCAAGCCCGTAGGGGGACGTCTTCAGCTCTCCCTGGTCGAGTCCGCCTATCTCCTGGATAGAGGGGTGATAACTCTAGTCGATCGCTCCGGTGAGGCCATGGACCTGAAGAGCTTCGCGGCCAGAGCCAGACTGATCGAAGGCGACTATGATCTGAAATTTTGCGTTTATAAAGATCTGCGGGACAAGAGCCTGGTGGTTAAGACGGGCTTCAAGTTCGGCACGCACTTTCGGGTCTACAAGCAGGTACAGGGCCCTGGTAAGGTGCCTCACTCCGAGTACCTGGTGCATACCGTTCCGAAAGACCACGTCTTCTTGCCCCCCGTACTCTCCCGCGCCGTGCGTCTGGCCCATTCGGTGCGTAAGCTTATGATCTTCGCCTATGTCAACGACGAGGTGCGCTACCTGGAGATTAAAAGGCTCAAGCCCTAAGTAGAAGGGAAGAAGCTTGGCCACTGCATGCCAGATAACCCTATGCCTCGGGCTTTGGCTCGTCGCTTTTCTCCCACATAATTGTACCATCATAAGTGATGCGCCGGATGCGGTGGAAGGGGATGAACTTAATCTTATTCTCCCATTCTATCTCCATCCAGCCTTGCTCCAGGCGGATGATTTTGTCACCCCGGACAGTGGACCTGTCGCCCGGAGCGCCCCTATCGACAAATTCCACCTCGGTTTTGCAAAAATCGAAATATGGATCATGTCGCAAACGCAGGAGAAGGGCGTGACTGGTTCTCATTGCTTGATCATCCCACTTTGCATCTGTGCCTCTGTGGTTTAGCTTAAGTTGTGCCCTGGAGTCTTGGGAACAATTATCCCACTCGCCAGGCTCCGTTCTTCAGGTCGGGATGAGGCAGACGTCCCTCATAGCCGCACATTTTGCAGCGTACATTCACAAACACACCATCTTCGCTCCAAGCCTCGGCTAGGTAACCGCATCTGGGACAGTTGTTCAGGAAATGAGTCATTGTTATGATCAATATCTACAATTGTCTTATTTATCTGCTTTGATCCATATTTGTTTGCGGGAAAGGTTAATAGCCTGGAAGCCACCAGTGATGGCTTGTGGGCTCGTAGGGTAGTGGACATCCTAGCGGGCTTCGGTGACTATTGTCGAAGATACCCGCTGACCTGGGTTCGAGTCCCGGCGAGCCCGTTATTATTATTAAGCTATTATGCAGTCAATTGCCCCATGCCTCCATCTTTTTATATACGATCCGAAAGAAAGATATTAGACGAATTTAAACAAAGTGGTGGATACAGATGGGAAAGTTTAAAGCAGCCTTCATGTTCATAACGCCTGACTCCGATCCAAAGATACACAGGACGAGCATCTCCACACCAGAAGTCTTGGACTTGGTGGTTGTGGGCGTAAAAGACTACGAGCAAGCGGCCAAAGTTGCCCTAGAGCTGGTTGATAGCGGAGTGACGGCTATCGAGCTATGCGGCGGGTTCGGCCAGATTGGGGTGGGCAAAGTAGCTGCTGCGGTGGGAGAGCGGGCCTTTGTGGGAGCAGTCCGCTTTGATCGCCATCCAGGACTGGGATATAAGAGTGGGGATGAGCTTTTCGCGTAGTCAACTACCACGCCTGAAGGATGAGGCCTCCTTGGGCAACGAGATTAAAAAAATAAGAAATCGGCATGGAAAACTAAAAAAAATATCTAGGAGGGGTTAAACCATCGTGGAATTGATTTGCGTAGAATTAACCTCCCTGGAATTTTGATCTACATCCGGTGCCGAACTTGCGTCTATTTTTGTGTACGTTATAGCATGGTTATTTGAGTTGTCTGGGTCCACCTCTGCTCCGTACACATAGGCAGTATTGGATACCTGTCCCGGAGGCGCGTCCAGGTGCACTTGCACAGTAAGCACCAATCTTGCGCTGTGGTATTTGGTCAAGCTTCCCAAGTTCCAAATTCCTGGATCGGGGTCGAAACTGCCCTGGCTGACGGTTGAAGAATTCAATTCCAATTCTGGTGGCAGGAAATCCTGGACATTAACATCGGTTGCGCTGTCAGGTCCTCTGTTGGTCACCGTCAGCACGTAGTTAAAGAAGCCACTCGACGGAGCCGGATTCGACGTAGAGCTCATGGTTAAAGCCAGGTCGGATTTGCTCAGGGGTTTTGCTGGCACCACTACAATGAGTACAGGTTTGGATACGGCAGTGCCAAAAGGATCGTCGGGAACTTCTATGGCTTTTGCTACAATGTTGTACACACCCGGTTTTACGTCCTCCCAGACAAAGGTGTAGGGCGACTCGCTCTCTGTTGTGTTCCAAATTTTTTGTGAATTTGCATAGAACTCAACACTGCTCACAGGATTGCTGTCGATTACGTCTGCAGTAATAGTAATATCTTCAGAAGCCATAAATATTTGCCCCGCAATAGGACTTGTAATCCGTACAACCGGCTGGGAAGGGTTGACGGTTATAATAACGGGGAGAGATGAACAGCTATTTTCGCCAGTACCGGGGACAGCTTTCGCGGTCAAGATATGAGTACCTACCGGGAATTCGTAAAATATCGTAACCGGACAGTCTCCTCCTGTATTCTCACAGTCACCCGAGCCGATCATTTTATCTTCCGGCAGTGTTTCATCAAAGAATTCTATTGATGAAACATCCCCAGAACTCGTGGCATGAATAGGTATCTCTACTGAGTAACCTGTTGCACCAAACTCACCTGGATAAGCCGTAAATATTTCCCCATTTTGTGGGCTGCGGATCCTTACGGTAGGGGGATGAGAGAGCGAAAGCACATCAATCGAGACAGAAATTTTTTTTTCGATCCCCATTGTGTTAGTTGCGCTGACTATAAATGAATCATTGCCGATGTAACCCTTGTTAGGCTTGTAGATTATATGCGGCGCGGTTCCGCTGACATTTCCATTAAGAGGCGAGCTGATGAATTTATAGCTCAATAGATCGTTGTTGATATCCCTTGCAGAAAATTCTATGATCATGGCAGTATCGTTGCCAGTCATAACATTCTGAACCTCTGGCGAGGACGATTGGTTCTGGAAATCAAACGCGATCAATGCGGTATCAATTGCGTTCAGGTTGGCGAAATCGTTTTCGCTGATGTCTGATACCTGTGCAAAAGCAACGTCATCTTTGGCCAGCAAACTCCACGAAGGTTTGCAGTTCCCATCACCATCGCTACATGGCTCTTGACCACCGGACGCGATAGTCAAGAATAGCACCATGAGTAATGCCATCTTGAGCATCGCCCATGGAACCTTAAATTCCAATCTAACACCCATAATAATTCCCCATATTTTGTTTAAGTGATAGATAATGTTGGGTACGAGTATAAGTAACTTTGGAAGAAAATTTATTATTTAAAAAAAATTGCGAAGGAAGAAAATCGATCCTCACGGATTATGATCGTATACGTAACTTAATAAAAATATGTATATAGTTAGATAATTTTCTGAAGGGATGTATCATGCATTAATGTAAAGCCAAAGCTAATAGTAATGCCAGGACGCATTTTGAACAACGTCTGGTCCAGTACTGCTCCTGGTGATTGCACAATGCTCTGTCGATCAATCCAATTCAATCTTGGAATCTTCAACCATTCGATCAGATCATTGACTTGAAGAGAGCCGGCAATACTGCCATGGCATAGATTACTACTCCGACGAGTCCCGCTTCGATGACGTAGAGCCCTATATTGAACGGGTCCATATTATTTTCTGCATGTGTCATATTCTTGCTTCGTTTATCTATTGTCTAAGTATTAAAGTTTTTTCAACCACATACTTGCGCAAAGTGATTTTTTCCACCATGGATAATTCTAGCTAAATATGAAGGCCACCAGGAAAAACCTAAATCCTTCAAAGGTGCATAAAAGAGATTTTCCTCCGCAAGCTTTTTCGTGAGAGCGATGGTAGTAGCACCCGAGGGAGAGATATTTGGCGGCACGTGGCGGAAATGATAGATGGAGACAGATAGAACCTAATCAGAGATGTTATGAAAATGACGGAAGTTGAAAAGAAGGCAGCAAAGCAAGCGGCCCAGGCAACGAAGCAGGAAGCAAAGAAAGTTAGACAGCACCGATCAGCCCGGAAGAGGTCTGCACCACAGCGACAGTGAATTACCTTAATCCTTAAAAGAGGCGATCTCTCGGGGTCGCTTTTTGACAGGTGTCAGTCCTCCGCGCACTTCTCGTTCTCGTGTCTTCAGTGGTGGTAGTTCGTCTCCGCCAGCGCAAAGATGCCTGCCGAAAGAAGGACGCGCGCGTGGGCTTGCGTTGGGGGACGAGCCCGCCTTCCGCGCGAGCACGTGGGTACGTGCGTGCGGGGAACGATGCCAAAATTGGTCAGAATATGAAGCGGCGAAGAAGAGCGACTATATGGTTTTGCGCATATGATAATCTATGCTAAATTCAATTATTCTTATCGAAATAATAATTTACAAGAAAGAAAGCGCCGAGGGTGAGATTCGAACTCACGAGACCCTTGCGGATCACCAGCTATCCAGGAGAACTAATCACTCCAGGCTGGCGCCCTACCGCTAGACGACCTCGGCATCAAGTTTTAGCGTTTGGCAGCTATCTTCGCTGCCTGGGAAGCGTCCCTCTCGGCTAGCTTCCACGCCTTGGGATACGTGCCCGGCTCCATTATTACCCTTTCGGTCAGAACGGCTATGCCCGTCTTGCCATCGATCATCTGCCGGCTGTTCATATCAGCCCGGCCAATGCCCACCGCTTCTCCTTTCAGGGTAAAGAGGGCAACAATGTCGCCCTTACTTATATCAGTCTCCAGGCGAAGCAGCCCGGGCAGGGCCAGGGGCGCGCCGTGACAGATGGCATCCACGGCATTGTCAGCAATGACTAGCCGGGGCAGATGGCGCAAAGCCGCCTCCACTGGCAAAATGACGCGCCGCAGGCCCGTCTCATCGCCCGTCTCCTTCCAGGTCGCGTAGGCATCAATGAGCTGGTGTAGCGTGACCAGCGTCTCATCCTCTCGGAAGGGACCGGCGCGCGTTCGGCGCAGCTCCTCCATGTTTGCGCCCGTGCCTAAAGCCAGACCAATATCAAAGCAAAGCTTGCGGATGTAGGTGCCAGCCTGGCAGCCCACGCGCATGAGCACGCGCTGCTCCTCAATCTCCAGGACATCCAGATAATAAATGGTGCGAATACGTAGCTCTTTTACCACTGAGCTCTTCAGGGGCGGCTTTTGGAAAATGGGGCCCATGAACTCACCACATACTTCGGAGAGGCGTTTCTTGGGCTGGGGCTTATGCACCCGCATGAGGCAGATGTACTCCTTTCCTGCCAGGAGAAGAGTATCCATAATCCTCGTCGCGTCTCCCAGGAGAACGGGCAAAATTCCCGTCACCTTGGGATCAAGAGTGCCGCTGTGCCCCGCCTTCTCTACCTCCAAAATGCGTTTCACCCAGGCGGCTACCTCATGGCTGGTCGGTCCGGAGGTCTTGTCCAGATTGATGGCCCCCAAAGACATGTGCATCTCTAGGCTGCGCTTCTCAGGCGCTACGCCATAAGCAGAATTGGTCTTGTCGCTTCGTTTTACCAGCACAGACCGAACCTTGTCAGAGGGAAGAATTTGCGGATATTTGGAAACTGATGAAGACGAAGCAGACGAGGACGAAGTCGCAGGTGTTGCAGAGAACGGCGCGGCGGGCGAGCTAGAGGAAGAGCGCGGTGATCCGCGATCAGGTCTATTCTCAGCGATCGTTGCCCTCTCAGCACGATGGATCACGGACACGGGCGGCCCCTCACTGCGGCCAGCACAATTGCCAGCGTGGCTGCCTCATCGAACTTGCCGCTATCCACTACCAGATCATAAACGGAAAAGTCGCTGATATCTATGTTGTAGTACATTTTATACCGCCGCCCCTCGCTCTCTTCACGGTGGCGTGTCTCCTGCATGGCATCCTCAGTCAGCTTTGCCTCGCGTTTGGCGATGCGCTCGGCTCTTGTACGTAATTCTGCCTTTAAAAGAACCTTCAAATCAGCCGGCAGCAGATGCCCGGACAGCCGGCCCTCAAAGATGCCGCTCCCCTCCCTGGCCAGGACCTTCTGAGCATCATCAATGAGATAGTCGATCTCTGGTCCCTTCTCGGCCAGACGGTTCATCTCCCGAACGGAGATATCCTTCTCGTCGGCGATCTTGCGAAATAGATCCCCGGAGTTGATCCAGCGTAGTTTGAGCTCTTGGGAGAGAGAACGAGCAAGAGTTGAGGTGCCCGTTCCCGGCGCACCGCTGATGGTTACTATCATCTCTAGCTCATGCTCCCAATGTCCAGAGCCTTACGGATGATCTGCGATACAGGCAGTGAGCAGATAAAGTACCAGTAGAACCAGTAAAGGACCGGCCCCAAGACAGTGGTATTGATGGGATGCGTCCCCCAGAAGGGAAAGGTCATTGTCATACTTGGGTTAGCGTGTATGAAACTGTAAGCCCACATGAAGAGTGGTATGGAGACGATGCCGATATAGAGCATGGGCTTAAACTGCATCTGCATCATCTTGCCCTGATCGGCTACCGCCTTCATCTGCTCGTTTTGCATGGCTTGAATTCTAGACTGATCTCCGGACAGCTGCGCTTCTTTCATATTTCTTTGCAGCGTCTTCATCTTCTCCTGAGAATTTCGAAGGTACTCCCAGTCCATGGTGTACTTCTGAATCAGGCTGGCGTACAGGCCTGTGATGGCAGCCATGATGAAGAGCACCACGTGGAAAGGCAGAATCTCGGGAAGCCATCCCAGCAAATGGCCGGTAGCTAAGCCCAGGCCAGTTCTTAGCTCAGTACTGATCATTACACCAAAAAAAAGGACAAAGCCTACCGCCATGGCAGCTTTGTCCAGGGACTTGGTTAGCTTCTCATTCATGCCGACGCTCCGAAGAACTTCTGCATCATGGGATACATCTCCTGAATCTGCTCGCTGGCTACCTGCTCATAGAGCCGATAGACAATGCTCACAGCCAAGAGCAGCCCCGTGCCGCCCGCGCCTCCCAGTGTGCCCAAAAGGCTGGCGATCAAGGTTAAAACGCCAATGATCACGCCGCCAATCACAGTCACCTTGGGGATATACCTCTCCATCAGCTTCTCAATGGAGGCCGGGTTTCTTCTGTAGCCCGGAACCTGTAGGCCAGAGTTGTGAATCTTGGCAGCGACACTCTTGGGGCCCATGCCGGTGGTCTCAATCCAGAAGATGGCGAAGATAATGCCGCCAATGATCAGGAATGAAGCGTCCACGATCACATGCAGAAATATCTGCCAGCCGGCCAGAGCCGCGAATCCCAATTCCGTCATGCCAGGATGGATTTGCACCATTCCCGGCATCCAGTCACTGGGGCCACGCAAGGCAGATAGATAGTACATCAAGCCCGATACCGGCTGAGGTGACGAGCCGCTCATGGCTACGCCCGTAACTGAATTAATTTTAGCTGACGAGACGAATGTTCCCAGAATGCTGCTGGAGTAGCCGGTATAAATCGTGGTTACGCCCTGGCCGGTTACCGTGGCCGAGGTTATCGTGCCGATCTTGGCTGCCAGCAATGCTCCCACCATCTCGATATTGGCCTGAATGGCCCGCACCAAGATCATGGGAAGAACTGAGGCGTAAACCAGCTTGACCGGGAAGCGCCCCCGCGCGCCCCGCACGCGGCTGTGGGCCAGTGGTATCTCAATTCTGGTAGACTCCACCAAGACGACCAGCAAAATGATCATTATGGTAGATATGAGCGCCAGAATTCCACCTGTTATCAGAATGAACTTCAGCCCTTCCGATGTGAAGAGGGTATCAAAGCCGATGAGTTGCAACCTGATGATATCGATCCATTTGGGTATGATGCCCACCGGAAGCCCACCGTCTCCAGTCGCCGGATTGATGATACCCGTGACCAGCTGCTGGCTAATTCCTGCTACGATAAAGAGCCCCACACCCGAGCCGACGCCCCATTTTGAGACGACCTCATCCATATAGACGATGAGCGATCCGCCTACGAAGACCTGAATAAAGATCAATAATGATATCATGCCCAGGGAAACGCCCAGAGTACCAGCTAAACCGGCATCAGGCAACAGATAGCCTCCCAACACCTGCGGCAGGGCCTCAACTGCGACCATAACGAATACCAGCGCTTTTTGCGTGCCCTGGTAAATGGCCTGATCCCTGGGTTCGCTCAGATTGAGCTTGATGATCTGGGCGCCCACGAGAAGCTGCAACACGATGGATGCGGTAACAATTGGACCGATGCCAAGGAGCATCATCGAGCCGAAGGACCCGGCAAAGAAGGCACGATAAGAACTGAAAATATCTATTGATGCTGCGGAAAGCCCAAAGAGGGGTATGTTTCCCAGGACGAAGTAGAGAATCAGTATGGCTAAAGTCCAGCTTAGCTTTCTCTTAAAATGGACGTGCCCAGTGGGCCGCTCCACGGAGGGGAGTCGGCGCACAAAGGGCTCTATCGCATAAAAGAAACTCTGCTGGTTCATACTACTACTGCCTGACCACCAGCAGCCTCAATTTTGCTCTTTGCCGTCGCAGTGAATCCAGCCGCGCTAACGTTAAGCGTTCTGGTTACCTTGCCGCGACCCAGCACCTTCATCTCGGAAAGCTCAATTTTGCCATCCGGGCCTGCCATCTGGTCTAGCACGTCCACGTTGACTACCTCAAGCTCCACGGCAAGAGGCAGCTTGACGAATCCATGCTTGCCCATCTGAGTTCCGAGAAGCATAGAGCGCATGAAGTGATGTTTGCACTTCCCTGAATCTCCGCGACCGCCGCGAGACCCGCCTCCGCGCGCATTCTTATGCTTGCCGTGGTAGGTTCTGTGCCCTCTTTTTTCCTTCGTCTTTGGTCTAACCATGGTTCTACCTCATCCTCTTGATAAGATCCGCCAAATCCGTGCGAAAGCCCAGATCTCCGCCCTGTTGCGCGGTCTTCTTGATGGTCTTTAAACCCTTGCGGGCCGGATGGAGCCGGAATATGGGCTTGATTTCCAGATCCTTCAGGCTTGTTGCCCCAGAGGTGATGGCACGGGCCAATTCTTGGAAGGAGCTATAGGATGTATTCTCTTTCAAGAACTGCTCTGTCAGCCGCCTGTTTGCACTCAGTCGTCCCCGCTTTTCCAGAAGCAAGGCCAGCGTGTCATCGTCTATCTTGCCCCAGGCCACATAGTCCTTTACCTTCTGGATCATGCCCTGGTAATGCGCATCTTCTTTGACGACGATGCAATGGTTGACTCTGTGGATATGCAGCATCGCTAAAGTTGACTTGATCCCTGGCCGAACGTTCAACTCGCCTCTCAATCTCACTATGGCAAACATCTTCAAGCCCTCACAGTTACAGTATTGATGAGTGCATTGTAGGTGGCCTTGGCGAAATTGATAGTAGTCCTGGTCGAACCTGCCGTTCTAGTCCACACATCCTTGATTCCGGCCATGTCCATGACCTTCTTGGATGTGTCGCCGGCAGCAATGCCTAACCCTCTAGGCGCCGGAATAAGTACGACTCTGACGCTTCCCGACTCGCCAATTACCTGATAAGGCACAGTGTGCGCCTGGCCGCAGCCGCATTCCCAGCTACCGCAACCTCGCTTCACCTTCATGATATTCCGCTTGGCACTATCGATGCCCTTCTTGATGGCTTTGCCCACCTGGACATCCTTTCCTTCGCCAAGTCCAATGTAGCCGTCTCTGTTTCCCACAATTACCGTGGTTCTGAATTTGACTCTCCTTCCGGAGTCTGTCATCCTCTGGACCATGTTGATATCCAGAACTTCATCCTCAAGTCCCGGTATCAGCACATCTATCAGGCCGGCCTCCTTAATAGGCAGACCTGAGGCAATTGCCTCATCGAAGGAGGTTACTTGGCCCTCAAAGACGAGCTTGCCCAGCCTTGTCTTGGGGATCCACTCTTCCTGGTAAAAATCACGCTTCTTTTTTCGATCCATAAGTTCACCCCAGTATCTTCTCTCGAACCTGCTCGAATTGGGCCACGATATCTACTCCCGTGTGCTTCTTTATGTGCTCGCCAGAAATCCTCTTCTCATCGGGGAAGATCTCCGAGCCATGAGGCACATTTACACCTGCATCTACGATGCCTTTAATGGCAGCATAGATTCTGTTGCCTTTAGTGGAGGCATGCAGACCAATATCTGCGACACCCTCATCAATGCCCAGGGCCAGCATCTTCTTGCCGAAGATAAGGCCGGTAAGATAGGCAGCAGGTACATTGCTCCTGCTAAAGGTATATCCAAAGTTCAACAGCTCTCGGGAATTAACCGTCAGGAGTGTTTTATCGCCTTTCTGCTCCGCCACTACCAATTGCAGCAATGTGTTGGCATTGCTCTTCCGGACAACAACACGGGGTTTCTTCGATAGTATTAGCTTATATCTAACGTGATAGTTGGTTTTGCCCTCTCTTCTTCTTCGGAAGGGGACTCTATATCTCGGTCCTGTAGCCAAGTTATTCACTCCTGGCAAGGCCCTTAGCCTTGATGAATGAGTTCATGTGCGCCAAACTTCTGTACTCGCCGCCCTTGGATTTGCGATAAAGCAAGCGGTAGGCATGGCGATCTATCTGGCCGCCTTCACGAAGCTCGCAAAGCTTCTTTCGCAGAGCCCGGATCTTGGTCATCCACTGCTTTTTTCTGGGGGATCGGGCACCTTTGGCGCCTCTTCTATGTCCCGCTCCTTTGCAATGACCATAGGCACGCTTTGCTGCTCTGGCCCTAATTCTGCCTCGGCTGTTGCCCTTCTTGGGCTTGGCCTTGATATTTCCGGCCTCTACCTGGGAACGAATGTCCTCTCGGGTAATGGCATCAGAAAGCTCGCTTGCCACTTCTGGATCGGGATTGATCCAGACCCGGCTCTCGCCAATTTTAAGCTCGGCTGCAGCCAGGCGCCGCTGCGTTGTTAAGCCCGGCATTTCTAGGCACCACCCTTGGGATTGAGCACCCTAAGGCCTGCCTCAGCCGCTTTTGCCTGCATCTCCAGGCGCTTCTTCATGCCAACGCCCGATGCTATGCGTACAACAAAGCCCTGTGCCTTCAGCACCTCGGCCACGTTATTAACCAGTACCTCAGGAAGGCCGCAGGGATGAAATCCCTTAACAGCCTTGGGGCTTCCATAGCCGACTCTAACCAGCTTGCCTTTAGCAGCAATCTGCTGCCGGAGCTTGTTGTGCAGGCCGCGAGGCTTTCGCCAGCTGGTGCCAAGCCGCTTCTTTTTATGTGAATCATGAAGGTTGAACTCAGGCTTCTTTGATTTCTGCCGGGTTCTTACTCTCAGCAACCTCTCTGCCATCCTTGTCACCTCTTGTCCACCAGGTATATCCCGTCTTGGAATATCCTGATATCGAAACCACGCACCCTGGTAGCCTGCTCAATATTGGCCATCGTCTGGCCAACTCGCTCCTTGTCGATGCCTGTGATCGTTACTTCATCTTTGCCGATCTCGACCTTCGCACCCGGTAGAATCTTGGCGCATCGAGACTTCCTTTCACCCAGGAAATTGGTTATAATGAGCTCGTTGGAAGCTTCCTTGAGCTGTATGGGGAAGTGAGAGTACACGACCTTCATCTTGTACTCATAACCTCGGCTTACGCCTGCAATCATATTGCTGATGTGCGCGGCCAGTGTCCCCACCATCGCCCGGTGCTGCTTTCTATCGAGCCTGGAATTCACGATCAGTTGAGATTCCTCATTCTTGATCTCTATCTCAGGATAGCTAAGCTGCCTGCTGACCTCACCTTTTGGCCCCTTAACAGTAACGGTATTTCCGTCTACGGTTACGGCAACTCCTTCTGGGATCTCTACCGCTCGTGCAATCTCTTTGACCATTGCGACCACCTAATATACATAAGCCAGGAGCTGCCCGCCCAGGAATTGGTTCCTGGCATCAGAATGGGCCATGACTCCCTTACTGGTGCTCAATATCAGAACACCGAAGTTCCTGGCGGGGAGGAATCGCTTCTCCCATTTCTCCATCTCGGTCACCTTGGTTGAAAACCGGGGCTTAATTACGCCACATCGGTTGATCCTTCCCAGGAGCTTAACTCGGAACATTCCCGACTTTCCGTCGTCAACAAATTCAAACTCGCCTATGTATCCTCTATCCGCCATAACCTTCAGAGCTCTTCCTATGAGCTTGGAGGCGGGATGAATGATACATTCAGGCTTGCCTACGCTCTCCGCATTCTTTATTACGGATAGGGCATCGGCCAGTGGATCCAATAACAATGCAACCACCTACGAATATTTTTCAAAACCCATCTCAGGGGCGATCTCTCGGAAGCACTGCCGGCAAATGTATATCCCGTACTTTCTTATCAGGCCGTTTTTATTTCCACAGCGCTTGCACGGGTTTGCACCTCTTCCGAAGATCTTTTTTCCTTTCTTCATGCTGCCTCCAAGATCTCAATGCCGAACTTCTTTGAGACGAACTCGATAGTATCGTCTTTATTCAGCCTCTGTCGGCTGGGAAGTTTCTTTTGCGCCACGCGCCGCATTGCAATCCTATAGCCGGCTCTCTTCAAGGCCACAGATACGTCCATGCCGAATATGCCTATATCCGGATCGTATCGCATGCCTGGAAAGTCGGTGTGCTCCTCAATGCCGAAAGAGAAGTTGCCTTGCATGTCGAACTGGCTCCTTTTCAAGCTATTTCCTGCCGCCTTTAGGGCTATGATCAGGAAATCTTCCGCCGCTTTTCCTCGCAAGGTAAGCTTTGCACCGATAGGCTCATTCTTTTTGATCCCGAAGGTAGGTAGAGTCTTCTTGGCAATAGAACGAACGGGCTGTTGTTTGGTAATGGCCTTCATGATGGTTTCAGCATTTACCAGCCTTTGACCGCTCTCTCCTACGCCCACATGCACGACAACCTTGTTGACGCGGGGAATTAGATTGGCATTCATCTAAACTGCCCCCAGCTTGATGACAGGCTGATCTTTTCCGATCATGTAAACGTAATCCTTGATGGTCTCAAACTCCTTGTCGCCCGATATGATGATGCGATTATGCTGGGAGCTCTTCACGGTTATGATCTCTTTGATCTTCCCCGTTTGGCCGGTATGCTTTCCGCCTACGACCACGGCCAGATTACCGATCTCAAAGCCGATCCGGTCTTCAATATTCTTATCCGGCAATGAGAGGACCAGAGAATCGCCAACCTTAAACTCGCCTTCTGCCAGCTTATTTGAGCCGTCGGAGAGGTTGAGCTGCTGCTTTTTGCCTGAGATTATGGTTTTATTCTCAATTCGGGCCAGCTTTTTCACGTCGTCCGTCTCAATAGGACGAAGATAGAACATTCCCTTCTCATCTTTGAGCATTCTATATTGCAGGTTGCTCGAGGGAACGGATATGACATCGAATATGCCTACAGGCAGCTTGTAATCCTTCTGGATTCTTCCATCCACCAGTACCTTGCCCTCGTACAGAGCCCTCTTTGCCTCGCGGGCATTATCTACCAGCTTAAGCATATCTCGGATTACCATCACGAGAGGCATGCTATCCTCTGCGCAATGAGGCCCGGGACTGGTCTTGGCAACCCATGCGTGGGTCTTTCTTGCAATGGGCCAGCTTACGGGAACCGTTACTCTTTTTTGATGTCTGCTCATTCTGATCGCCTCGCGAAGATCTTTTCCCTCTCTGCGTCTTCAAGAATGAGCTTGATTATCATGACGTTGGAGGGATGGATAGTTCTCGGCACTTCAGTTCCGTCAGCCCGGTAGTTGCTCACGCCTGCTACTTTGATGGTGCACCTCTTAAGGTCCACATCTTCGACCTCTCCTTCGGTGCCGGCATGATCGCCACGCATAACCTTGACGGTGTCGCCCTTGCGAAGCTGTGCATTGCGCCTCTTCAGCTCCTCACGCAAAGCTTTGCTCAAGGGTGCGTGCATGTACTTTTGACGCCTATGCAGCGGTGCAGTATACCTCGCTTTCCGCTGCTTCCTTGGCTGTTTTGTAATCATAATCATCACACAATTATGGATGCCGCGGAAGCGATCTTGCTAAATCTTTCTGCTACCTCGCGGGCCACTGGTCCCTTAACCTCAGAACCCTTGGGAACGCCCTCGTCATCTACTATAACGGCGGCATTATCCTCGAATTTTACCCTGAGGCCGTCAGGCCTTCGAAACTCTTTTCTCTGCCGGATGATGACAGCTTTAAAGATCTGCTTTCTCATCTCCGGACTTCCCTTTTTCACAGATACTACTACTACGTCCCCAATCCCTGCGCGGGGCTGTCTATTTTTCACGCCTCGATAATTCTTAACTGCGATGACGTGTAGCGTCCGCGCACCTGTATTGTCTACACAATCCAGGTATGCGCCAGTGTTGATCGCCCTTGGGATCTTGGCCTTTTGTCCTTTCATTTCAAGACCTCCACTACTACGTAGGATTTGGTCCTGGAAAGGGGCCTACACTCCGCTATCTTGACACGATCCCCTGACTTGGCATCAATGCAAGGGGGGTTGTGCGCATGGATTTTGGACTGCCTCTTCTCGAATCGTTCATACTTCGTTGCTTTCTTCTCGAACTTACGCATGACTACCACGGTACTGTCCATCTTGTCGCTGACCACGGTGCAACTGAAGACCTGGCCGCGCACAGGGAGAGTACCATGGAAGGGACACTTTGGATCATTGCACTCCTTTTCCGGCGCGCTAACGTCCAGTCCGATATCCCTCATAACTTCCACCTCGTTCTCTGCATTCTCTTGCTTATTCTGTTCTCTGGCTGTGAGATCAAGATTGAGCCGTAGACCCTCACGTTTTGCCCATCGGGCAATGTGAAGATAAGGCTCGTATTCCTTTTGGCAAGGCGCAAAACCTTGGCTTTCGTCTCCAAAAGGAACGTATTCCTGGTCTCGTCCACAACCTGGGCCTTAAGCCCGATCTGGCTCGAGTTGCTGCTTGTATCAACTCGCACCTCGAGGCCGATCAGCTCGTGCCTTGCCAGGCTTTCAGGATTTAGGTCCACTAGACTTCGCTCCGTTTGGATCGTCTTGATCCCCTTCGCTCCGTTTGGACCGTCTTGATCCTGGCGACCGTTCTGCGTATGTCTCTGATTCTCCCCGGCTTTTCCGGGGCGCCACCTGCAGTAACGATGCCTCTCTCTCGGATGAGCTCACTTTGAAGCTTTCTTAGCTCCTCTGTAATCTCCTCCGCGTTCATGTTTCTGATCTCATCAATCTTAAAGATCGCCATATTGGATCACTCTTCCTTGGCAGAAAGGTCACTATCTGCGTTCTCTTCGAGGAGAGGCGCATCCTCTGTAACGCCTTCGGCCCTTGACGGCTCATCCAGGGGGACGGGCGCAGCCACAGGCTCAGACTCTAAGAGCTGATCCAGATCGCTCTTTATCTCGAGAGCGGGCGTTGCCACAGGCACCGACGGCTTAGCCGCGGGCTTTGTTTCCACGACAGGCACAACCACCGGCGGTTTTTCAATCCGGAAGTCATCGGGAAGTCGCACGTCGGGCGGGATGATCCTGACCTGGCAGCCAATTACGCCCAGTTTCTTCACGGCTACAGAGTAGCCTTTATCCACGAGATCAATAGCCGGCTTGCCGGAGTGCTTGATATATCCGGAGATGAATTTCTCGGTTCTTGAGCGCGGACCTGTCAATTTGCCGCTGATCACAATCTCGCAGCCTAAAGCGCCCGCATCCATCACTCTTCTCATCATGGACTGACCTGCCTTTCGGAAGTACCAGCCACGCTCCAGAGAGGAGGCAAGACGATTGGCCACAACTCTGCCGTTCAGGTCACCGCGGCCCACATCCTGCACATCAATCTGGGGATTGTCCAGATGGAATTTGCGATCCAGGTCGCGAGTGATCTTCCTGATCAATTTGCCGCCTTTTCCGATGACCATGCCCGGCTTTTCCGCATAGACAGTAATCTGAGTGCCCATGGGAGTACGGTTCATGACCATGCCGCCGTATCCTGCGCGTTCCAGCTCTTCCGCCAGATACTCATTGACGAGAGCTTTGGAGAGGCCCTCTGCTACGAACTTCTTTTCTACGGACATCAGCTCTTCACCTCAGTGAGGACCATCTCCACAGAGACCGTCTCTGTGTTCTTGGGGGTGGCTCTTCCCATGGCGCGAGGCATCCATCCCTGGATGGTCCTGCCCTTCTTTGTACCAGCATGGAAGATCCTCATCTTCTCGGACTCCATCCCCTTGTACTCGGCATTGGCAAGTGCATTATCCAGGACGATCAAGACTGCCTTGGCGGC
>Ga0209777_10003520_pt1 | contig 19309 bp, 15 predicted proteins | sample FrelakmetHBP12HB_FD_187147 | JGI IMG/M metagenome (GOLD analysis project Ga0209777, IMG submission 187147) | Freshwater lake sediment microbial communities from the University of Notre Dame, USA, for methane emissions studies -HBP12 HB (SPAdes)... | ecosystem: Environmental > Aquatic >...
CTGCCTTGGCTATGACATCGACGGTTGCACCAAAGTCCGAGCTCCCGCAAACGGCATCTGGTGATTCAGGGTCATTAACTGCGACAATGTGGACGCCCGGCAGATCACTTTTGACCGGCAGCGATTGCTCGGTCGCCACCGTTCCTTGTCCGAAACAGGTTAGTCCGTAGACTGTGATTTCCGATTCAGGAAAACTGAGATAGGGCGCTTGGCGACTGTTCAATAGATGGAAGTTCTCCGGTCGATTTTCCGTGGACAAAAGGCGATATATGGAGTTCTCCTCCAAGCAATCGCGGATGCCTGGCAGCACCGCAAACGGTGTTCTGCCGAGTCGTTCAACCTGCTGGAAGACAAAATCAACTAGATGGCGCGATACTATGTTGTTCGCAAACAGATTGCCTGATACCAAAAAGAGGTCGACGCTCCGGTCCAGCGCGAGTGTCACCGCGCTCTCCAGCGACTCCTTAAGCGCTCGGCGAACGAAATCGCCCGCTTTGCCGATGTCCGAAAACTGCCTCCCAATGCAGAAATCGGATGCATGAATGATCTTTGCCATTGTTGCCAGCTTTCCTCTTCGAAGGGTGCCGTAGGTTGATACAGCCGCCCGCACAAATGTCGTTTTCATGGCGACGAATAGCGGTGCCTTTCCGTCAAGAGGCGGGATGCCACAACGTTACGGGAGTGGCGTACCGTCGCCTGTTCTATCATTTGTATCGGAAAAAATCACCGAAAAATGAAGCACAGGCTTGGAGCAACTTGCGGTATTTGCACGGTCGGAAGCGCGCGCAATCCGGAGAAGCGGTCGCTGACGTCGGGGCGATCTCTTGCTGACAGGGTCGGCAACGTCAACTCAGAAGAGGTTGTCCCGGAAGAAGCAGCGAGGCGCTAATGTTATAGGTGCGAATTTATTCGCACAACTTCAATTCATCCTTCTTGATTGGACCGGAGTGATTTGGCAGAGAGGTGTTCTCTCCCACTATGTGCGACGTGCGAATAAATTCGCACTTACAACGCCTCAAACCGACTTGTGGGACAACCTCAGAAGATCTGACCGGTCAACTGCTTGTAGACCAACACCGGCGAAATCCCTCCCTGTCCCAAAATGAAATCGTGAAACTTCCTTAGCGTATACTTCTGTCCGAGCTTAGTCTTGTACAAGTCCCGGATCATCAGCAGGTACTCCTTGCCCAACAAATAGCTACTCGGTTGTGCCGGTGTATGCGTGTAGCGGTTAACTTCTTTCTCGATGTAGTCAACCTCGGCATCGAGATTCGCCACCATCCAATCCACGGCCTGCTGATAAGTAAACTGACCGGTTTGCAGCTTGACGTCCACGACCATTCGCGCGGCGTCAAACCGAATGCCACCAAGGGTCGCCAGATAGGTTCGCAGATCATTTCCGTAAAATTTTTCACTGTACATCTCCTCTTCGCAATAGAGCGCCCAGCCCTCGACCATCATGTTGTCGCGCTGGACTCGACGCATCAGTGATGGATTGTGGTTCGACATTTGTATCTGGAGATGATGTCCCGGATAGACGTCATACGCCACAGCCCCCTTGAAACCGCGACGAGTACAGTAGCGAAAATAAGCCGAACGATTGGCGTCCGAAAGCGAATCGGGGGAGGGCTGAACATAGAACCGGCCGATCTGTTTCTGCTCGAACGGACCTACCGGTTGATAAGCGATACCACCAACCACATTGCGAATGAACGCCGATGTCTCGACCGGAACGCATTCCCCGACACTTGCGGGCACAGTGGCGAAATCGTGCGAACCAATCCAGTCACGCGTCTGGTTGATTTCCCATTGAAAGTAATCCATGACGTCGCTGCGACAGAAGCTTTTGGGGATGAAATAGGCGAAATCCTCCGGCATCGGCAGAGTGTCGACAATCGCCAAAACCGAGTCATATAGCTTCGCTGACTTGGCGAATAGCGCCTCGCCCACTTTCAGCAGCGAATCAGAGTCGTAGTCGAGGAAGTACTGCTGCCTGAGCAGTTTGTCGTAAAAATCCTTGCCGACCGCGAAAGGTTGACCTTCTTTCGTCTTGAGGGTATCGAGGAAGTCGGAGAAGTCCTCCAGCGCGCCGGCAGCCGTCTCCGTTTTCTCCTGCAGTTCGTCACGGCGTTGCGGAAACTCGGGGCCAAAATAGCCAACAATGTCGTTCAGGAAACCGACCATGTTCTCGATCTCCTGATCAGCCAGCAGAATCCAGATCTGCGGCGGTTCCTTCAGAAGCTTCTGTGCGGACTTCAGGAAACGGGGTAAGTCGTCAAGTCGTGCCAGAATCGACTCCAGCTTGACGGTGTCCGACAATGATTGTGACAGCATGATCTGACAGATGCCGTCGCTGGCTTTGCCTGAAAACAACTTCGGATTGTCTTGCATCAGTGGCGAGCGGCTCAGACATAGTAGCTGAGTCTCAATACTCCCCTGCAATGTCAGGTAATCAACCTTCTGCTCAACGGACAACTCTCCCTGACTGATACCATTCATTCCGTTGTGCAGATCGCGCAACGCCGATGCAAACTTGCCGAATGATCTTTGCGAGAAGTCGGGATAGTGATCGTCATAAGAATGATTCCCCATCTCCGTGGCATAGACGGGATCAAACTCGAACCATTTCTTCACATATTGTTCCGCTACCTGCCCCAGTCTCTCTGCCGCCGAACTCGGTTTGGCGGTCAGACCGGCAGATTGGATCAGCAATAGCACGATTGTCAGTGTTGCCAAAACTCTTGTCATTATCTGTTACTCCACAAATTGATATTCCCCGGTTGAGTTACTAATCAGCTCTGTCAACCGACTATTCGTCTAACACCAGACTTACTACGGTCTCGACATGTGCCGTCTGCGGAAACATGTCCACTGGCGAAACACGCTCCACGCGATATCCCTCCTCGACAAACTGTGCAAGATCTCGTGCCAGTGTAGCCGGGTTACATGACACGGCAACAATCCGCTTCGCCCGCAGGCGGCAGATGCGTCGGCAGGCCGTTTGCTCCAGACCTGAGCGTGGCGGATCGGTTACGATCGTGTCAAACTGCCTTTCATTTTCGTGCAATTCCACCAGCAGACGACGTACGTCGCCGGACACAAATTCGCAATTGGCGATTCCATTCAGTGAAGCATTTTGCTTAGCCATCTCTATCGCTTCGGGATTGATTTCGATCCCAAGCACGGTCGCCACGTCCTTAGCCAGATACAAACCGATAGTGCCGCATCCGCAAAAAAGGTCAAGCAGAGGCTGCTCCGGTTGGACGTGTGCATGATCTCGAATCACATCGTAGAGAACCTGTGTCTGTCTGCTGTTAGTCTGAAAGAAAGAGAAAGGCGTGATCTGAAAAGCGAGGTGCCCGATTTTTTCGGCAAGATGCGGCTTACCATGGACCAGAATCACTTCATCGCCGATCGCGACGTGCGCCTTCCGTCCATTGATCGTGTGAAATAGTGACGTGAGACCTTTTACCTGTTCGATGATTCCCGCAAGTAGCTTCTCGCGACCGGCGAACTCGCGGTTGAAAGTCACAAGGTTGAGCATGAAATCTCCCGTCAACTTGCCTTCCCGCACAACCAGAAAACGCAATTCACCCTCACCAGACTTGAAATTGTAGAACGGTATCCCAAGCTGCCGTGCAAGTGATCGCACCGTCGCCAGTGCCGCCACCGAAGCCGCCGATTGCAGATAGCACTCTTCCAACTCGAAAACTGCGTCGTATCTCCCGCGGACGTGCATGCCGGCCGTGGCAGTCTCAATCTCGTCGCAAAACGAGTACTCCATCTTATTGCGATAGTAGAATTCTTCGGCCGAGCCGAGCGGGGCATCGATCTCGAGAACCTCAATCTTGCCGATGCGCTCCAAGCCGTCCGAGACAAAGCGCGCTTTGTACTTGAGTTGTTCGCTATATGGCAAGTATTGCCAACTGCAGCCGCCGCAGATGTCAAAATGCCGGCAGCGCGGGGCAATGCGCAACGGCGACGACTTGAGCAGACGCGTAAACCTCCCAAATGCGAAATTGCGTTTGACTTCGGTAATCTCACATTCGATTTCATCTCCGGGCACGCCGCGATCAGCCATTATCACCATGCCGTCGTGTCGTCCAACCGACTTGCTGGTGTTGGCGAGATCGACGATTTCCAGTTCAATCACATCGTGACATTTTAGTCGTAGAGCCATACCGCGGAAAATAGTCAAATCGGCCGGTGTCACAACAGATAAAAAAGGTGTCTTGTCTGCCGACGTATTGTATAATCGATACGACACGCGCCAGACGTTGAATAATCGGGTACCGCAACTCTGTCGTGTCGGCAAGCCATCTTGAAGGAGAGACAGCTAAGTGTATCTGCGCTGGACAATATTCGGCATTCTCGTCGCCCAGCTACTGTGTGGGGCTTCTCTTGCAGCCGATCCGGCAGCCAAGATCAATGCCGGGCTGCTGATTCATCCCAATTCGGTGCTGCAGCCATTCGCAGGAACGGCGCAGTTCGTCGGCAAACCGGGATTTGCCAGACCCTGCTCTGTAACCGTCAATGTAACCTGTGTGCAGACAATGCCCGCTTCCGAGCGAATCCGTCTGGAAGCCACTGATGCCTATGGCTTCGTCATCTCTCCCGACAGTGTGGTTTGGAATGCACCGGTTGACTCCGGGACAACCCTGTCGGCACAGTTTGTCTTTCAGCCGCAGGAAGTCGGTACGTATCAGCTATGCATTACGCGGCGGCTCAAGTCACGGTGGCAGCCGCTGACAGAGCTGATTCTCGCTATCTCGGAGGATGGCAAAACCATCTACGCCGGTTCAAGTGCCGATTGTCGTCTGAATTCCATCCCGCCGCATCCACAACGGAATTCTCGACCGCTAACCGTGCACTTTCCTCTGCGAGGGACCACCTTTGATCCAATGCTCGATCGTCACTTCACCGGTGAATTCAGATTCTCTCAGTCTCCTGCAGTTAACGATACTGTCTATGTCGATCTTGCACTTGAATGCCAAATACAGCAGTACTCCAAAGTGCAGTTTATTCTTGATTACTCTACAAATCTCAAGGTGTCGGATCTTCCACGTTCCTGGGGAGATGAGATTCACTTGACCGACAGTAGCCGCTTCTACAGCGGTCGCTTCTGGTTTCTGCCTCTCAAGTCGGGTATCGGTGCGCTTAACCTACGCATCGTTGGGAAGAGAATATCGACCAGTCAATTCGACCGCGCCACTACCGAACTACCCATCTACTTCGTAACCGGGGATGATGGCAAACTGCTCTTGATCGGCAGTTTTGAACCCTGGACACGTTACAAAGACAAAAGCGATCTGATGCTGGGAGGGTTGACACGTCTTATTGATGTGAAGAATCGCGATTATCGTCTAAGACAGGTGCTTTCCAAACCAGACTATCAGGGTGAAGAGATCGACATGCCCGCCGACAGTGTGGCAACCGGAAAAAAATAGTCGGGGTTACGACCTGATCGGATATGTCTCAACTTGGCAGACTTAAGCACGCACGGTCAACACCGGTATGCGCGTCCGATGCCGGACCTCCGACGAGACGCTTCCCAAAATGATATCCGACAGGCCGCGGTGTCCGTGCGTTGACATCGCGATCAGATCGCATTGCTCCTGTTCCGCAGTTGCCAGTATGTGCTGCGCCGGTTCACCACAGGCTAGGACGGTATTGACAGTGAAACCATCAGCGCGCAGACCTTCCTCGATTTTCGCCAGATACTCCCGGTCCTTGCGCATTTCTTCCGACTCAGCCAGTTGTTGTTGGTTTCGCGCCATAAAACCATCGGCGACATGAATGATTGTCAGGCGGGCGTTGGTGAAACGCGCCAACGGACGAATATATTCTAGAATTACGCTGTCCGTCTTGCTGTTCTCGAGTGGAATCAAAATATGTTGGTACATGCTACTCCTGTCGCGATAATACCAGCTTTATAGCCAACCATAGATCGTCTGACCCAGTAAATATACGTTCAGGGAGACGATCACAATAGTCACAATCCATGCTATAACCTTCAACCAACTCGGGTTAACGAACCGCCCCATTTTGAGCTTATCACTCGTGAACAACACCAGCGGCACGACAGCGAATGTCAGTTGCAGCGACAACACGACCTGACTTAGCACTAATAGTCTGCCAACACCGCTGCTTCCATAAAGCGCCGCCACCAAAGCCGCCGGCACGATCGCAATCAACCGGGTCATCATCCGTCGCACCCAGGGGCGGAGTCGTATGTCCAAGAATCCCTCCATCACGATCTGTCCCGCCATGGTCCCCGTCAGTGTTGCATTCTGCCCCGATGCCAGAAGCGCTACACCAAATAGGGTACCCGCCAGTGAGGCGCCAAGCACAGGGCTGAGAAGTTGATACGCATCGCTGATGTCGGCGACGTCCTGATGCCCGCTGCCGTGGAACGCCACCGCACTCAGGATTAGAATTGCCGCGTTGATGAAGACGGCGAAAAACAAGGCCACGGTCGAATCTATCGTGGCGAATTTTATGGCCATCGCCTTGCCCGTGTCGTTGCGCTCGAACGCGCGCGTCTGGGAAATACTGGAGTGCAGATACAGATTGTGCGGCATCACCGTCGCCCCAAGGATGCCGATGGCGATATACAGCATCGCCGGGCTGGTCACGAGCTGCGGACTCGGAACGAATCCCCCGAGCATGGCATTGATATCGGGCCTCGACGCAATCAACTCATAGGCGAAGCAGCCGCTGATTAGAAAAATCAGTCCCCCGACCAGCGATTCAACATAACGAAAACTCTTGTGCTGCAAGTAGAGAATGACCAGCACGTCGGCAGCCGTTAGTATCACCCCGATTACCAGCGGGATCCTGAACAATAGATTCAGCGCCACCGCCGAGCCGATCACTTCCGCTAGATCGCAAGCGGCAATGGCAATCTCGCAAAGCACCCACAGCAGAAACGCGGTCGTTGGCGAGTAGTGGTCGCGGCACGCCTGCGCCAGATCGCGGCCCGTAACAATGCCGAGCTTGAGCGCCAGATGCTGCAACAAAATCGCCATCAGGTTGGAGATTAACACAACGGATAGGAGCGTATAGCCGAACTGCGCGCCACCGGCCAAATCGGTCGCCCAGTTGCCCGGATCCATGTACCCGACCGCGACCATCAACCCCGGCCCCGTGAACGCGAACAGCTTCCGCCAGAACCCTGCAGTCGCCGACACCGGAATTGAAGAATGCACTTCCGGCATTGACGGACTGGTGACTGCCCGACGCCAACCCGCGTGGGAGGTCGGTTCGCTGTCGTTTGTCGGCTCTAACTCTTCCGCCATGTTTCCTCTCCAACACGATTATCGAATATTTACGCTCACAGGGGTCGTTTCTCGGAATGAATTAAGAATTGATTTACTTGCTGGGCAAGAGAATTTGCGTAGGGGTGGACGGCGTCCACCCGTGATGAATCCGGCAGCATAGGTTCATTCCGTCAGGGACGAATCCTAACGGCGCAACAACCTGACGATGCGCCTTGTCCACCATGGCGATTGCGTTTCTTGTTGACATTTCCCCGCATTATCGGTATCTTATTCACCGATTAGAAGTCTTATCGCAGTCACTTCTCACGCTATGGGAGGGCATCATGCCTCGTTTGAGAATGTTAGTATTAGGGTTCATCACCGCAATTTTGTGCGGCTCGATTCTTGCCGCCAACACACAGCCAACGATTCAGTCTCTCAACAAGATGCCATTGGCATTTACCAAGAATATGGGGCAATGGGACGACCGCGTCTTGTTTCGCGCCAACGCTGGTGGGGCGACGATGTGGTTCACCAAAGAAGGTGTGACATATCAGTTCACCCGACGGATTGACACGCGTAGCGGCGCGGTCTCCGCGCCGGGCGTAGGTCAAAACCGCTTCGGTTTTGACAGTTCCGGCATTGGTCCAGCCGACCGCTTCAACAACGAGCCAGACTCCATTGACCAACTCGTTCTCACCGCCAAATTCGTCGGAGCAAATCCAAATCCAGAGGTTGTCGCTGAAAGCCAACTGGAATACAAATGCAACTACTTCATCGGCAACGACCCGACCAAATGGCACACCGATGTCCCCAACTACGAGGCCATCACGCTCAAAGATATTTATCCCGGCATCGACCTGAAATACTCCGGCGACGGCAACGGTCAGGCGGCGTACGAGTTTATCGTCGCCCAGGGTGCGGATATCGCGCAGATCAAGGTTGCTTACGAAGGAGCGGAAGAGACTTCGATTGATGCTGATGGCAGAATGATCGTGAGAACCAAATGGGGCGACATGATCGCGGCGATAAAATCTCCTACAAATGGCATTTTGTCTGGAACCGGCAGCTTCTCGCAGTTGTCAGAGGAGACGATTGGATTTGAAGCTGATCGTTCGACCCGGCTCACGACGGGTGGTTCGAGTCGGCAGGCACTGGGTACGCTCGCAGTCGGGCTGGTTTACAGCACCTACCTCGGCGGGGGAGGCACTGATTTGGGACACGGCATCGCGGTCGATGGCAGCGGGAATGCCTATGTGACGGGCTATACTGATTCTCCTAACTTCCCGACTCAAAATCCCTATCAGCTAAATCAAGGCGGCGAGGATGTTTTTGTGACCAAGTTGAGCAGTACCGGCAACAGCCTGATCTACAGCACCTACCTTGGCGGGGAAAGCGACGATGTTGGCGTAGGCATCGCAATCGATGGCAGCGGCAATGCCTATTTGACGGGCCTGACTCGATCTTCCGACTTCCCGACTTTGAATCCCTATCAGACCTATCAAGGCGGCTATGATGCTTTTGTGACCAAGCTCTCGAGTACCGGCAACAGCCTGATCTACAGCACCTACCTCGGCGGGGGAGACTACGATGCTGGAAACGGCATCGCGGTTGATGGCAGCGGTTATGCCTATGTGACGGGCTATACTGATTCTTACAACTTCCCGACTTTGAATCCCTATCAGACGGATCAAGGTGGCGGTGATGCTTTTGTGACCAAGCTCTCCAATTCCGGCAACAGCCTGATCTACAGCACCTACCTCGGCGGGGGAAGCCACGATGGGGGAGACTACGATGTTGGATACGGCATTGCGGTTGATGGCAGCGGCAGAGCCTATGTGACGGGCGTGACTGAATCTTCCAACTTCCCGACTTTGAATCCCTATCAGACGTATCAACGCGGCGGTGATGCTTTTGTGACCAAGCTGAGCAGTACCGGCAACAGCCTGATCTACAGCACCTACCTCGGCGGGGGAAGCGGCGATGCGGGATACGGCATCGCGGTCGATGGCAGCGTCAATGCCTATGTGACGGGCGAGACTGGTTCTTCCGACTTCCCGACTTTGAACCCCTATCAGACGTATCAAGGCGGCTATGATGCTTTTGTGACCGAGCTCTCGAGTACCGGCAACAGCCTGATCTACAGCACCTACCTCGGCGGGGGAGGCAGAGATGTTGGAAACGGCATCGCGGTCGATGGCAGCGGCAATGCCTATGTGACAGGCTGGACTACTTTTTCCGACTTCCCGACTGTGAATCCCTATCAGACGTATCAAGGCGTCTATGATGCTTTTGTGACCAAGCTCTCCAGTATCGGCAACAGCCTGATCTACAGCACCTACCTCGGCGGGGGAAGCTGGGAATTTGGACAAGGCATTGCGGTTGATGGCAGCGGCAATGCCTATGTGACGGGCGGGACTAATTCTTCCAATTTCCCGACTTTGAGTCCCTATCAGACCTATCAAGGCGGCGAGGATGTTTTTGTGACCAAGCTGAGTGGGGAGTGCCAAGAGATCGTGCCAGTTGTCCTTGTGCATGGTTGGTCGGAGAATCCAAATATTTGGCAGACAATGAAGGGATGGCTGCAGCAAGATGGCCACCAATACGTATGGTCAGTCGATCTGGAAGAGTGTGGGACGCAGGATGAAAATGGATTCAAGACTGATCCTGCTAAAATGTATCGCGGAAATGCAGCTATTCTCGCTGATTTCATCGATAATAGTATAGCCGCTTTGCCCGCCAGCGTTAGAGAATGTGTAAGTAGTGTCGATATTGTAGCGCATTCCATGGGTGGCTTGGTTGCTCGTCGATATATTAGCAGGAAATCTTCTGATCCATGGGCTCCACGATCAGTCCGAAATCTCATCATGCTTGGCACGCCAAACAAGGGTTCGGCGCTGGCAAATGGGTGGCCCTTCTCGCAATGGAAGTGCCCGACGGGACCAGCTTGGGAGGAACTGCAGCCGAAGTGGATGAAGGAATTCAACGCCAAGTTTCCAGATAATTCTGGCACTGCATATTGTGCTGCGTGGGGGAGCGCCGGACTGTTGTATATTCCACCGTTTACATTCCAGCCAAACTATTCTTGCAACTGGGGTCTTGGAGGACTTCTCGCTTATCCTAACGATGGTGTTGTCGCTAAGTCGAGTGTCGTCGGTGAGATGAACAATGGCAGCTATCGATATCCAAATGACTATGGGAGTTTTCTTTGCCACAACGAGTTGTATGCAGACCATGATCTTTACACCTCCGTCGTCAAACCAATCCTCCAAGGGAGTCCGCCGAAGACAAAGCCACTTGCCCCGGATACCACCGAAGGTACTCCGCCACAGTTCTGTCTTGAAACTGAGGGCTCTGTTGCAGCCGGAGGTGAGAAAACCGGTTCATTCGTAGTCGAAGCAAACACCAACATTTCCGTGTACCTGTTTGCGTCTGATTCAGACGCAACGTTCGCACTCAGCACGCCGTCAGGAGCTGTGCTTGACTCACTAAGCACTAATACTGATTCGTCAGTTGTCTATATTTCCAGCAACGATGGCATCATGGGGTTCCACATTTCCAGTGCCGAAGCGGGAACCTGGCAGTGGCATGCTGGCGCTCGGAATGCGCCTTCAGGGGATGTGGAATTTACGATTCTCGCCACTTGCAGCAACTCGATCGTCGTAGACGGCTACCAAAGTCATGATTACCTAACACAGGCAGACACGCTTGTTCTCAGGGTCGGTGTGAAGGACGGTGGAATGGGAGTTGCAGGACTTACAGTTACTGCAATCCCGATCTGGAATGACGGCGACACCGCTTCAGCGTTGACGCTCTCAGACGACGGGATGCACGGAGACGACGCGGCGGGTGACGGTCTCTATGGTATCAGGCTCTCAAATCTTAATTCAGGAGTTGTGGAGTATCGGACTTCCGTGACTGGCACAACTGCGGCTGGCCAGATCAATCGGCTCCTGTCATTTAGTGCTTACGTAATGGGTTATTTATGCGGCGACGCCAACGGTGACGCCGCCGTCGACATCTCCGACGCAGTCTACCTTATCGCCTACATTTTCTCAGGCGGTCAAGCCCCATCGCCGTTGCTCGCTGGCGATGCCAACTGCGATAGCACGGTTGATATTTCGGACGCCGTGTACTTGATTGCGTACATCTTCTCTGGGGGCGCAGCGCCGTGTGCGGCGTGTAAGTGAGAAGCAGCATTCAGTAGCCAACTGCCCGACACGTTGAGACTTGGGCCGGAAATCCGACGAAGGATTTCCGGCTTGTTCGTTTGATGGGTGGTCATTAACGGGTGACGTCCGGACCGAGCCAATTGTCCTGACGGCAGTCTAAGACAGCGAGCACAAGTCTGTCACACTATTCGCCGCTTGGATGCCATCTTGATTGACAGTGGAATCGAAACTGCATGAATGGCAGCCATCCCTTCAGTGGCACAATCAAGATAGAGTACTTGACCTCAAGAATGCTTCTTCGTTACAAGTTCGCAGCAATCGCCGCACATCACTGCTGGACAGCCAGGTTTTTGATCGCAGCCGGAGGAATATTGTCCAGCGTAGAGATGCTGGCCACATTCGATATACCGGACCAGTTAGGGACTTCATCGGCGGTCTTTATAGCAAAATAATAAAGCGTATTTGGAGTAAGCCCGGTTACCGTAAAAGTTTCTGAACTGCCACCGATCTTTGGAACCGGTTCGCCTGAAACCTGGGTTGCGGTAGCGAAATTTGCGGTCGTGATCAGGGCAGTGGAATAGCGGATGTCGTACTGAGACGCTGTACCCGTTAAGCTGTCATCGCCCGGTGCTGTCCACGTCAGTGTTATAGACGTAGCCGCGGCCGGGGCTGCCGCCAACCCTTTTGGCAGATTTGCCTTATCATTTGCGGCCAACAATGTTATCGTCGCGACCAGGATCAGAGTAGCTCCTAAGAACAGCGAGCTACGCAGATAGTGATTAGTCGTCATTATGCCTCCAAGCGAGATTCTGGGTTTTGTAGAAACAAGGTCTCATGCCTCGAATGCAATCGAAAAGTGTGCCGAAAAACGCCAAATTTGGAGGAGATGGGCGGCATAGAGTTACATACCGTCGAGAGATTCACCAAATTCTGAATGCCGTTTTTCCTGTATGAATTTTGAAATATGCAAGAAACTTGACCAATCAGAAGAGCCAAGACAATTGATTGAGGTCGGCCGTGACATCAGTACCTTGGACCATACTGTTTCATTCAGTGTCGGTTCCAATGACTTCATCAATGCAATACTCTTTGAAGACCTCACCGCCCAACACCACAAAAAAATGTCACAAGTTTAGTTGTTGAAGTACTTCAGAAGCGCTGGTGCAACTTCGGATTAAGTATGAAAACATACCGTGCTTTTGTCAAGCCTTTTCTTAAAATCGCTTCTGAATAATTGCAGGTTTACTTAACTCACTTACAAAGAAATAGACGTCCCAATAGTTGGGAAAAACCTTCTTCGAAGCTTTCTTCCAATTCTCCCAGGCATCCGAGTCTGGCCCACCAACATTATCAGGTCAGGATAAGTCATTGTCGCTAATGGTCGTATGCTCGCACTTACCGTGTGAAATACTGATAACCAGATGTTTCGCTGATGCCAGAGATCGCTGAGAGCACTATGTTGCGGCCATGAAGATCGAGATTTGTCGCGAGCAGTACTTAGTGTCCCGTCCCGTACATACCTTGCATTACTATCGCTTTCGTCCGGCGACTTTCGATGTTAGCCAGTTTCTTCTAAAGCATTGCGATTGTGCGTGCCGCAAAGAAGCAGCATCTACGCTGACGCAAGAAAAGAACACGATCATATTCAAGATATTCCTGGGACACGACACCAGGAGCGAGCAATGTTAAGAAAAGAGGATGTCAAAACCGAAGCGGTTTCGACCAACAAAACTGTCGCCGATTGTTGGGCATCATTTTCGAAGATCAAGAAACAGCGGGTGGCGCAGGCCGCCTTTGCCTATTGGAAGATGTGCCTGTCCAAAGCCGGTTATGACTCCAAAGGCACTGTCGTCGTTTTGCGTGACGCAGAAGGTGTCGATCTTGTCAAAGTCACTGCCAACTCCGACAAAACTACCGTCGACTTCTTGAAATAGGGCTGAAGTGACAGCTGAAGCGGTTTTGACCCACAAAACTGGGCTACAATATGGCGCGAATATTGCTATTCGCGATGTCAAAGAACAAGCGAGCCTCGACCTGTGTTTCCGGTGGCGGATGAATGGTCTGTGCGGTCTCGCTGTGTCGTTCGAAGATTGTCCGGGGCAACCGTCCGTCAGGGCCGGGTCTAGCGATTTTCGCGGGAATGGCCGGCGCCGCTGACACGCACTCTTGAACCCCACCCAAGTACTGGATTCCCGCCCGTCAAAGCCGGGTCCACGACCTTCGCGGGAATGACGTCCCCAGAGGGGAATGACAAGACAGAGGCAGACGTAACCGGACAAAGCCGGATCACCCAAGGTGCGGACAGGACAAGAGATTCTCTGGACACAGTTTGAGCGACTCATCCGAGACTCCTAAGAGTCGGAAACGCGGAACGGGTTGCGGGGAAAAGGGGACGCTCCTCCATTGAGTCATCGACATCGCAGACGTCCGCTATTGTAGCGATGTCGATCGGACTCACGGTTGTCACGATACGCTCTATTACTGGGTTCCGGTTGACGGCGTAAACTGTTCTTCGGTAGAGATCGTCATGACAGGTTTGACCCAAATCGAAGACAATCGCAACGGAAGACATACGAGACCCATCTTTGAGTAGATGGGGCACCGGTGCTTTGATGTGGCGATTGGTGAAATCCCAGGCCGCTCGCGATTACCATGCTACCTGAGTTAATGTAGGCAGTATGGTAGCTCGCGTCCTGGGGCACCCATATTCCGTCATGAACGGATTCCTGACGGCGCATTATTCACGGCGCACCCTTCGACAGGCTCAGGGCGAACGGAGCGGATGATGCACAAACACATCAAAGCGTGTCAGCCGGACGGCATGTATCTGACAGCGCGAGCCACTTGGCCTTCGGTACCGACAGACTCACTCACCACGGCGAAGTACGAACATGTCCTGGGTCATAACGGTTATTGTTCGGCATCATATTAGCTTAGTCGTTGCCGTTTGACTGCAGGCGATTCCTGGTCGAGTAGGAGGTAGAACACAAAAACCAACTTCGTTTTTGCTCTGCCGCTAATCACCCGACCCACAGAGCACTCCGGGGTGACCTTCGGTGCCGCAACCAGCGTTCTACTAACTGGGGGTGGGATGATTTATCTACAAGAACATTACAAAGAGGGGGGAGCAGAGGGTGTCAAAACCGAAGCGGTTTTGACCTACCGGACTACTTAAAACAACACTTCTTAGACTTCTTACCACTACCGCAAGGACATGGATCGTTTCGGCCAACCTTCACGCCTGGCGCGGGTTTTGCTTTGTTCATAGCTTCAACGTAATCAGTCTTAGCCACTGATGGAGTCCGATAGGTGAAAGCAGTTTTCCCTTCAAAATTGGAGATGGCAAAATCCCCGCGCCCGATGATATCCATCCCGATAAGTGCGTCGGCACCGCTGAGCTTCCCTTCTGTTACCCTAACCATCGGGAATCCTAAGACATTAGGTAGCATAACGCATACGAGATATGTGTTGCAGACGTTCTCACCACTAGCAGTATATACTTTTGTCATTCCTGTGGGCTGAAGTCCGCACGTACTTACGACTCGCTCGGAAATAACGGAAGCAGATGCCCCTGTATCCCAGATTGCATCGAATTCAAATAGTTGGGGTGGAGGGCGTTTTGATGGATCGAAGGCAAAGCTGATTTGAACTTTCGATTTCAGAACATTAGCGATGCCATCATAAGTTGTTGTGAAGCCGCTAACTCTATCAATCAAAGCTACTATGCCTCAGCAACTGAGACGCGGGAATGGAAAGTTTGGGTAAAACTTGAATCTCCAGGCTCACATTTTTGTACCAAAAACGTTCCCATTTCTTCTGTCTTAGAAGTCTCCTCTATGGCCTCTATTTCGGAAGTGTAATCTCCGAGAATACGTTGATCTTTAATGACGACAAATCTGCCTTCGTACTTCTTGACTAATTCATCTTGGTGTCCCAAGAAGTACTCGAAATCTTTCTTCAATTTGCTATCCATCCTCAATGTCTCCTTCACAATATATCGGCAAATTCGCAAAACGCAACACTTTTGATCCCCGAAAAATCATACGTCAAAATGCGAACATTTCTTCAAACTAACCCACTACCCTGTGCGGTAACCAGCGTTTTATTAACTGGCGCGGGGAAGATTGATCTACAAGAGCACTACAAGAAGGGTGGTGAGGACGGGAGGGAATTGTCAAAATCCTGGAGGAGCGATTAACTTGTCAGGCGTTGTGCCACAAGGGGTTTCGACATACGGAACTAGAAACCCACCCGAAGTAGCGTCCCTGTCTTGGAATACGCCCAGAGGCGTATCGGTACGGTCCGACACAACTGGTTCCAATTCTTGATTTGACGACCTATCTCTGACCAAGTGCTGTCCTTGCAGGTAGAATATGGATCTACCCAGATGACCTCCCCACTGATCCGCATAATCGGTTCTAGTGCCCCCTTAAACGTAGCCACTCGCCTTGCGTCTCGCAGGCATGATCGCAAAGTGTTCATTGGAGTCAGGCTGAGCGAGAAGAATTTCGTTTCCCATATATGCAAATGCGGCCGAGAATTTCCCGTCCTTGCAAGCAGAGCGAGATCAAAGCGGGGCGATCTCTTGCCTGAGTAATCAGCAACCTTCAACGCCTTTTCGATTGTATGGCGAACCTCATCAATTGACTCGGTGAAACCAAAGGTGCGAAAGAACTCATTTCCAAGATCGTGGAGAAACCACCTCGGCTGAGCCTCGACGCCAAGCCACACATTCCGGGATGCTATGTGTTCTGAGGAAGCATTGTAGGCGAGATGATAAAGACACGCCTGCAAATCCTGTTCGCTCGAGAATGTCCACTCGCAACCATGGTATCCCCTTTCACGCAACAATTCGCAAAGGGCGATTCGTATTTCCTTTATCAAGGTTATCGTATAATCGCGGCCTAGCCCCGTCATGATTTCTGCACGGTAGTCACGTCACTCGATTAGCCAACCCGACGCTTCGCTCTGGGTGGAGTACAAGGTACAGCTTCTGAACAGCCAGAGTCTCACTCCATGTTCTTTATGTAGTCCCTCTCTGGAGTATGAGGTACACCGGCTTATACTGGGCTCCAAAAAGGGGGTGGGTAAAGTCTTCAACTCTTGCAGACTCGGAAATGGCGGCCATGGCAGCACCTAGCGTCATGTCTTGCGCGGAATGCAAGGCCAGATCCTTGACATCGTTGTCTCTGACCAGTTCTATGCCTTGAGGGAGGATTCCTCTCGCCAACATACCGGATGCCAATTCCAACTCAATTTCTATATCCCTTAATTGGCCGACTTCTTTGATGCTTAGCCAGACACAGTCACAGTCGAGATGGAAGTCAAGTAGTCTGGATATTCTAGGCACGCCACAAAGAACGGGAATTCCAGCAGCGATTAGAAAGCCCGCTCTCCTGAGTATGCTACTATTGACTTTCATTAGGAAACAGTCAGCTGTTGGCGAACAGAGCTTGGGTCTCCTTGCGTACATTGCCATGACTTTTACTGGAGTCTCGGCTTCACTGCATAGCCTTGCGATTCGTGACCCTTCACGGGTATGCCAGTAGAATAGTGGTGTGACTCGCCAGTCATTGGTGAGAATTCCGTTCAGGATGTAGACCAAGGAATACTCTGCTGTATGCTCAGATAGGAAACTGGTAACCATAGAATATCAGTCCAACTCTAGGAGTAAGAACACTGTGGTCTTTGCATCCTCTTGCACGAGTGCGGGCACGGTACACTATGCCCATATGGTAACAGGCAGAGTCAGAACCACGGGGTTCCGGTACTTATCAATTCCACCCATGGATTGTCAACGACAATATCCTCTATAAGGATGCATTTTTTGCAGGGCGTGTCAAGAGGTTTTTGTTGGGGGGGTTCAGAAAGACCACCCGTCCACCCATCCTCTGGATTCCCGCCTGCGCGGGAATGACAAAAGCTGACTGGATTCCAGCTTTCGCTGGAATGACAATCACGGGCGGGAATGACACGATTTCGCGGCGCACGAGGACGTACGCCGCGCACGAACATGCGGGCGCAGAATGCTGCGCCCTTAGGCAAGGCCATGCTGGATTCTCGCTGCCAGCACCGCATTCGTCAGTAGCATCGCGATGGTCATCGGGCCGACGCCCCCCGGCACTGGTGTGATCTTCGAAGCCTTGGCGGAACATGACTCGAAATGACAATCGCCGACGATGCGATAGCCCTTCTCCACAGATGGATCGTCAATGCGTGAAATGCCGACATCAATTACGACTGCCCCCGCTTTGATATGCTCGCCTCGCAGAAATTCCGGTTGCCCCATCGCCGTAATGACAACATCTGCGCGGCGAGTGTGATCGTAGATGTTGCGCGTGGCCGAATGGCAAATCGTGACCGTAGCGTTGGTCTCCGGCCATTTCTGCATCAGCATTGCCGCCAGCGGTTTGCCAACGAGATTGGATCTGCCGACGATCACAACTTCCGTCCCCTTCATTTCGACACGATAGCGTTTCAGCAATTCAATTACGCCAAGCGGCGTGCATGACTGATAGCGCGGTTTGCCAATCAGCAGACGACCGACGTTGTCGGGATGTAACCCGTCAACATCCTTGATCGGATTGATGCGCACGCAGGCGGCGAACTCATCCAGATGTGATGGAATCGGCGATTGCAGCAAAATGCCGGAAATCTTCGGATTGCTGTTGAGCGAATCAATGACTGCGTAAAGCTCATCCTGCGTGATGCCGGCATCTTTGCGAATAACTTCGGAATACACCCCCACCTTCAGGCAATTCTTGGCTTTGGAATTGACGTAAATTTCCGAAGGGGGATCATCACCTACCAGGATTGCTGCCAGACCCGGCACGATCCCTTTCGCAGCCAACTCTTGAATTTGCGCCGTCAACTCACGGCGAATCTGCTTCGCCGTTTCATTGCCGTCAATCAGCTCAGCCGTCACGCCGTGTCGTCTCCACTGTCGAAGGGAGTGCCATTGTCGGGCACCTTCAACGTGTAGCGCTCGATACTGACCGCTTTGCCGGTCTGATCGTCAACCTCCACGATTACTCCCTGCATCCGGATGTCACCGCTGGCAACGGAAAACTTGTAAGGCATTCCAGTAAGAAAACGCTTGATCGCGGCGTCATGCTTCATGCCGATGATCGAATCAAATGGCCCGGTCATACCGACGTCGGTGATGTAAGCTGTCCCCTTCGGCAAGATGCATTCATCGGCGGTTTGGATATGAGTATGGGTACCGACCACTGCCGACACTCTGCCGTCAAGATAGTATCCCAGCGCCTGCTTTTCGGATGTAGTCTCGGCGTGAATGTCGACAAACACGATATTGGCGCCGTGGCCGAGCAGCGACAACTCACCATCGGCGGTCTTGAAGGGACAGTCTATCGGTTTCATATAGACTCGTCCCTGCAAATTGATTGTCGCAACCAGGCGTCCGTCGGGGAGCTTGTCGACATACATACCACCACCCGGGGTGCCGGAGGGAAAATTCGCCGGCCTTAGGATGCGCGGATTGTTGTCGAGGTAGTCGCGAATTTCCTCGCGGTCCCAGACGTGATTGCCGGTGGTCTCGAGATCGACGCCATAACTGAAGATCTTCTTGGCCATCTCTCTGGTAACGCCGAATCCCCCCGCGGCGTTTTCGACATTACAGATCGTGTAATCGATATTGCGCTCTTTCTTGAAATCGCGCAACAACTGAGACACAATCCATCTTCCCGGCTTGCCAACCAGATCGCCGATAAAGAGGATCCTCAAATGGCCGCCTTACTTGGCATATTCCACCGTCCGTGTCTCACGGATGACGGTGACTTTGATCTGACCCGGGTACTCCATTTCGGTCTCGATCTTGCGGGCAATATCACTCGCCAGAATGCTCGATCCGATAGATCG
>Ga0209777_10003521_pt1 | contig 19303 bp, 13 predicted proteins | sample FrelakmetHBP12HB_FD_187147 | JGI IMG/M metagenome (GOLD analysis project Ga0209777, IMG submission 187147) | Freshwater lake sediment microbial communities from the University of Notre Dame, USA, for methane emissions studies -HBP12 HB (SPAdes)... | ecosystem: Environmental > Aquatic >...
GCCTCAGCCCGACGCGGCCCTATCGGAAGTGCGCCAAGATATGCGGCGACGTCAGCGGCAACTACCATCCGCACGGCGAAGCCATTGTTTATGGGGGGAAAAGCGGGACGTTTACCTATTTAAATATCCTGTCATATATGGTTCTGAATGGTAGCGCAACGGACTGAAAATTCGCCTGTTATTTATTTCAGAATTGTTCCATGTTTTGATCAAAACGGGCATAAACGAGCGGTTCTATAAGGATAATTGGTAGCGGTAGCAGACGTGCTTTTCTGTTTATTTTCATTAAGTTGGCGATTTTGTTGAGATTTTGCCGATTGGATTACGTGAGGTGTTGAGTCCCGAGCGTCTACCAGTTCCGCCACTCCGGCAAGCCCATATTTTCCAAGACGATAGGGAGTTTAAACACAAAGACGCAAAGTTCGCAAAGTTATATTATTTCTTTGATTTCTTTCTGCCTTCGTGTTAAAAAGAATCTTCAATCCCAAACCAATGGATCGGCAATAGTTGAAAAGGCGACGGGTTATGATAATCTCAATCCAGGGTAAGGCCACAACGGACATGGACGCGCAACGATTCGGCAGATACGAGGTACTGGGAGAGATAGGCCGCGGCTCGATGGGGGTGGTGTATCGGGCGCGGGACCCTCTCATCGAGCGCGAGGTGGCGATCAAGACGGTGCCGCTGGGCCTGGGCGTGGACCCTTCCCGCCGCGCCTCTTACCTGAGCCGCCTTCGCAGGGAGGCGCTGGCCGCGGGGCGGCTGAGCCACCCTAATATCGTTGTGGTGTATGATGTGGGGGAGGAGGGGGAGTCTTTCTATCTGGCGATGGAGCTTTTGCGCGGGCAAAGCCTCGATAAAATTATCCGTTCCGGCAGGAGGTTTTCGCCTTCCGACGCCGCCGAGATTCTAAGCCCAATAGCGGAAGCCCTCGATCACGCGCACTCGAAACAAGTGATTCATCGCGACATAAAGCCTTCCAACCTGTTCATTACGGAGGACGGCACGGTGAAGGTGACCGATTTCGGGATAGCCAAGCTGCCCCTGACCTCGTTGACCGGCGAGGGCCGCATCGTCGGGTCGCCAAGCTATATGAGTCCCGAGCAGGTTCGCGGCGAGCCTGTGGATGCGCGAAGCGACGTCTTCAGCCTCGGCGTAGTGCTTTACATTGTGTTGACCGGGAAAAAGCCCTTTGGGGGCGGAGAAGTGCCCGACATCGTCTACCGCATAGTCCACGAGGATCCGCCGCCGCCGTCCCAGATTGACATGAAGCTCCCCGAATCGCTCGACCTGCCGGTGATAAAAGCCCTAGCCAAAGACCCGCGAATGAGGTATCCTAGCGCTGGCGCCATGATGCGCGCCGTGAGGGAATCCCTCCAGGGCGCGGCGGCGTCCCCGAGAACCAGACGAACGGGCGGGGAAATGTCGGCCGAGGACAGCACCGGCGAGGTTCGCAGGCCCGCCACCTTGATAAATCGTTTCAGGGATGAAGATTCGAGGGACGGGTTTTCGAAGATCGAGGCGGTGTTTCAGGAGATAACGAGCGAGGTGCGCTCGGGCCGCCTCCAGGGCTTCAGGAAAAAGAAGAAAAGGAAGTCGAAATGACCATGGGCGACAAGCAGGACGATCATGTCGAGTCCCAGTTGGATGAGCTTCGTAAAAACCATTACAAACAACGGGACCCGTACGGGACGACCATAGACGGCCACCAGATCACCAAGGACCTGGCGCTCCCTATCGGGAGGCGCATATCCATCGAGGTGATCGAGGGACCGCGCAAGGGGACGATATTCCTGTTTCCAAAGGGGAACGTCGTCATCGGCAGGGCATCGGAGGCCGACCTGTGCATAGAGGACGATAAGATAAGCCGTAAACACTGCATCATCGAGGCCTTCGCAAGAGACCTCATCTTCATCTCAGACCTCGCCAGCACCAACGGCACGCTGATCAACGGCATGAGGATAAGGTCGGTCAAACTCAAGGACAAAGACCACATCCATGTGGGCAGAACCGTCCTTCTCTTCAAGCTTGAGGATGAGGAAAATTCATAATAATTCATGGAACTTGTAGATAGTCTTCTCAAGGGTGACCGGCGCGCCCTTGCCAAAGCGATAACACTCGTGGAAAACGGCGACGCCGAGGTTCCCATGATACTCTCCGCGATTTATCCGAAGCTGGGCCGGGCCTACATGGTGGGTATAACCGGGCCGCCGGGCGCTGGCAAGAGCACTCTCGCCGATAAGATCATAGGACTCTGGCGCGCCCAGAAGTACAGCGTCGGCGCAGTGCTGATAGACCCGAGCAGCCCGTTTTCGGGGGGCGCAATACTCGGAGACCGCATTCGCATGCAGCAGCATGCGCTCGATGAGGGGGTCTATATAAGGAGCCTGGGTTCCCGCGGCAGCCACGGCGGCCTTTCCCGGGCAACCAGACAGGTCGTCCAGCTCATGGACGGCGTCGGGATGGAGAGGATACTTATCGAAACAGTCGGCGTCGGGCAGACCGAGCTGGACGTGATGGATGTAGCCGACACCACCGTCGTAATCATGGGCCCCGAATCCGGGGACACCATCCAGACCATGAAAGCCGGCCTGATGGAAATCGCGGACATCTTCGTGGTCAACAAGGCCGACCGGGAGGGCGCTTCCCGCATGGCGGCGGAAATCCGGGCCATGCTCGAGCTGAAAGAGCGCAACGGCGAAGAATGGCGCCCGCCCGTCCTCTCATGCCAGGCTAACGCGAGCGTGGGCGTCGAGGAGGTGAACGGCGCTATCTCCAGCCACAGGAGCTTCCTCGAAGAGCACGATCTCAGGGAAGCGCATCGCCGGGGGCTGCGGAGGCATGAGCTTATGGAGCTTTTAGCCCGGTATTTCCGCGAAAAGATGATGGATTCCGCCAATAACGGAGCGCTCGAAACGTTTTTCAATCGCGTCGAAAAAATGGAAATCAGCCCTTATGAAGCGGCAGACCTGATATTTCAATCGAACCTTCTTAAAAATCTGTTGAATCCACAACTAACAAAATAACTTGTTGCCCCATTGGCGCAGCCGCCCTTGCCGGGAAGAGATGACTTCTTTGCTTTCCGCGGGCAATTAGTTTACCTTGTTTTCGTCTGGGGGTGGATGCCGGATTTACAAAACAGGAGGAAATCAGTATGGGAATGAACAAGGAGATCATAGGGAAGACGTATAATCCGCCCAAGATAGCGATAACTTCGGAGGCGACCAAGAAATACGCCCTTTCCTACGACGACAACAACTCGTGGTTCCTCGATGACAGTCGCCCCGGCGGGATAATCGCGCCGCCAATGTTTGCGGTGGTTTATTTCGGCGTGGGGATTGCCACGATGATCATGGACCAGGAGCTGAAGATGAATTATGCCACGATGGTGCACGGCGACCAGCGCATTCGCTGGTTCGAGCCGGTGCGGCCGGGCGACGAGATAACCACCGTCGGGAGTCTGCACGACATCGTTGACAAGTCTTCCGGCCAGATCGCGTACTTTGGTTACACCTGCGTGAACCAGAAAGGCGCGCGCGTGGCCGACGCACTCTGCGGGTTCTTTGTGCGGGGTGGAGGGCACGGAAAGAAGGGGCCGAAAACGCCTGAGGCCGCCATGGGGGCGCCCATTTTCACGTGGTCGAAAAAAGTCGCGGAGGATCAAATGATCCGGTATGCGGACGCTTCTGGAGACCATAACCCCATTCATCTCAACCCCGAATTCGCAAAAAAAGTAGGCCTTCCCGACGTCATTATGCACGGCCTCTGCAACATGGCCTACTCATCCAAAGCCATGATGGAAAAGGCCTGCGGGAACGACCCCCTGAAACTCAGAATGCTCTCGGTCCAGTTCTCCCGGCCGGTCCTCAGGGGGCAGACGGTCAACTTGAGCGCCTTCGATGGCGGCAAGGTTGACGACCGGAAGATCATCCTCTTTGAATCGAAGACCGATGATGGCAACGTCTGCATCCGTGATGGAATGGCGGAGGTGCTTGCCTGATATAAGAATCGGGGGACATGCGCGCATTTCGTGTCCCCCGAGTTGGAGAAGTCCGGTGACACATTCATTCAAGGCGGGCGGGGTTAAACTCGGGGGCGGGGCGCCGCTGGCGCTTATCGCGGGGCCATGCGTTATTGAAAGCGAAAAGCTGGCCCTTTCCGTCGCAAAAAAGCTCAAGCGCATCTGCGAATCCCTGAAAATGCCCCTCATCTTCAAGTCGAGCTACGATAAGGCCAATCGCTCCTCCGGCTCGAGTTATCGCGGCCCGGGGCTTGAAGAAGGCCTTCGGGCGCTCCGCCGCGTCAAAGCAGAAACCGGGCTTGCGATCCTTTCGGACGTGCATTGCAGGGAAGAAGTAAAAGCCGCAGCGGCGGTATTGGACATCATCCAGATACCGGCTTTCCTGTGCCGCCAGACCGATCTCGTCCACGCCGTTGCGGATACGGGCAAAGTCGTAAACGTGAAGAAGGGCCAGTTTCTCTCCCCCCGGCAGATGGCCAACGTTATCGCCAAGATTGAATCGCGCGGAAACAGGAAGATACTGCTTACGGAGCGGGGAGTGAGTTTCGGTTATGGCGATCTGGTGGTTGACATGCGCAGTCTGGTGGTGATGCGCGAGTTTGGCTACCCGGTGGTGTTTGACGCCACGCATTCGGTGCAATTGCCCGGCGGCATGGGAACGGCGTCAGGCGGGGAGAGGCAATATGTCGCCCCACTCTCGAGGGCCGCCGTGGCGGTCGGCATTGACGCCCTCTTCATCGAAACCCACCCTGACCCCGACCGCGCCCTCTGCGACGGCCCGAATTCATTCCCTTTGAGAACGCTTCCGGAACTATTGAAAAGTGTCATTGCTATCCACAGAGCATTAAATAAAAGCAAGTAAGGAAAGATGAAGCTATTTTCTAGCCGTAAAAGAAATACACAGGCCAATATCTAAAGTCCAATAGGCTCCGTTTCAACTTCAATGTTTTTGCCGGCCAGCAGCGATTTGATGTCGCCCTTTAGAAATTCAAGAGCATCGGGATTGTTTTTTAAATGCCCATCCATGTGCGCGAGGCCTAAGCCTTGCAGGAACGTATAGGCTTTTCGGCCCGGTAGAAGCTCAGAACTGGGCTTGGAGTTTTTCATGGACTCGGGGCCGCCCTCTCCTCCGGGGGCGATAAAGGGGGATAATCCACCCATTTTCCGGAACAAATCATGAGTTGCTTCGACGCCGTCGCAAAAGTGGAAGTGGTCTGCGTTTTTCAGGATGACCATTTTTTTTGGTTGATGAGTGCGTGAAAATAAGTCTCTCATTCCATCTATCGGCAAGAGGCTGTCGAGGTCTGCCACAAGGTAAAGAGTGGGCACGGGGCGGTCCCAGTCCAGAGAGAGCAATTTACTGAAAAAATTGGACATGGGATTGATAATTGTTTTTCCTCCGGCGGGGGCCAGTGGAAGCGCGGCTTTGATCCGGCGGTCGCGGCCGGTGGCGGCCAGTGCGGTCCATCCGCCGAAACTGTGGCCGCAAATACCGATGCGGTCTGGCGCGATGCGGGCGCCCATTTCCCCCGCGAGCATCATGTCTATCGTAAAAGAGACATCCAGTGGGCGAGCGGTAGCCGAGTCCATTAACGTTTTAGCGAAATTGGGGGCGTTCCCGCCTTTCGGGGATTGCATGGCCATATTCATGAGGTCCGGCATGGTGTTGCCAACATGATCCGCCGAAGCCACGATGTAACCGTGGCTTGCCAGATGGGTACAAAAATGAGTTGTCTGACGCCGATGGCCCGCCAGGCCGTGTGAGAAGATCACCAGCGGGCATAAGTCGGGGGCGATTTCGGCATCGCGGACCGCGGCCTGTCTCATTTTCGGGAATGACGGCATCAATAAATAGCTGTCTTGGGTGTTCCTGTCGAGGTCCTTTCCCCGATAGGCGTCAGTGCTCGGGTACCAACACTCGACCGGCAATTTGCGTTGACGCGTTGAATCCATTATTTCATAGGTCTTGACGCCAACGGGGTAAGGGCCGCGCGAAAAAGGATTGTATTCAGCCAAGTAATCGCTCCTTTTATCCATCTTGATTCCCGATTAGCAAAATTCAGACAAGGGGCTTAAAGCCCCTTGTCTTATCATAATGGCCCAATATATACCATGTTTTCTATATCATCGTCAAGTCTTTCAATTAGGCTGTAGGCTGGAAATAAGAAACACCTCTCCTTGCATTGGCTTAAAAAATCCATAAACTAGATTCTTTCATAGTTCGCATGCCGTATCGAAGCATAGCGCAGTGATTTCGGATTGAAATTTAAAACCCAAAATCGAAAATCTGAAGATGGGTTTGCATAGCACAACAGGCCGTCGCGCGCTTGGAGTTGGTCTTTCCCTGTTTACTGCTTTTCTATGGGGAATACTACCGATTGCGCTAAAGAATGTCCTTGAAAGCATGGACGCCTTCACCATTACGTGGTACCGGTTTTTAGTGTCCGCTGTTTTGTTATTTCCCATTGTCCTCATGAAAAATGGGTTGCCGTCATTGAAACAAATGGGCGGGTCTGTGAAATGGTTGCTGGCTGCGGCTGTGGTGGGTCTATGCGGCAATTATATCCTTTACCTGATAGGTCTGAATCATCTTACTCCCAGCACGGCTGCGGTGGTGGTTCAGCTTGCGCCCGTTTTTTTTCTCGCGGGGGGCCTTGCAATTTTCAAGGAGAGGTTCAGTTCCCGTCAGTACGCGGGTTTTGCTCTATTACTGGTTGGTCTCGGATTGTTTTTCAATCAGCGATTGGGCGATCTGTTCTCGAGCCTCGGGGAATACACCATTGGAGTGCTCTTTATTGTGTGCTCGGCCTTGATCTGGACGGTTTACGCAATGGCCCAGAAGCAATTGCTGAAAACATATCCATCCCAGACGATTATGTTGATTATTTACATTGGGGGATCGGTGCTGTTTTTCCATTCTGCGAAGCCGGGGCAGTTGGTGAAACTCGACATACTCAGGCTGATACTGCTCTTCTTTTGCGCCGTCAATACATTGATCGCCTACGGCAGTTTTTCCGAGGCGCTGGATCATCTCGAAGCGTCCCGCATGAGCGCAATACTGGCCGTAACCCCTCTCTTTACAATCACGGGCATGAAGATCGTTGAAGCGCTGGCTCCCGGCTTTTTGAAGCCCGAAAACCTGAACGGCGCAAGCATTGCCGGCGCAATACTCGTAGTCCTCGGCTCGATAGCCACATCGTTAAGCGGCGCCGCAGAGCATGAGGCATGAAAAACCGGGCCGCAGGCTGTAAGCTAAAGAAAAACAGGTTTCTTTTCCGTCGCCTACCGCCTACATGTAATGACAAGCCATATTGACATACATGTGGGGTGGGCTAGCGAATGTCTCATCCGTAGGAGTCTGCCCACCAATTATAAATCGCAAAAATGGTGGGCAGACTCCGCTTCGCTCCGCTAGCCCACCCTACACATCTGTATGCTAACGTAGGTTGTTAATACACCTACAGGCTAACCTATTTGCTTGAATTATCTGCTGATCTCCCAGAGTTCTACTTTGCCTGTTTTGGATTTGCTGGTGTATCCGGCTACGGCCAGTATGCCGCCGTCGGGACTGAAGGCCAGCGATTTCGCTCCCTCTATTGAATCCAGGGTTATCATTTGAAGTTGATTCCACGTGGATGCGTCATAGAGCCTGACCAGACCATGGGCGCAGGGCTGGCCAAGAGGCGTATCGCACGAGGCGGACGCCAGCAGGCGCCCATCGGGACTGAACGCTACAGATTCCGTGTGATTGGAATCTCTATCGAGCGTTTTCACCAGCTTTTTCCCGGCCACATCCCAAACCTTTACATATCGGTCATAGCCGGCGGAAGCAAGAAACTTCCCATTTGGGCTGAAAGATACTGATTGGACACTGCTGGTGTGCCCTTTCAATGTGGCGAGGAGTTTTCCTGATGCAACGTCCCATAATCGCACCGTGTCGTCCCATGCGCCGGATGCCAGCAACTTTCCGTTCGGGCTGAAGGCGACCGCGAATATCCAAGCCTTGTGCCCCTCGAGGGTGCGAATAATTTCCCATGTTCTGGTGTTGTATAGGAGGATAAGAGCCTGTGGGCAGGCCCCGTTCTGGTTTTGCACGCAGCCTTCGGCGGCGAGAATCGAGCCGTCCGGGCTGAACGCCACGGAATAATTTTCGGCCTTGCTGTTCGGGAGAGTTTTTATGATCTCGCCGGATCGGGCATCAAATAGGTTGACCGTATTATCATCAGGTTCCTGGTTATGTTCATAGCCGGCGGCAATGATCGCCCCATCCGGGCTGAACGCCACAGATGCCAGGGCGCCGCTATAAGATTTCCACTCCTCCCTCCACTCGCGAACTAATTGGCCCGAGGCGACATCCCATAACTTGTACCCGGCTTCCTTGCCGTTGCAGATCACGACAAGCGATTTCCCATCCGGGCTGAAGGCCAGGGAATTGCTTTCGAACGCGCGGAAACCTTCAAGGCTGGTCTTATACTTGGCAATTGTGGCGCCGGTGTTCTGCCCGAGGGCGGGTATGATAAAGGAGATGACTGCGGAAACAACAATAGTAAAAGGAACACAGACAAGGGGTTTAAACCCCTTGTCTGAACACATAAGTAGAATTGCTTTTTTCATGCCGTAAAGGATATGGGACATTATTTATGATGTCAATTTCATTTCGTGGCGCCGATTAGGCCCAATCGCAAATTATGAGCAGGTAGTCCGCCGAACCGTCGCGCAGCCAGCCGTCGAGCTGCGCAGGCTCTTTAAGCTGCAAGCCCCGCTCGCGCGGCACATTGACGAATCGGCAATCGAACTCAGGCACAGCGGTCATATCCCCCCACAGCTTTTCGAATTGTGTGATGGGGAAAATGTCCTCCTGGCCCTTTCCCCATCGCTTTTTAACGTCCTTGAGAGTGATGTATGTCGGCATTCGCGCAGCCAGGTCTCTCACGGCGGAGAGTGTTTTTTCGGAATCGCGCAGGTCTTCCCTGGTCAGTCCGAACCCCTCGAGCAGCTTGTCAATATCAACCCATGTTGTGGCTGAGTTGTAATAAGTCAGCTTAAACTCGATTTCCTCATATGGCAGGGCCAGTCCTTCGACTAGCCTCAGCTTCCCGTCAACGCGCGCCAGCCCTCCGCCGCGATCTTCAATCCGCCGTGTTATAACTTCGGTGGTTGTCGCCGCCTTGCTGCTGATATGCCAGCCGAATATCTCAGGGCTGACATCCGCGCCCAAAGTATCAATGTTGTGTATCATCAGGTATTTAAGGCCGGGGCGCATTTCGAATAACCTGAGAAGAGTCCCGTTAAGAAACATGTTGGGGATTTCATACCAGTGCCCGACCGGATGAATGCACTGAGTGGGAATGTTATCGGTGTAGTCGCTCCCCTCGCCGGTTTTCCGCGCCCAGTCAATTAGGGCGTTTTGCAAACTGACGAGCACTTTCTGGGCCTGTTCATCGAGCAGTTGCTGCGGCATTTCTTCCCATGCGAACCGGAGGTCCCTCTCCATGGAAACCAGCCTCAACCCGACGGCGCGCCCATCCGAAAGTAACAGGGGGCCGGAATAATTGTAATTATTTTCCGATTCGAGAAATTCCCTGATGGCGTTGTGAGTCAGGTAGCTGGTGGTTATGACGTGGGGCAGTTGGGACCCGCAGAGTTTGCCGATGCGCCTGCTTTTTGCGAGATGGATTTCAATAAAGGTGCGGTGTTTGCCCGCGAGTTTGCAGAACGGATTGAGAGATTTGACGACACCCGCGCCTTTTGTCCAGCGACTGCCCGCGCCACCGGCAAGTGTCACGACCGCGACTTCCCCCGCCGATATGGAGGCAATTCCGGCATCCCGGTACGCTTTTATATCTTCCCCCGTGGCGTCGAAAACATCTTTTTCACCGGCATCCTCTATCGCGCAACTCGCCGCCAGACGATTCTGGGCCAGGCCGATGCGCCCGCTGATGAGATCGGCCTTGATTTTCTTGTGCTGTATGGGATCGAAGCCGTATTCGTTCAGCAGTTCGTCGAGCGATTTATCCTGAGTGTTTTCCGCCGACGGGCTGGGAATGAGCCTGTCGAAAATGCTTTTCATCATGCCGGAAAACTCGGGGACCCTCCGGCACGCCGCGCCGAAGCGATCCAGTTCCGCCTTTTGAACGGAAGAAAGATTTATCCCTTCCCTTCGCAGCAACTGGGGCACTTTCAATTTGTAGTAGTCCGCTGGCATGAGCGCTTCATCCCCGGAAAGCAGCTCGGCATAAGTTCCCCGTTCGTTTATCGCAAAATCATAGACAACAGGCTCCATGGCAAAAGGGACAGCCTTCTCGAACCGACGCTTGACCCCGCTCATTATCTCCTGGAGGCGATTCTGCGCTGCGCTTTTGACACTCGGATCGAAAATAAACCCCATCCCGCCGCCCGACATCCCGCCAAGCATCCAGAAGCCCCAGAAATTACCCGCAAATTCATCCCGGACCTTATTTATGAGTATCTCCGCATACATGTTACTCGCCCAAGGAATTATGGATTGGATAGGTCCGGTGAAATTCCTGTTTGTCAACTTTCCAATGTCTGAAGTTTCCCCGCGCTTCAATTTTTCGAGAATCCAGTCGAGGATTTTGATCGCTTCCTGCCTGGCCAACCATTCTTTTTCGGAGCGAAGCAGGTATTTCTCGGTGACCATTTCGAGAATGGGGCCGACGTCCTGGGCCATGCCGCCGTGCACCAGCACGAGGCTTTCCTGAATCCTGCGCCTGGTGTCGCCGGAAACCTCGTCGAGGGAGTATATTTTATGGTCAGGCAGAAGCCGCCCCCTGCTGATCATATACTCGGGATCGCCCTCGCCTGCCCTGACCCCGCTTATCAATTTTATCCCCGGCCAGATTCCGCCCGAATCCTGCCAGCCGCCGCCCGAGCCGGCAAGCCATTCGCCGAGTATGGCCCTTGCCGCGACCGTCCTGCGCTCGTTTTCCTCGAGTTGTCCGGTTAACGACGCCGTCTGGCCGGTGGCGCGCATGAGGACCGAGATGAGCGAAGCGAGCAGATTCGTTGACACGGCGAGGCGCGAGCCTTTCGGAATGCCCCTTACATAACTTGAAATCTCGATCCCGTGGCCGGGGGCCGTAAGGCGCGAGAGAAGGTCCGCAAGAGGCTGATGCGCGCCTTCCATTCCGGGAGGAACGATCCCAGAAGCTATAACCGCGGCTTTCAGCAGGCCGAGATAATCTTTTGCATAATCGAAGACCTCCGCTAAATCCGAAATATCCACGGTGGCCCCGAGGTCAACGCTGGTGAGTCTGAGAAGAGGCTCTGGAATAACCCTGAAATACGTCTCGATCGGCGGCCTGGGCGTAACGCTTTTATCGCCTTCCCGGACGACCAGGTCAATGGACACATTCAGCACCCGCGCCCCCTCCGGAAAATCCATGCCCAGGAAGAATATGTCGCTCCACGCGCTGTGCGAAAGGTCCATCCTTACCGGTGTTGATTCCTTCAGGATCGGAAAAAGTCCCGATTTGCCATTGTCATGCTCGGGCCGGATCAATTCGCTTCGGACATGCAGAGGCTGATCGGCGGGATGCCCGACCCGGAACATCCATTGGTTGCCCAGAGTGGATCGAACGCTTCTGCGAACCTGATCGGCCAGGGTTTGGAAGCCGAGGCTGTGATATGCCTGGGCCAGCGCGCTCGAAACGGCGTCGCAATGTCCCCCGTTATTTTGCGCCCTTAAAAATATCTCGATAGACTCCTCGAAGCGACGCTTGAGAAGGTGGACGTACCCCTCGAATGGAATCAATCCCCCCGAAATCATGCCCTTTTTAAGTGGAAGATGAAAACGATGGATGGCGTAAAGAAAAAACAGGGCGCGCACCCTCTCGTAAAGATTGTCGCTTTCCCGGCGGAACCGATCCAACTCATCGCATTCACGGAGAATCTCCGCGAAAGAGGCCCCTTTGCAGAAGATATCGAGCGATTTGTCCCGAATAGCCGGCTCAGACGCCGTGATAATCTTTATAAGTTCACTCATAGGCTATTGGCTATAGGCTGTAGGTGTTTGTAGGGGCGACCGGCCGGTCGCCCCTACAGCCTACGGCATTTATATTCCGATGTAGCTCAATTCTCTCAGGGCGAGCAACTCCAGCATTTGCGAAAGCACCTCATCCCGGTCCTTGCCGCTCAGTGCGAGGGCCATTTGAGCGATGAACAGGCCGTATCTGGCGCCGGTGTCGAAGCGCCATCCCTTGACGATCATAGCCAGATATTGTTCGCGTTTAATGAGTTCCGCGAGCGCGGAAGACAGGCTGATTCCCTTATTGCTTTTATCGGCGCCGATTTGTCTTTCCAGGATTTCCATAACTGTGGGGGTAAGCGCGTGCATGCCGAAAAAGCAAAGGTAATGTCCGGCCCGTAATCCGGGCACATGAAGCCGCTGCTCCGCCTCCGTGGGCGTCGGCTTTTCCATGACCGTTTCTATTTTGTAAACATCCGTTTTGCCGGACATTCTTGCGCCGCCAACAGCGCCGTAATAAGGCAACATGCTCTCACGCGTCGTTTGAACCGCCGATACAGAACAGCCCTCCAGCTCGGCCACGGCGACCAATTGCTGGGCGCAACCCCTTTCGATACTGCTTATGTAAAGGTGATCGCCGACAAGGTGCAGGAACGGCTCAGACCCAACGAATTTTTTAGCGCATAGCACCGCTTGGCCATAGCCCAGCGGCTCGTCCTGGCGAATAAAGCTCAACGTTTCCGCGTGTGGCCCTGCAACATCCCGATAGGGTTTTTCATCCCCCGGTCGCACAACAACCCCGATCTCCTCAACCCCCGCGCGAAACGCCTCCTCCACAATGATCCTCAGCGCCGATTTCCTCGCCCCGTCCCTGTCAATTAACGTCTGCAGAGGCAAGTGCCGCTGATTACCTCCCGCCGCCGTAATGACCGCTTTCTTTATCTTCATTATAGCCCTCTTCTAAGACCTTAGGCTTTAGGCAGTTATGAATTATGAATAAAGAAGACAGTCCCGACGCGTCGGAAGTTGACAGAGGACTGTTAAAAAAAATACCTCATTGCGCCGTTTCTTGCTGTCCACTCTTTTTCATAATTCGCCTGCTGCCTACAGCCTGAAAACAATTAATTATAGTATTATGGTTTTTTTAAGTCAATTCTTTACCTTGATTCCCGCTTAAGGTAAATAAAAAGAGCGCCTGACTGGGATAAAAGCTGTCAAACTCATTTTTGACAGTTGCCATAAAGATTTTAGACCTGACCCTAATAAGATCAAGAAGTTAGAGCGGGAAAGTTTTCAGATTGGAGAAAATGTAGTGGCAATATCCCAATTGCGCTCGCCAAGTCATTGAATTATAACAACTTTCAAAAATCAACTGTCGAAAATGAGTTTGGATTTATCGAGTATCTTCTTCAATTCAGAATCCGCAATCTAAAATCCAAGATTAAGATGGTGGAATTTTTCCCCATTCTTTGACGGCATTATATCCTAACGAGAACCCTAAGCCCATTCCCAGCATGACATTCCACAAATAATGTCTGCCATCCCACATTCGAGACCACACCACCATTGCCGTCCAACTCATCAGGATCGCGCCGAGCAAAGCGCGTTTGAATTTGCCCGAATCGCGGCCCCAAATATTATAAATCGGCCAGAAGAGCAGCGCGGAAGATGCTGCGTGGCCGGAGACGCCATGCCCATCCAGCGCGAAAAAGGCCATTGCGCCCCCCTGCAAGGGCCTCGCCTCAGCGAGTATGAACTGCCCTACCTGCGACAAAATTCCGCACCACGCCCCCGCGACGGCCAGGGCGATCCCCGCCTCGACCGCGTTCGATCGCTTAAAAATATAGCCCCCCACAAGCGCGAGGACGATAACGGATATTACAATCGTTCCCCCTCCGAATTGGCTGCCAATTCCCGCCACGGTCTGAACAGGCTCTCTCCCGTCGCCCAGGAGAACCCATTCGATGGGCCTTTTCTGGAGATAAGCGATTGAAGTGGATATTATAAATAGTGAGAATGTTGACCAACCTTTGAGGCCCCACCCCGCCGGAGCGGTTATCATTGCGGCCCCCGTCCGCTTGAACAACGCCGCGAAAAGCCTTATCGCATCGGAGGGGCGAAGCGGAGCTGTATTACTATCGGTCCGGAGCGTGGTCATTGCCTTTTCAGATCGAGGTAATAATCCTGGAGGGCGCGTACCGGGGGGACCGCTTCCTTGATGAGTGACTTGATGGCATGAACGGTGGCGCGGGCGCCCGGCATGGTGGTGCAGTATGGGATGCCGCGTTCGAGGGCGGTGCGGCGTATTGAGTAGCTGTCCATGGTGGCTTGTTTTCCTATTGTGGTGTTTATTACCATAGCTATTTCGCCGTTTATCATGCTGTCCACGACGTGGGGCCTGCCCTCGATCACCTTGTTCACCACTTTTACGGAGATGCCCGCGCGCTCGAGGACCGACGCCGTGCCGCGCGTCGCCACGATCTCGAACCCCATTTCAAACAGGTCTCGGGCAATAGGCGCCGCGGCGGCCTTGTCGTGATCCCGCACGCTGATAAACACCCTCCCCTTCACCGGCAGCACGACCCCCGCCGCAAGCTGCGACTTGGAATAGCTTATCCCGAAATCGCCGCTGATGCCCATGACCTCGCCCGTGCTCTTCATTTCCGGTCCCAGCACGGTGTCCACGCCGGGGAACTTGGAGAACGGGAAGACCGCTTCTTTCACCGAGATGTGAGTCACGGTCCTCTCCTCCGTAAATCCCAGCTCCTCCAGCGTTTTGCCGGCCATGATTCTCGCCGCAAGCTTGGCAAGTGGCGCGCCGATCGCCTTCGAGACAAACGGGATCGTGCGGCTGGCCCGCGGATTGACTTCGAGAACGAAAATCACGTTGTTCTGGACCGCGAACTGGATGTTGATGAGGCCGCGCACGTCGAGTTCGAGCGCCATGGCCTTGGTCTGCCTGGTGATTTCCTCGACGATGTCCTTCGGCATCGAGACGGGAGGCAGAGCGCATGCGCTGTCGCCGGAATGCACGCCCGCCTCCTCGATATGCTCCATGACGCCGCCGATGACGCAACGCCGGCCGTCCGCGATGGCGTCAACGTCAACTTCGAGCGCGTCTTCGAGGAACTTGTCCACCAGCACCGGCCTCTCGTTGCTCACCTCGACCGCGTCGCGCATATACTCGTCAAGCTCTGTCTCGTCGAAGACGATCTTCATGCGTTGTCCGCCGAGCACGAAGCTGGGGCGGAGTATCAGCGGGTATCCGATGCGGCGGGCGATCCGGCGTGCCCCGTCGATGTTTATGGCGGCGCCGTTTGGGGCTTGGAGAAGGTTGAGCTTTGCGAGCATATCCCTGAACCGCTCCCTGTCCTCGGCCCGGTCTATGCTATCCGGTGTGGTGCCGAGTATTTTGACGCCGGCCTTTTCGAGGGGCACGGCGAGCTTGAGCGGCGTTTGCCCGCCAAACTGCACTATGACCCCATCCGGCCGCTCGGCGTCAATGATCCCCATGACGTCCTCGAAGGTGAGGGGCTCGAAGTAAAGTTTATCCGAGGTGTCGTAATCGGTGCTGACGGTTTCGGGGTTGCAGTTTACCATGATGGTCTCGAATCCGTCGTCGCGGAGCGCAAATGCCGCGTGTACGCAGCAGTAATCGAACTCGATACCCTGCCCGATGCGGTTCGGGCCGCCGCCGAGTATGATGATTTTTTTCCTGTCCGTCCGGCCCTCTTCGCTCTCGCTCTCATAGGTCGAATAGAGGTAAGGCGTGTAAGATTCGAACTCGGCGGAGCAAGTGTCCACGGTCTTGAAAACCGACTTCAGCCCCATTCCAAGCCGAAGCTCGCGCCACTCGGTCTCTTTCATCTTTGAGTGCCTGCTCAAGAACCGATCCGAAAAGCCCCACCTCTTCGCGCGCCTCACAAGCTCCGCGTCGGGCGGAGCGCCGTTCGAGAACGCCCTCTTGACCTCGTCCTCGAGAAACGCGATATCTCGTATTTCCTCGAGGAACCACGGGTCTATTCTGTGCGTGAGGCGGTGCACTTCCTCGATACCGTATCCCCGCCGGAAGGCCTCGGCAATGTAGAACAGCCGGTCCCATGATGGGCGGCGAAGCTTTTCCTCTATCAATTCCCTCGATGGCGGCTTATCCCCGCCTACGCCAAGATCATACCTGTCAATTTCGAGGGACCGGATGGCCTTCACCAGCGCCTCGCGGAACGTGCGGCCGATGGCCATCGCCTCGCCCACGCTCTTCATTTGCGTTGTCAGGCGATCGTCCGCCCCGGCGAATTTATCGAATGCGAACCGGGGGTATTTCACCACGCAATAATCAATAACCGGCTCGAAACACGCGGGGGTTTTCTTGGTGATGTCGTTCGGGATTTCGTCGAGCGTGTAGCCGACGGCGAGTTTTGTGGCCATTTTTGCGATCGGGAAGCCTGTGGCTTTGCTTGCGAGCGCGGATGAGCGGCTGACTCGCGGGTTCATCTCGATAACGACCATCTCGCCGGTGTCCGGGTGCACCGCAAATTGTATGTTCGACCCGCCCGTCTCGACGCCGATGGCGCGGATGATCCTGATAGAGGCGTCGCGCATTATCTGGTATTCCTTGTCGGTCAGGGTTTGCGCGGGGGCGACGGTTATCGAGTCGCCGGTGTGAATGCCCATGGGATCGAGGTTTTCGATGGAGCAGATGATGACGACGTTATCGGCGAAATCGCGCATCACTTCCAACTCGAATTCCTTCCAGCCTATGACGCTCTCCTCGACAAGGACCGACCCGTCCCATGATAGCCCGATGCCCCATTTAACGTGCCTGTTGAACTCGTCAATATTGTAAGCTACATTACCACCCGTTCCTCCGAGGGTGTATGAGGGGCGGATGATCACCGGGAAACCGATTTCGGAGACGACGCGCTGGGCCTCTTCGAGGCTCCGCGCCATTCCGCTCTTGGGCACCCGCAGCCCGATGTCTTCCATGGTCTTTTTAAACAGCTCGCGGCTTTCCGCCCGGTGTATGGCATCCGGCTTTGCGCCGATAAGCTCGACCTTGAACTTGTCCAGCGCCCCCATGCGGTGCAGCTCGGCCGCGATGTTGAGCGCCGTCTGGCCGCCCATCGTGGGCAGCACCGCGTCCGGGCGCTCCACCTCGATCACCCGCGCAACGATTTCAGGGGTGATCGGCTCTATGTAGGTGCGGTCTGCCAGCTCCGGGTCGGTCATGATGGTGGCGGGGTTCGAGTTGATCAGGATGACGTAGTAGCCTTCCTCGCGTAGCGCCTTGACCGCCTGCGTGCCGGAATAGTCGAACTCGCACGCCTGCCCGATGATTATCGGGCCGGAGCCGATGATGAGTATGCGTTTTATGTCCTTGCGGCGAGGCATCAGACGCCCTTCTCCATGAGGCTCACGAACCGCTCGAAGAGAGGCCGCGCGTCGTGCGGGCCGGGCGAGGATTCGGGGTGGTACTGAACGCTGTAGGCCGGCAGCTCGACGTGGGCCATGCCCTCGTTCGACCCGTCGTTAAGGTTGCGGTGCGTCTGGGTTGTTATGTTTTTAACTGTTTCCGAGTCCACCACGAAGTTGTGGTTCTGGCTGGTTATCTGCACCTTGCGCGTGGCAAGGTCCATGACGGGGTGGTTGCCGCCGTGATGGCCGAACTTAAGCTTGAACGTCCTGCCCCCAAGCGCTAGACCGAGTATCTGGTGCCCGAGACATATCCCGAAGAGGGGCCGGGGGCCAAGCAGTTTCCGGACGTTTTCTATCGCGTATGTCACCGCCTCCGGGTCGCCCGGGCCGTTGCTCAGGAATATGCCGTCCGGGTCTGCGGCGATTATTTTTTCCGCCGGAGCGGCGGCCGGATACACGGTTATGTCGCAGCCGAGACTCGTCAGCATGCGGAGGATGTTTCGCTTGATCCCGAAATCGTAAGCGGCGACCTTGAAGAGCTTTTCCGCCGGGGGAGTGTATCCCTTGCCCCATTCCCACCGGCCCTCCTCCCAGTGATATGGCTCGGAGCAGGTGACTTCCTTGACGAGGTCAACGCCTATGATGCCGGGATGGGCGCGCACCTTTTCCATGAGCGCGGGCACGTTATCGGACACGGACGATATGATGCCCATCTTGCAGCCGTGATCGCGGAGGTGGCGGGTAAGCGCCCTCGTGTCTATGCCCTCGATGCCGGGGACGCCGCTCTCCTGGAGATATTGATCGAGCGGTTTCCTCGAGCGCCAGTTGCTCGCCACGGGAGCAAGCTCGCGAACGATGAAACCCTCGCACCACACGCGCCCGCTCTCGACGTCCTCCTCATTGACCCCCACGTTTCCGATAAGCGGATAGGTCATGGTGACCATCTGGCCTTTGTAAGAGGGGTCGGTAAGTATCTCCTGATAGCCGGTCAGCGCGGTGTTGAACACCACCTCGCCTATGGCTTCCCCCGGAGCGCCGAACGAGGTCCCCCGATAGACGGCCCCGTCCTCAAGCACAAGGATAGCGGGCTGTTTTTTCCCCTGAATCATGGCATAAATCTACCGAACGAGACCTCCAGAGAGGTCTGGTTCGGTTTAAAAAGAGGTTGCTATCAATCGGGCTGCTTGTCAATGGGCTATCTGATCGGGATTTTTGATTATCATTTAGCAGACGCATTATCATCATTTTTTTCATTTTCCTGAGTTTCTAAAATGCTGTCGGCTAATCTGTCATATCGAATCCATTTTCTATGAGAAAATAACAACTTGAGAAATCCGGTCGCACCGCCCGCTAAAATCCACGCGCCGGTCAATAAAAAGATGATTAAATAAAGAAGAAAATATCCAAAAGTTTCGACCGCAGATCGTCTCATACTTAGCAACATGGGTACTTCTATTTTGCCTCGAATGTCATTTGCTTTGATGATATCTCGGTAATAAAAAATATTTTGCATATGTCGGAAATTAACAATTAAAAACGGCAGAACAATATAACCATAAATAAATTCATAGATAGACTTTGGCAACTCAGGGTTATTCATAATCCACAACCAACAAATCGTGATAATTGCTGAGTAAGCCAATAAAACCCACAGAAATCTGTGGCTGAGCAGATTAAAAGTGGAAATATCTTTCCTATAATATGGATTCAGTTCATAGCCCTTTGTAGTTATAAAATATTCTGCAACTTTATTATTATTACACTCTTGTCCAAAATAGCATTTAAATAAAAGTCCTCCTACTGTTATGGTAAAATACTTTTATTCCCCAAAAGCCATAACGAAGAAGGAGGACAAGAATATGGTAAAGGTAGCCAGTCTTTTT
>Ga0209777_10003522_pt1 | contig 19296 bp, 13 predicted proteins | sample FrelakmetHBP12HB_FD_187147 | JGI IMG/M metagenome (GOLD analysis project Ga0209777, IMG submission 187147) | Freshwater lake sediment microbial communities from the University of Notre Dame, USA, for methane emissions studies -HBP12 HB (SPAdes)... | ecosystem: Environmental > Aquatic >...
AGTCTTGCCCGCCGCGCGAACTTCCAGCATCCTCTCAGCCATGGTCCGCTCCGTTCAGTGAATGTAGTCTTGCAGGGTAAACACAGGCAGCAACATGCCGATGACGACCGTCCCGACGATGCCGGCCATTATGAACAGAAGCACGGGTTCGGCCAGCGAGACCAGCATTCGCAGTTGGCGGTCCAGATCCGACTCGTAGGCCGTGGCCAGCCGCAGCAGTTCCTGGTCGAGCCGGCTGCTCTCTTCGGCCACGGCGATCATCTCGATGACCGTGGCGGGGAAGAGTTGGTTGCACGAGGCGAGGCTCCGCGCCAGCGGTTTGCCCTGCTGCACCTCTTCGATGGAGACGTTCACGGCATCCGAAAGCGTTTGATTGCCGATCGCCTCCCGGGCTACCCGCAGCGCGGTGACCAGCGGGACGCCCGCGCCCAGCAACGTGCCGAGCATGCGGCAGAAGCGGACCAGCGCAAAGCGGGCCAGCACGCGGCCGAGGGCCGGCACGCGCAGCAGCGTTCGCTCCATGAACCGGCGGCCGCCCTCCGACTTCAGCCCGCGCCTGGCAACCAGCAGCCCCAGGGCCGCCGCGATGACCACCAGCACGCCGTACGTCCTGGCAATGTCGCTGGCGTTGACGATGGCCTGGGTCAGCGGCGGCAAGGTCGCGCCGAACTCCTGGAAAACCATGCGGAACCGCGGGATGAAGTAGATGAGCAGGAACGCCAGCACGCTTCCCGCCAGCACGACCAGGACGGTGGGATAAACCAGGGCGCCCTTGACCTTGGACATCAGGTCCCGCTCTCTCGCGCGGAAATCCGCAATCTGCCCCAGGACCACATCCAGGAACCCGCCCGTCTCGCCCGCGCGAACCATGGCCACGTGCACCGCCGGGAACGACTGCGGGAACTTATTCAGTGCGTCAGCCAGCGACGTGCCGCCTATCACGTCCTCATAGATATCGCTCCACTGCTTCTTGGCGGCGGCCTGCGAGGCTTCGCGGCTGAGGATCTGCATGCCCCGGCTCAAGGGAACGCCGGCCGCCAGAAGATTCGCCAGTTCGCGGCTGAATGTCTCCACGTCGGCCTGCGAGACGCGGCGGGAACCCGGCAGCAGGCGCATGGGTTGCCTGGCAGGTGCGGCGGCCGCCTGTTCTTCCACGGACGCGGGCACCAGGCCCTGCTGGATGACCGCCTCCATGGCCGCAGCGCGGCTGGGGGCGGGCACCGTTCCCGATTTCCGCTGCCCCTTGGCATCGACTGCCATGTAGGTGAAGACCGGCATCAGTCGCTCGCCTCACTGGGTTTGGACTTCGGCTCGCCGTACACGTCCTCTGTGGCGGCATCGGGGTCGGCGCCGCCGTTGTCGTTGAACTGCTCGTCCTTCGTGACTCTCAAGACTTCTTCGAGCGTGGTGCGTCCGCTTCGCACGAGTCGCCAGCCGTCTTCCCGCAGGCTTCGCATGCCCTGTTGGGTGGCCACCTTGCGGATCTCGCCGGTGCTGGTGCGCTCGACGATCATGGACCGGATTTCGGGCGTGACCAGCATGGTTTCAAAGATGCCGGTCCGGCCGTGATACCCTGTGCCCTGGCACTCGCGGCAGCCCCGTCCGTGATAGAGCACCGAAGGCGCGCTGTCGCCGAAAGCCTTCCTGAGCGCGTCCACATCCTCAGGCGCAGGGGCGAACGACTCTTTGCACGCTGCGCAGATGAGCCTGACGAGCCGCTGTGCCAGCACCGCCTCCAGCGACGAGGCGACCAGGTACGGCTCGATCCCCATGTCGATCAGCCGCGTCAGCGCGCCGGGAGCGTCGTTGGTATGAAGCGTCGAGAAGACCAGGTGGCCCGTGAGGGACGCCTGGACGGCGATCTCGGCCGTCTCGTGGTCGCGGATTTCGCCGATCAGGATTACGTCCGGGTCGTGGCGCAGGATGGACCGCAGGCCCCGCCCGAACGTCAGTCCGGCCTTCGTGGCAACCTGAATCTGGTTGATCCCGTGCAGGTGATACTCGATCGGGTCTTCAATGGTGATGATCTTGCGAGCCACATCGTTGATGCGCGACAGGCCCGCGTACAGCGTGGTCGTCTTGCCGCTGCCCGTGGGGCCGGTCACCAGCATGATGCCGTGGGGCAGCGCCAGGACGCCCTCGAAGACCGCCAGGTCGTGGTCGGCCATGCCCAGGCTCTGGAGCCCCAGGAGCATCGCCCCCCGGTCGAGCAGCCTGAGGACCACGGCCTCCCCGTGCAGCATGGGAATGACCGATACGCGGACGTCCACCTCGCGGCCGGCCACCTTCAGGCGGATGCGTCCGTCCTGGGGCAGGCGCTTCTCCGCAATGTCCAGGCGGCTCAAGATTTTCAGACGCGAAACAATGGCTGGATGAAACTGCCGGACCTCGGGCGGGATGTTGGCTTCCTGAAGCACGCCGTCCACCCGGTAGCGCACACGCAGCGCGTCTTCGAACGGCTCGAAGTGCACGTCCGTGGCCCGCCGGTCGATCGCCTCGGAGAGCACCTGGTTGACGAACTTGATGATGGAGGCGTCTTCGGCGGCGGCGGAGAGGTCCATGTCCTCGTCCGTCTCGTGGTCCACCACCTGCACGCCCTGGTCCTCCGCTTCGGAAACGAGCGACTGGAGCGTGTCTGCACCGACCCCCAGGAGGCCCTTGATGCAGCGGTTGATTTCCGCCGAGGGCGCCAGCGCCACGCGGAACTCCAGCCCCGAGGCCAGGCGCAACTCGTCTATGCCGCTCGTGTCGAAGAGCCGGTTCGTGGCCACTGTAACGATGCCGTCCTCCTGCCAGAGGGGCAGGAGCCCGTGCTGCAAGAGGATGCGGGCCGGAAACCGCGACAGGAACTCCTTCTCGGGCGATTGCTTCTCAAGGTCGACGTACGGAACGTGGAACTCCTCGGCGAGGTAGCGCAGGACCTGGTCCTCGGGCAGACCGCCGGCACTCAGCAGCGCCTCGTCCAGCGGCTTGCCCTCGGCGACGAGCCCTTCGACCTTCCTGGCGGCCGCCTCGTCCAGAAGCCCGCTCTCCTGCATGCGTACGAGAATGTTGCCCATTGCGAAGATCGCCCCGGCTATGGCTTGGCGCGGCAAAGCCCTTAACCCGCCGCGCGAGTGTAATGTCTCGATCAGATTGCGCATTATCCAAGACGCTGGGTGCCACGGCTGCGCTGTTTGCAGCCGTGCTCTGCGTCGAACGGCGGCACGGTTGCCGAAAGGCGCAACCGTGGCACCCATAATGTGCGATAAATAGAATTACTCAAGCAGCCCCATCCGCACGCCTTGCCCTTCCTGCCGCAGCGAGAGGACCTCGCGAAGCTCCTTCTGGGCGGCTTCGAGTTCCTTCTTGGCCGCCGCCCTTGCTGCACGCAGCGCCCCCAGCGCCGCCTTGATCTCCTCTACCGGGGCATCCTTGTTGTCGAGGACCTTCTGGAGATCTGCTGAGGCCTTGTCGACAGCGCTTTGCGGCTGGTCGGACGGCTGTCCTCCGCCGGGGCCGCCGGGGCCTCCGCGCCCGCCGCCGGGGCCTCCGCGCCCGCCGCCGAAGCCGCCGCCACGCGACTGGCGGGACAGCGTCTGGACCTTCTCAATCCTCGGCTGGATGATTTTCCATTCCTCGTCGGTGGCGCCGAAGGTCTGTTTCATCCGGTCCGACATCTGCTGGCGGAACTGATCCATCCGCGCTTGCATCGCTGCCGGGTCACGGCCGCCCGGCGCGGCTTTCGGCGCATCCGGCGCGGCGGCGGCGGGTGGCGCCTGGGCAATGGCCTGGTCGACCCAGGCGGCCCCGAGCAGAAGAGCAACGGTCCCTAATACCAGTACGGTGCGTCGCAACATGTGTGTCTCCTTTGGTAAGACTTCCTGGACCCAATTGTGGAGGCCGCTTCCCCCTGCGGGAAGGCCCCGCTCATTTCTCATCCTTGCCGGGCGGCTCTTGCGGACCGTGTCGCGGCGGGCCCCTGTCGCCCCAGGGAGGCTGGCCCGGAGGGCCGCCGAAACCGCCGCGGTCGGGCGTCTTCTTGAGCAGTTCCTCGTACTTCGCGGCCTGCTCGGGGGTCAGAATCTGCTTGGTTCGTTCGACGGCCTGGTCAAACGTCTTCTTCCGCTCCTGCGATAGTTCATCCACTTTGCGGGCGTAGTCCTGGAGGATCTTCTCGTACTGCGGCTTCTGCTCCGGCGTCATCAGGGCGGCGATGGCCTGGTCGCGCTCCTGCGACAGGACTTTCCTCTGGTCCCACGAGCGCCGCCCCCCGCCGCCCATGACTTCCGTCCAGATGCTGTGCATCTGCTCGCGCTGCTCGCTGGTGAGGTTCAACTCGGCGGCGAGGAACGAGGGGCCGCCCCGATGATGGCCCGACGGCCAGACCAATCGTCCCGCGGCGGCGCCGGCCGCGAACGTCACAAGGAATACCACCACCAGGAGGATCTTAGTCTTGGTCATTGCCGTTCCTCCCAGAAAGGTCCTGAACGATCCATTGAGCCAACTGGTCTTCCGGCGCGGCCGACGGCAGTTCCTGCCGCACGAGGGCCACCGTTTCCCAGACAGGAATCGCGTCGATGGTCGACCTGGTTTTCACAAGCCAGATGCAACAGACCAGGAGGATTGACGCGGCGATGGCCCCCCAGATCTCCGCCACGCGCCAGAGGCCGGCCAGCGGGATGGTGTCGGCCCGCTCGTGCAGCCGCCGCAGGACGTCAGGCGACATCTTCGCCGGGGCCGCCGTGGAAAGCAGTTGTGAGAGCTTTCGAAGGCCCTGGAGCTCCGCTGCGCAGGCCGGGCATTGCCGGAGGTGCTGCTCCATCTCGGCCCGGGCCGCTCCGGAAAGTTCGCCGTCATGATAAGCGCCCAGGCTTTCGGCGCGATTACATTCGTTCATGGCCGACTCCTTATACAATTCACCCTCTAGGCAAGGTACCCCTGGAGACGCTCCTGCAACTCCCGTCGGGCACGGAACAGCCGCGACTCAACCGTGCCTCGCGGCACGCCCACGGCCTCCGCCATTTCGTCGTAGGACAAGCCGTGCAATTCTCGCAGGACGATGACCTCACGGTGGTCCGGCGAGAGGCCGTGGATTGCAGCCAGCAGATCGATGCGGGCGTCTGCCGCCTCTGTCGGGGACGCAGCGCGCGGAGCGCGCTCGGCAACGGCCTCGGATTGCAACGACACCGTCGGCCGCCGGCTCAGTTGCCGGCGCCGCACGGCCGCTTGCCGTATGAGAATGCTCGTCAGCCACGTCTTCACCGACGAGCGGTTCTCGAAGCCTCGCAATCCACGAAAAGCGCCCAAGAGCGTCTCCTGCACGACATCCTCGGCGTCTGCCGCGTTACCCAGAAGAGAGACGGCCACGCCGAACAGATACGCGGCATGCCGGTCCACGAGCTCACGAAAGGCCGAGGAGTCTCCCTTTCGAGCCCTGCTGACGAGCTCGGGGTCCGTGGTCTGCAAATAGCCACTCTCCGTTGCCACGCGGTCTCTCGTCCACACCCCTTTAGTTGCTAAACGCAGCCGGTTTCTTCCCTATGCCTGAAATTCCCGGGTTTTTCGTGATGGCCTCGGGCCGGACCGCCGGCGGCGAGGGTGGCAGCCCGGCAATTCCCACGCAGGGGGGCTGTACGCGGCGTGCATACTGTATCCCTGCGGCGCGCCTGCCGCAATTTGTATTTGCATTGGGGCAATCCATAGCCTATACTTAGCCGTCAAGTGAAGTGCGTTTGGCTGTAAGGAAGAGCCGGAGGTTTGACCTCTCGCGGATTCGCTGGTTGCCTTCCGCCTGGCCGTCAACTCCCTTTGACCGCTTCCGATGCAATTGTTCCGGCGCCGTTGCGAGACCGAAAGGCTCGCACCGGAGGGCCGAAATGCTTCACGTTAAGGGCGCCCCGGGGAAAACGACTGCGGGGCGCAATGGGAAACCGGCCGCTCGCAGTGGCGGGGGCCGTTCCCGAACGGTCGCAAGCGACGAAGCCGCCCCGTGCGGGGCGCCGCCGCGAGCACCAGCCCCTGGTCGCCTGGAGCTACATGCTCCCCAGGCACCCTTGATGAGAGGTACTTTGTTTTGACAACCCACCCTGCCGTATCGAAGTTCACCGACTGTCCGTTCATGGACAGCCTCCAACAGGACATCATCGCCGCCGGTTACGAGACGCCCATGCCCATCCAGGCCCGTTGCCTCATACCGGCCCTGGAAGGCAAGGACATCATCGGCCTGGCCCAGACGGGCACCGGCAAGACGGCGGCGTTCGCGCTGCCGATCATCCAGCGTTTGGCCAGGCGGGCCGAACTTGGAGCGCTGGTCCTGGCGCCCACCCGCGAACTTGCGCACCAGATCGTCGGCGTGTTTCACGAACTCGGACGCTCAAGCGGTATCCGTGTCGCCTGCCTCGTAGGCGGCGTGAAGTTCGACAAAGACCTGAGGGCTCTGCACTCCTGGCCGAACGTCATCGTTGCCACGCCGGGTCGCCTCAACGATCACCTGGAGCAGAAGACCGTGTCGTTGAAGGAGGTCGAAATCTTCGTCGTGGACGAGGCCGACCGCATGCACGACATGGGGTTCATTCCGCAAATCCGCCGCATCATCGCGCACTTGCCGACCGAGCGTCAGACCCTGATGTTCACGGCGACGATGCCGGCCGACGTAGAGCAGATCGCCCGCAAGAGCATGCGCGACCCGATCAAGGTCCAGATCGGCCTGGCATCACGGCCGGTCGAGCGGGCGGAGCAGAAGTTGTTCGCGGTCCACGAGACCCAGAAGGTGCCGCTCCTGCTGCACCTCCTGAAAAGGGAGACCGGCCGCGTGCTCGTCTTTGTACGGACGAAGCGCGGCGTGGACCGGCTGGCCCGGCGCGTCCATGATCGGAACCACGAAGTCGCTCGCCTGCACGGCGACCGCGAACAGAACCAGCGCGACGAGGCCATGGCGGGGTTCCGCGAGGGGCGGTACCGCATCATGATCGCCACCGACATCGCGGCGCGCGGCTTGGATGTGGATGACATCGAGCACGTCATCAACTATGACTTCCCGCGTTCGCCGGAGGATTACGTCCACCGCATCGGCCGCACGGCCCGCGTCGAGGCGACCGGAAAGGCCACGAGTTTCGTCACGTCCAGCGATCGGGCGCTCTTGCGCGACCTGGAGCGGCTCGTGGACGTCAAGTACACACTCATCGCGCCCCCAGAAGGCATGCCGGCAGCCGACGACGAAGCCCATCCGCGGTCGCACGCGGGGCATGGCCACGGACGCGAGCATGGCGGGAGGCCGGGCGGCTATCGTGGAGGGGATCACCGGCCCCACACGTCGCACCCGCACGGCGGAAGGCCGGCGGGCGAGCACGGGACGCACGGGCGGTCCCACTCGCCCCACGCTGGCCAGCCGCACGAGGCGAAGCCGGAAAATGCGGCCGCTGCGGCGCTGCGCGTGGCCGCTGAGGCCGGCCACGCCGCGCATCCGCTCTCCCACCCGCCGCACGGACATCCAGCGCACGGTCCCAAGCCGGAGCATGCCGTTGCCACAGCGCCCGGCGGGCATCACGGCGGGGCCGCGCCGCAAGGCGGCCAGGGGCAGGGGCGCCGGCGTCGCCGCCGCGGTCGGGGCCGGAATCCTGCCGCTTCTGCGGACCCGTTTCATTTTGCCAAGCCGCCGGCTGAAGATCCGGGACACCACGGGAAACACTGAGGCAGAGGGCGCTCTGGAGGGTCCCGGCCCCGGCCTGAAGGGCGTCTGGACCCGCTTCAATGACCTTCCGGCGGTAAGCTTGTATAATGGCGCAATGTATTAGGCAGTGAAGTCCTTGCAGCAATATTTCTGCTTGCACTTGAGTGGCGGGTTGCTATACTGGCAGGCTAAGTCTGGGGGGTGGCAAGCTTCCGTGAGCCTTCGGGTGAACCCCGCTTGGGGTAAAGGCTTGCGGTCGGAGTCGCAGACACATATGGTTCCAGGTCGGGGGGACAACGAAAGGAAGGGTAGTATCGATGGCGAAGAAAATTGATTTGTCGGAGTTGGCTCGCGGTTTTTCGTTGCTTTCGGACGCCACCAGGCTGGGTATCCTGAAGCTGCTCACTGGCGGTCCGAAGAACGTCACCGCGCTGTGCAAGGGCCTCGGCCTGAAGCAGCCCACCATCAGCCATCACCTCGGCCTGCTGCGCATGGGTCGCCTTGTCATCGGCAACCGCAAGGGCAAGTCGGTCGTGTACGTGACCGATGCCGCCAGCATGAAGGACCTGGGAATCGGCGTCGGCCAGTTGACGCCCAAGCGGTAAGGCACGGCCTGCCGGTTTCGGGATTTTTGGGCTGACAGGTCCCGGCGCCGAGGCCCGCTGTTCCTGCTCCGTGGGGCCATCGCAGAGAACTATCCAGCCCGGACGGTGCCTGGGAGCGAATGAAAGAGCCGCAATAGGGATTCGCACAGGACGCTTACAAGCAAGGAGCGGCCGTTCGGCCGCTCTTTGTTTTTTGCCAGGTATTGCACTATACGTGGCATCCCTCAAGCCGGGTGGCACGGCCACGCTGTTGCGTGGCCGTGTTCCACGCTGGGCGGCTTGCACGGCCACGCAACAGCGTGACCGTGCCACCCCCCAAGACTGTTTTGCGAGCCAAGGGACTATCGACAAGGCCTTGGCACATCGGTACAATGCTCCTTTGAACAGGCCGGTGGCCGTCCGTGGCTGCGGCGAACCTGCGGCGCGGCAGGCCAAGCGAGGAGGTGACGCATGAAGGTGCGCGTTGACCCTGATCTCTGCACGGGCTGCGGCCCTTGCGCGGAAGTGTGCCCCGAAGTTTTCGAGATCCGCGACGACATTTCGACGGTCCTCATGAAAGAAATTCCGCCCGAACTCAAGGACAAGGTGCGGGAGGCCGTTGACGCCTGCCCCACCGGGGCGATTATCATCGAGGAAGAGTGACGTCTGGGTACGGCGGCGGGTGTGCCTTTGTAGGGGCGAGGCTCGCCTAGTCGAGTCTTCGACATGCCTCGCCACAACGATTTGGTGTTACCTCCTGAGCAGCACCCTGCACGGCGCCCCCTCGGCGCCAACCACAAGCAGCGGGCCGCAGAAGAGTTCGTACTCGCCCGCCTGAAGGCCCGCGAGGTTCAGCCACTCAATCGCCCCCTTGATCTTGCCGCTCCCCAGGATGGCCTTATGGGCGGGGTGGCCCGGCGTGCCGCGCGGGTCCAGAGAGGGCGAATCTATGCCGATAAGCGTGGGGCCAAGTTCAACCAGGCACTTCGCGCCGTCGGCCGAGAAGCCGATGAACGGCTCCTGGAACCGCTTGCTGATCCACGTCGAGTTCTTTGTGCGAAAGAGGATGCGCTCGCGCCCGGCGAGGTTCAGCCGCGCGAGGACCTCGGCCGTGATGCTGTCGGCATCGCCCACATCCACGAGGACGCACGGGCCGACCAGTGCCTCCGGCGGAATCCGGTCGACCGAGAGGCCCCCTGCGATAAAGTGCAACGGGGCGTCGATGTGCGTCCCGTTGTGCGAGCCCATGGCCAAGAGCGATCCGTTCGAGCTATCGCCCGCCTCCAGACGCCGGTACATTTTCATTATGAACGGCGGGTCGCCCGGATAGAGCGGCGTCGTGGGGCCAAGCGGCAGGGTGACGTCGTAAATCGGCATGGCGTGTCTCCGAGTATGACTGTGTAACCCTCTCCCCTTGGGGGAGAGGGTGGCCGAAGGCCGGGTGAGGGGTGCCTCGCGTCAGCAACGCCCCCTCACCCCCGCCCCCTCTCCCTCGGTGGGGAGAGGGGTGAACGGAGACCCGCCGCGCAAAGTCAGACCCGTCACCCAGTATAGCCGCGCGGCAGATTCCACGGAACTTTTCTTTGCTTCCCGCGTCAGAAGGGTAGAATCAGCGTGTCCGAAAAGGGTCTGGACGCTGCTCGTGGATGGCGTGTGAGGCTGAACTCCTACCTTCTGGCGTTGCTTGTAAGTTTTGCGGCGCCTGCCGCGGCGGACTCTGTGCGCGATGAGTTGGTCCGCGAAATCCTCCAGCGCGTCCCCGAGTGGCCGCAGACACAGGTCGAGGTCCCCATATCGGTTTACGAACAGTTCGTCCGCGACGCCGTTCTTGGACCGACGCCGCCGAAGCCCCCCGAGGCCGCGTGGCTGGAGCAGGCCGCCTGGACCCTGCGTGTCGATGATTCTGACGAGGCGGTCGTTGAAGCCGCGCTCGACGTTGTGGCCCTGCCGGGCCGCTTGGCGCGTCACGTCAAGTTGCTACCGACGGCCTTGGCCTGGCGCGACGTGAAGATTGACGGCAAGCCCGCCGAACCGCGTCGCGCCGACGACGGCTGGTTCTGGCTCGACCCTTCTGAGGCCGGCCGCTATCGCGTGACCGCCAAGGCCACGATGAAGCCCGAGCACCGCGGGGACCAGCGGCGCCTGGCTTGGGCCACCCCCCCGGCCGCATGGACGACGGCGGCGGCGGAGTCGAAGGCCGCGTGGGATGTCCGCTTCTCGCGGGCCTCGGCCCCCATCATCGGCGGCGAAAACGGCACGCGCGGGACCGTCGGCCTGCTGCCCGGAGATCGACTGGAAGTCACTTGGCAAAAACCGCAGCCCCTCGTCCATCGTGCCGCGCAGATCGAATCGAACGCCCAGGTCGGCTGGACGCTGGCCGAAGGCGTGCACCAGGTGCGGGCCGTGGTGAACCTGCGGCTCTGGGGCGGCGAGGTCCAGGAGTTGACGCTCGACCTGCCGCAGGGCGCCGACCGCGTCAGCATCACCGGGCCGGATGTCCGCGAGGTGCAGCCTGGCGGCGGCGCGGCCCGCGTGTTCCTGCGCGGCCCGGTCGTGCAGCGGACGCGCCTGGCGGTCTCATTCGAGGTGGCGCGCGCCAAGACCGGCCGCATGGCGTTTCCGGCGTTCAGCGTTCAGGGCGCCAGTGCGCGCGGCGGCACGCTGGCGATCGGGGGCGGGGCGGGGGCGGTCCTCTTGGAGATCGAGTCGCCGGGCCTTCAGCCGATGGCGCTGCACGACCTGCCCGACGCCGTGCGGGGCCTCTTGGCGGCGCCGGCCGTGTACGCCTACCAGGCGGGGGCCGGCGCGTTGGATGCCCGCATCGACGTGGTCGACATGGCCGAGTTCCCGGTCCGCGAGACGCTGGTCGATTCCGCCGTGTACACGGTGCTGTATCGGCCGGACGGCCACATCATGACCAAGGTCACGTACGAGGTCCGTAACCGCGGCCAGCAGTACATGAAAATCGACCTGCCGCCCGCTTCGCAACTCCTGGTGGCCCGCGTGGCGGAGCAGCAGAAGAACATGGCGCGCGGCCCGGACAATTCGATCTTCGTGCCGCTCGAAAAGTCGGTCCTGACGACGGCGGGCCTCGTGAGTTTCCCGGTCGAACTGGTCTACACGACGAAGGGGCCGCCGCTGGAGCGTGCGGGCCGCCTGCGCCTGCCGCTGCCGCGAACGGACCTGCCGGTGGCGTACGCGCGGTGCGCGGTGTCGGTGCCGGAGGGGCTCCAGGTTCGCCGGTGGGAGGGCGTTCTGCGCGAGGTCCCCTCGTGGTCCAACGAGACGGCGGAGACGGAATTCGAGTACGGGCACGGTCACTTGGCGGCGGGCCTTAAGGCGCCCGAGCCCACGGCCAAGCCGAGGCCGCCGGCGAAGACCTTGCCGGCGCTCCAGGCAGAGAGCAAGCCCGCCCCGGCCGAGAAGCCGCCGGCGGCCTCGCGGGGCGGCAACCTCTATGCGCCAGGTGCACAACCCGCGCCAGAGAAGCCCGAAGCACCGGCCGCGCAGGAACCGGCGAGGCCCCAGATGCAAGCCGGCGAGAAGGCGGCCGAAGACGAGGGCCGCGACCTCCAGGCCCTCATGATCCAGGGCAAGAACTACTATCGGGCCGGCTACGACTACTACAACCGCGGCGATTACCAGCGGGCGCAGGAGTTGTTTAACAAAGTCGTCGAGGTCGCGCCGAGTTCGACCGATGCCGACAACGCCAAGAAGTTTCTGGGCAACATCGACATCGCCCTCGGCAAGCAGGTGAAGGGCAAGGGAGAGGACCGCGGTCTGCGGGCGGTCGAGAAGGCCGTCCAGATGACCCAGCAGGGCGCCAACGTTGACATCGTCGCCAGGCAGAACGAACTCCTCCAACAGGCCGAGCAGGCCGCGAGGGTCGGCAACGTGGATGATGCCGAGGCCGCTTACAAGGTCGCCCTAAACCTCTCCGGCAAACTTCAGGCTCGCGGCGAGGAAGCGAAAGAGCAGGAGGCCGTCGTCCGCAAGGCGAAAGAGTTCGTCCAGAAGCGCGAAGAGGGCCGCAAGGCCGCGGCTACGGAAGTCGAGAAGTTGCAGGAGCAGGTCCAGACGCTCAGGCAATCCATCTCGCAGCGCGGCGGAGATGTAACGACTGTGGTTGTCGATGCTCCATCGGCGGTTGGCATAAGCGATGTCGGCGGCATGGCCGGTCCCCCGCAGGTCAGCGCCGAGTTACATTTGGGCTTCGGCGGCATAGCCGGCCCCCCGCAGGTCCGCGCACAGGCCACGGGAACGGGAGGGGTAACGATTTCCCGCGGGTCCATCAATGGCGTGCTGATCGACCAAACTGGCACGGTGGCGGGCGCGGCGGGCGTTACAAGGAATGCTCCGACTGTCATTAGCGGCCTCGTCCAGAACAATCTCGGAGCGGGCACGTACACCTTGTCCGGGACCAACACGGTCAGCACGGGCGGCGTCTTGGTCGGCGGCGGCGGGGCGGCGGGGCGCGGGGCAGGGCCGCAGAGCTCCCTGACCGGCACAACCGGCGGGGGCGCCCTTTCGCCGGCGGAGACCAACAAGGACCATTTCACGTTGGCGGGCACGACGGGCGGGATCGTCCACTTTAACAACGCGACGGGCGCTACCCTCAATGCTCCAACTGTCACTAGCGGCGCGCCTCTCGCCCTGACCAAGCTCGGGGCGGGCACGCAGGTCTTGTCCGGGGCCAACACCTTCAGCGGTGTGATCACCGTCGGGGGCGGCGGCTCCTTCGCGGGCGCGACCAACGTCGCGGCCGGCACCCTGAAGATGGGCGTCGCCAACACCACTGACTCCTTCTCCGCTGTGCCGCAACGAGCGACCGGCATTGTCTCGGGGGGGCAACTTAGAATCATCGATGCTACGGGAGCGGGTTCGAACGTGCCCGGCCAGGCCGGCAGGTCAGCGCAACCGCAGTCAAGTTCGGCTGCGCGCGCACCGCAGATTCAGTTGGGCGAGGCCATTGCCGAGCAGCAACTTGCGGCACGGGCCAAGGGCTCCAAGAGCGCACTGGCGGGCAACTACGCGTTTGGCAGCGGTGGCGGCGGCGCGGGAGGCGGCATCAGCCTGGGCGATGTCTCGGACCCCAATGCCCGCGTCGAGCAGCTCAAGAGGCAGGTCGAGGAACTGAAGTCCGTCAAGGATAACCTGGGGAAACTGACCGATGCCGACGGCGATGGCCATGCCGCGATGCCGCGTAACCAGCCGGCTCCGCGGTCCCCGTTCGGCGCCATCGATTCGCTGGACCTCGGCCGCAAGGCCGCCGAGAAGGCCAAGGACATCGGATCGCGGGCCGACCATGCCGTGGAACTCGCCCGCCAGGGCCGCATCGCCGAGGCCGAGGGCCTCCTGACGAACCTTGAACAGGAAGAGAAGACCGTGACCCACGGCACCTTGGCGATTACAAAGAGTGGTGCCGGGACAGGGGTTGTGGCGCTTGGCCCTGGTTACCGGCCAACTGCGCCTGCGCCCGGCGCGCAGTCTCAGTTTGGGGGGACGCTTGTACTAGGCGGAAGCGGATCGGTTGCGCCGGCGGGCGCCGACCAGCAGAAGGACTGGGCAGACCTGACGAAGTTCCGCCGCGAGTTCGCCAAGAGTTCCTCCGCCGAGCCGCAGGCCGTGACCGATAGCCGCCGCAAACTGGATGAGGCCCGCCAGGCCGTCGCCGCCAAGGCGCGGGAACTCAGCACGGTCAACTTCGACGTCGCGGACATCGCGCAGAACAAAGGCGACGAAAAGAAGCTGGCCGAGTTCGTGGCCAACAACTATTTCTGGGCGCTTCAGCAGAACCGGCCGACCGTTCAGGCCGGCAGCGGGCGGATGGTAACTCTCAATAATGCAAATACCTACACCGGCGCTACGACGATTAACGCCGGCACGCTGGTGATCAACGGCACGGCGGTGCTGGCCGGCGGAAATTTCCAGGCCCCGGCGCCACAGGGCCAGGCATTCCTCTATAGCGACGGGGCTGCCAACAACGCCGGCCAGGTTACGGTCCAGGGCACCGACGGCACGCTGGCCGTCACGAACAACGCCGTGGTCGCCGGCAACGTCACCGCGGTCCTGGAACGGCTGCGGGCCAACCTCGGCCAGAGCGTGGCCGTCGGGTCGCGCAACATCTTCGTGGACCAGGGCGCGGCCGGGACCGCCGGCATCGCGTGGAAGCGGGGCGCCAACGGCGTGGCGTACGCCGTGGTCGACGAGGGGCAGCTCCTCGCGCTGATGGACGTGGAGCAGCGCTCCGCCGCCGCGCCGCAGGCGGCCGCGACGCAGGGCGACGTGCGGCAGGATGCGGTCGTCGGCACGCCGGCGATCCTGGCCAACGGCGGGGTGGTCAACATCGCCCGCGCCGCGGACGAGGCCAACACGCTCTCTTATAATGGCAACGACATTCCTGTGACCCATGAAGATTATCTCCTGGTCAGTAACGGCTGCTACCTGACCGCGGTGAAGTCGACCCGCATGCGTCACTGGACCGAGGAGGCCGCGCCCGTCAGGTTCCCCGGCGTGCCGGCGGTCGTGGCGGTCCCCGTGGTTGGGCGCGTGGTGAAATTCGAAAAAACGCTCGTTGACGCGAGCGATTCCCTGGAACTGGCAACCGACTACTCTTGGCAAGGAGAAGAGAAATGAACGCGAGTCGATGGATAGTGGCAGCGGCCCTCGTGGCGGCGGTGCTCCTCGTGGGCAGCGCAACCGTCGCACAGGCCCAGCCGAAACCCCCGGCCCCGGACGCACAGGGCCAGGTCGTCCTCCCGTGGGACCTCTTCAAGAAGATCACGGGCTACGATGAGGCGAGGGGCGGCCCGGAGGCCGGCATGTTCACCCTCTCGTGGGAAGAGGTGGAGGGCCTGCTGGGGATGAAAATCCAGAACATGGGCCAGGCCAAGGTCCGCATCCCGTGGCAGGAGTTCAAGGCCCTCCTCCAGTGGAGCATCGAGCAGAAGCAGAAAGGCGCAAATCAGCCGCCGCCAACCGACTGGGCCATCACGGCCGCCGAGTACGTGGGCGACCTCACCAAAGACGGCGCCACCTTCACCGCCACCTTCAAGGTCAACGTGCTGAAGGAGAAGGACTGGAAGACCATCCCGATCCTTCCGGCGACCGTGGCAATCCAGGACATCACTCTGCCGCCCAACGCCTACCTGCGCCTCGGTAGCGGCATGTATGAGGTCCTGACGACTGCCACGGGCCCGGTGGAAATCAAGGTGAAGTTCGCCGTGGCCGTGACGGAGCAGGCCGGAACGCTCACGCTGCGGTTCGACCGCGCGGCGTCGTCGACCTGCGTCCTGGACCTGAAGGTCGCGCAGACGGGCGTCGATATCACCGTCGCAGGCGCCCAGGCGGTCGTGAAGAAGGAGGAGGGCGGCGTAACGCGCGTGGTGGTGGCCCTGCCCGCGCAGCAGGCGGTGCAACTGGCGTGGGAGCGGGCCATTCCGGAGGCCGAGAAGGTGCCGCCGAAGGTCTATGCCGAGACGCAGACCCTCGTGGCCGTGGGCGACGGCATCATCGTATGCCGCGAGAAAATCAATTTCAACATCCTCCATACGGGCGTGCGCGTGCTGAAACTGAAGGTGCCCGACGGCGTGAGCATCCTGGAAGTCAAAGGCGACCGCGTCCGCGATTGGCGCGTGGTGCAAAGCGAGCTCACCGTTGCCATGTCGAACGAGGTCATCGGCGACTATGTCCTGAACGTAACCTACGAGAAGCCCGCCGCCGTGGCCGCCGCCGGCAGCGCCGGGCTGCCGGTCCTCAGGACCGTGGACGTGGTGCGCGAGAAGGGGCACATCGGCGTCGTGGCCCTGGCGAACGTCGAGCTTTCGGCGCCGAAACTGGACGGCGCCACCGCCATCGACGTGCGCGAACTTCCGCCCGAGATGCTCGCCATGACCGCACAGCCGATCCTCCTGGCGTTCCGGTACGTGACCGAGAAGTTCGACATCCCGCTTGCCATCAAGAAACACGAGGACGTGAGCGTGCTGGTGACGCTCGTCGATTCCGGCGTCATCACCACGATGCAGACGATGGACGGGCGGCGGATCACGAAGGTTGTCTACAACGTCCGCAATAACCGCCAGCAGTTCTTGCGCCTGGCGATGCCCGAAGGCGTCGACATCTGGTCCGCGAGCGTCAGCGGCAAATCCATCCGCCCCGCCAAGGACGAGCAGAAGCGGATCCTGATTCCGCTGGTCCGCTCCGAGGGCGCCTCCAGCGGCCTGGCGTCGTTCCCGGTCGAGATCGTGTACGTTGAGAAGACCGCCGATGCGGCCAAGAAGATGGAACCGGCCGGCACGCTGCACATCGAACTGCCGCGCGCCAGCGAGCCTATCACGCACCTGATGGTCAACCTGTATGTGCCGAAAGAAGGCAAGTACATGAAGGCGTGGTCGAGCGAGCCGTGGATCGAGGGGCCGCTGACGGTCGTCAAGGAGTTCCGCCAACTCATGGGCGGTCCGGGCCAGCCGCCGGTGGATGCGCAGGCGGCCGTCAACGCCATCCAGGCGGCGGCGCAGGCGCAGGTCGAAGCCGCCACGACGGCCGCCGGGGCCACGCCTATCCGCGTCAACCTTCCCATCGACGGCCAACTGTTCCGCCTCGAGAAGATCCTCGTGCTCGACGAGCCGCTGTTCGTCGATGTGCGCTACAGCGGGTGGGAGAAGAAGTAGCGGCAGCGTAGGCATGTCATCCACGTAAATAGCGCGGCGGGTCTCCCGACCCGCCGCGCTTGTTTTTCGTCGATGGACGGCCGGGCTTTGCTATAGTAAGGGCCGTCCAAACCCGTGAGGAGATTGTCATGACCGGTCGCAAAGCCCTCTTCCTCCTGGCCCTGGCGATGGTGTGGTCCGCATCCGTTTTCGGGGCTGTGCCCGCGGCCGCGCCCGCCGGCCCGCAGCCGACGGGTCCGCTCGCCGCCATTATGGCGAAAATACCCAACGACGACGCCGCCGTGGCGATGGCGGCGTACGCGGAACTCGTCAAGCTCGGGCCGCAGGGCATCAAGGACCTCGCGGCGCTCATCGTTGAGCCCGGCGCCGTCGACGATTCCAAAGCCCGGACCGCGCTGCACGGCCTGGCCATGTACGTCTCGCGGCCGGGGGCCGATGCCGAGCGCAAGATGTTCTCCGAGACCGTCGCGGGCCTCCTCGGCGGCAAGGCGCCAAACTCAGTGAAAAGCTTTTTCCTCGCGCAACTCCGCCTGGCCGGCCTGCCGGATGCCGCCCCGGTGATTGGCGGGCTGCTCGCGAGCGATGAACTTTGCGACTATGCGGCCCAGACGCTGGTGAGCATCGGCCCCGATGCGGCGGCCCCCGTGCTGCGGCAGGCGCTGTCGAAGGCGACCGGCAAGTGTCGCCTCACGATCATACAGAACCTCGGCGTGGTGCGCGACGCACAGGCCGGGCCGGAGCTGATGAAAATCGTCGGTGACGCCGACCGCGAGGTCCGCCTGGCCGCCCTCTGGGCGCTGGCGAACATCGGCGACCCCATGGCGGTCGATGCGATCCTCAAGGCGGTCAACGTCGAGTCAGTCTACGAGCGGGCCAAGGCGGCCGATGCCGCGCTCCTCATGGCGCAGCGGCTCGCCGATGGCAAGTTGGCGAAGCAGGCCGAGCAGATTTACCGCACGCTCTGGAAGACCCGCACCGGCGAGAAAGACCGGCACATCCGCTGTGCGGCCATCCGCGGCCTGGCGATGCTCAAAGGCGCCGGCGCGATGGACGACCTTGTGGCGGCCATGAAGGATGGCGATCTCCAGATTCGCGCGGCAGCGGCCCAGGCGGCCCTGGCGATGCCCGGCGAGGAAGTCACGCAGAAGTGGGTCCGGGAGTTGCCGAGCCTTCCGCCGGCGGCGCGCGGCGAGGTGCTGGCTATGCTGGCCCGTCGCGGCGGGCCGGCGGCCGAGGCGGCCGTTCTGGAGGCCATGAAGGACAAGGACGAGGCCGTGCGCGTGGCCGCCTTGAGCGCGGCGGCACAACTCTCCAGCGAGAAGGCCGCTCCGGCGCTCCTGGCGCTGCTCGCGTCGGGCGGCAAGGCGGAGCAGGAGGCCGCCCAGGCGGCCCTGGGGCGCATGCCGGGCGAGAAAATCAACGCGGCCGTTGCGGCGGCACTGCCGGCGGCGGTGCCCGCCCTCAAGGTAAACCTTCTGACAATCCTCGCGGCCCGCGGCGCGCGTGGGCAGGTCGATGTCATCCTTGCGGCGGCCTCGGACGCCGACGCGGGCGTCCGGGCGGCGGCCCTGGCGGCGGTTGAGGTACTCGGCGAGGAAAAGAACATCCCGGCCATGGTCGCCCTCCTGGCCAAGGCCAAGCCGGAGGAGAAGCCGGCGGTCGAAAAGGCGCTCGGGGCCGTGTGCAGCCGCGCGGCAAGTAAGGATGCGGCGGCGGACATTGTGACCAAGGCCATGAGCGGCGCGGATGCGGCGGCGCGGGCGGCGATGATCCGCGTTCTTGGCCGCGTCGGCGGCGCAAAGGCTCTGGCCGCAGTTCGCGCTGCGGTCAAGGAAAGCGCGGCGGACATCCAGGATGCGGCCATTCGCACGCTGGCCGGCTGGCCCGACGGCGCGGCCGCGCCGGACCTGCTGGAACTTGCCAAGACCGCCGCTAGACCAGCGCACCAAGTGCTGGCGCTGCGCGGCTACGTGCGTCTGGCCGGCGTGCCGCCTGAGAGGCCGGTCGGCGAGAAACTGAAGATGCTCGGCGAGGCGATGGCCGCGGCCAGGCGGCCGGATGACAAGCAGATGGTCCTGGGGGCGGTGGGCGACGTGAAGTCCGCCAAGGCCCTCGCGTTGGTCCTGCCGCTCATGGCCGATGAGGGCCTCAAGGAAGCCGCGGCGGCGGCGGCCGTCAAGATCGCCAAGAACGTCGGCGGCGCCGGCGCAGAGATCAAGGCCGCGATGGAGAAGGCCCTGGCCGCCTCGAAGAACGACGGCACGCGCAAGGCGGCCGAGGAGATTCTCAAGAAGGCAAAGTGACGGCAGGCATGCCCTCAGTTATGGGCGCTCCGTCCCTTGCCGGGTGGCACGGCCATCCCGGCGCGCCGGGATTGCGTGACCGTGCAAGC
>Ga0209777_10003523_pt1 | contig 19293 bp, 31 predicted proteins | sample FrelakmetHBP12HB_FD_187147 | JGI IMG/M metagenome (GOLD analysis project Ga0209777, IMG submission 187147) | Freshwater lake sediment microbial communities from the University of Notre Dame, USA, for methane emissions studies -HBP12 HB (SPAdes)... | ecosystem: Environmental > Aquatic >...
ATATTGGGGAGATTACGAAGCTGTAGTGAGGTCAGATTTCATCTTTACGTACATGCCAAAAGATATAAAGACAATAGGAACAATTTTAGAAGTACATATTTGTTATTTGTTTGGGATTCCTGTATATTTGATTCTTCCCGACCAATCTAAGACAGAAGCAAATTCGACGCTAATCTATACAGTCATAGCTAGCGGAGGACAAGTTTTTTATAGTATAAATGACTGTGTAAATTTTGTAAAAGAAAAATATAAACTTACTATAACTACGGAGAAGAAATAATGGAATTTGAGAAAGTAAAAGATTCTGGTCAGAGACAGGAATTTAAAACAGGAGCAGTTAGAGATACGCAAGCAGGCAAAGGACGCTATGATTTGCTGCCTACCAGAGCTATTCGTAGATTAGCAAAGCACTACGAAAATGGCGCAGTTAAATATGGCGATAATAACTGGCTCAAGGGGATACCTCTCAAGCGCATGATGGATTCTGCCATGCGTCATATATTTAAAGCATTAGAAGGACAGACAGATGAAGACCACTTAACGGCCGCTGCGTGGAATATCTTAGGAATTATCGAATTGCAAGAGCGTATAGAAGAAGGTTTATTGCCAAAAGAATTAGACGATTTGCCCAAGCTTACAGAAAATCGTCCTGATATTGAAAAAGGATAATAATGTTCTTCTATAAATTACAATTCGTAGTATTTTATTCATTGCATAGAATTTTACAAAGTCTCGATAAAATGTGTTACGAAATATATTGGGCAGCTTTAAAGAAAATCAAATAAAGGAGATAATATGAAATATTCAGACATTAATCGTTACTTTGAATCGGAAGATGCTTTGGGTAATCTTCCTGCTGATTTGCAGCCGATGTTTGATACTATTGATGATTACGCGCAGCAATTTTTAGCAGACATTATCACTACATCAGACGAATTGCGCGAAGCCAAGACACGTTTGACGGGTATAGTAGCGACTTTGCAGCCCATCTATAGCAAAGCACTCTCTTTTAAGAAGCAGAAAGAATATCGTTATTATGCTCAAAAGAAAGAGAAATGCGAAGCAGAAGGCGGGAAGTTTGTTGACGGGGTATCAGAGAAAGAATCTAAAGATGCTGTGAGAGTTTATCGAGACTTGAGAGATATTCTCTGCGGATATATCTTAGCCGCAGGCGGGCTTATTTATGATGCAAAAGACAGGCTCGAAGCAGGTAAAAGAGAATATCATAACGCGAAAGAAGAAGGATGATGAAGAAATCTAATTTAACTCCAGACAAAGCGAATTTAAAACTGATATGCGGATGTAATTTTCATCAAATAGAATTCGCTACTTTTGAATTATGCGGAGAACTATTAATGGATGTTCTTATTTATAAACATCGTTCTGAACAGACAGGTAAATTATATAAAAACCCAAAATTATTAGCAGATGTTACATTACAGCCAAAAGATACGAAGCAGTTAATTGACTGTATTAAGTCGGGGTATCTATCATAATGAGTAAAATTATAAATAGAAGAAGTTATAAAGGAAAAAACAATCCCATGTATGGGAAGAAGCGACCAGATGTAGCTTTAAGAAATAAACAAAATCCCCTAAAAGGAAAGAAGAATCCCGGTTATATAGATGGAAAGTGTTTAAAAATTTATTATTGTGAAATTTGTCATAGACGCTTAAAAGGGTCTGCTTATCAAGGCAGTAAGCGATGTCGTCTCTGCCACGACAAAAATAGAATAGCTTGGAATAATGGAAAGAATCTAAAAAACAGAAAGTGTAGACATCATATTGATTTGAACAAACAAAATAACAAATCGGATAATATTTTAATTTTAACGAATTCTCAACATTCTTCATGTCATAGATGGGCATATCATTATTTAGTTAAAAAAGGACTAATTAAAAATTATATGAAATGGTTCTTGAGGAAGATAAAATGTCAAGAGTAATAGTCATAGATTCGGGCAATATACAATTCACTGCGATAAATGTACATCGTATGAATCGTTCTATTCCTGCACCATATACTTATTTAAGTATGGTCGTAGGATATTTAAAGACTTTTGAAGTAACTCTTGAAGATAAAGTTATCATCGCTCAAGACTTTGGTAGTTGGCGCAAAGATGTTGATAAGACGTATAAAGCGCAGCGCAAAGGTGATAGAGAGAAGCAAGAAACTACAGAATGGTGGGAACAAAAGTACGCAGAATTTAATGAGTTATATAAGAAAATGGCAATTTGTGTGCCTTGGCATTTTGTTAAGATTTATAAGATGGAAGCAGATGACATCGCAAGCGTATGTTGCAGATATTATCCCAACGACGAAGTTATTTTAATAAGTGCTGATAGAGATTGGGAGCAATTAGCTATTTTTAAGAATGTTAAAATTTATTCTCCCAGAAGTCATAAAATTAAAGATATTCCCAATCCAATGAAAGTATTGCTTGAAAAAATTCAAGGAGACAAGAGCGATAATCTTTTAGATAAACCTTCTTCAGAAGCTGAATTTGATAATCGACGTAAGATAGTTGATTTGACTAAACTTCCTCTCGAAATTGAAAGACCTATAAAAGAAGAATTAAATAAATTAGTGCCGAAGAATTTATATACGAATAAAATTCCCTATGGAACAATTCAAGCAAGGATTAAGAAACTCTATCGTTTGGAGGACAAATGAAAGTAATTAAAAAAGATATTCCTCAACTTTGTTGGGTATGCAAGGGAAAGAAATGTCCTGTTTGTCATAACACAGGTATGTGGAAAGAACGTATCTATTATATGATTGTCAAAGACAAGAACGGAAAAGAATACGCATTTGATACGGACACAATCAAGTAGGAGAGTCAAATGAGTAAAGTATTATTTTTTAAAACAAAGGACATTGAGAAGTCAAGATATTATCATGCAAAGATATTTGATAAAATCGAAGAAGCGTTGCAGGAAAGAGATATTCTATTAAGATATGGTTTCAGAGGGGAAGAAGTTACATATACTTCTATCAAAGAAGGACAAAAATAAAAAGGAGAAGCGAAATGGCAACAGAAAAAGTAAGAGGTAAAGTAGCACGTAAGGCAGGCAATGGTAAAGGGTTTATGATTGAGGGAGATTCTGGCTGGTTTAATACATCAGCCGCAGCGACACCGTATTTGGCTGCTATTCAAGTCGGAACAGATGTAGACATCGAATATTTTACAAAGGGAGTTAAGAGAGAAGTTACTAAGATTTCTGCTGTAGTAGCGGCAGCACCTGTAAAGCGCGAAGAACCGAAACCAGAACCGCAGAAAGCAGCAACTCCGAAATATGCCTGTAAAACTTGCGGAAAAGAACTGAAAGATGACAAGTACGAGACTTGTTATGCTTGCAATAAGAAGAACCCTCATCAGGATACAGGTACAGCGTCGTCTGGTGGGTCTCGCTATGGTAGCGCAGAAGACGTAGCAGGTAAAGAAGTCGGATGTGCAGCAGGTTGCGCGGCGTCTATTCTTGCCGGTCGTCAAGAGCAACCAGAAGATTTGCTTGAGATGTTTCGTTGTTTAACGAATGGGATTTTGGAACACATCCGCGCACTCAAGTAATTAACTTCGAGGATTTGGAATGATTAAAATAGAAGATGTATTTGACTATTTAACAGAAAAAGTCCCTGGTTTTACAAAAACGACCAAACGCGGGCAATTTCTGTTTACTTGCCCAAGAGAAAAAGAGCATAAGCTGGCTTCTTCTTCTCCCACGATGACCAACGTGGCAGGGTCTGATAAGTTCTATTGTCTTCTTTGTGGATGGAAGGGAAATGCTTACGATTTAGTCAGACTTGTTGAGAATAAGCAACTATCTGATGAAGAAGTGATTTCCTTTCTTACCAATAAGATGCAGATAGATACTTATCCTGAATTAGAAAAATATAAAGCATTTGGTTGGTCATTAGTTCCAATTGCTAAAAACGGAAAGAATCCATTAGAAAAAGACTGGACAAACAAAACGCATTATGATAAAGCAGAATGGCTAAAATGGATTGAGCAGGGTCTTAATTTAGGAGCAAGAACGGGAGAAGTTACGAATACTCTTGTCGTAGATTTCGATAAGAAAGATATTGATGACCCAACTCCCGAAAGACTTCAACTCAAAGAAGAATTGAAACAAATGCTTGATGATTGTAAGACGTTGATGCAGAACACGGCTCGCGGTGGACGTCATTACGTGTTTCAATATGACCAAGATATTGTGCAAGCTGTAGACTTAGCAAACTTGAAAATCGATATTCGTAGTGATGGCGGACAGATTCTTATAGCTCCTTCTACAATTAATGGTCTTGCGTATTCTTGGGTAAATATAGAAGCAGAGATTAAATCTGTCCCAGAAGATGTCAAAGCTAAGTTGTTGTCTCTCACTAAGGTAGATAAGGGTATAACTGGCAAATTGTCAAAAGAAATATCAGAGCAAATTAAGCAAGTAGGCGAGGGCGGACGCAATGATACTCTCACTTCTTTAGGGGGTCTATTAATAAATAAATTATCCCCCGACCACACAGAATTGGTATTGAGTATCATCAATCAGAAGTTTATGCAACCGCCTTTGCCTCCATTTGAATTAAAAGCAATGCTAGGCAGTCTTACAGGATATAAAGATACAGAAGAACAGACGCAAGAGAGAGCTATATACGAGTGTTGTCAATTGATTCAAAGCGATATATCTGCGAAAGATATTATGGAGCATACAGGAGTTAAGAGAGCTATTGCAGACAAATATCTCGCTAAGTTTCATAAAGAAGGACAATTGTCTCGCAAAGGTCGCGGTAGATACGATTGTAAACAAAAAGTAGAATGGGTAAATGAAGAACAAGAGCAGGGTACAGAATATCCCTTTAAAATGCCGTTCTTTGATGATGTAGCGTTTTTTAGAAATGGGGATATTATTCTTATTGGTGCGCCTACTGGCAGAGGAAAGACTACAATTGCCATTAACTTTATCAAACAGATGAGAGAACAGGGAGTTGTTCCGTTCTATCTGTCTCTGGAAGCAGGTAGTAGACATGAAAAAACAGCGAAATCTTTAGGATTAACACAAAAAGATTATTACATTCCTAAAGATGCAGTTACGAATCCTCTGCAAATCGAAATAGAACCAAATTCATTCTCTATCATTGACTGGTTATATACTGGAGATGATTTTGCACAAACTCAGGCAGTGTTTAAGCACTTGAATGATGAAATGGTTCGTAAGGGCGGTGTATTGATTGTTTTTACACAACTCAAAGAGAATTACGATTGGTTTGCAGTTAATCTGGTGAAGTCATTTCCAAGATTTGCTGCACGATTTGTCTATGATGATGATACTGGAGTTGTATCGCATTTTGATGTGTGTAAGATAACAGACCCCAAAGGGCATTATCAACAAGCAACTATCAATACGTACTTTAATTTCGACACTAAAGAATTAAGAAAGAAGGATAATTTTTAATGTTTAAAAAATGCGGTAATTGTAAGTATTGCTATATTGCGGATTTATCAGACGTAAGTGGAGCGCGTTGCGAGAAATATTCAGAGATTAAAATTACGAATCTGGAACAATTACATTTTTATTGCATGGCTTTTAGATTCAGTATATTAAAATTTTTATTTGGAGTCTAATATGTCAATGACTAAGCAGATTCAAAAAGTAAATTCAATTTATTATACGATGACCAAGAGTTATAAAGTCTTAAAAGACATGTTCAAGAATCATTCTAATATTAAACAGAAGCTAATTTTATCGGAAGGGATTTTTCATCAAGCGTTAATGCTTATTACTGAGAAAACAGAAGCTACAGCTACGCGCAGAGAATTCAATAAGATTATCAAAACTATTAAAAATGAATAATCACGAAAAAGGAAAACAATTGGAAGAGTATGTAGCAGAGAGATTGCAAGAACTCTTTCAAGAATCTCCTGCTATTCGAGCAACTAAAGCCTCTTCTGGAGGCTCGCATAATACAGAAATAGGAGATATATTATCTTCTCATGTATTCGTTGAATGTAAGAATAACGAAAAGGGTTGGTTTAAGAAAAGTATCTGGGCGAATTTGTTAAATTCAATTCCTTTTGGTTCAATGAAAATACCTCTGTATGTTGTAGAAGACGAAATCGAAGGCAAAGTTATAATGATGAGCTTTGAAGATTTTTATAAACTAATGAGAGACAGAAAAAATGATTAAAATACCTTTCGAGTTAAGAAATTATTTGATGAAGTTTCATTATGATTTATTTGGATATATGTGCGAAGATGGCGCTGTGATAGGAGAGCAAGAGTTTACTATTTATGACGAAGGAACAGAAAGCTATTTGGTACATACATCAGAATTAGAAACGAGCGGTTTATTTATTAGAATTAAGCCGAAAGACAATGAATAAAAATAAATTAGCTAAAATAGTAGATAAATATTACTTCGAGAATGGTCAGCATCTTGAAGTTGATACTTGGGAAATGATGGAAGAAAACGATAGAGATTGTATGTTTGATGTGCATTTATGCGACAAAGACAGCACTTATTTATTTATGATTCAAAATTATAATGGACTTTGGGATTTAGATGCCGGAGTAAAAACTTATTTTAGAACTCCAAAATACAGAATCGTTGAGAAATGGGACGGAGTTAAAGCGTCTTGTATTCCGTTATATATGGACGATACGATTACTTTAAAAACTTTTAAAGCTATTACTAAAGAAGATATTGTTAATGCAGTAGACTATTTTGTTCACGAAGTCTTACAAGCAGGAGTGTATTTTAATATTAATTTTAAAAAGGAAGAAATCGATGAAAACATTAAAGCTCAATAAAGAACAAATGGCATGGGTAAAGACTTATTGGGTCGCTTTAGAAAAAGCAGAAGCAAAGTTTTATGCAGAAGTTCAGAGGATAGAAGAAGCAATGCAGAAGCAAACAGGCATTAAAGATATTGAGTTTTTTGCTTGTGATGGAGAATACGTAGGAGTTGGCAACGATTCTCGTACAATGAATTTAATTCATCTTAGATAGGAGACTATTATGCACTGTTTTTATTTTGGAGAAGAAAGAGATTGTATGGGAGTGTGTCATAGCTGCCCATACGGCTTCAATCCATTTCCGACTTATCAAATGTCTTATCAATACAAATGTCCCTGTGGAGGGGAATTCTTAGAGCCGATTTATAAATTTATTTCTGATGAAACAAAAGAAATCGGAACAGCAGAAGTAGTTTCAAATGTTCATGCAGGTCATTACGGGTTTATTTGCCCGTTTTGTGGACAAGAAATGAGAGGACTGCTACAATGACAAAACGCGGTCGTCCTAAGAAATCTTTATCAGAAAAATTAGTTGAATCAAGACAAGAAGAATTGTCTGAGGAATCTCGTAAGAAAGTAGAGCAAGGATTAAAGGAAGCTGGAGAAGGAAAATTGGAAGTAATTGATGTAAAAGATATAGAGAAACAAGATAAATTAAAGAGAGTAGTCAATGATTTAAGTAAACAATTCGGAAAGTCAGTAATTCGTTTAGCAGGTCAAGAAGCAGAGAAAGAGCGCATACCATTTGGATTAGAGCAGCTCGATAAATTATTGGGCGGTGGGATTCCTTCTGGCATGTTTTCTATTCTCTGGGGAAATAAATCCTCAGCCAAGACTACATTGACATATCTTTTGATAGCGCAAGCTCAGAAACGTGGCAAGACGTGTTTATTTATGGATTTGGAACAATCTTTTGATAAAGAATGGGCAAGACAGATGGGCGTGAATGTAGATACTCTGTTATTGGGAGATTTTGAAAACGCAGAGCAATGTCTCGATACTATTATCAAATTAACTGGAGAAAAATGCGTTGATTTGATTGTTTTAGATTCGATTCAATCTCTTTCACCAAAAGGAGAACAAGAAACCAAGACCGGCAAAGAAAAGTCTATGGAAGATGACACAATGGCATTATTAGCTCGTAAGCTCTCTCAATTCTTTAGAATGACAGCTCATAGAGTATTTAAAGGCGAAGTAGCAATGCTTCTTATTGGTCAGGCAAGAACAGACCTCGGAAGCTTTGTCAAGTTAGATACGCTTTCAGGAGGACACGCTTTAGGTCATTGGTCCGCTATTACTCTGAAAACATATAGAGGCAGTAAAGCGGATGCGCCTCGCTATAAATTTAAGGTAGACGGAAAGAGCAAAGAATTGATTATTGGATTTTCTCTTAATATGAAGATTGAGAAAACAAAAATTAGCGGCACTGCCCCAGAGAGTTCAGTAATTACATTGCCGTTTTATTACGAATATGGATTTAATAAACCTACAGACGAACAAATCGAAAATACGTTTAAAGACTGGATTGAGTTTGAATCTGAGGATGAGAAATGAAGCTCTATACTTTTGATAAGAAAAAGAACAAAAATGTATTATGTGGAGAATATAACGAAAAAGATTCTACATTTATTAGAAAAGTTTCAAATAAGCACTTTATGATAATTGAACGGGGATATGGAATTCAAGAAGAAATTTTACAAGAATTAAATCGTTTAAATTGCAAATCTATTATAATTGTAACCAAGACCGGAAAAATCGTTTCTACTTTAGAAGATTGGTTTAAGAAGTCCATTAAAGATTATGGACACGGCTATCAACGCTTTTTAGGAGGAGTGAGATGAAAATAATGGTACTGGAAGACTCTCCCGATAGAATTGCAAGATTTCAAGAAGCATTAGAAGACCATGAAGTAACGATTTGTCAAGACGTTAATGTTGCAAAAGAATTTATCAAGACAAATAATGTGGAATATATGTTTCTTGACCACGACCTCGGAGGATTGCATCAAGTAGATTCTCAAGAACCCAATACAGGATATGCTTTCGTAAAGTTTTTAATCGAGAATAAGCTTGCTCAGAATACGAGCATAATTATTCATTCAATGAATTATCCCGGCGCAAGTAATATGTTTGCTTTGCTCAAGCGTCATGGATATAACGTGCAGCTTATTCCCTACAGTAAAGTTATACAAGAAAGTAAATAATGCTTAACTATTCGTTACAAAATATCACCAATGTTGGACGAGAAGTCTATTTGTTTAATAGACAAGTAGACGGCAGTTTAACTATTCAAAAGGACTGCACTTTCTACCCCTACTTCTATCAGTTATCTGCAACAGGTATCTTTCGTACTATCGACAATAAGAAAGCAAACAAAGTCTTTTGTAAATTACCTGCTGACGTAGCGCGTCAAAGAAATGAAGAATCTTACGAAGCAGATGTATTGTTCTGCAAGCGTTATTTGATTGATAAAATAGACCGTATCGAAAAATCAAATACAAAATATTTGTTTATTGATATTGAAATTCAAGCAGAGAAAGGCATCCCTAATTATATTTATCCTAATCAAGCAATTACTTGTATTTCTGTTTATAATAATCACGAAAATCAAGGTCGTACTTGGTTTATTAAAGATTCAGATGAAGAAACAGTATTAAAGAACTTCGTTAAATATGTGCAAGACCAAAAACCAGATTTGCTTTTGGGTTGGAACTTTGTAAATTTTGATTATCCCTATCTTGCTGCGAGAATTAAGAAGTTATGGAATCTCGAATTAGCTGAGTTAATTAGTCCAATTCAAAAAACAAGATATGGAAGTAAAGAAGTAGACATTTCTTATCCCGCAGGAATCAGTATTCTCGACTACATGGATTTGTTCAAGAAGATTTATCGTACAGAACTGTCGTATTCTCTTGACAATATCTCTCAAAAATATCTGCAAACAGAGGCAAATAAAAAATTCGACTTCTCAAAAATTACAGACGATATTAGAGATAAGAATATCGAAGACGTTAAGAAATTAGCACTCTTAGAAAAGAAGCTCAAGATTATTAATTTCTTTGATGAAATTCGTCGCTTGACCGGATGCTTATGGGAAGATGTTACGTGGCACAGCAGGTCTTTGGATGTGATGTTACTCAAAGAAGCAAAGAAGATGGGATTAGTGTTGCCTTCTCGAAAGCATGAAATTGATACAGACGAAATCGAATTCGAGGGTGCTTATCGTCATGCAGACTTAGGAAGATTTTCTAATGTATATAAGCTTGACTTATCGAGCGCATATCCTCAAGCTATTATTAATTTCTGTTTAGATACATCTAATATTGCAGATAACGGATTGAAAGTTAGCATTACAGATAGAGAAACTAATGAGCAGAAGACAGAAGTGTTCTTTAAGCAAAATGCAAACGCACTTCTACCTACAATAGCAAGAAAATTAATCGCGCAAAAAGATATACTGAAAAAGACTTTAAAATCTTTAGACCCAGAATCGCAAGAAGCAAAAGATTTGCAAATCAAATACGATGCCATTAAGGCGTTGGTTAATTCTTTGTTTGGAGTAACAGCATTAAAAGTCTTTCGTCTCTACGATGTGCGTGTAGCTTCTGCTATTACAAGTATTATTAGAGATTTATTACATTATGTCGAAGATACTTTGAGTAAAAAAGGAATGAAAGTTACCTATGCCGATACTGATTCGGTCTTTGTGTTAGGTAATGATAATCCGGCAGATTATCTTAATAATTTAGTACAGCAATGGGCGAAAGAAATCTATAATAAAGATTCTGTAGACATTCGTTTTGATTGTGAAGGTGTATTTGAAAGCATATTAGTTATCGCTCTTTGTCATTATAAAGGACGATTAAGAACAAAGAGTGGGCTTAAAATAGAAGAAAAAGGAATAGAAGCGAAGCGCAAAGATAGTTCCAAATTCATGGCAGAATTTCAGACTAAATTGATTGACAAGATTTTAGATGGCGATTCTCAAGAAGCGATTGTTGCTTTTATCAAAGCAGAAATTGAAGAAATTAAGCATAGACCTCTTAAAGAAGTCGCGTTTCCTTTTAAATTAAATAATAAAGATTATAAGTCTCCCCCTATTTTTGTAAGGGCAATAGAATATACCAAAGAATTAAGCGCAACATTCGACCCAGTATCAGGCGAAGTATATTATTATGTGTATGTAAAATCATTAGGGCAAGCAACTCGAAAAGCAAGTCGTATGCAGAAAAATAAAGAAACGGGAATCAGAGAAGTAAAAAAGTCAGAAACAGAAGTAGAGAAGAATGTATTAGCATTTGATGGAGAACACATCGAATACATTACTCAAGTCGATTGGGATAAGATGATAGATAGAAATGTTCTCGATAAATGCGAGCATATTTTTGAAGCATTACAATGGGACTTTGCTCAATTAAAAGAAGCAAAAGTAAAGAAAATCAAAAAAGTCAAAACAGCCGATTTGATAGAAGAAGTCAGAACACAGAATCCTATAGACGAAGATAAATGTCTAGTCAAAGAAAATGTCTTGCCGAAAGTAGACATTACCAAAAACGAGACATTTAATATATCGCACTCTTTTAAGACAAAAGCAGACATTACTGGTCGAACAATTATGGTCGCTGAAGCGTTTGGACTCGGAATTGATGACGAAAAGACGTTTCAGATTTACGACCAATTAGAGCTAAAAGTGAAACCGGGCGATATTATATACGTTACTGGAGATTCAGGTAGCGGCAAGAGTTGGATTCTTAATAATGTCTTTGCCAAAATGCCGAATTCTATTTCTATTAATGAATTAAAAATAGACGAAAACGAAGTAGTTGTTGAAGGAGTCGGTAAAGATTTGAACGATGCTTTGATGAAATTGAATATCGCAGGTCTTGGAGACGCATTTTTATATCTTCGTAAATATTGTCAGCTTTCAGATGGGCAGAAGTATCGCTATCGTATTGCCAAATTTATAGACCAAGAAGATAAAGACGTATGGCTTCTTGATGAATTCTGTGCAACATTAGACAGAACAACTGCAAAGATAGTAGCGTATAATTTGCAGAAGATAGCAAGAAAGTTATCTAAAACCGTAATAGTCGCTACTACGCATACAGATTTGTTTGAAGAAATCAGACCAAGCGTTCAAATCGTCAAAGGGTACGAGTCAGATGTTGTAGTAAATTATATTTCTTCAGATTATTGGAAAGATAAACCGCTAGAAATGTATCGAGATATCAAAGTAGAAATAGGCGCAAAAGAAGATTATGAGAAGTTAAAGAAATTTCATTATCGTCAAGCTTCTTTGGGAGCTTTGAAAGCAATATATAGATGTACTTATCAGAACGATTTAGTGGGAGTAATAGTCATTACGTACCCGCATTTAGCTCTTAAAGGCAGAAATATTTATATGAATAATAAATATGCCAAGATGAGCAAAGAGAATTGCTCTGCGCTTAACAATGAGTGCGAATGTATTGCTCGCGTTATCGTGCATCCAAAATATAGAGGAATGGGATTGTCGCAGTTTATGTTGAAAGAGTATTTTAAATTAACTAATATCGTCTATACTGAAACTCTCGCGGTCATGGCTAACTATAATCCCTTTTTCGAGAAAGCAGGAATGACGCGAGTGAATGTCGAAGAAGATGTGAAACGCCAAACAATGATTGACCAATTAGATGTGTATGGATTCAATACATCTTTAGTAGCAAGCAAAAGATATTTTGATTCTATATTTACAAAATTAAACGCAAAGCAGCAAGAAGAAGTCAAAGAGATAGTGATTAATATTCTCGATAAATATAAGGGTCAAATCGTATCTCTACAGAAAATAGATTTTAAAGAAAATTGGAAAGAGCATGTTAAGCATATAGTCAGAGCGAACACCGTTTATTTAGTCAAGAAATTAAAATGATAAAAACATTAAAGCAATTAGAGAAGAATCTTGGGTTTAAAGTGAAAAATAATATCTTTTGTCTTGCGATTGATACTGCCACTAAGAGCGGAATAGCTATAGTAATTATTAATAAAAATAAAGTGCAAATAAAAACAGGCATTTTGAAGTTGCCTACTTTACCGAAAGAAATAGAAGATACATCAGAAAAATATGAAGCGCATTTAGAGAGTCTTTATAAATTAATCAAAGAGGAATTAATTCCTCAAGTAGAAAAAAGATACGAAGACAATACTCTTTTGATATTAGAAAATAGCTTTCTTAAAATGAATGTAGTTACATTTGGATTCTTACGTGCTTTGCAAGGGATTTATTTTGCATTACTTCATCCTTATTTTAAGACGTTTAGAATCATATTTCCAATTGCAGCAAGAAAAGCAGTTGGATTTGAATCTCGATTAGGAAAAGGAGCTAAACCGAAAGATAAAAAGAAAGAAATTATGAAATGGATTTCTAATGTAGTAGAAGAAGCAATCGATGATGATAATAAAGCAGACGCACTTCTGTTAGCATTTGCGGGGTTAAAACAATGATAGACTGGCAGAAACAATTAAACGAAGTCGAAAACAAATTAACTCGAAAGGAGACAGAACATGGCAGTAACCAAACAGCAAATAGGTCAGTACGTGTTCTACGCCAGCTTCGTTCTGGGCGCAGTAACGGTAGTAGTGTTCGTAACGATTCATCCAGTGCCGGTAATTCTTCTCGCAGTAAGCGCAGCGATGTACTTTGTAGGCCGGGCACTCAAGAAGTAACAAATTTAATGAAAGGAGGATATGTACTAATGATTACAGCCAAAGGATTGTTCGATGATTTTGCAGCTATCGATAAGGATGTGAAGTATACAACCGATTATGCTCGGTTGAGTGCAAAGCTTGAGAAGCTCGCTAAGGTTGTTTTGAATTGCAGGACCAATACGGTAAAGGTAATGGATAAGCTTGGCATCCCGCGTGAGGAAAAGAAAGAGGATGCGAAGCCTCCTGTGCAGCAGTAACAAGATGAGGATGTGGGCTACACTGCCGCATCCTCCCAAAACAAATGGCTAAGAGATTTAAAATTCCTGAAGGCGTAAAAGAAATAATTATAACCGATAAGGGCGAAGTAAGAGCAATTAAGTATGAATTAATAAAAATTCGCCCCGAAGATTGGGAGATACAGCCTTTGGGAATAAAGCTTGAGGAAGAAAATGTTTAATACAATAGCAGGATATGTCTTTATCGCGTGGGGAATTATAGATGCGATAAAATATCATTTGCAAGCAGCTCGCATAAGAAAAGTAAAAAGCGGAAAAGAACATAGTCGTATGTTTCTTAATATGGCTATAGGAAATGACCTTTATAGATTGCTTTATTTTTGGTTCGTTAATAAAGATTTTTATGTATTAGCAACAGCACTTCTTGCTATAGTTTTCATGTTAGAGTATTGGTGGGAACTATATTTATATTATCCATACAGAAATCGCACTAAATGTAATTTTAAAAGACCAGATATATTTACATATATTGTTAATTCATTGCTCCCGAATCATCTAAGGAGACATCTATAAAGATGAAAAATATTCTTCTTGCTGGAGATTTGCATATTTCTCAAGATAGTTTAGAAGAATGTGCAGAGATTCTTGAGGAACAGAAGCAGATGATTAAGGAATATGGGATAGATACCTATATTTCTACGGGAGATAATTTCGATACTCTCAATCCAGGTCCCAAAGCTCTGGATTTGTTTGCTTCATTTCTTAGAGATATTAACATTCCTGCCATTATTATCGCAGCGCAATCTCACGAAAGTCTCTCTCCAGAAGAAACAATTCTCACTCACTTTGGAATCTTAAATAGAAATATCAAAGTGGTGTCTGAATTTAAAGACGGGAATATTTTATATGTAGGTCATTTTATTGTAGCAGAATCTAAGCTTAATAAATTTGGAGCTTCGATTTCTAAAGCTGCATTAAAAAATTACTTCATTTCTATTTTAGGACATGGGCATAATTTTGAATTAATTCCTCCTAATATCATACAGTTAGGGTCTTCAAGATTTGTGCGTTTTGATGAATCTATTGAGAAATTTAAGATGGTCGCAGTGCTTCAAAACTACGATTCTAAGATGAACGTGCAAGAGATACCTCTTAGAACGCCTATCCCTATGAAAGATATAGTGTTAGCTTCAAAAACAGACGAAATCAAGCAAATTCAGACCTCTACAGCTACGCTCGAAGAGAGGATGACCGAAACCGCAAGAGCCAAATCGCAAGAACTGAGCATAAAAATTGACTCTGTGAACGCATTATGCACTTATTTGAATAGTCTTACTGCAAAGAACAAAGTTAGAGTAACATTCAAAAATTACGATTTGTGGCGTGAGTTCTTAAATGTTGAAGACAAATATAAAAATAAGTTCGTTATTTTTAAAGAAAAGAAAGAATTTACTATGTCTTGTAACTTAGTTCTAGCTAAAAAAGAGAACATATCTCTGCGAACAACTTTAATAGAATGGCTTGAGAAAAATAATATTGAAGAGAAGATAAGAACTGTACTATTAGAGGAAGTAAAATGAGCAAAAAGAAAAATAATTTAGTTTCTGTTTGCTGCAAAGCTTCAGTGCTTAACGATTTTCAGACTGGAGAATATCTTTGTTCTGCATGTCTTAATGTTACAAAAGTCTTTGTCAATGCACGAAAGACTTGGACCAGAAATCCCGTTACGCAGATTTTAAAAGATAAGCGTATGAAAATTAAAGAGACTCAACTTGATAAAGAACTGAGAGAGGCTAGAGACTAATGGGACACAAAGAACGAAGAAAGCACCAAAATATTTTACGCAGACAAAAGAACATTGCAGAGTGAAGAAAGTTATAGAAGCAATTCTTTTATCAATCGCGGAGAATTACATTACATTTGACGAGTTTGAGCAGGTCTATAAAGCTGTGAGAAAAATATGCAAATCAAAAGTATCAAGCTAAAAAACTTTCAGCTATTCGAGTCCGCAGAGATTACTTTCGATAAGACTAATCTTATAGTCGGAAGTAATTTTGACTCCGAAGAGCAGAATAACATGTTTTCTGGAAATGGAGCGGGCAAATCAACTATATTAAATGCAATCATTTTCGCTCTCTATGGCAATGTAACAAATCTAAATCTAAACGATTTGCTTCGCATTGGAGCAAAAGAATGTTCAGTTGAACTTGAATGTTCATTAAATACTGAACAATTACGTATAGTACGTAAAATACCCTCAGAACTTCATATTTTCATTAATGGGCAAGAGCAGAAATATAATACTGCGACCATTATTCAAACGAAACTTAATGAATTATTGCAAGATGATGTTAATAGATTTCGTACTTATAGAATGATTGACCAGAGCAAGGGAATCAATCTTCTTGATTTAGGGATTGTTTCTTTACGCAAAACTCTTATGGATTTAATCAACGCTCAATTCGTTCAATATCGGTCTACTCTATTAGAGAAGAAATTAGAGCGCGAAAGATTTTCTATAGAAAAGAAGCTTTATCATTTTTATGTATCAGAGAAAAGATTCGATATATTAAGAGCGGGATTGGAAAGATTGAAACTAGAGCAGACGACTGTATCGAAGGATAAAAAAGAACAAGAAGTTGTCTGCAATAAATTAAACGGAGAAATCGAAGCAAAGAAGAATTTAATTTATTATAAAGAACAAGACAAGAAGAAGATGAATAACGGTTATTGTCCTATACTATCGAGCAAGTGTTCTATGTTAGAGGACAAACTCTCCGAAGTAATGAAAGAGAAGACCAGAGAAATTGCTAATCTTAACGCAGACATTGCAAGCATAGAAGCAAATCTTAGAGCAGAAGAAAATTGTTTGGAATACTATAATTCTTTGTACTTAGAGATACAAAAGCATGTAAATTTAGTGAATAATTATTCAATGAAATTGAACGAAGCTGCTAAGTTTTCTGATTATAAATATACGAAGGAAGATATACAGCTTTATGCAGATTCGATTAAAACTCTCGATTCTTTTTCTGGCTTTTACGTTATGCAATGGCTAACGAATTTGGGATTAATTATTAATGACCTTCTAAGTCCAGTAAATATCTCTGTAGAATTTTCTGCTGAGAAAGACTTCATTAAAGTAAATAATGCGGGACAGGAGTTGAATTATTCACAGCTTTCTTCCGGTCAAAAGACATTCTTAAATACAATCTTTAAAGTAGGTATCTTATTGAACGAAGGAATATCGGACGGTCTATTGCTTATAGATGAAGGAATTAATACGATTGATAACACGAATTTTTTAAAGTTACTCGAAATATTAAAGACATTGAATTTTCAATCTATTATTATTTATCAGAATTGTCCAAAAGAATTAGACTACATTACGTACATCAACGTGGAGAGAAAGAATGGACTTAGTAATATTCATTAAGGTTATTGCCTTCTTGATAGTTTTGGCTGCTGTTCATGCAAAGCTCGAACTGCAAATCGAAGGCTTAAAAGGTGGGTGGGCTATAAGACTTCCTTGCTGGAGAGTAGATAATGTTTTTACTCAACTATTACTTGGGAAAGAACTAACCGGGTATCATTTTTATCTCATGGCAGTATTTTTAATGATATTTCATAGTCCATTTCTATTCATAGACTATTCCTTACAGAAAGAATGTTTATGTCTGGGAGCATTTTGTTATTATTGGATAGCAGAAGATTTCTTCTGGTTCGCAGAGAACGGATTATATGGACTCAGAAATTTTAGACCAAATCGTATTTACTGGCACAAGAGATGGTTCGTATTTCTGCCCGTTAGTTACTGGACAAGTATTATTTTAGGAGGAATATTTCTATGGTTAGGACTATTGTAAGTCAGTATTCTGATTTAAAGAAAGCTTGTGTGTCGGTAGAAAAGAACGAAAACGTATCTGCTATTATTAAAGATTTGAAAGATACGTTAGACCCTAAAAAAGGTTATGCGCTTGCTGCTAATCAAATCGGCTATGACAAGAGAATATTTTTCTTTAAACTTGCTAAGAAGATAGACCCAAGAACGAAAGAAGTCGAATATGAAGAACTCGCAGTGATTAATCCAGAAATTATAGCCAGAGACGATAAAATAATTAATTATAGAGAAGGGTGCATGAGTTTCCCTAGTTTACGAGTAGATACTGACCGATATAATTTTATTACAGTAAGATTTGAAAATGAAAAACGAGAACAATCCACTGCCGTCATGCAAAATCTCGAATCAATGATTTGGCAACATGAGATTGACCATTTGAACGGGCTACTTATTATGGACCGAAAGCACAAAGCGAGGTAATTATGCTAGATTTCGTAGTAGCTCTCTTGATTCTCATAGTTCTGCACGAATTAGGACATTACTTCGCAGCAAAGGCTGTAGGATGTAATGTAGAAGTTGTGAGTTTAGGATTTGGAAAGCCTATCCTCTTTTCTAAGAAAATAGGAAAAACAACGTATCAAATTACCCCGTGGATTCTTGGAGGATATTGTAAATTAGAAGGGGAATTGGAATATTCCTATAAGTCTACTGCTTTTACTAATTTGCTTTATAGAGATAAACTCATTATCTCCTGCGCCGGTTGCTATGTAAATATTTTATTAGGAATGTGGGGAGTTATCTTTGCTTTAATGTTTCATAATTATTTCTTATATTTATTTGGCTACTTAGGTATATGCCTCGGCATTGGAAATATGATTCCCTTTCCCGCTCTTGATGGCAGCTATTTATGGATGTTTGGGCTAGAGAAGATATATGGAAAGCAGAAAGCATTAGACATTATCAAGCAATTGTGTATGTATGGAATGGTAGTTATAATGGCACTAAATATTTTATGTATTCCTTATTTAATCGACCTTATTAAATCGGGAGCCCTATAATGGCAAACACTCAACCGCTATTTCAAGCAATTCTTGCAGACGGAAGTATATTTATTGGAGGAACATTAGCAAACACCAGATGGCTAGAGATTCCTACAGAAAATGCTATTCGTACTCTGCTATATACTCTTCCTTCTGGAGATTATTTGACGCTTACGAATTATGATAATTATTATCAGTATATTGAAGTTACTACAGATGTAATTGGAGGAAATAAAGGAGATGTCAATTACGAATACGCTTATGTTATTGGAGCGAAGATAGAAATGGCAATTGTTTATAAGATTAATCTCAAGACCGGCGCAATAGAAGTGCAGCAGCTAAAGATGAACGACCCATATTTATTAAGTCTCAATCCGATGGGGTGGAAATGACACTTAAAAAGTTTTTAGCAATTATAGAATTTACTCTGCTCTCTTATGTGGGAGCTATCTTAGGTGCGATAGGCGGAGCGAGGAACAAAACAGTTAGAAGAGTGTTGATTCCTCTCATAATCACTGCTGTAGCATTTGCTAAAACAGAATCCATTTTAGTATTAACTATATGCAGCATGATGGGAGTATTAGCAGTTGGCTATGGGATTCCTGATGCAACAGACGAAGGTTCTGCATTAGGTCGCTTTTGGTACAGACTCTGTAGACATAATCATTTGCTCGCAGATATTTTCACAAGAGGTACAATCGG